>Ga0326727_10001074_pt1 | contig 105436 bp, 86 predicted proteins | sample MB2enrmetagenome_FD_207643 | JGI IMG/M metagenome (GOLD analysis project Ga0326727, IMG submission 207643) | Lab enriched peat soil microbial communities from McLean, Ithaca, NY, United States - MB29MY | ecosystem: Environmental > Terrestrial > Soil > Wetlands > Peat | place: USA: New York...
ACTCGCGGCCAGCAAGCGGCGCTGTTCCAGTTTCTCGAAGTCTCGTCGAACACCTTTTGGGTTTCCCATGCACTGAACATAGCACAAGAATCTAGAGATGTCACTATATTATTCAATGTTCAGTAGTATGCCCCGTGCCGGTTTAACGCCAAAACCGGAAAGTGGCCCTCTCAGGGCGATTCAATTTTCGGGGAACGCGGCGTGGCTGCTACACTCAGGGGCAGACGATGGCACGGCAACGACTGGGGCAACACTTTCTCGAAGACGCGGGATGGCGCGAGCAGATCGCGCGGGCCATTCGGGTGTCTTCTCACGGGATGGAGTCTCCGGCCTGTGCGGCGACGGAAAATTACTGTTGGATAGAGATTGGGGCGGGTCACGGGGAAATGACCGAACACCTGCTCCGCAGCGGTGTGCCGGTTTACGCGGTGGAACTCGACAGGCTGCTGATTGCGCGGCTGCAGCGCCTCGCGCAGAAGCATCCGAATCTTACCGTCGTGCCGGATGATGTGCTGGAAACGGATTTAGGTGCCATCGCGGCGGGACGCCGCATCCGCCTCTACGGCAATCTGCCTTACTACATCACCTCGCCGATTCTTCACCATCTCTTCCGCTATGCAAATCTGATTGACGAGATCCATATCGTCGTCCAATGGGAAGTGGCGCTGCGGCTTACAGCGCGCCCAGGCAACAAGTCGTACGGCTATTTGTCCGTGGCCACGCAATTCTATTCGCGTCCAGAGCTGGTGCTGAAACTCCCCCGCGGAGCGTTTCGTCCCCCTCCGGAGGTAGGCTCGGCCTTGGTCAGCCTGCGGCTGCCCGGGGAGAACGCCAAGTTGGGACTGGAAAATGGAGATGCCTTTCTCGAATTTGTGAAGACGTGCTTCGGACAGAAGAGAAAGACGCTTGCCAATAACCTGCGCGGGTTAGCCGAACCGGCGCGGCTGAGAGAACTCCTGGCGCAGCTTAAATCGCGAGCGGACGCGCGCGCCGAACAATTAAGCGTCGCGGAACTGGCAAGTGTATACGGAGCTATTTCTTCAGCGAAGTGAGGAGGAGATCCGGGTAGTCGGACATGATTCCGTCAACGCCTGCTGACGCCAGGAGCCGCATATGGGCGGGCGAGTTGATGGTCCAACAAACCACCTGTAAATCCCGTTTGCGTGATTCGTGGATGAGGTTCGGCGTCACCAGGTCGCCGCGAACGGCAAGCTGCCGCGCGCCGATTTCCAGGGCTTTCTGGTAGGGATTCTCGATCTGGCCATCGAACAACAAACCGACCATGAGGGTGGGGTCGATGTTTCGCAGGCTGGCGAGAATGACGGGATCGAAGGAAATGACCACCACCCGGGGGATTTCCCCGGATTCGCGAAGAGCGCTGATCAAGGCGTGCTCGCCGCCCCAGAAGCCGCTGGGTTTCAGCTCCAGGTAGAAGACAATGTCGTTTTTCTTGGAAAATACGAGGATTTCTTCAAGGGTAGGAATGCGCTCTCCGATGAATTCGCTGGCAAACCAGGCGCCCGCATCGAGGCGCCGGACTTCCGCGAGCGTCATATGCTGAACCGCACCGTGACCGCCGGTGGTACGATCAACGGTCGCGTCATGAATAGCGACTAGATGCGCGTCGCGCGTTAGTTGCAGATCGGTCTCGATGAAGGAGACGCCTTGCGCAACGGCTCGCCGGAAGGCGGCAAACGTATTTTCCGGAGCGTAACCGGAAGCACCGCGATGGGCTATCGCCAGCACGCGAAAAACAACCTCCTAGGCAATTGAACGGGCAGGGATGATTCACGGGGAGCGCAATCCCCTGTCGTATGCTAACACCGCGGATAGCACCTGAGAGACAATACCAGAGGCAGTGGCGCGTGAAGCTAAATGAGGAGCGCAGGGTGGCTGGTTTAAAGCTCGCGAGAAAGGCATTTCGGGTGGGCCTGAGTCTGGCGTTAGCCGGATGGACGGCGGCATTCCCTGCCCTGGCACAGAATGTACCGGCAGCCAGGAAGCCGGGCGGGGGCGAGAAGTATGCGGAAGCACTGGTCCGCGAAGTGCGCCACCAGTTGACTGTTCTTCCCTACATCTCCGTCTTTGACCATATTGCCTTTACGCTGGACAGAAACAACGTCACGCTGACGGGGCAGGTCGTGCGGCACACATTGAAGACCGGGGCGGAAGCAGCCGTGAAGAGCATTGAAGGTGTCGGGACGGTGGCAAACCAAATTGAGGAACTGCCCGCGTCGGCTAGCGACGATGAATTGCGGCGCGCCGTGTATCGCGCCATCTATGAGGATCCGGTGCTCTCCCGATATGCCGTGGACGAATTGCCATCCATCCATATCATCGTCAAAAATGGAAGTGTAGCGCTGGAGGGCGAAGTGGAAAGCGAGGCAGACAGGAACCGTGCCCTCGTGCGGGCCGGATTCGTGGCCAACGTTTCAAGCGTGAGGAACAACCTGCTTGTCCGTGCAAAGGAGAACACAAAGAAGTAGCAGCGTATCTGGATTGCAGCGCGGAGAAATTGGGAGGGGATAGACGATGGCGGAAGATAGCGGCCCGTACACGAATCAAGGCAATTGGCGGGACACTCCGGCGCGCCAGAAGCTCGTGGCCCTGCGCGAAGCGTTGTTGCGATTGCACAAGACTCTTTTGGAGATGGAGCGCCGCGAGTACCAGAAAGCGCATGGCGCCGTCTCCGCAGGTGAGCTCTTCCGGCTGGTGGTTGATGACCCGCAATTCTCCTGGCTGCATAACATCTCCGAATTTGTGGTGCGCATCGATGAAGCGCTGGCGGCGGACGCCGAAATTACCCGGGAAGATACTCGCGGAGCGATTGCGCTGGCGCGAAAGATCTTCGCGCCCACGGAAACGGGAGATGACTTTCAAAAGAAGTATTTCGACGCCATCCAGAAAGATCCCGCTGTGGTTATGGAACACGCCGAACTCGTGCGCCTCTTTCAGAATGAACCGCTCGACGCGGAGAACGCGTAAGAAGGAATTCCCGATCAATTGAAGACGTTAGTTCTCTTGCCCCGGCGCCTGGCACCGGACGATTCCCTTGCAGGATGACTTTCTCGTAAAACGCGCGCGCTTGGCCTACACTAGTGCCGTTCCAACTATTTGGACCAAATGACGGTCCAAGCATCTGACGCGAACCCGGAGAGAGTATTTTCGATGGGATTTGCTGGAACAAGTTGGAACGGCACTAGCCGTAGAGGTTGTTGTTTCCGCGAAATCCTGGCCAATGTGGGAGGGATTCGATCTGAGGGAGAACCATGAAACATCCGCAACTCCGGGCGATGCATCATCGTTCCATTGATATGACGCTGATTGTGGCGGTGCTGGGCGCGCTCTTTTTTGCCCTGCCTTTGCGGGCAAAGGTGGTGGTCGATTTCGACCCCAATCTCGATTTCTCCAAGTACAAGACCTACGCTTTCATCGGCGGTGTTGAGAATTTGGTGGCGATCCAACTGAATTTCGACCTGATCGAGGACCGCATGCATCACTCGGTCGTGCGCGAACTGGATAAGCGTGGTTTGCGCGAGGTGAAGCCCGGGGAAAACCCTGACCTGGTGGTGCGCTACTGGGCGAACAGTCCCGCGCAGTTGGATGTTGCTGTCGCCGGCGACTGGGGCCCCTACAGCGCGTATGTCGGCGGCTATTGGGGTTATCTCTTTGAAAGCGTCAGCGCCAGCAGCCGGAAGGAAGGCGCTCTGATTGTCGATTTGATCGACCCGAAGGCGAAGAGTCTGGTCTGGCGGCTCTACTTGATTCGCAAGATCACGAACCCCGACAAGGAGTGGAAGAAGGCCGACGAGGAAATCTCCAAGGGCTTCGAGAGCTATCCGCCGTCCGACAAGGCGAAAGAAGACAAGAAGCAAGAACGGGCCGAGCACCTGCCGAAATCCCAGTAAGGTTTGCCACTCCGTTTCCCCTGCGATGAACCGGTCCATTGTGAGGACCTCTGCAGACTTCCCTTTCCGCCCATTTATCTCGAAGCCCCGCGGCCTTCTGACGCGATATACTTGTGCGCACCATGACTGTGATTATTTCCCTGCTCCGCGGCGTCAACATCGGAGGCCATCACAAAATAAAGATGGACGCACTTCGGAACCTCTATGAGAGTTTGGGGTTGCAGGGCGCACAGACCTACTTACAAAGCGGGAACGTCGTTTTCCGAATCAAGGAGCGAGACCATTCAAAGCTCGCTAGGCGCATCGAAGACGCCATCGAAAAGAGCTTTGGCTTTCGCCCCGTTGTGGTGTCCCGGACCACTGCCGAATTGGGAGACGTGATCTCGCGAAATCCTTTCGCCACGCGACGCGGCATCGATCCGAAAAAACTGGCCGTAGCGTTCCTTAAGGAGACTCCGAGCCCCGAATGTCTCCAAAATGCCCTGAAGATCAAGACGGCTCCGGAAGAGCTATGCATCGACGGGAGCGTGGCCTATATCTATTTCCCCAACGGCATGGCGCGCCCCAAGATGTCCTGGCCCGCCATTGAGAGAGCCCTCAAAACCACGAGCACTGGCCGCAACTGGAATACTGTGGCGAAGCTGTTCGAGCTCGCCCAAGCGCTGGAAGCTTCGGCGTGATCTCCCACGCAATTTCCCCAGGAAAACCTGGCCGTGCGTATCAGATGGCGGCCGCTGCGGACCCGCGAGGAAGGCCTCAGGCCTGAAGGCCTGAGCTACAGGGCAAGCTACAGGGAGAGCAACAAAGCGCGCGGCTTCCGCCGGAGAAAGAGGAGGAGTAGCGCGAGATTCCGGTAGCATGAGCGAGATTGTAGCGAGTGGACCGCAGGTTCGTCCAATCGCTTGACCGCAACACCGGCAGGCCCCTTTTCGTTCCCATTTGCAAGTGGGGATTGACTTTTATGCCGGCGCGGATCGTGGGCGCGCGCGCAACGACAGCATGACCAGGACAACAGTGACGGCCGCCGGCAAGATGAGTCCGGCTCGCAAGGAATTCGTATGCGCCGCGATGATGCCGACAAGCCAGGGCAAGACGGCGCCACCGAGAGCCGCGCCGCCGAAATAAAGAGTGGCGAGCCAGTTCGCATCCTCACGAAACGTTTCTGCAAACCAGGTGACGTACAGGGGATATTGCGGCGCCAGCCCGAAACCCGCAATCGCCGAGCCCGCGTAGAGCAACAGTGGTGTTTGCGAGTAAGCGATGATTCCCGCGCCGACAACGGCGCAGAGCAACCCGCCCGTGGAGATGACCACTTGCGACAGACGCCCGAGGGCCAGAGGCGCGAGCCCACGGCCAATTAAGAGGAAGAGGTAAAAAGCCAAAGGGGCCAGCGCCCAGGCGGAACTGTCCATGCCGGGCATGCGCTTTTCGTAAGCAGCCACCCAGCCGCCGAGGGCCGTCTCCACGCCCACGTACAAGAAGAAAAGTAGGAGCAGAGGAACAGCAGAGACGTGTCGCAACTGGGCAAGCCAGGCGCCGGGCGATCTTCTGGGAGCTTTCGTTGCGCGGACGCGGGCTGTTACTGGACGAGTGAAATAGAGCCCAGAAAAGATCAGCGCGAACGCGGCGAGTAAGGCAGTGAACCCGCGAAGGCCAAACGAAGGCAGGAACGCGGCGATCAGAAATGGGCACAGGACCGCCCCAATTCCCCAGGAGAAATTCAAGAGACTCACAGCGGCTGCGGTGTTCGCGGAAGGCAACTGCGTGGCGCGAAGGTTTGAAGTGGGAACGCAGAGGCCGAGGCCGATGCCATAGAAAAATATGAGCAGGCATGCAAGAGTCCAGGGGCCGGCTCCAAGAAAAGAGAAGCCTAAAACAAAGAGGAGGAAGCTGATTCCCATTATCTTGGAGGGCCCGAATCGCGGAAGCAGCAAACCCGTCAGCAAATTCCCCAATACGTTTCCAGAGTACTGCGCGGCAAAGAGAAAACCGGCTTGCGAGTCGCTGAGAGACCAGCGCCGCGCAAGATAAGGGAGCAGCGGGCCGAGCAGAATGGAAACGACGCCGATGTAAACAAAACCACTGTGGAGACAAGCCCACTCCGTACGAGCGTTCGCAGAAGCAAATAGTTCGGGAGGAGTTGAGGGTTGGCCGGAAGTTCCGTCGCTGGCCGGTGAGGATAAAGAAGGACGCCGATCAGGCATGAGGAGTACGCAAAGGGAGTCTGGCACAACTTGCGAAGCAGGACAAGCAACATGGAGTAATATACTTACGATTCCTTAATGCGCCGCTCACCGTTTTCTAAGGCCGCTTGCGTAACCTAGGATGCGGGCCAGGAGCCATACATGACTGATCTGATTTTTGTGATATGCACAATCCTGTTTTTCGCCCTCGGCATTTTGTACTTGAAGGGCTGCGAGCGGCTGAAATAGAGGGCTGAGACCATGCTGGGAAATATCATTTTAATCGCAATCTCCATTCTTCTTTGCGGCTACCTGCTCTACGCGCTGCTGAAACCGGAGAAATTCTAGCCATGACGGGCAACGGGTGGTTCCAGATTCTGTTGTTTTTTGGCGTGATCCTGCTCATCACCAAGCCCATGGGCGTGTATTTGTACCGCGTTTTTGAGGGGAAATCGACCTGGCTGGACCCCGTCCTGCGGCCCATCGAGCGCTTGATTTATCGCGCCTGCGGAATCGAAGAAAAGAAAGAGATGAAGTGGACGGAGTACGGCGTGGCCATGCTGGTCTTCAGCGCTGCCTCATTGCTTCTGCTCTACTTGATCGAACGCGTGCAAGTGTGGCTCCCGTGGAATCCGCAGAAGCTGGCAAATGTGGCGCCCGACCTGGCATGGAATACGGCGGTTTCCTTCACCACGAACACCAACTGGCAGGCATACACCCCCGAATCGACGATGAGCTACCTGACGCAGATGGCGGGACTTGCCTATCACAACTTTGCGTCGGCGGCGGTGGGTATCGCCCTGGCGGTCGGGCTGATTCGCGGTGTGGCGCGCAAGGAATCTTCCACCATCGGAAATTTCTGGGTGGATGCGACGCGCGCATTTTTGTGGGCGCTCCTGCCGTTCAGTTTGGTCGGTGCGCTCTTCCTGGTCTCGCAGGGAGTTGTGCAGAATCTGCATCCTTACACCAACGCTAACTTGCTGGAGTCGCAGGTTGTCGAAACGAAGAACGCCGACGGCAGCGTGAAGAAAGACACCATCACTACGCAGGTGATTGCGCAGGGGCCCGCGGCTTCCCAGGAAGTGATCAAGATGTACGGCACAAATGGCGGCGGCTTCTTCAATGCCAACAGCGCGCATCCTTTTGAAAATCCCACGCCCCTCTCCAACTTTTTTCAAATGCTGCTGATTTTTGCTATTCCTTCCGGGTTGACGTACACGCTCGGCCGGATGACCGGCTCACGGCGGCATGGCTGGGCGGTGTGGAGCGCGATGGCCTTCCTCTTCCTTGCAGGCGTTGTGGTGGCCTATTCGTCGGAAGCGCGCGGCAATCCGCTGCTTGCCGGCGTGAACGCCAGGGCATCGGACACGCAGCCCGGCGGAAACATGGAAGGGAAAGAAGTGCGCTTCGGGATTGCGAATTCGACGCTATTTACGACCGTGACCACCGATGCGAGCTGCGGTGCGGTTAATAACATGCACGATTCGCTGACGCCAATCGCGGGCATGGTGCCGCTCATAAACATTATGCTTGGCGAAATCGTGTTTGGCGGAGTGGGCGCGGGTCTGTATGGAATGCTCGTTTTCGTGATCCTGTCCGTCTTCATCGCTGGCCTGATGGTGGGGCGTACACCCGAGTATTTGGGCAAGAAGATCGAGTCTTTTGACGTGAAGATGGCGGTGCTGGCGATACTGATAACCTCCATGACAATTCTGGTATTTTCAGCTATTGGCGTGGTCTCGAAATCCGGACTGGCCGGCATCACCAATCCGGGCGCGCACGGGCTATCGCAAGTGCTTTATGCCTACACTTCGGCCGTGGGAAATAATGGCTCCGCGTTTGCGGGACTCAGCGCGAACACCCTCTGGTACAACACAAGCCTGGCTGCGGCGATGCTGCTGGGACGCTTCTTCATGGTCATTCCGATTCTGGCCATTGCGGGAAATCTTGCGGCCAAAAAGCATGTGCCGGAATCGCTGGGCACGTTCCCTGTGACCGGGCCGTTGTTCACTGTGTTGCTGATTTCCGTGGTTCTGATTGTTGGAGCACTGACTTTCTTCCCCGCGTTGAGCCTGGGACCGATTCTGGAGCACTTGCTCATGAATGCAGGGAAGGCGTTTTGAGGAAAAAGATGACGACGGCACAGGCAAAAAACGCTTCGATAACCGACCGGAAGATATTAAGGACGGCCATCGTGGATTCGTTCTGGAAGCTGGACCCGCGGCTGGAGATCAAGAATCCCGTGATGTTCGTCGTGGAGGTTGGAGCAGTAATCACGGGAGTTGTGCTGCTGCTGAATGCGTTCCAGCACAAAGGCAACTTCTGGTTTGAATTGCAGATCACCCTGTGGCTGTGGTTCACCGTGCTGTTTGCAAATTTTGCGGAGGCCATGGCCGAGGGACGCGGCAAGGCCCAGGCGGAAACGCTGCGCAAGGCGCGCGCAGAGACCTCGGCGCGCAAACTGCGCTCGGACGGAAAGACGGAAGTCATAGCAAGTTCGAAATTGCGCTCCGGAGATATCGTCCTTGTGGCTGCCGGTGAATTCGTGCCCGGCGACGGTGAAGTAATTGAAGGCGTGGCCTCGGTGGACGAGTCGGCCATTACCGGCGAATCCGCGCCCGTGATTCGCGAATCGGGGGGCGACCGCTCGGCAGTGACCGGCGGCACGCGCGTCCTTTCCGATGAAATCAAAGTGCAGATTACGTCGAATCCCGGCGAAACGTTTCTCGACCGCATGATTGGGCTGGTGGAAGGGGCGTCGCGGCAGAAGACTCCGAATGAAATTGCGCTGAACATCCTGTTGGCAGGCCTGACCATCATTTTCCTGCTGGCGGTGGTGACCTTGCAGCCCTTCGCCATGTATTCCGGTTCACCCCAGACAGTCTTTGCGCTGGTGTCGTTGCTGGTTTGCCTCATCCCCACCACGATCGGCGGGTTGCTGTCCGCGATCGGCATCGCGGGTATGGACCGGCTGATTCAACGCAACGTTATTGCCATGTCCGGACGTGCCGTGGAAGCGGCGGGCGACGTGGACGTGCTATTGCTGGACAAGACCGGCACGATCACTCTCGGCAATCGCGAAGCCACGGCGTTCTACCCGTGCTCAAGCATAACCGAGGCGGAACTCGCCAACGCGGCCCAATTGGCTTCCTTTGCCGATGAAACTCCGGAAGGGCGCTCCATCGTAGTCCTGGCCAAGGAGAAGTATGGCCTGCGCGGACGCGAGTTGGCGCCGCACAACCCAGTGTTCATCCCCTTCTCCGCGCAGACGCGCATGTCTGGCGTGGACATGGATGGCAAGGAAATCCGTAAGGGCGCGCCCGAAGCGATCGCGCGCTACGTCGCGGAAAAGGGACAGATCGTTCCTGAGGAGATGCAGCAGCACATCGAGCGGATCGCCAAGTCAGGCGGCACGCCGCTGCTGGTAGCGCAGAATTCCCGCGTGATGGGCGCGATTGAGCTGACCGACATCGTGAAAGGTGGCATTCGCGAGCGCTTTGATCATCTTCGCGCCATGGGCATCCGCACCATGATGATTACCGGAGACAATCCGCTGACGGCCGCGGCCATCGCGCGCCAGGCGGGCGTGGACGATTTCCTCGCCGAAGCCAAACCCGAGGACAAAATGGCGCTGATCCGCAACGAGCAAGCCAAAGGGAAACTCGTGGCCATGACCGGCGACGGAACGAATGATGCGCCGGCACTGGCCCAGGCCGACGTCGGCGTGGCCATGAATACCGGAACGCAAGCCGCCAAAGAAGCCGGCAACATGGTGGATTTGGACTCGAATCCTACAAAGCTCATCGAAATCGTGGAGATTGGCAAGCAATTGCTGATTACGCGCGGCTCGCTGACAACCTTTTCCGTGGCCAACGACGTGGCGAAATACTTCGCGATTATTCCGGCGATGTTCGCCGGGACGTTCCCCCTGTTGAACACGCTGAACATCATGAAACTCCGCACCGCGGATTCGGCCATTCTTTCGGCGGTGATTTTCAATGCGTTAATCATCATCGCGCTGATCCCGCTGGCCTTACGAGGCGTAAAGTACCGCCCGCTGGGTGCCGCGGCCCTGTTGCGGAGAAACCTTTTCATTTACGGGTTGGGCGGGGTGATCGCGCCGTTCGTCGGAATCAAGCTGATCGATATTCTCCTTTCGTGGCTGCACCTGGCATAGAGGAAGGCATGAAGAATCATCTGATCGTTGCTATGAAGTTCACGCTCATCACCACGCTGTTGTTTGGCCTGCTATACCCGCTGGCGGTGACGGGGTTGAGCCACTTGCTCTTCCCGAAGCAGGCCAATGGAAGCCTGATCGAAAAGAACGGCCAGATCCTCGGGTCGCGGCTGATCGGGCAGCCCTTCACGTCGGACAAGTATTTCCATTCCCGCCCCTCGGCAGCGGGGAGCGGCTACGACGCCACGGCATCGTCAGGCTCAAATTTGGGTCCGACGAACCAACAGCTTGTGGATCGCGTGAAGCAGGACGTGGCGAAATTGCAGCAGGAGAATCCGGGAGTGGCGATTCCCGCGGACCTGGTTACCTCGTCGGGATCGGGGCTCGACCCGGATATTTCTCCCGCCGCCGCTGAATTCCAGATTCCCCGGATAGCGCGCGCCAGGGGAGTAAGCGCTGAGACGCTGCGGCCATTGGTGGCACGGCACACGCAACAGCGCCAGTGGGGGATACTGGGAGAAGCGCGGGTAAATGTACTGGAATTGAATCTGGATCTGGATGCAAGCTTCCCCGCCAAACAATAGAAGGCCTGCCGGCATGGAAGGCCGGGTAATTATTGGGAATTATATACTTTACTTCCCATATTTAGAGACCACTCTTAGAATAAAAGGGTCGTCGTTTAGCCATTCGATATGCTCCGGCGGGAATTGCTTTGACGATTGCATACGGCCTCCTCGGTGCGAGCGTGACTCGCAGACGGGGCTCGCGCCCCGTTTCGGCCTTACTTTGTGAATGGCTCAACTAACAGTATTTTCCCTGAAAGAGCAGCGCCCATGAGATATACGCGGGCTGCTCTATTTTCATATTCCGGATGGTCTGCGAGATACTTGGCGAGAAGTCGGCCTATCTGTTCGGGAGTTACACCATCAGCGAAATAACGGTGGACGTAATCGCCGTTTGGCGTGTGGAACGGCACTTGCATTTCCTCCATCCATGCGGTGATATAGCCAGCGCAAAATTTAGTGTCGCCGGGGTCGCCGCTCATGCAGTAGGCATTTAGGCCGCCAGCTGTAGTCTCAAATCTTCGGTGTTGCTGGGCAATTGCTGGACTAGCGATTGCGAGAATTACGATTGCCAAGATTATGTGTTTCATATATCTCCTTTCCTTTCAGTGTGGGAAAGTTAAGTATATAATTCCCTAATTATTTCCCTGTGGCAGTCTTCGGCGGCTGAAAGCGGTAACCAATCCAAGGTTCCGTCAGGATGTATTTCGGCCGCGCATGGTCCTTCTCAATTTTCTTGCGCAATTGGTTGATCACCACGCGCAGATTCTCTGTTTCCTCGCCGTATTCAGGCCCCCAAACCGTTTGCAGGAGCCGGCGATGGGTGACAGGCTTGCCCTGGTGCGCGATCAATTGCTTCAGCACCTCGAATTCCTTCGGCGCCAGGTGGACCTCCTCTCCACAAGCGGTGACGCGGCGCGTTTCAAAATCCACGGATAGGTCTTTTGCGCGAAACGCAGGCAGTGCTTCCGTGGGAGCGTACCGGCGGAGGGAAGCACGCACGCGCGCCAGCAGCTCCTCGATGCTGAAGGGCTTTGTGACGTAGTCGTCAGCGCCGGCATCGAGCGCAACGACTTTGTCCCTTTCCGAATTGCGCACGGTCAGCATGATGATCGGGGCATCGCTGGAGCGGCGAATTTCCCTGCACGCCTCAATGCCGCTGATGCCTGGCAGATTGACGTCAAGAAGGATCAGATCAGGTTTCAGCTTGCGGGCAAGCTCGACGCCTTCCTCGCCGGTGGAAGCCTCGGAAATCTCGTAACCTCGGAAGGAAAGCGTGGAACGCAAGACTCGCCGGATCTGCGGCTCGTCGTCAATCACGAGAACGCTGGCGGAAGTCATCGGACCTCTCCGCGCCGGGCAGCCACGGGCAGCGTGAACGAAAAAACGGAGCCGTGGCCGAGCTGGCTGGTGACGTTGATGGTACCACCGTGAGCGGTGACAATGGCTTTGGCGATCGGCAAACCCATGCCGGTGCCCCGAACCAGGTAGCGTTGATCGCGCCCGCGATAGAACTTGTCGAAAATGAGCCCCTGCTCGAAGGAATCGATTCCCGGGCCGCTGTCGGCCACACTGAGCGTGACGTAGTCCCCCGTGTGCTCGGCCGTAATCGTGATGGGCTTGTCCTTGGGGGAGTAGAGGTTCGCATTGTCAATCAGCTGGACGAGGATGTCCTTCGCACGGCTTAAGTCGGCACGCACAGGGGGCAAGTCGTCGCCAAGGTTCACAATTAGCTCGCGTTCCCCCAGCGCCTTCTTCAGTTGTTGCACGGAAGTCTCGACCAGGGACACCACCGGGACGGATTCAAAGTGCAATTCGAACTCGCCGCCTTCCAGCTTGGCCATTTCGGCCGCTTCCTCGACCAGGTGATTTAAACGGTCGCATTCTTCATTGATGATTGTCAGGAGTTCCTGTTGTTGGGGATTTTGGCCTTGCTGGGGGCCAAGCAGGTCGGTGACAGCGGCCTTGATGGAGGTGAGCGGCGTGCGAAAGTCGTGTGCGATGGAATCGAGAAGAGCGGATTTGAGGCGCTCTCCTTGGCGTTCTGCTTCCGTTTCGCTCAATTGCTCAATCGCGCGAGCGCGCTCGATGGCAATGGCTACAAGCGAGCTGATGGCGTCGAGAGTCTGACGGGAGAGCCGCGCGCCGGAAATTCCCAAGCTGCCGATGGGCTTCACGCCCAGCCGAACAGGAAGAAAATGGAGCGTCTGCTGGGTCTGGGTGATGACTTCGTCGCGCAGATAGGCGGATTTCATCTGTTCTTCATCGAGTTGCGCCGCACCGTAGCCGGAACGATAGAATTTGTCCTTTTGCGGCACAAAAAGTTCCGCGGCGCCCGCCTCGAAGCATTCCACGATATAGTTGGGGATGGCGTTCATCAGTTGAATCACGTTGCCCGCCCCGAGGAGTTTCTGGCTGAATTCGTAGAGCCGTTCCACCTCACGCCGCCGGCTGTGCGCTGTATCCGCTTCCTTCCGGATGCGCGCGGAAAGCTGGCTGCCCACGATCGAGGTGAACAGGAAAGCAAAGAGCGCCACCCAATTCTGGGGATCCGCGATGGTAAAAGATCCCACCGGGGGCAGAAAGTAGAAGTTAAACAGCAGCATCGCGCTGACGGACATGAACACGGCGACGACCATGCCCCAGACCGCGGAAACTGCTAAAATCGCCAGGAGGTACGACAGCGCGACGGTCGTCTGGTTGACGTGAAAGACCCGGGTATAACCGTAAGTGAGGGAGATCAGCAGGATGGCCGCAACAACAAAACCCATCCCGCGCCCCATTAAGAAGCGCGTCATGGCTGTATTGTAACGCAGTGGTAAAGCGTTGCGTGGAGAAGAAAGAGACTTGCCAAAAAAACCCGAAGACTGGCTGGAGGTAGCTTCCCCCGCGCCCAAGGCCCGCGGAATCTTCAAGCTCTTCCTCGGCTACGCCCCCGGTGTGGGGAAGACTTACGGCATGTTGAGCGAAGCCATTCGCCGGAGCCACCGCGGCGAGGATATCGTCATCGGCATCGTCGAAACGCATGGGCGCAAAGCCGTGCAGGAACTCGCCGACCAACTGGAGGCCGTGCCCCGCAAGAAGATCGATTATAAGGGCACCGTGTTCGAGGAAATGGACGTGGACGCCATCCTGGCGCGGCACCCGGAAGTTGTGCTTGTCGACGAATTGGCCCACACCAACATTCCCGGCAGCCGGCACCGCAAACGGTACGAGGACGTTCAGGAACTCATCGCCGCCAAGATTGACGTCCTCTCGACCTTGAACATTCAGCACATCGAGAGCATTGCTCCGACGGTTCGCGCGATTACGGGCATCACGGTGCGCGAGACGGTGCCGGACTGGGTGCCGCTTTCCGCGACGGAAACGGTGATGGTGGATCTCACTCCCGAAGCGCTCCAGAACCGCATGAAGCGCGGCGATGTCTACGGGGAAGAGAAGGTCCAACGCTCGCTGAAGAATTTCTTCCGCCGCGGCAATTTGATCGCACTGCGCGAATTGGCCTTGCGGCAGGTGGCCGAGCAGGTGGATCGCAGCCTTGAGTCCTACATGGACGCGAAGGAGATTCATGAGAACTGGGGCGTGCGAGAAAGGATTGCCGTTTGCGTGAGCGGGAGCCCTTCGGGGCAGTATCTGATCGCGCGCGCGGCGCGCATGGCGCGGAGACTGGACGCGGAGCTGTATGTCTTGCACGTTGACCGTGAATTGGCGCCGCGCGAGGCAAATCCAAAGGTATTGGAAGCGAACCTGCGGTTCGCGGAGAACCTCGGAGCTGAGGTAATCCGCATGAAGGGAAAAAGCGTCGCCGACACCATCGCCGACTTCGTCCGGGGAAAGCACATCACGCAAGTCGTCTTCGGCCGCGCCCACCTCCGGGATTGGCGCAAATATCTGTACCTTTCCGTGGTTCACCGGTTCCTACGTGAATCGCCGTCAGTGGACGTGCACATCGTGACGCAAGAACCCGGGGAGGTGTAGCACCGCCGCAGCAAAACTTTCCAGCATCCTAAGGTTAGGCTGATGATGCTCCACAATCGAAAGGGCCAGAGCGCCAGATTAGTTCCCGACAATGCGGGCCTATGCGAATTGGTGTGTGATGCGATTCTGTTTGATCTCGATGGCACGTTGGTTGACTCCTCCAAAATAGTCGAACGATTGTGGGCGGAATGGGCGGCGCGTCATTCCCTGAACGTGCATGACATCCTGGCCATCTCACACGGACGCAGAGCCGAAGAGACCATGCGGCTCATGGCACCGCATCTCAAAACCTTGAAGGAGGAGGCCGAGGCCCGCCTCCGCGAGGAAGAGCAGCAGAGCGAGGGGCTCGTGGCCGTAGCGGGCGCGAAAGCGTTGCTAAACAGCATTCCGCGGAACAGGTGGGCCGTCGTGACTGCCTGCACGCGCACACTGGCTGAGGTGCGCTTGCGGAGTGCTGGGCTGCCCGTACCCTCGGTGGTGGTTTCGCAGGAAACCGTGCCGCGGGGAAAACCGCATCCTGATGGTTTTCTGGAGGCAGCGCGAATCCTGGGCTGGGCGCCGCGGAATTGTCTGGTGGTTGAAGATGCGCCCGTCGGCGTCGAGGCGGGCCGCGCCGCGGGTATGCGCGTGCTCGGAGTCAGCACGACATTCCCCGCGGACCAGCTTTCCGCAGATCTGACGGTTGCAGACCTTACGGAAGTGGCAATCGTTCCGGGGGCACCGCTGACCATCAGGATCGGTGCCGCTTCTCCCATAACGCCATAGGTGCTGCTGAATATTGGGTGGCCAGCGCGCAGCCGGATCTAATTGTTCTTGTGCCGCAACTTATTCAGTGCGGAGTGGCGGGATCTTGTTCTCGAGTTTATGGAACTCCTTCATCTCAAGTTGCGCCTTCTCTGCCTTGCCCTGCTTGCGGTATATGGCGGCGAGACCGTAATGCGCCTGTGCCGCCAGCGAAGTGTCTTTTTCGATCGCCAGCAAGCGATTCCAAGATTTCTCGGCTAGCGCTATGTTGCCTTCCAGCGAAGCAGCCTTGCCCAGGGAATACAAGGTTTCCGGCATGTCTGGCTGCAAATGGTCGGCACGTTCCAATTCCACGCGCGCCTCGCGGCCTTTTCCTTGCTGCAACAGCGCGGATCCCAATCGGTAAGCTGCCTCGGCGCTGCCGGGTTGCAGTTTGGCCTCAAAACGAAAGGCCTCTTCCGCCTTGTCCCACTGCGCGGCGCCCGCATAAACCAAGCCGAGTTCCAGATGCAGCCCCGGCAAATCGGGACGTTGCTGCAACGCTGCTGCATATTCCTTTTCGGCTTGTGGGTACTGCCGGAGCACAAAATAGTTCTCTCCCATGGCCTGGTGCGACCGGGCGGAATCGGGATAGGCGCTCATGAGGGCATCAATGGTCTGCTTGGAAAGCAGCCCGCTGGCACGGCCGAGGTAGTACAGTAAGTCTTGATTGCCGGGATGCTTGACCAAGGCCGCGCTGAGATTTGCCACCGCCGCTTCGTAGCGTCCGGTTTCAATTTGCGCAATGCCCAGCGCCTCCAGCGCGTGCACGCGGTCCAGGTGAGGAATGGCCTCCTCCGCGTAACCCTGCGCCAGCAAGGCATAGCCCAATTGCAGGTGCGCGGCGTCGAGCTCCGGGCTCAGCTCCAACGCGCGTTTGAGCGCGGCGGTAGCGGCCGGATAATCGCGGGTTTCCAGGCAAACCTCGCCAAGATCGAGATACGCCTCCACTAAACTCGGATCGCTTTCCGTGGCCTTCCGGAATTCCTGGATGGCCACGTCAAACTGGCCTTGCTTGTGCGCCTCCACGCCTGCCTGCATGTGCTGAGCGCCCTCAGGAGAAACGTTCTGAAGGGCCAGCCACAAAAGTAGCGCTGCGGTGATCACGGATGCTCCGGCTCACGAATTTTCAAGAACTGGTCGGCGGGAACGTCTTTAAGCGTCTGCCGCGTCCCCGAAGGCCATAATACCTCTATCTGTGCGGCCTTGGCGTCGCCCAAGCCGAAATGAAGCCGCTTGTCGTTGGAGCAGCTGTAGCCGGCGGTCGCGGTCGCAAAGCGAGTCTGGCCGTTCAGGCGCACGCGCGCGCCGTAGCCGTCGCGATTGCTGCGCGTTCCCTCGAGCGTGATGGTCAGCCAGTGGTTGGCCCCGCCGCGGTTGAGCAGGAGGATAGGAGGGCCACCCAGGGTCGTGATGACGACATCCATCCAGCCGTCGTTATTGATGTCGCCAAAGGCTGCGCCGCGCGCAGCGATGGGTGTGGTCACCCCGGTATCGGCGATCTCGAAGTGGCCGTTGTGATTCAACGCCAGGAACGGCAGCATCTTGTACTGCAAGGAAGAGTCGATGTCCTGAACGTTGTCGAGCACGTGGCTTTGTGCAGCGAACAGATCCTTCCAGCCGTCGTTGTCGAAATCTTCCAGGGCCATGCCCCAGCCGGAGCTGCCCGAAGTCAGGCCGCCCAGGCCTGATTCGAGGCTTTCATAAGTGAAAATTCCCCCACCCTCGTTATGAAACAAAGTGAAAAGTTGCCGCGGCAGCACCGTAACGATGATGTCGGGACGCCCATCGTTATCGTAATCCTGAAAGACCACGCCCATCCCCGAAATAGCCTTGCCGTCCATCGTGAGCGCGGTCCCGGAATCCAGCGCGACCTCATCAAAAGTGCCGTTGCCGTTGTTGTGGTAGAGGTACTGCTGCATGCCGTCGTTGGACACAACAATGTCCGTGAAGCCGTCCTCATCGTAGTCCGCGAACGCCACGCCCAGCGCCCGTCCCTTCTTGGCGGCAATCCCGGAACGCTCGCTGACATCCTCGAACGTGCCGTCTCCACGATTGTGATAGAGCAGATTGGTAGTCCTGGGAAATTCACCGGGGGGGCAGTACGTTTTCCAGGCGCCGCCGCAAATCTTGTTGTGATCGGCGTCCCATTCCATATAGCGGGTCACGAAGAGGTCGAGATGGCCGTCGTTGTCGTAATCGAAGAAACCCGCGGAACCCGACCAGCCTCCCCCAGCGACGCCTGCTTTGGCCGTAACATCCGTGAACGTCCCGTCGCCGTTATTGTGGTAGAGGACATTCTTGCCATAATTCGAGACAAACAGGTCGGAATAGCCGTCGTTGTCGTAGTCGCCTACGGCCACCGCTATCCCATAGTTGCCATTGCCCGCATTGGCCAACCCGGCGGCTTGCGTGACGTCTGTAAAGCTTCCGTCGCGATTCTGTCGGTACAGCCGATTCCAATAGCGCGGATCGCTGCGCTCGAAATTCTCCGGAACGTGCAGGTCCTCCGTGATTCGTCCCCCGTTCACGAAAAAAATATCCAGGAGGCCGTCGTTGTTGTAGTCGAACAGCGCAATGCCGCCGGGCATCGTCTCGATGAGGAACTTCTTCCGGGTCGGGGAATTCTGGAGGATGAAATCGACGCCCCGCAGTGCTTTTACGTCAAACATGGGCGCCGCGGCAGCGGGCGTTCCAGCTCGCAACGCACTGCCAAAGACTGGCACAGCGGCAGCGAGCGTGCCAAGACGCAGAAAATCGCGGCGGTTGAAACGGCGGCGCATCCTAGAACCAGGCATTCGGAATTTTGGCACAGATTGCCCCACGCTGCATGCTGTTAGCACATACCACTAAGAAGTGCGGGGCATTCGAGGAGGAGGTGAGTCCCTTTAGACTGTCGAGCCATGGCCTGAAGACTAAATTGGCTTGCGGGGGATGCCCGAAGGCATCCCCCGCAGCCGGGGTGGGGGTGACTAGAACGAGAACTTCAATCCGAACTGGACGATTCGCGGTAGGTTAGCCAGTCCGCTCACCACACCGAAGTTGCTGGCGCCCAGGGACGTACCGGGTGCCGCATACTGGTTGCGGTTGAAGAGGTTGAAGAACTCCGCCCGGAATTCGAGGTTCAGCTTGTTATCCGGTCCGAAGTAGGTCCTCTTAAATATGGCAAAATCGAAGTTGATAATGCCGTCTTGCCGTAGAGTTTGATCCGCGCGCGGCTCATCACCAAAGGTGTAAGGCGCGGGAGCAACAAAGCATGCAGTATTAAACCATTCGGCGGTGGTCCGGGGACCGGTCTTATCGCATCCGGATACGACCTCGGGCCTCATCGTTCCCGTGCCCAGCCCCAAACTGCCAAGAGCATTCGGCAGGCCGTCGGTGATTTTCAGCGGGAAACCGCGCTGCAGGGTGGTAACGCCGTCAATTCCCCACCCGGCAATCACCTTGTCCTTGACTCCCGTGGCGTCCGACGCGAACCTCTTGCCGTGGCCGAACGGTAAGTCGAGAACGTAGTTGATTACCAGGCGTTGCGGAACGTCTTGCGATGAAACCGAATACTCTCCCTTAAGGTTATTCCAATCCTGAACTCCGCCCACGCCGCCGTTGCTGGCACCTTCCAGCCACGACGTCAGGGTGTCCGTATTGGAGAGCAGTTTCGAGTTGGTGTAGGCGACAAGGAGCGTACCGCCTTCCTTGAACCGCTTGGTCACCGTCAATTGCAGCGAATCGTACCTGCTGCTGCAGCATGGGTCGCCGTTCAGGTTAAGCCCTGAATACTGTGGGAAAGGACGGTCCAACTGCCCCTGAACCAAGCCTACTGGTCCCAAACTACCGGGCAAAGTCGACCCCGTTACCCCATTAACGAGGAAGGGGTAGTTGGTCGCGCCGACGAGTTGCGCGATCGTCGGGAGCACGGTCGGGTTCGCGGCGTACTGAGCCGCAGCCGTTTGGATGTAGCTTTCAGGTATTTCGTCAATTTGGGTTTGATATTGCTGCAGGTGCACGCCGTGCGCTCCAGCATAGGCAACATCCATGAAGAAGCCGCCAGGCAATTCTCTTTGGATGTCGAGGTTCCACTGCTGGACATACCCGGGCTTATACCCTAGGTAGTCATTTGATGCGAGTGAAGACGTAGCCACACCGAACGTGGAGATATTCGGTTGAGGATTTCGCCCGGCTGGGGCATTGAGAACGTTGCTAAGGCCAAATGGCCCTGGGTTGGCACAACTAAAAGTGTTAGTTAGCCCACCAGTACCCGCTAATGTGCAGGTGTTGGCGTTGAGAGTGGCCGCCGGAGACAACCCGGCGTTGTCGCTTGAATAGAAATTTGTACCGGAGAGGTTAACTACGTCATTGTTGGCGTTGACCGCGAACGAAACATCGTTCGGAATAAAGAACACCCCGTAGCCGGCCCGAATGACCGTCTTCGGATTCAGCGCGTAGGCAACTCCCAAGCGCGGAGAGAATTCCTTTTTAGGAAGTGGATACGCATTTCTGCTCGTGTCTGCCCCGTTTCCAACCAGGAAAAGGTCGCCGGGACAACTGCTGCCAAGCGTTCCGCTGCAACCGGTCACCGCTGCGTTTGTGGCGGTCGGATTGTAGTAGGTCATATCGTTAAACCGCTCTGACCAAGGCCCAGCAAGTTCATAGCGCAAGCCCAGGTTCAAAGTCAGCTTGTGCGTGACTTTCCAGGTATCGCCGAAGTACAGGGCGCGGTAGGTCTCTTTTCCGGCGGTCGGTTTAGAAATGTTCAGGATTCCTGACTGCTGGTTGCCAAATGCGGCGCCTATTCCGTTGCCGAAGCCGAGCAGGAAGTCCGCGTAGTCGTTTCCGAGGACCGCGCCGGGCTGATTGGCCGCCAGTGAAGCGGTCCATGATCCGTTGAAGGAGACGTCGCCGCCGCCCAGGTTGGTTTGATAATAGTTGTCAAAGGTCTGTTCGAGCTGGAGACCAAAGGCAAACGTGTGCCGGCCATGAATCTTGGTGAATTGTGGAGAGATGTTCCATTGCGTGTCCCAGTCCTGGATGGCGCTCTGTCCCTGACTGCAAGAGACGAGGGCATCGCTATTGTCGAAGCAAGGGGTCATCGGCGTGCGCTCGGCGCCAGGAACAACGGAATTGTATGCCGCCGGCCAACCTTCCTGGGTCATGTCGAAGTTCGAATTGACAGGTTGGCGCAGGTAGTGGTACCGGCTGAAACTGGCGTTGATGCTGGCCGTGAATGTCGAACTGAAAGCATCGGTCCAACCCACGGCAACGCTTCTGCTCGTCGTGTTTTCCGCGCAGCGGTCCTTACAAAGTCCCGTTCCGAACGGATCCTGGGACAAGCTGAGTTCCTTGAAGTAAGTGAAGCGGCCAAAAAGGTGCTGGCTGGCGGTGAGGTTTTGGTCCACACGCGCAACGTACTGGTCGATGTCCCCGCCTGTGCTCGCCGATTTCGTGAAATTGTCCAGTGTGCCGGGGCCTGTGGGATCCGCAATCAGCTTGTTCAACAGGTAGGCGGAGGTCGGATTGATATAGGCTGCACCTGTGACCGGGTCGGTGCCGGAGATATCGTTGTTGGCAATCGGCATACGCTGGTAACTAACGCCAGGAGTCGGGTTCACGGTCAGCGGATTGTAGAGCTGGTCGATGTGTTGCCCTGCAGAGTTCGTGTCGGTACAAATGGGGGCGCTGCCGGCAGGAAGTGTGGGATCTACATACGTGAAAGTCCCTTTGCAGAGGTCACCAAAATTGCCTGTGCGCTCTTGTGCTGTCGGAACGGTCGTAGTGAAAATGGCTCCCGCGCGCTGGCGGTATCCTTCATAACTGCCAAACACGAAGGTCTTGTCTTTTATGACCGCGCCACCGACGGTCGCGCCAAACTGGTTCTGCGTGTACGGCGGGGTCTTATTCGGCAAGGGAGTGGGAGTTGTCTCCAATTCAGAGGCCTTATAAAAAGGATCGTTGGCGTTCAGGATCCTGGCGCGCAAAAATTCGTAGCCTTCACCATGCCACGTGTTGGTTCCGGATTTTGTGCTGAAATTGATGACCCCGCCAGAGAACTTGCCCCACTCGGGACCCAGGTTGTTGTACTGCACCTTGAATTCCCCAATGGAATCCTGGGTTGGCACCAGCAGCGGCAAATTGATGTAGCCGATATTGAGCGGCTGGCCATCTAGATACTCGGCGCCCTGATTCGCGAAGGATCCTCCGACTTGGAAATTGCCCAAGTCAAAGGGGTTCTTGCCCACGATATTGCCGAGCGAGCTTCCTTGCGGGACCACGGAAGGAGACAGTTGGGCCAGGTTGAAAACGTTTCGGCCATTGAGGGGAAGTTCGTTCGCCTCGCGCTGGTCAATGACCTGGCCGAGGGAAGAAGTATCCGGCTGCATGAGCGGCGTCTCACCGGTGACTTCAACCGTCTGCGTGACTTGGCCCAACGGCAGGGTCAGGTCGATGCGGGAGGTCTGTTGCACTTCCACGACAACATCCGGGTGGGACGCCTTCTTAAAGCCCGTCTTCTCGGCGTCTACCCGGTAGCGGCCTGGAAACAGGTTCGCAAACTGGTACAGACCATCCGTGCCGGTGGTCTGAGTGTGCTTTTCACCCGTGCCTTGGTTGGTCAGTGTGACTTGCACATCGGCGATGGCGCCCCCGCTGGAATCAGTGATGGTTCCTGAGACGGTTCCATACGTCGATTGTGCGTAGGATTGACTGCTGAAGCCGCCCATGAAAAGAAGACAGAGAGCAAGCCCCAACAAAAAAACAAAACTAGAACGCATGTTTCTCATCCTTACACGCTCCTAACTTCCATGATTTGGTGAGTACTGATACTGATCTGGAGAGACAAACTACCCCTTGCGAGTTCCTGCAACCGGAACCCTTTTTTGCTACACCTTTCCCTCGACAGTTTCCTTTACCCATTAGTACGAAAGCACTATGCAATCTGTACCAATCACATTTCCAGGTGCTAAAGGACACAAAGCAAGGCCGTGTACGCATGCACACACGAACGCAGAATGCCCAGTGCTCTAAGATATGGAAAATTGTATCCCGCGGAATCTACGGATGATTCGCTTCGTTCCGAAGAAGTGCGTACAGGAACGGTTTGCTCGTCGGTTTGTGGCTGCCGCCGCGCGGCTCGACCGTGACAAACACGGCATCGATCTCGGCCAACTGCTTGGGGTCGTCAAAGCGCATCACCCACCGGCGATTGGACTCGTTGTCCATATAGAGTATGCCCAGATTCTTGGGCGAGGCCTGCTCCCCCTGTGGCGTTTCCCGCTGCCCCCACACCTGGAAGGCGCTGGCATTGACCACGCCCGGCTCGCGATCGAGATCGAAGGCATAAAAAATAAGGGACTTTCCCTGCGTGTAGAAAACCCGGCCAAAGGGCTTCTGCGTGCGACTGTTGCCGTCGACATCAAACACGTCGGTGATATAGAGCTTTCTGGCCCCCATCAGTTCGCGGATATCCCGGTCGTAGCTGAGATACTGCCCGGTGTCCTCAAGGCGGCGCTGTTGATCGCGATTCCTGGCGGTGAGCTCGTCAATCTTGGTTTCCAGCGAGGACGTTCGCAACACGGCGGTGTCGCGTTCTGTGCGCAGGCTCGCCAGTTCGGCCTGGTCATTCACGTAGGCCTGGCTCTGGGCCTGCAGTTGAGCGTTTAAAGAGTCCCGCTGCTCCGAGAGGGCTCGCAGTTGCTCCTCGGACCGCCCGCCCGCGGCCGTTAGTTCGCTCGCATGTACCTCCAGCGCGCGTAATGCCGATCGGAGCTGCGCCAGCTCTTGCCCCTTTTGCGAGCTTTCCAGTTGCAGTTGAGCCAGCTTCTTTGCCTGGGCAGCTAACAATTCGTCCGCAGCTTTCTTTTCTTCTGAAAGCCGTTGAAGCCCATTATCGACAGGCAAGGGAGTCAGGCTGGCGCCGGTTCGCGTTTGTGTTCGAGCGCCCAGGTGGTAGGCTCCGTAGGCCACGGTGAAAAGGAGGCACGCCGCAAGGGCCATCTTTGCAAAGGAACTCACGGTCGTTCGGCGTAAAACGTCAGGCGGGATCCAAGCGGGCGCTGGAGTTTTCCGTTCCTGGGCCGTTAGCTGATCAGCTCGGACGCGCGCCAACAATCGCTCGCACGCGAGCGCACCGTCCCACCCTACTTGCGCTTGTCTTTCCATGTAGGCGTCCGCAAGGATGGCGATTCCTTGCGTGGCCAGTATTTGGTACTGCCGAAAGACCTCCCGGCATTTTTCGCAATGCTTCAGGTGAGCTTGCAATTCGGGCAACTCGAAAGGCTCCAGGCTGCCCGAAGCCGCCAATGCGCAAAGCTCTTTGAATTCGTCATGCTCGTCGCAACCGCCCTGTATCTTTAGCATCGTTTAGTTATCCGAAGCTTCTGCACAAACGCACTCTTACGCAGCCGTTCCAAACCGCGGTAAAAATGGTGCCGCGTATTTCCCAATGACTGATTGAACTTTTCGCTGATCTCCCGTAAGCCCAGACCCTCAAAGTAGAACAATTCGAGGGTCACGCGCTCAACGTCCGGCAACTCCTCGAAAGCCTTCTCAAGAAATGCCCGGTTCAGCTTCGCGCCCACTTCACGGTCCAGATCCGTCCCTCCCAACAATGTATCGTCGAGCGAGCGAATATCTGTACCAAGGTAAAACCCCCTTCGGGCCAGGTGCGCTTTCCTGTCCAGCGCGCGATGCAGGGCGACCTGCAGGATCCAGTTCTTTACCGTGCCCTTGGCCCCGTCAAAGAGCATGGGCTTCCTGTACAGGTAAAAAAATGCCTCCTGCACAACATCCTCGGCCTCGCCGTGATCGTGGACCACGCCGTGCGCAATCCTGAACACCAGGCGGGAGTAACGCTCGAAGAGAATCTCCAAGGCGCCTACATCGTGCGATTGCAGGCGGGCCATTACCTCTTTATCGCTGGGGATGCGCCGTTCGGAAACATCCGGCAGTGTAAGCGGTCGCTCCTGGCTCCTGCTCAGGGCAATGGGAATTGTAAGCGGGCGTCGTTGCGGAACAGAACTCATGCGTTGGTCCCCACTAAGCGTTGAACGCCATATTGCTGACAGCATCAGCAACGCACCCTTGGCATCGACGAACTCCCCCGTCGTAACACCTGTAGTACCTAAGACCATACACCAGATGGGGATAAGTGAGAAGATTTTTCGATGCGAACGAGCGCTTTTCCCCTAAGGAAGTGCCTGGTACGTTGGTACAAAATGACTCGCAAATTCGCACTTAATCAAAATAAGCAGCGCCTTTGTACCCCTCTCGCCTTAGAACAAAAACTTCAGTGCAAACTGCACCAACCGCGGATTCGTTCCCTGGGCCGTGGCAGTGACCACCCCGAAATTCTGATTGTTGGCGGTACAGCAAACCGTGTTTGGCGGAGCGAATTGCGTTCTGTTGAAGATGTTGAAAAACTCCGTGCGGAACTCCAGGCCCAGCCTCTCGTCGCTCGCGAATCTTGTTCGCTTGAAGATCGCAAAGTCAAAATTGTCGATTCCGTCGGAACGCAAGCGGGGATCCACGCGCGCCTCGTCGCCGAATGTGAAATCCGGGGGCGCAGCAAAGCATGCAGTGTCAAACCATCCCCCCAGCCGGGAGGTAGCACTCCCAGACACCATGGCATCGCAGCCGGGCACGTCGTTAGGGCGAGACCCCCCGCCAAATAGCGTGGTTCCGTTGACTTGTCCGTTCGTAAATGCCAGCGGGAAGCCTCGCTGGAAAATGGTCACGCCGTCGACTCCCCAACCCGCCACGATTTTGTCCAATGTGCCCCCGGCGCCCGTGAGATACTTCTTGCCCTTTCCGACGGGAATATCGAGAACGTAGCTGATAACCAGGCGCTGGGGAACGTCTTGCGAAGATAAGGAACGCTCTCCGCGCAAATTGTTATTATCTTGAATCCCTCCTACACTCGGCTCCAGCCAGGCTGTCAGGGTGTCCGTGTCGCTGATGAGCTTCGAATTGGTATAAGCAACGAGCAACGAGCCAGCCTCCGCGAAACGCCTCTGCACCGTGAGCTGGAACGAGTGATAGATGCTGTCATACGACCCCTGGCCGGCAAGCTGCAAGCTCGTATACTGCGGGTAGGGACGAAGAAGCTGCCCGATTGTCGTCGTGGGCCCTGACAGCGCCAACGCCTGCCCATTCACGAGAAACGGATTCGGCGTCGGCTGCACCAAAGTCACATCCTGTCTGGGATCCGGAAGCGAGGGGTTGACTTGCGAGGCTGCCTGCGCAAGTAAGGCGTCGGAAATCTGGTCAATCTGCTGGGAATACTGCGCCAGGTGAGTTCCCTTGGAACCTACATACGCGGCCGAGACGAAGAAGCCCGCCGGCAAATCCCGCTGCACGTCCAGGTTCCACTGCTGGACGTAGCCTTCGGGGTGGTCGCTGGGATTCGCTTCCGTGATGGACTGCACGACCTGGGTCAGGTATTGCTGTGTTCCCGTGGTGCCTAGACTCCGCCCTGGCGGGGCCACAATTCCCTCGGGGAACGGCAGCGCGATGGTATTCACCGGATGGGTCCCGTCCACGGTTCCCGTATACGTTGTCGTCCCGGCGTTGACCATATCGTTCAGCGGATTCAGGGCGAAGGACACGTAGTTCGGAATCCAGAAGATCCCGTAGCCGCTCCGCACGACCATTTTCGAATCGATGCTGTACGCCAGGCCAACCCGGGGAGAGAAATCGATCTTTTCGAGCGGGATGTTGTTGCGGTGGCCGGGGCTTACCAGAAACACGTCTCCTTTTACCGGAGCCGAGCCTGCTGGAAGAAACTGCGTCAAGTAGTTCGTCGCCGTCGGGTCGAAGTAGGATAGCCGGTTGAAGCGTTCGGACCACGGCCCTTGCAGGTCGTAACGCAGCCCCAGGTTTAGAGTGAGCCTGTTTGCCGCGTGCCACGAATCGTCAAAATAAAAAGCCCGGTAAATCTGCTGGCCCGCCGTGAACGCTGGCACGACAGCTTGGGCAAAAAAATGGTTTTCAAGATTATTGAAATTGTCGGCATATCCGAGCAGGAAATCCGCAAAAGAAAAACCCGTCCCGGAGACCCCGGGTAAGGAAGTGAAACACGCTTGGCCGGAAACGCAGAAGTCAAAGGACCCGCTCGCGATGTTGGACTGAGCGTAGTTGTCTCGTCCGACTTCGAACTGGAACCCCAAATGATATTGATGCCGCCCCCGCAACATGGACATGGACGGCGACAAGTAGTATTGCGTGTTGCGGTCCTGAATGAAGCTCTGACCCTGGGTACACATGATGCTGTCCGCAAAGTTCGCGACACAAGGCGTGGGTGGCGTGCGCATCTCGGCGGGCACGACGTCGTTATAACTAGCCGGCCAGCCGATCGTGGTCAAGTCAAAACCAGAGTTCTCCGGACTGCGGTTATACCTGAACCGGCTGACGTTGGCATTGAATCCAAACACGGTTGTCGGATTGACGCTGTACGTGTACCCGGCCGCGAGGGCCTCGCTGTGATAGTCCTCAGCGCAGCGGTCCGCGCACAGGCCATTTCCCAACGGATCAATGGGCAGGTCCCGGACGTGCCAGTAATTGAAACGCAAAAACAGCCTCTGTTTATTCGTGAAGCTATGGTCGAAGCGCGTGACCACCTGATTGTGGTCACCGCCAGTTGGGGCGGCGGTGGTGAAATTGTTGGTCATCGCACTCGGGCTGGTGGCCGCGGGCCAGAGGTACAACAGTTTCGCGGAAGTGCCATTGATGCGGTCCGCCGGAATGACATTGTTTGGGAATGGCGTGGGAGCGGCGGTGCTCCCAGGGCAAGCTCCTTGCGCGTTCACGATTCCTCCACAAGGGTCGTAAATTTGGTCAATGACAACCGGCTTGCCGCTTGCGTCCACGCCTCGATCGTTGCAAATACCCGCCGTGAAACCCGACTTGCATATTTCGGAAAAATTACCCGCTCTCTCCTGCGCGTCGGGGACCGTGGCCGTGAAGGGCTGGCTCGTGCGCAACCGGAAGCCCTCCACACTGAGGAACCAGAATGTTTTGTTTCGCCCAACAAGGTGCGGAATGTTCAAGGGCCCGCCGGCATTTGCCCCGAATTGATTTTGCACCCAGGGGGGTCTCGGCTTGTTGTCGGCATTCAGAAAGAAATCGTTGGCATTGAAGATTTTGTTGCGAAGGTATTCATACGCTTCGCCGTGAATGGAGCTTGTGCCTGCCTTGGTGCTGAGATTGGTTACTCCGCCGGAAAACTTGCCCCACTCCGGCCCCAGGTTGCTGGTCTGAACCTTGAATTCCTGAATGGAGTCCTGTGTCGGAATCAAAATGGACAGGTTAATGTAACCGATGTTCAGCGGCTGGCCATCCAGGTATTCGGCGCTCTCGTTTCCAAAAGAGCCGTTGACCTGATAATTTCCCCATCCAAACGGATTCACGCCCACCGGCGTCCCCGTGGAACTGCCCTGCGGAACCACGGACGCCGCCAATTCGATCAAGTTAAATACGTTGCGGCCGTTCAACGGCAGTTCATTCACCTTCCGCCGTTCCACCACCGTGCCCACCGCCGAAGATTCGGTATCCAACAACGGGGCTCCGCCCCGCACCGTGACGCTCTCCGACGCGGAACCCAGCGCCATTTCAAAATTGATTTCCAAAGCGTCTTGCACGTGCAGAACCAGATCCGACTTGATGACCACCTTGAATCCCAGTTTCTCCACTTCGATGCGATACGTCCCGGGAGGCAGGTTCGTCACGTAGTAACTGCCCGTTTGGTTGGTGACGGTTTCGTAATGGATACGCGTGCCGGAATTGATGACCATCACTTTCGCCGCAGGGATCACGGCTTTGCTCGAGTCGGTAACGCGCCCCGTCAGCGATGCGCTGGTCGATTGCGCTTCAATACGGGCAAAGCCCGAAAGCAGAACTACAGTCAAGATGATCAGGGCCTGTAAAACCGCTACAGCGCGTGGCGCGCCGAAGCGCAGGAATCCGGCTGTGGCTGTTTCATGAGACTTCATGATGACCAGGGAAATTTCAACGAAACAGCCCGCATGTCCGTCTAGGCGGGTAAGCGTTCTGTGACTGGTTTCTCTTGAATCCATAATTTCGTGATTTCTTCCAGCGAACGACCTTTGGTTTCGGGAATCAGCCAGCCGACCAGAATGACCGTCAACAATGCGCCCATGCTGAAAAACCAGAACGTGCCATCCGATCCCAAATGCTTCTGCATGATGGGAAACAGTTGGTTCCCCAGGTACCCCACCAACCAGAGCGCGGTCGTAGCGATGGACATGCCGCGGCCGCGAACCTTTGTGGGATAAATCTCCGAGATGATAACCCAGCAAGCCACGCCATTGCCAAACGCGTGACCCGCGACGAAGCTCATCACAAAAATCAAGACCGCCAAGCCGCTGCCGTGGACATGATAAAACCAGCCGACCAACGCAAAAGAGACGAATTGCAGCCCCGTGCCGGCCAGGATGAGGGTCTTGCGCCCGGCGCGGTCTACGAGCCAAAGGGCGAAGAGGGTGAACAGGAGATTGATGAGGCTGACCAGCACGGACTGGAAAAATGCGTCGCTGGTCGCGGTTCCGGCGGCGCGAAAAATTTCCGGCAAGAAGGAAAAGAGCGGCGTGATACCGCTGATCTGTTGCAGCGCGGCCAGCATGATGCCCAGCAGCAGCGGGCGCCGGAAGGTCGTGAAAAGCTCCGAGATGTGCCCCTCTTCACTCGCCAGCGCACTCTCGATTTCAACGGCTTGCAGCCGGGCAGCGTCAGCGCCGCTAATCTTGGCCAGTACGCCGATGGCCTGATCCCGCCGGCCCATTTTCATCAGCCAGCGCGGACTTTCGACCGCCGGCAGAATCATGATTCCGAACAGAATCGCTGGTACCGCGCCGGCCAGAAACATCCAGCGCCAGCCCGTGGAAATGTTCCAAGCTTGGTCGCCCGTGCGCTGAATGAGCATGTTGACAAAAACGGCCGCGAGAATTCCCACCACAATCCCCAGTTGATACAGAGTCACACAACGGCCGCGAACCCGCGTCGGAGCTATCTCCGCAATGTAGTTCGGGGAAAGCACTGACGCCGCGCCGATGCCCACACCGCCAATCAGCCGCCAAAGAACAAATTGATGAAGGTTCGCGGCAAAAAGCATGCCAACCGAAGAAAGCACGAAACACAGGGCGCAAAGCGCGAGACCCTTTTTTTTGCCGAGATAATCGGCGACGCTTCCTGCCGCCGCGCAGCCGGCAATGCATCCCAGCAACGCGCACCCCGCGGCCCAGCCCACGCCCGCCGCGTCCAGGTGAAACCGTTGGCTTAAGAAACCAATCGCCCCGCTGATTACGATGTTGTCGTACCCAAAGAGCAGGCCCCCAAGAGTGGAAACAGTCGCTGCAATAATGAGGGGCACACGTGAATGTGTCTGGACAGCTTCGGCGTTAGGGTTATTCGTCTCCACGAGTAGTGGGCTCCAGATCCGCGCCGCGCCGCTGAGGAGATTCGATGACCGCCCTCGCCCCCAGCATGAAACCGAGCGTGTGCGCCATTCCCGCATGCCAGGGCGCCGCACAGCTCATTTGCGGGGTGTGGTCGGGAATGACCACGCCATCGAAATGATTACGGTGAAGAATTGCGAGAATGCGAATCATGTCCACATCGCCTTCGTCGATGAAAGTTTCGCGATAGTGCGGCACTTTTCCCACGACATTGCGAAGATGAATATACGCAATCTTGCCTTGTTTGCTGTATTGTTCCACCGCGTCGTATATGTTGCCCTCCGTCATTTCGGCTAAAGTTCCCACGCAAAGTTCCAGCGTGTTGCTGCGGCTGGGAACGAGGTCAAGCAGCCTTTGATACATGTGAGGCTGGTAGACCAGGCGCGGCTGCCGGCGCATTGTCGGCATGGGAGGATCGTCGGGATGGGCCGCGAGCAGCACCCCCGACTGTTCGGCCACGGGAATAACTTCTTCCAAAAATCTCTGCAATCGCCGCCAAAGTTCTTCATGGGAAATCCGGGGCAAGTCGCCGGCGGGTGCGTTGCGGTCGTACACCATATTCCAGACCATCCCATTTGGTATCGGCACGTCATCGGCGGGACCCTCCATCCCGACGGTGACGGCATGCCCGCGGCCCTGTGGGACACTGACACGCCCGCATACGCCCGCCAGGCTGAAGTTGTAGCCAAGTACCGGAATGCCGGCTTCGCCCAGGCGGCGAATGATGGTCTTCACTTTCTCGATCTGCTGCGGGCGTTGCGGACCGTCGAGCAGAATATCGTGCCAGTGCGCCGGATCGAGATTCTCGATCGCCGCGAGGACCAGCCCCGCTTCCTCAATCTCCGCGCGAAGGGTCCTGAGTTCCTTGACCGTCCAAAGCTGCTCCGGATCTCCGGCAACTCCCCACGGTTCGTATTTTGAGCCGGCGGGCTGATTGTTACGCGGGTTGCACGGGCCCTGGTTGAAGTAATCGACCAGATGGACGACGACGTGAGTACAGCCGGCCTGCCGCGCGAAATCATAGTAATCGCGCGTCAGCATGTGACGGTAGAGGCCAAGCCCAATCTTCATAAGCGGTTTCCGATCCCCGCGTCACAATCCGGACTGAGGACTCTCCATTTCTTACATGATTCCGAATTTCTCAAACGCTTCGACCGCGCTGCTTCCTTCCTCGATGGCTTTCCTCACCAGCTTTTCGCCGCGCGCCTTTTCCAGCGCCCGAGTGAAAACCTCAGTCTCGGCCTCGGCGGGAACTACCAGGACGCCATCCACGTCGCCGAAAACAATATCTCCGGGACGCACGCGCACCGCTCCAATCTCAACGGGAATGCGGAAGTCGACTACTTTGTAGCGCGGGGCCGAGTCTTGTCCATACGAGCCAAAACCGAACGTAGGAAAGCCCATAGCCAGAATGGCCTTGGTGTCTCTCACATACCCATTCAACACCGCGCCGCGGCTGCCGAGTTTCCGGGCTCGCGTGCTCATTAATTCTCCCCACAGCGCGTTTCGGGGAGAGGAGCCCGTGTTGACATACACTTCGTTAAGCCGAAGGTCGTCGAGAGCTTCCAGCATCAGCCCAAACGATTTGTCCATTAACTTGTTGGCGCTGCCGGAGATTTTTTCGGCGAAAACATCCACCGAGAGAACCGGCATGGCGCGGCCGATCACCACCATATCCTGCCGAAGGGGCTGAATCTGCGGCGGCAAGAACTGGTGCTGCAGATCCAACTTGTCCATCACATCGCCCACGACGCAGGTGAACAGCTCTCGCTGCACCATGGAAAAGAGTTCGTCGTAAGAGTTCCATAGCTTCGCCGCACTCATTGGGCCCGCGCCTCTTTGATTTTTTCCGTGATGGCCCGGGCAAGCTTCGTAATTGACGCGAAATCACCGGTCTTTGCTCCCGCCGTCAGATTGCCCCCAACCGCAACGGCAACCGCGCCGGCGCGGATCCACTCGGCGACATTTTCCAGGCTTACCCCCCCGGTCGGCATCAACGACGCCTGGGGAAGCGGCGCTCTCACCGCCTTGACGAATGCCGGACCGAGGAGTTCGCCGGGAAAGACCTTCACAATGTCCGCGCCGCACTCCATGGCCTCGACCACTTCGCGGACCGTAGCGGCCCCGGGCATGTAGGGTATTTGATAGCGATTGCAAAGGCGCGCGGTATCCGGGTTGAGCGAAGGGCTGATCACATATTGCGCTCCCGCGAGAATGGCGGTGCGCGCCGTTTCCGGATCGAGCACCGTGCCCGCACCCACCAAAATCTGGCCTGAGAATTTTTTCGCCAGATGCTCGATCACTCCCGTCGCTCCCGGCACGGTGAAGGTGATTTCCATGGCCGCTACACCCCCAAGAGCGCAAGCTTCGGCGATGCGACCTGCCTGGTCAGGACTGTCTGCCCGGATCACACAGACCAATCCGGAAGCGACAATTTTCCCCAAAACCTCTAATTTTTTAATCGGCATAAAACTCAATTCCTCCGCTTGGCCCCGTAACTTACGAATTCCTTCGAGGCTTAGCCTAACCACCGCCATGGGTTGCACGCGTTCTCATTCAAAAAATGATTCGCCCTTGCGAGCGTAGCGCCGGGCGACCTCCTCATTCAACCTGACGCCGAGGCCGGGCTTCTCCGGGACGGGAATAAATCCCTTCTGAATAATTGGCTTCGGCAATCCCTCTACCAGGTCGCTCCAAAAAGGAACATCGGAGGCGTGGAACTCGAGCGCAAGAAAGTTTGGAATCGCGGCGCAGAAATGAGCCGCGGCCAACGTGCCAACCGGGCTGCTGATGTTGTGCGGGGCCACGGGCATGGTATGCACATCGGCAAAGTGGGCAATACTTTGCCCCACGGACAAACCTCCAACCTTCTGAAGATCGGGTGTAACAACGCTTAGGGCGTGTTGCGCGATGATTTCCTCGAAGCCTTCAAAGAGGTAAAGATTCTCCCCCGTGGCGATCGGCACTCGCACTTTCGAGCTCACATCCTTGAGCGCGGCAGTGTTGTTGGGCGGAACCGGATCTTCCAGCCACAATAGCTGGAACGGCTCCAGCGCGCGCGCCACTTTCACGGCGTCGCTGGCGTTGTAGCGCCAGTGGCAATCTACCGCGATGTCGGTATCCTTGCCCACCGCGTCGTGAACCGCGCCGATCAAACCCACCATGTGATCGATGGCGCGATTGTTGAGCGCGCGATCGTGCGGATCGTCGCCGTAGGTGCCCGGCACATCCAGATCGAACTTCAGGGCGGTGAAGCCCTCCGCCCTTTTTTCGAGTGCGCGCCGGCGATATTCGTCGGGCGATGAAACAGACTCTTCGCCGGCTTCGCCGTAGTAATCTTTTGCGGCATGTGCGAGGCCTTTTGTGTCCCAAGACGCTGGGCGGGAACGCAACACCTCGTCCAAGCATTCCAAGGCTTCGCCACCGTGGCAATCGGCATAGACGCGGACTTTATTGCGAAACTTTCCTCCCAGCAGGCGATAGATGGGCACATCGAGCCATTGGCCCAGCACATCCCAGAGCGCTGCCTCGATGCCGCTGATCGCGTTGTAAATGATGCCGGCAACCGAGCCGGCGCCTGAAGTTGCCAACTGCAGCTTGCGAAACAACCGATGAATGTCGCGCGGATCCTCGCCAAGAAGCAGCGGTTCGAGCGAGCGCAGAATCGCGGTAAGGCCGGGAGCGAAAAAGCACTCACCGAGGCCGGCGACGCCCTCATCGGTTTCTATGCGGACAAATGTCCAATCGAAATTCCCTTCGACGACCGCCGTCTTCAGGCGGATGATTTTCAATTGTCTAACCTCTCTATTTTCTTCTGCCGTTACTGGGTTGGATCACGATCCCGCGCCGGGCCGATTCCCCCGCACATGATTCGTACTGTATAAGGATACTCTTGGCCTGCAATCCTTTAATCCCGCCTAGATTAGCGGTTTGGTTTTTGCTTCACAACTGTTTAACGGTTTGCCGCTTTAGATATCGGAGACTGGTTGAGACATCTGGAGAAAGCCTTCGACATCGCCTATTATGGCGTGCATGCGCTTGTGAACCGGGCGCGGGTATTTCCTTTTGGCGCGAAGCGAGGTACGTGAACACCGGAGGGAGATAGCCGCCACGCGGAAGCGTCTCGAGGAAACTCATGGAAAAAGCGATGACTACCGTAACCTTTGGCGAAGTGATGTTGCGCCTGACACCGCCCGGCTTCGAGCGTTTTCTGCAAACTCCACGCTTCGTGGCCACCTTCGGCGGGGGCGAGGCGAATGTGGCGGTGGCCCTCGCTGGCTGGGGCTTGCCCTCTGCCTTCGCCACCGTTCTTCCTGAAAATAATGCACTGGCGGACGCAGTGATGGGAGAGTTGCGGCGTTTCGGCGTGGATACTTCCAGGATCGTGCGCGGCAAGGGGCGCCTGGGAATTTACTTTGTGGAAACGGGCGCAAATCAGCGTCCCTCAAAAGTCATCTACGATCGCGAATTCAGCGCCATCGCTATAGCTAAGCCGGGAGAGGTTCGTTGGGACATCGTGTTTCATGGGGCCAATTGGTTTCACATCACAGGCATTACTCCTGCGATCAGCGAGCAGGCCGCGGCCTTGGCGCTCGAATCGGTGCGGAAGGCGCGGGAGAGCGGGATGACGGTGTCTTGCGACCTCAACTTTCGCAAGAATCTCTGGAAGTGGGGGAAGCCTGCCGCGGCGGTGATGCGTGAAATGCTCCAGCATGCGCACATCGCCATAGCCAACGAAGAAGATGTGCAGATGGCGCTGGGCATCAAGATAGATGTGGACGTCACGTCCGGCAAGCTCGATCAATCCCAGTACGAAGCGCTGACGGGCAGAGTGCTTTCCGAATTCCCGAATCTCAAGGCCATTGCCGTCACTTTGCGCGAGTCCAAAAGCGCTTCCCACAATGGCTGGTCCGCGTGCCTGAATGATCGAGAAAAATTCCTGGTGAGCCGCGCGTACGAGATCACTCATATTGTGGACCGTGTTGGCTCGGGAGATAGCTTCGCCGCCGGGCTCATTTACGGTTTGCAAAAGCTGCCTACCCACCAGGATGCACTTGAATTTGCCGTTGCGGCGAGTTGCCTGAAGCATTCCATCGTCGGGGACTTTCACCGTTGCAGTGTGGATGAGGTTGAAGCTTTGCTTAAAGGCGGGGGATCGGGAAGAGTGCAGCGATAAGCTCGGTCCGGGCGAGCCGATGAGCCGTACTTCACATGCGAAGATTATTTATACGGGAGTGATGCATCGCCGTCGAGAGCAGGTTCTACTGCTGCTGGATTTTCCCGTCGGCCGTCAAGCGCTCCAAATAGCGCCGCGCGGTCACAGCTTCCGGGCCATCACTGTGGTTCTTCAGTAGCTCTCTCAGAACATTGGCTGAGTCCTCGTACCGCCCCACGGCCGTGAGCGCCTCTGCAACCAGCAAATCCACCTGCGGCGCCAGCCCATTGGACTCCGCCTGCGCCTGTTGCGAGACTTTCAGGGCTTCTTCATACCGCTTGCTGTGATAATACGACTGCGCCAGCGACCAATGCGTCTCCCATCCGCTGGCCGGGTCCACTTGCACGGACTTCTCCAGTGGTGGAATAGCCTCCTCGTATTTCTTCTGGTTGCACAGCGCCATTCCCAATGCCGCTAAAGCGCGCGCGCTGTTGGGTTCCATCTGCGTGACTTTTTCCAGCACACTTTGCGCCTTCATCCAGTCCCGCTTTTTCAGCTCCAACACACCCTGCACATAAAGCACGTTTGGATTATTGGGAGCGAGTTTTATCGCCTCGTCCAGGGCTTTCTCCGCCTCATCCAACTTGTCCTCTCTCAAAGCCTGCATGCCCTTGTCCAGGGCTTCCTTGGCCTTAGGCGCGAGTATCGGATTTCCTCCTGCACCACGCGCAAAACTCGAAGATGTGTCCCGCTCTAGGTTTACCTCCACCTGGACCTTGTCCGGCTCGGGCACCTTCGCGTCTTTTTGCCCCGGCTTGTATCCAGCCGCTTCCACAACGACGGTAAAGTCGCCTAGATCGGCGATGAGGAAGACCAGCCGCCCATTGGTAGTTGATCCCTCGTCGCACGGGGTTCCGTTCAAATAAAGCTTCACGTCCGCGGGCACGGAGAGGATCTCTCTAGAACTATCGCGTATGGTCACGTCGATTTCCACGCGCATGCCGCGAGGCCGTATCCCGATACCAGCATTGGTCTGGCATCGAGCCACAAGTGGGCAGAAAAAATCACCAAGCAGGATCGGCAGTAGAAATGCTCCGATTCGCCGCAGCACGCGTTGGTATGGCCGGTGCATACGTGCCTTGAAAAACTGCCCGAAGCCTGGCCCACCAAATCTGGGGGCAAAGTCTTGTCTCTCTTTGGGAGCAGGCTATGGGACCTGCCTTGATACTACCCCTTCCAGCCGGAGGTGGCCGGGAAATCATTCCCCACCGCTTGTGGTTCGTCTTTGGCGAATGCGGTGCGCGGCGAGAGCGCGGCGGTGCGACACCCCAATTCGTCTTATGACTTTACGTCTGTGCCAAGCGCATGGGCGTGAAATTCCCCAGGCGCGAAACCCGCACCGGGCGCCCGAAAGCCCAAGCATCCGAAGAGAAATTGTGGAGCGTTTGATGCAGGTATGGAAGTGCGCCGCACTCACGGGTATATTCTGAGGGTCAGCAAGCGTATTGAATTTCCGTGACTGAGGACGAATCTCCAATGAACAAGTATTTCCTTCTTGCTTGTGTGCTATTGGCTCTGGGAGTGGGCCGCGTGGCCGCCCAAAGCCCCAACTACAGTTTTGACAGGAATGCTGATTTCTCTAAATACAAAACGTATCGGTGGGTGAGTATCGAGAGCCCGCAACACCTGGATGATCTGACCGCGGACCAGCTCATCGGCACGCTGGACGTGGAACTTGCCAAAAAGGGCCTGACCAAGTCGCCATCGGACAAGGTGGATCTCTATATCGGTTATCAGATCGCTCGCGGCAACGCGAAGCAGTTGAACCACTACGAGATTGGTGCGGACTACGAGCCGGAAGCGGGAGCAACTACGGGAACGGCCGGGGAGACGACAACTACCGTTCATTCCGGGCCATTGGTTTTGTACATGTTTGATGCGGCAAGGAAACAGTTAGTGTGGTGGTGCGTGTTGTCCAATGCGATTGACGCAGACGCCGAGCCAGATAAGAAGCAGAAACACATGGACAAGGCCATGGCGAAACTATTGAGAGATTACCCGCCACAGAAGAAGCCGTAGCGAATGGCACCCAGAATTGTCCTGTGGTTTCATGCCCGGGCCGCCCGCCGGAATTTCCAAAAGAGAAGCAGGACTGCGGAGCCAGTGATCAACAGCACGAGAGAGGCTGGCTCGGGCGTGGCTACCACTGGTGGAGGATAAGGTTGCGGTAGAGGTTTAGGCGATGGCGAAGGAGACCGTCCTGGTGAAGAACCGCAGCAGAGAAAAGGAAAAAATGGCAGCAGGCCGGGATCTGTCCCACCGGGAGCGCCGGGCCCAAACAGCAAAGGCATGGACTTGTCAGACCAGATTGGTCCCGGCAGGGGAGAGTCGGCTGTTTCCAGCGTGAGCGGTGCCACTGGATGGTTCAAAACTTCTTCCCCCGGTTCGGATGGCGAAGTGGGTGCGCCGGGAGTTTCGGAGATGCGATTCCCGCAACGCGCACGCGCGAGATGCTTGCCGTCGGTGAACAGCGTTTCGCCGGCCTGAAGGGCCACTTTCTTGCGTGTCCAGTAAATGCGATTGCCTAGGCGATAGGAAACATACGCATGCCGCGCGCGTGACAGGCGGACGATGCGGGCGGACTTTGTCTGGAAGTCCGAGTAATGCTTAGCAACGACGGGGTCCTGCTGCAAAGCGACCTGGAGTTCTTTCGCGCTGGCGACGCCGCCGGGAATCACCGAGTAGGCATAAACGGGACGCTCCGGGTTGACTGCTGCGGGTGGAGAGAAGCCGACATCGTTCCAACTCCAGTACAAAGGCAAAGAGGAGGAATCGGCTGGAACATTGGACTGGGAGTTAGCCGGAGACGATGAGTGGGAGTGGGACCAGAACAAAAGAATAAGGACGCTCAGTAGTCCTAATACGAGGAGGGCCGCTGCTGTTCGTTTTTTCTGGATTTTGTTTGGTTTTGTACTGCCAGTGGGGCCCGCGGCCATCCCGAAAAGGGCGAAGAAACCTCACCCTGAAACGCCTTTCCGGTATGCAAGGAGCAAACGCCATGCCAAAGGCGGGAAGCGGCGAATTCGTGGCAGACAAGGGAGATGCCGCCAAGGATAGGCGAAACCCGGAGGCGTCTAAGCCTAAGAAATGGAACGAGTTTTCAGGTATCAGGAAAATCCACAGGACCTGCAGAACTAAGTGGGTTCTAACGAATTTCAGTTTGAGACAGACACCCCTCCTGCACCGCGCCGCCGCAAGAACAAATCAGAAGATGCCAGTTGTCCGGATGGGTGACGCTCGGGATTTGCAAGAAGTCGAACGGCAGATGAAGGGCAGCGGTGCCACGCAGTCAAGTTGTGTTGACCCTCCCCCCCTGTTTTTTTGTAAGTGTTGATTCTAATGGGGGATAAAGGGCGAATATGTACTTGACAAAGTAGTGTGAGTCTGCTACGCTTCCATCAGTGAGGCTGCCATGCACACGATAGACGTAAACCGCCGATTCAATACCGAAGATAAGTGCACAGACTATTTGGAGTCAATGCGCTGGCCAGATAATGACAGTATGTGCTGCCGCAATTGCGGGCTTGTGGGCAAAGAAAACTTCCGCTCGTTTACAACTCAGGAAACTAGGCGCAAACGATTCAGCAAAACGAAACAGGCAGTTGTCGAAGTGCCCGTTCCTTCTCGCCGTCTGTGGGAATGCAAAGGCTGTGGTCGCCAATTCAGCGTTAAGAACGATACAGTATTTGGCTGGACTCATCTCCCGCTTGATAAGTGGTTTGCCGCTGTAGCTCTCATGCTAGAAGCCAAGAAGGGCATGAGCGCAATGCAGGTATGCCGTCATCTTGGCATTGACCCGGACATGAATTACAAACCTGTTTGGTATCTCTGTCATCGTATTCGCGAAGCGATGATAGAGGCTGGCGTTCTCACTGGCGTAGTTGAGGCCGATGAGACCTACCTGACTCCCAAAAAGCCGCGCAAGGGCAAGCCTTATGTGAAGAAAGAGAATGCTGATATCGTGCTGGGCCTCAGAGAACGCGGCGGCAATCTCAAGCTGATTCCTGTGAAAGATACGAAGATGGCCATAATCGAGCCGCAAATCCTCAAGCACATTAGTCCCGAAGCTACCTTGCAAACGGATGAATCAGCGGTGTACTGGATAATCGGTGAGCGCCACTTTCCCGGTCGGCACCAGAAGATCAATCACAGCATCTCTTATGCGGTGGGCCAGAACCACACACAACATATTGAGAACGCGTTCTCCCTGCTCAAGCGCGGAGTCTACGGCACATTCCACCATGTTTCGATAAAGCACCTGGGAAGGTACTGCAATGAGTTTTCTTATAGGTTCAATCGGCGAGATCAGCAAAAGGAAATGTTCGACGCGACCATTAAGGGCTTGCTGAAAGCGAAGCCGCTGCCCTACAAGCAACTCATTGCTTCGGAGGTATCAGAGGGGCCTTTGAACCCTTGCGACCACGGGTCTTGAGGCCCTTCATGGGTATGGGCTTCATCTTAAGCAACTGTGCTAAGACAGCATCGAGTTTTTCTTTTTCTACTTTCATATCTTCCCATGCTATCATATAGGCGGGCCCGGTAGGATTCGGACCTACGGAACGTGCTTGCACACGTTCTCCGCGATTATAAATCGGGTGCATTCAACCGCTCTGCCACGGGCCCAAACTTGAATTGGAATGCGCCCGGCTGGACTCGAACCAGCGACCCCCGGATTACTAATCCGGCGCTCTCTAGGAGCCGAGTGGATGCTTGTGAGGCGGTCCCCCGACTCTCCTTCTGAGCTACGGGCGCAAAGGAAAAGGCTACCGCAAGCGGCAGCCTTTTCTATTTCACTTTGTATTTTCCATCCTCCGTAATTACAAAAACATTTCCATCGCGGACATATCTGCTCAAGGCAATAGAAACTGACCGAGAAGTGGCGTCCGCCTTTGTCTTTTTGATATGCGCTGTCAGTTCCTCTAAGGACATTGGCGCTTTGGAATCTCTAAGGGCCGTGTGAGCCATAAGTGGAATACTGTTTTTCCTAAAACCACGCTTCCTATTGCCATTCTTGGCACTGCCAGTCTTTCCCAGTAATGCCGCAAGAGCTTCCTTTCGGCGACGAAGCAGTTCTGCAGCCTCCCGGACCATTTCTTGCAATTCCTCAATGAGTTTGGCGTCATCCATACTGGTAAGTGAAACACATCTGAAGCGTTTTGGCAAGGGGGTATTTAGCCCGCGCACCGGGAAAGTGTAGTGCTACACAAAACGCTTCAAATGCGACAGGTTTGGGTGTAGGATGGGTAACAGGCGAGGGAAGCTCCGATGAGGCTGAAAAACCTGTGGCAAAAGCTATTTGGTAGGAAGGTTCAACTTCCGCCGCGATGCGTCTGTGAGTGCAAACGATGCGACCGTGGCGATCATTGTAGCCTAAGGCCAAACTGCGAACACCCAACAATGGACGATATCTATCCTAAATCGCCACTTGAGCGCGATTCCGTCGAGGAGTAGCGGCTTCGCTCTCTCTGGCTTTCTTGCGTTCCTCTTTTTCGACCCATTCCGTGAATAACTGGCGGTATTCCTGTTTCGTATAAATTCCCTTGCTAATGAGAAGCGTATTCATGGCGTAAATAGTGGCCATGAAAGCCTCATCTCTACTAGCTAATTCTGTCGCTTCTTCATATGTCATGGGATCACTCCAACTTCATTTTGTTGAGGGTTTGACTGCGGTAAAACTTCTCGGGACTTCTTCGTGTATATGGGCACGGCCCGTAGGTGCCCAGCATACCACACGTTTTCAACAGCAAGCGAACAAAAAGAGAAAGTCACAACTGCCCTGTCACAGTACTTCATTCTCCCCTCCATCGTCGTACTTTGTCAAATCCATATACGCCGGATAAAGTTGATTGTTTTCATACACTTTTGAAAGTGTTGATTCTGCGGAGGGTTAGCGAGGGGTTTTCGATAAGTGCGGATTGCAAAGCACTTGCCGAAATGGAACGGGCCGCGAGCCCTTTGCTCGCGAGTCCGAGAGACCAATGCGATCGCCCCCTATACACACTTAATTATTATACTATATTATTTATATTTGTCAAGGGGAAAGGTGAGGTACTGCCCCCGAAACTGGTGTGAACTCGGGTAGGGGGAAGAAAGAGAAGCCCAAGCAACGGATTCAGGTCACACGCCCACACACGTGACTCCGACCCTTCGATTTCGCTCAGGGCAAGCGTGTGGGGCACCCGCTTATGTATTTTGAGTACTGCACCGCCGTTTCTACTTCTTCTTCACGATTGGGTCTGACATGCCCTGCGGTGTATATATTTTATTTTTGCTCGCAAATTGCGCCAATTTTTGCGCGAGGTCCAGCATCTTTCGTTTTAGATCCTTGGTCTGAGGAGTTTTTCTTACGAAATGCAATTCCGGAACGATCGCATGGCCCGGCGGTCCGCTCGCATCTGGGGAAGGCTTGACCGAAAGATTGAGGCTGCCAAATTGTCTAGCGAAGACGCGTGCGACTCGGACGCCATTGGGATGCGGATTTACACTTGCCAAGTCCTTTGGGGTGACAAAATCCTCTCTGAAAAGAGAAATGCCGTCCACATCGTCCTTTGCAGGCTCAAACGCGCTGGGGTTTATTGCCCAATTCCCCATTGTCTTGGTGTAATAGAAGATGCCGTTTGGCACCGTTCGCAGGAGCACTTCATTTCTGACGACCTTGGCAGTTTCGTAATACCAGGGCCAGCCGCGGATTATAGCGCGCAGGCTAATGCGGGCTCGTCTTCCGTGACTGGGGCGGGTCGCCACGTTTGCACCTGCTTAGTTCTAGAGCCCGACAGCGCGCAGGCTAATGCGGGCTCGCCTTCCGTGACTGGGGCGGGTCGCCACGTTCGCACCTGCTTAGTTCTAGAGCCTGTTTGATCCGTAAGCGCAGTAGTGAAAAATTCTGTGGGCTGTCCCGGAATTGCCCTCATCCACTCAATTTCATTTGAATCTAAGTCCTGAATCTCAGCACGAATAAGTTCATCTCCATCCAACCAATCCACGCTCAAAAGGCCATTCGGAGAGAGAGCTATGCGCGCCGGAGGATTCCCATAGTTAGTTTCTTTCCAAATGCGCAGAAACAAAGACCCAGCATCCATCGCGGCGACAGTGGGAGCGTCCGAACCGCGTCCGTCCCAATTTTCCCCAAACTCCCGGATGGTTACTAGCTCAAGCTCGCGTTCGTACCAGCATTGAACGGCGCGAATATCAGCAGAAATTGCCGAGGCCGATACAATCGAAATCGTTGGGCTGTCTACCGTTGAGATGATCGCTGGTAGATGCAAGTCAGGAAGGTTCATTAATTCCCTTTCTTCCAAAATTCTTGCGCTTCGGTTGAAGTAATCGCCAAAAATGTCTCTCTCAGCGCCTCGTGTCCAAAATTCAATCCTTGTTCCCAGGATTGAGTTTCAGTGACGGGGCCACGAGCCGTGGTGGTGAGCTGAATGGCCTCTTCGTTAGAAGGCTGGAGCCTTGCTTGTCGGAGCTGAACATAGAGGCGCCCCCGTCGATTAGCCAACGAGAAACGCCAGTCCGCACTGATTGTTTCGTCATCGGACGGAGGTGCGTGACGAACGCTAACGGGTGGTGTCTTCATTGCTGGAAAGATCCGATTCAAATCGCGGGCGGAATCCCACATCGTCCCTTTCTTTATTTGGTCTACGTAGATAACCTCCCACAGGTTATAAATGGGAATCCCGAATCCTGCCTCTGAACAAAATGATTCAAAGGCGTTCAGCATGTTGCGAAACTCTGGCAACAAAGTCTCGTAGCTGGGGTATGCATATGCCTGCTTCCGCCAATTCAATATAAATCTGTTATCTTGCACCTGAAGCATCCGCTCCCCGTCTCCACGAATAATCTGTACGCGAGGTGACATCACTCCCGGCAAGAAGCGAAGGGACTGGGATGGCCATATGTCTTCCGTGCCGAATTTTTCAGTCAGCTCCGGTATTTTTGGTGCTTCAGCAACCTGTTTCCATTCGTCGCCGAGCTTTTGGACATATTCCTTCCAGAACCACCCTACGTGGGCAGCTGTGAATCCGGCGATGGTGTTGAACTGTACGGATAGTGCCGTTTCAACGACCGGAGGTGCTCCGAATTTTAGGTTTTCAGCCATGTCTGGGACGCTGGGGATCAGGTAGTCTACTTACGAGTATATCGGGAATAAGGGCTCACCTTATTACAGGATACGATGGCGGTAGCATACCAATCACTACAAAAGCCGTCAAACGGTTTGATGCCGAACGCTGGCCTAAGTGATGGCTTACAGACAAGGCCAAGAGAGAGCGTTTGGCAAAAAATCTGAAAAACAATGCAATCTAAGATTCCCGTCGCAAGGTAAAACTGAGGCAAAACTTTCCAGGATTGGGGGCCCACGAACCTTCAAAAAGCGCCATTTTATGGGGGAAAATGGCGAGCCTGAGAGGACTTGAACCTCCAACCTTCTGGTTCGTAGCCAGACGCTCTATCCAGTTGAGCTACAGGCTCGTGCAAATAGATTAGCACAGCGACGGAGAATTCCAAATGAGGCGGGCGGGCAGCGCGAGAAGGGTCAGATTCGCACCCGATGCTTGCTACCTCAGGGGTTAAAACCCCTGAATCCGCGGAGCTTTTCGGCACGGCTGAAGCCGTGCCCTCCCCGGGGGCCTTTTACGAGATGGCTCCTACACAGGATTCACGAAGGATTTGCCGTGGGCTTCGGCGCCGCGCCAGAGCAGAACGGCCAGGGCCAGGATCGTTACGACCTCAAAACTTGCGAGCGCCCATTGATAGCCGAACCTTCCCCGCAGCGCGAACTCCACAGTGTTCGTGGGCGAAGCGAACAAGATCCCCAACTGGTAGGCGAGTCCCGGGATCAGCCCGCGCGCCGAGTCCGCCGCCAGCTCGTTCAGGTGCACCGGAATCACTCCCCACGCTCCCTGCACGCCCATCTGCATCAGCACGGCCGCGGCAATCAAGAGCGGCACGCTCCAGCCAAACGCCCAGAAAGGGATGATTGCCAGCGATAATGCCAGCGCGCACATCATTCCCTTGCGCCGGCCCAGCACTTGCGAGAGATGCCCAAAAAGGATCGCGCCGCCAACCGCTCCCGCGGTGTAAATCATGGCGATATTGGCAACCAGCGCAGGGCGCAGCCGGTGCACCTCTTTCAGGAAATCCGGATAAAGGTCCTGCGTCCCATGGGACAAAAACATCATGAAGGTCATCAGCACCACAAGATAGGCGAAGCGTTTCCATTGCGAGGCCACCGTGCGCAGCACTTCTCCCATGGAGCCGGCGCGGTGCTGTTGCCAGGCCTCGGACTCCGGCACCTTGGTCACTATATAGAGCGCGAGCAGCGCGGGCAATGCGCCGATCCAGAACATCGGCCGCCAGCCCCACGCCGGCAGAATAAATCGCGCCGCCACGGCAGCCAGCAGGTTGCCGATCGGGTAGCCGCTCTGCAACATTCCGCTCAGAATGCCGCGCCACCGCGGAGGCGCCGCTTCCATCACCAGAGAAGCCCCGACTCCCCATTCCCCGCCCATGCCGATTCCAAACAGCGCGCGAAGGATCAGGAACACGGTGTAATTCGGAGCAAAGCCGCAGCCTACCTCGATCAATGAAAAATAGACTACGCTGGCCATGAGCGGAATGCGCCGGCCAAACCGGTCGGCGAACAATCCGAACACGAATGCGCCAACAGGCCGAAAGGCCAGCGTGGCCGCCGTCGTGAAAATGATGGCTTGCTTGGACACGCCAAACTGCTTCGCCAGCGCGTCGTACAGGAAGATGATTACAAAGAAGTCGAACGCGTCCAGCGTCCAGCCCAGGAACCCCGCGAGGACGGCGTGATGCGAGCCCGCTCTGCGTTGCGTTGCGGCCATCGTGTTAGTGTTGCGTCCCGAAAATAGTGTGTAGGTGCCCAGAATGCTCAGGGGCTAAAGCCCAAATCATTTGGCAGGCTCCTTATGTCAGGGCTGAAGCCCTGACCCCCTAAGAAATGCCATGAACTTGCGGTGCACAACACTAGACGCGCCATTCGGTTGGTTTCGGCATCAGCCGATACAATGCCACACCGCACGTCAACGACACCAGCCCCAGCACAAATCCGGAGCCAAGCCTTCCAAAGCAAAGTTGTCCGATGCTGAATAACGCCGCATACACGAACACGCAGCCGATCACCCAGCTCAACAGATTTTTCCCCAGATCCTGGGTGATCTCTTCCATGCCGCTGATCTTTGCCACCGGCCCCCACCCGATGGCATCCGGCTTCACGCGCCGGTAAAACTTGACCAGCGTGCTTCCTTCCTCCGGCGGAGTCAGCAAGGTGACCCCGACCCACACCAGCGTCGTCACGGCCGTAGTACATAGCGTGGTCTTCGCAAAGATTACCGCGTCCGAGCCTTGGAAAGGTTCCGGGCGTCCCGCAATCGCCATCCATAGCGAGTGATTCCGAATTACCAGTGCCGTCACCAGCGCCGCGGCCATCGCTGAAATCTCGCTCCACGCGTTTACCCGCCACCAATACCACCGCAGCAGGTACACCCCACCCGTCCCTGCTCCTAACTCGAGGACGATTTTCCAGCCTTCGCTTACCGATTGCAGTTGCATGGAAACCCACGCCGCCGCCGCCACCAGAAAGAGCGTCGCCAGCCGCGATGCGTTCACGTAATGCGCTTCGCTGGCCTTTTTCTTCACGAAGCGCCGGTAGAAATCCTCCACCAGGTACGAACTTCCCCAATTCAATTGCGTCGCCACGGTGGACATGAACGCGGCCATGAATCCCGCCAGCAAAATTCCCAGCAGCGCGTGCGGGGTATGCCGCGTCGCCACCATCATGTATCCGCGCTCGGGCTGCGCCAGCCCCGGGTACAACACCACGGCCACCAGCGCCGTGAGAATCCACGGCCACGGGCGCAGCGCGTAATGCGCCAGGTTGAACCAAAGCACCGAGAGCATCCCGTTTTTCTCATCCCGCGCGCTGAAAATCCGCTGGGCGATATAACCTCCGCCGCCCGGCTCCGCCCCCGGATACCAAAAGGCCCACCATTGCACCGCCAGATGCACCACAAACGTAATCACCGGCAACGTCCAGAGCGCTTCGCCCGTGAACCCGCGTGAAAAATCCGGCAGCATCTTGGTGATGTCGCTCGCAGCTGGCCCCGCGGCATTGCGCATTTCCGCCAGCCTTGCCAGCAGTTGCGACATCCCGCCCACCGCGCGCACACCATACCACGCCACCGCGATTACGATGGCCATCTTCAGCACGAATTGAAACAGGTCTGTCCACAACACGCCCCACAGCCCGCCCAGAGACACGTAGATCCCCGTGAACGGCATCAGAAAAAAAACGCAAATCGCCAGTGCCTTGGCGTCGCTGATCCCCATCGAAGTGCTGATGATATTCACCATCGCCTTGGTCACCCAGCCGAGAATCAGGCAATTCATCAGCAACCCCAAATATACCGCGCGGAATCCCCGCAGAAAGGCCGCGGGCTTGCCGTGATAGCGGAACTCCGCGAACTGCACATCCGTGATCAGCCCGGAGCGCCTCCACAATCGCGCGAACAGGAACACTGTCATCATTCCCGAGGGCAGGAAACTCCACCACAGCCAATTCCCCGCCACTCCTTGGGTGTACACCAACCCGCACACCGCCAGCGGTGTATCCGCCGCAAACGTGGTGGCTACCATCGAGGTCCCCGCCAGCCACCAACTCACTTCGCGCCCGGATACAAAATAATCCGCGGTGCTCTTGCCCGATTTCCCTCGAAAATACAGCCCCAGCACCAGGGTAATCAGCAGGTACGCTGCGATGGCGGCCCAGTCGAGCGCTGTGAGATGCAAAGTTGCTCTCTCCCCTTCCCGGCATTTGGGGGCGATTTACTCTTATCCGTGCTCACGTCGCTATGCTGCTGATCCGCGTGCTGGCGATTGGCAGCCGAGTGCCTGGAATTGTTGCTAAGTTTCCCCATCGAGGGGTTTGCTGTCAAAGGAATTCCAAATCGATTCAATGGGTATGAACCGCTCTCGCCGGCAAAAAGAAACCCCGGCTCGCTGGGGGCAACGAGCCGGGGCGGGGGCCTGCCGAGGGGGGCCGGAGGAAACTCAGTCTTTGTTAATGTGCCGCCGCTCCTTCGCACGTCGCCAGCACGCAGATCTTCCGTAGCTCTTCGTAGGTAAAGAACCGCTCTTCTTCGTTCCCGGCGCGTTCGTAATGCCCGATTCCCTTCTCTTCCGAAATGCGGGAGATTTCCGCCGGAGGCAAGCCCAACAGATACGCCGCCCGCGCCTGTGTCACATACTTCGGGATCTGATTCTTCATGGTTCTTCCCCTCACGCTGAAATCATTGCCATCAGGTCTTCTTGCACATCCAGGATCATCGTCTTGTAAATATCGACGTCCCAGCCTTCCCCAATCCTCATGCGCACCGTCTCGCGATTCTCTTTCAGCAGCTTCCCTCGCAGGGGTACCTTGATATCCCCCACTTCCACATGAAGAACCACCGCACGCCCCAGCCAATTCGTGTACCCGGTGTTCATGAATTTCCCCTCAGAGATCCGCTTGGACTCCCTGTCGCGCTGGCTAGATTCGCGCACACGCGAGTGCGCCGCAATGGTACAGCGAGGGTAGCGACCTAGTATCTCCGTACTGTTTTCGCCCGTATCTCAGTGTTCTATCAATAATTCCAGCAGGTACTTTCGTACCGAATCTTCGGGACGCGCGTCCCATCGCCCCTCCCCAACCACGTATGGGACTCTCTCCTTCGTGGCGCGACGCCTTCATCCTGCCTCCCTGTTCACCACCACACCCGGGCTGCGCCCCGGCATCGGGCTGGCGCTCGGCGGCGGTTTTGCGCGCGGCTATGCGCATCTGGGAGTGCTTCGCGTTTTGGAAGAGCACCACATTCCCATCTCCTGCATTTCCGGCAGCAGCATGGGCAGCATCCTCGCCGCCGCTTATGCCAGTGGCGCCCCGCTCCCGAGCATCATTGCCAAGTGCCGTGAGATTCGCTTCCGAGATTTTGCGCGCTGGCGTGTTTCCCGCTTTGGCTTGGCCAGCAACAAACGTCTCGGCGCCCTCGTCCACCGCTTTTTCGATTCCAATCAGTTTGAGGATCTCGCCATCCCCACCGCCATCGTCGCCACCGACCTTGGCACCGGTGATCCCGTCATCTTCAAGCAGGGCAGCCTGGCGGATGCCATTCGCGCGAGTTGCGCTTTCCCGGGGCTCTTCGAGCCGGTCATGATCGGCACTCGCTGCCTCGCCGACGGGGGTCTCGTCGCTCCGGTGCCCACGCGAGCCGCGCGCGAACTCGGCGCCGAATCCGTCGTCGGCATCTCCGTTGGTTTGCACGACGGCCATCGCGGCGCTCCCACCAACATCTTTCAAGTGGTCAGCCGCGCCGTCAGTGCCGCGCAGAAGCACCAACTCGAAGCCTGGGAGCGTCACGCCAACCTCGTCCTGCGCCCCGACGTGCAATCCATCGCTTGGGACGATTTCGAGCGCATCGACGACGCCATCGAAGCGGGCGCCGCTGCTGCTCGCAGCGCCCTGCCCCAGCTCCGCAGACTTCTTTTCCAGCAGCAGGATGCTCATTCCGAATTGGGTAGCCAGGGCGAACTTCTCCTCGTGGAGGCACTGCAATGATTCGTCCCGCCTGGTGGCTCCTTCTGGTATGCGCCGTCCTCGTCCTGTGGGAGGAATGCGGACAGAATCTGGCCGTTTTCTGTTACCGTATAGGTTGGAAGGTGATTTCGAACCTGCGGGCCCGCGCACTCTTTTTAATCCCTGTCTCTGTGAGGACTGAAGCCGCTTGCTGGAATCCATCCGCCACCTGCTCCACTCGATATACGACGTCGAAGGAATAATTCGTACTGGTGGCCCGCTTCTCGTCTGTCTGATCGTCTTCGTGGAGACCGGCTTTTTCGTGGGCTTCTTCCTCCCTGGCGACTCTCTCCTCGTTACCGCTGGAGTCTTTTCCGCCGCGGGCGTCATTCCTCTCCGCTGGATTTTGATTCCCGCCATGCTCTGTGCCATCGTGGGCGACCAGATCGGCTACTGGATCGGCCGCGCGGCCGGTTCCGCCCTCTATCGCCGCGAGGAGTCCTTTTTTTTCCGCAAGCGCCATCTCCACCGCGCCCACGACTTTTACGAAACTTATGGAGGCAAGACCGTAATTCTTGCCCGCTTCATTCCTATCATCCGCACTTTCTGCCCGCCCGTCGCCGGCGCTGCTCAGATGCCTTATCACCGTTATGTGATCTACGACATCTTCGGCGGCACTTTTTGGGTCGGCAGCATGATCCTCGGCGGCTATTTCCTGGGCCGTTCCGTTCCCCACATCAGCCAGCGTATCCACTACGTCATCGCGGTCGTCATCTTTGTCTCACTTTTGCCTATTATCGTCAGCGTTCTGCGGGCGCGCCGCGCGGCTTCCTCTTCGTCTTCAGATATCTCACCGGGAGGCCCCTAGCGTATGAGTTCTGCTGCTATCCGCGCGATCATCTTCGATATTGGCCGCGTGCTGGTCCGGGTTGATATCCAGAGTGCCCAAGCCGGCCTTGCTCAGGGCGTTTCCCTCGCTCCCAAAGAGCTCTGGTCCGCCATCGAAAAAGATCCGCGCTGGCCCGATTGGCAGGAAGGCCGCATTTCCCCTCACGATTGGCATCTCCGTCTCTGTCAGCGCCTCGGCATTTCTCTGAGCTTCGAGCAATTCACCGCAGTTTGGAATTCCGCTCTCGATCCCCAACCCATTCACCCATTACGCCTCTTCGAGGAACTCTCCAAACGCTATCGCCTTGTTCTTCTCTCGAACACCGATCCCATCCATGTCGCCTACCTTGAGTCGACCTATGACTTCTACCAATATTTCCCCAAAGGGCAGCGCATCTATTCCTGCTCGGTTGGGGTCAGCAAGCCCGATCCCCTCATTTACCGTGAAGCCGTGCGTGTATCCAAGGTCCGCGCGGGCGAGGCTGTCTACATTGATGACATCGCCGCAAACGTCGAAGCTGCCCGGCAGCTTGGCCTCCACGGGATCCATTACCAATCTCCGCAGCAGCTTCTCCAGGCTTTCGCTGGCCTGAGCATAAAAGTGGAACAATTTTGCACTACGTAGGAATTCATCGCCCGCGTTCACTGGCGCGTAAAGATTCCCAGAACTAGTACCACCCAACTTTCCGGCAGTTTGTTCCAACCCACTGCGCTTCAATCACATACAAACTATTCCCAATCCGGCTTTCACGGCATCCCGCTTGCACTTCTTCCTGTCAGGTTTAAAGTTCCGGCAGCAAACATAGGCTGCCATTTCGCAAAATATCGCACCCATTTTAGGGGTAGAGGAGAAGGAATTCACATGGCTGAGCAAGATTCACAGAACAATTACGTTGAAACGAAGTCTGGTTCATCTTGGCAGTTGCCCGCGATCATCGTCCTGGCGCTTGTGGCCTTGGGCGGTCTCGGCCTGGCTTGGAGCAATTCTTCCAGGCTCGATGCTACCAAGCAAGCCGTCGCCGATCAGGTGAAGGCGATGCAGACTTCCGTCCAGTCGGATATGAACACACTCAAGGACCGCGTTGCCCAGGACGAAAAGGTCAATACGGATCTCAAGGGTGATCTGAAGGTCGTCACGGATAAGCTGAAGATCACGCAGGGCCAGTTGCAGAAGGCGCGCAGCGAAGCAGCGCAGCTCAATTCCGATACTACTTCCAAGATCACCGCTCTCGACACTTCCGTCCATCAGGAACTCGCCACCAAGGCGACTTCTGACGACGTCAAGACCGTCGATACCAAGGTTACTAAGGTCGGTTCCGATCTGAACAAGACCATTAATGACCTCAACATGGCTCGCAGCGAACTGGGCACTCTGATCGCCCGCAATCATGACGAGATCGACGTCCTGCGCCGCATGGGCGAGCGGGACTACATCGAATTCTCCATCGCCGGCAAGAATCAGCCCCAGAAGATCGGCAACATCACGCTCGAACTCAAGAGCACCAACCAGAAGAAGAACCGCGCCAACCTCGTCCTGACCGTCGAGGACAAGAGCACCGAGGACAAGAATCGCTCGATCAATCAGCCTCTCTTCTTCTACCTGAGCGGCACTCATCAGCCTCAGGAAATCGTCATCAACAAGATTGGCAAGAACCAGATCAGCGGCTATCTCAGCATCCCCAAGGCAAACGCTCACCCGGTGACTGCCGCTGCTTCCAGTTCCGGCAGGTAACTCAACTCAATTCGTGCAAAGGGGCGGCTTCGGTCGCCCCTTTTCCATTTCTAGCGGTCATACCGTTCTTCCCTGCCTCCGTTCCACGTTGGTCCTTTTCTGCCTGCTTCCTGATCCCCTCCGCCGAATTTCTCCTATCTACCTACTTCCGTTACAATTTGCGTAGACCCGGAGCATTCTCTTGCGCTCTTCCACCACCGTCGTTTTCTGTGCTATCGACAATCTGATCTCGCCCACCGGCAAGCCTCTTACCGGTTTCCCGCAATTCCTTGAGTCCCTCGCGGATTCCTCCGTACCTTGCGTTTGGGTCACTTCGCGCACACGCTCCCAGCTTGATGCCACACTGCGCAAACTCGGCCATTCCGAACCCTTCATCGCCGAGGGTGGCTCTGGCGTCTATCTCCCCGAAGACTATTTCCATCTGCGGCCCGCCACCACCATGCGCCTGGGCCGCTTCACCTGCATTCCTGTCGCTTCCCCGCAGCCCGCCGCCGCGGAAGCTCTCGACCTCCTCGCGGAGGAAACCGGCATCTCCGTCGTGTCCTTGCGCGCGCTTTCTCCTCGTGAACTCTCGCAGAACACCGGGTTGCCGCAGCGCGAGGCGGAACTCCTCCGCCTTCGCGATTTCGACGAACTCTTCTTTTTCGCCGGGGCTTCCGACGCGGATATTGCCGAATTTCAAGCCGAAGCCACGCGGAAAAAGTTTACGCTGCGCTTGCGCGGCGTCTTCTGGGCGCTGGCCGTCGGCGCCAGTCTCTCCACCTGCACCCGCGAACTTTGCAAGCTCTATGATCGTTCCCTGCGCGCGCACGCATTCAACGTCGCCATCGCTACTTCCGAGGAAGCTCCCGAACTCTTCCCCGCCTGCGAACACGCCATCCTTTTGGCGGATCGCCCCTCGGCCCTTGATTCTTCTTCCGACATAGCGCCGCGCTCCATACAGCCCACATCTCGCCCTGCTCCCAGGCTCTTCCCGCTCTTTTCACCAAACACCTGGGAACTCCTGCTCGACACCATCCTTAACCGCCGCTTTTAGCCACTCCACTCGGAGGCAAGTCCCAGTTCGTTCAGTACCCGCTCGGGTGCAAAAGGGTTCGTGCCAGTGCCGTTCCAACTGTTTCTGCCAAATGACGGTCCAAGCACCCGACGCGAACACGGAGAGAGTATTCTCGAAGGGATTTGCTGGAGCAAGTTGGACCGACACTAGACTGGAAATACTGTGTCCTTTGTGTGTGAACCTTTGCACACGCCTTGTGTAGCCGTTTTTCCCTTTTTGAGAAAACGTCAAAAAGACCAGCAAAAAGCCGCGTTCTGATAGTACTGATTACCCCGCTCCAAGCTGGCACACCAATTGCTCCTTCACTCTTGCTCGTCGCTCGCAATCCCATTGTCTTCCGGCTCATCCTCCGCGTGATCCGAAGGCTAGGAGCTTCCACCCATGTCTTGGATGCGTCGCGTGTTTCATGTCCCCGCTACCGAAACCCAGATGGGCCTGGTTCTCGCGCTCTGCATTTTCACCATGAGCATCATGTCCATCGCCCTGATGTGGCAGGCCCAGGTCATCGCCAGGCAGAACGCCGTCATTCACATGCTCGAGACGCGTTTCGGCAGCTGACCTGTTCGTTGTGCGTTAGGAGGCATCTCTCTCCCTTTCCATTTTTCCGCTCATTCTCCTAATCTTGTGCTTCAACCCGGATTTTGGCCTGCACCCCACTAATCGGACCCTCAATGTCCATTACGCGGCAGCAAGGGGGGCTCGTCGGAAAAGCAATAACGAGCCGCCGGAACACCGCTTATCTTTGATATCCGCCACGTGTCACCCTTATTTAGCATCGCTATTGGCATGTCATGTAACCAATTCCGGGGCTGCTCCGTCCTAGGAAAAGCTGCGACTTTACCATGACCCATCATCTGCCATCTCGACGTTCGCTTAAGGGAGGGTTTTATGCGATGCAAAGCAATCCTCTGGGCTCAATGGCTTGCCGCCTTGGGGCTGGTTTTCTCTCTGACTCCGTTTTAATTCGCCCAGTCGACGGGGAAGGATCGCATCGTGCGGGCGATTGACGAATCGTCGCGCGCCACACTCCAGGGCAATGTCCGCCCCATGTTTCGGCCTGAAAACGACATGGGACCCGTCGAGGGTTCCTTCAAGCTCGAAAACATCTCACTCATGTTCAAGTTCACGGTGAGCCAGCAGGACGATTTGACGGCGCTCCTGGACGAATTACAAAATCCCTCTTCTCGGAACTTTCACAAGTGGCTGACGCCAGAGCAGTTCGCCGACCGTTTTGGATTGAGCCCAAGCGACGTGGGAAAGGTCGTGGCTTGGTTGCAGACGCAGGGATTCACCGTAACCCAGACGGCTCGCAGCCGCATGTGGGTCTCGTTCTCGGGTACCGCAGCGCAGGTGCGTGCAGCCTTTCAAACGGAGATTCACCACTTCTCGTTCGAGGGCGAGACGTACTATGCCAACGCGACCGAGCCTTCCGTCCCCCGCGCCTTCGCGGACGTGGTGCTGGCCATCCACGCGCTGGACAATTACCCTCTCAAACCGGCCAGCGTTGTGCGCAAGGTGCAATCAAACCTTAAACCGGACTTCACCTCCTTTATCAGCGGGAATACCTACGTCGCCCCAGGCGACTTTGCCGTCATTTACGATGTCAACAGCCTTTACGCCGCGGGAATCGATGGCACAGGGCAGATGATCGCGGTGATGGGGCAGTCAGACCTTTATAGCGACGGGAGCGGGGCCAGCAGCGATATCACAGCTTTCCGCAGCGCCTCGGGGCTGTCGGTGAACCCGCCCCAAGTTATCCTGATTCCCGGCGCAAGCGACCCGGGCGTCGTTTCGGGCGATATCGGTGAGGCCAGCCTGGACGTCGAATGGGCGGGCGCAGTGGCCAGGAACGCCACAATCATCTATGTCAACGGGGGAAGCGGCGGAGTCCTTAAAGCGTTGCAGTACGCCATTGCCAATAACACTGCACCGGTCATCAGCATCAGCTATGGCCTCTGCGAAGCGGATTGGGGTTCGCCGGGTCCGTGGAGTTTCGCGAACCTGAATGCCTTTGCGAATCTTGCCCAGGAGGCGAACACACAAGGACAGACCATTGTGGCTGCTGCCGGCGACACTGGCGCAGCCGGTTGCGATTCCGCTTTGTCCAGCGATGCCACGCACGGCCTGGCTGTACTTGCGCCCGCCAGTTTTCCCAACGTAACGGGAATGGGTGGGACGGAATTCAATGAGGGCTCGGGGACGTACTGGGCAGCGGCTACCAACGGGGTGGATGTTTCCCCTTCTGCTCTTTCCTATATCCCAGAGATGGTATGGAACGATGCGTCTCACCACGAAACCCCGATCACAATCTGTGGGCAGGGGGAGGCGGAGCTAGCGCGACCTTCTCCAAACCGAGTTGGCAGACGGGGACCGGCGTGCCGAACGACAATGCCCGAGACGTTCCAGACCTTTCCCTTAGTTCCTCCGTGTTTCACGACCTAAGTTTGATCTGTGTCCAGGGGAGCTGCGTCAACGGATTCCGTGATGCTAATCAGGACCTGGCGTCGTCAGGTGGAACCTCTGTGGCGACGCCCTCCTTTGCGGGGATTGTTGCCCTCATCAACCAGAAGATGAACACTCCAAATGGCCAAGGCAACGTTAACACCATTCTCTATTCCATGGCGGCGACTACGCCCGCGGCGTTCCACGACATCACGACTGGCAGTAATGCGGTGCCCTGTCAGGCCGGAACCACGGATTGTCCCAACGGCGGCACCATCGGCTATAGCGCCGGCATCGGCTACGATCAGGCGAGCGGCTTGGGCTCCATAGATGCTTTCAACTTGGTCACCGCGTGGGGTTCGTCGGTTGCCGGGAACTTGCCGGCCCCGGCCTTGACCGCACCTGCCAACGGAGCGGCGGGCGTCGCTCTCTCACCTCTCTTCAGTTGGACCGCGGTGACCGGTAACGCCGGTTACCGAATCCTGATCGCAACCAGTCCGGCGGTTCTGCCGACCAACCCCGCGACAACCACTTGCAGCTCGTGTACGATTGTGGACACGACCAGCACGAATGCGAATTCCTACACTCCTCCGAGCGCTCTGGCTGCAGGCATCTACTTTTGGCAGGTGCAAGCACTGGAGCCCTCTTCCAGCAGCGGCACCGCCGCATGGTCAGACATTTTTAGCTTTACCACGAGCGGCCCAACGCTGGTAGCGCCGACGCTGACCGCACCAATGCAGCGACGGGGGTCTCGCTCACGACCACTTTCAGTTGGACACCAGTCACAGGGAATATCGGCTATCTAATATTTATTGCCACTACGCAAAGTGTGTTGCCCACAAATCCCGCGGTAGAGACCTGCCAAGGTTGCGCAACCGGTACAACAACCACGGTGGCCTCTTACACTCCGCCGAGCGCTCCGGCTGCGGGCAATCTGGCCGCGGGCACCTACTATTGGCAGGTGAAAGCCTTGTCTCCTTCCAGCGGCGTGTACGGCGCTTGGTCAAGCGTCTCCAGCTTCACGACCGTCCCTCCGGATTTTTCGCTGAGTGCTTCCCCCAGCACTTTGACGTTGAATGCTGGGAACAGCGGCACGTCCACGCTCACCTTGACTCCGATGAATGGCCTTTCCGGCAGCAGCGTGAGCTTCTCCTGTAGCACTTCCAGTACGCTGGTGGGAGTCACCTGCCCGGTCGGAGCGCTCAATAGCAACAACACGGCTACCGTCACGATTACTGCTTCGTCCTTGGCATCGAACTTCCCTGAGCCGCAGAAGTTCCGCCCGCTCGAGGGATGGCCGGGGCCGGCCTTGGTGGCGACTTGCCTGCTGCTGATGGCCCTCATCATGCCGAGCCGTCGCAATTCACTATCTTTGCTGTGGAGGCTGCGCCTGCGGCAGGTCGCGTTCGCTGCGATGCTTGTAGGATTGCTGGTAGCCGGCCTGGGCTGCGGAAGTAGCGGAGGGAGCACCACCACAACTTCCGAATCCGGCACCGTCACCGTGCAGGGCACGGGACCAAGCACGAATCATAGCGTGGCGATTTCCGTGACGGTTGTTGATTAAACTGAACGCCGCACTATAATCCTTCTTGCGGGGGAATTCACTTTCGGGAGATTGCACGTGAACCGCATTGTGGTTGTATTCTTGCTTGCTTTATCCTTGGCGCTGGCATCGGCCGCGCAACAACCGGCTCCTTCAACAATTGGAACAAACAAAACCACCCAGCATCATTCGCATCACCACAAACATCACGGCGGCAAAAAGCATTCAGGCGCGCACCACAAACCTTCCCACCCCGCGCACTGATCTTTTTTCTGAAGCATCCCTGAAACGCAAGAAAGGCCCCAACCGGAGCCGGGGCCTTTCTTGTAATTTAGCTGTGTCGTGTGGTGAGCAGTAATTACTGCGTTCTGTCACCTGCCGACTCGCACCGCGTCAGCGGTGTGTGCAGCATTGTGTTGCTTCTAGGCCCGGTGGAGTCATCCGTCCCCTCCGGAGCTCTGGGAGCTCACATCTTCCTTCTACTCCCCGGCATTGCAGGCCGCAAGGGGAATCTCCAAAAATCATCAAGACGCACCTATCCCCTTGCCTATCTATCGATTGTCCTGTGGTATTGGGGCCTTACTTGAGGAACAGCGTTTCTCGCAATTGGTCGCGGCCAATAAAGGTCTTGATGGTCCGGCAGTTGCCGAACAACCCCTGGATCTCACGGTTCTGATACACCTTTTGCGCCGTGCAAATCGGCTTTGCCGAGAGCAGTTGCAGCCTGCTCGTATCCGCCACGCGATATCTCTGGAATCCTTCAGGCTTCTTGCTGTGGAACATCGCAAACACCACGCCACCCGGCCGCAGCATCTCGTCCAGGTGCGTCACTATCTGCTTCGCCATGGCCGGCTCCAGGTAATCCAGCACATCCCACAGCAACAACGCATCGAATGACGCCTCTGGATACTGAAGATTCTCTTTCAGAAATTTCTTTGTTCTCGCCTCCGGCGTGCGCTCCAGATAATCCTCTTCCGTCAGCGGCAGCTTGCTCCGCGACTCTTGTTCTTTCACGAAGTCGGACCATCCCCGCAAGATGTCATCCGAAGTTACGCGGAATCCCCGCTCGATGAAAAAACTGATGGTCGTCTGCCATGCCGGGCCCAGGTCCAACAACGTGCCGTGCCCCAGTCCTTCCAGGTTCCACAGGAATTCTTTCAATCCATTCGAAATGCGCGTCGTTTCCTGCAACTCCGGCCCTCGATTCGCTCCGACCGCCCTCAGACCGCCATTCCCGTTGCCGTTGCTCGCATCTCTACCGTACGGCAGTGGCCGTGTGCCGACAAGTCCCGTGCTCGATCCAATCGCGATTCCCAGCTTGTTTAGAAAGCCCATGGCTCAGTCCGCCCCTGCAACCGCCGCCCCCGAGGCCGGCTCGTCTTCCGCCTTGCTCGCGTCTTTCGGCTTATTTGCTTCCGTCTTCTTGGAACCCTCGCGGCTGGCCCGCTCCGATGCACTCACGGGCGGCTTCCCCGCTTCCAACATGCCGTGCAATTCGGCGCCTTCTTCAATGGAAATGCGATCCGCCTTCAAGTCGCCTTGCACTCGCGCCGAACGCCACACCTGAATTCGTTCCGTGCCCGTCAACTTTCCTTCCACGCGGCCGCGCACGATCACTTCTCGCGCGCTCACATCCGCCTTCACGGTGGCATTGGGTCCCAGTGTCACCGTCGCATTTGCGCACGTGATTTTTCCATCGATCTGGCCATCCACAAACAGCTCTTCACTCCCGCTGATTTCTCCCTTGATCTTGATTCCCTGGCTCACACAAGCCGCTGCTTTGGGTGACACACGCGCGGGTACCGGCATATTTTTTCCGCTCCCCGTTCCCATTGTGGAATTCACAGCACCTGTGGAAATCTCGGGAGGCCCTTGCGGCTCCTCTTTGTGCCACATGGAGACACCTCAACTGCTTCGCAGTATTTCAAAGTCGCTTTCGAGGACTGGCGCTATGGGGTGCGACTCAGAAAGATAAACATATTACAGCACTTATTCGCTGTAAAGAGCAAGGCCAGTTTTTTCCCACAACCCGCATGACCCGAATGGGTACAACCGCCCTGGCCCTAGTACTGCTAAACCCAACTATGCCCCTTGGGCAGCACTTCCACTGCCATCCCCGCGTAATTCCCATAATGCCAACAACATACCCATCATTTCCCGCGCAAAAAGCTTTGTGGACTTCCGCTTCTCCCACCAGCGTTGTGGGTCGAAATCTCCGTCACGCGCACTCGCCACGCTCACCGCAATCCCTGCGGGAAACAGTTTCTGGAAAATATATCGCGCTCGCCGCGTGTGATAATTCGATGTCACCACGATCACGCTTTTCCATTTGCGTTCTTCCGCAAAATGCGCCAGTGCCACCGCTTCTTCGCTCGTGCTGTCGGCGTCATGAGCGATTCTTACGATCTTCTCTTTCGGCACGCCTCGCTCCACCAGGTCGTGCTCCATCAACTCGCTCAACCCCGCATTGGGCCGCAATCTTCTTCCACTGGCCACCACGATTCCCGCAACACCCTGCCGGTACAATTCCGTCGCGCGCGTGGCACGATCCGCATAAAAGTTGTCATCGCTCAGCACCACAATCGCATCGGCGTGCGGCGCGGGCTCATCCACCACCCACGATTCCGCTCCATACCGCATGATCGGATGCCGCGCAAAATAAACCAGCGCGCAAAGCGCCGCGAACGACGCCAGCACCACAAGATTCACAAGGATTCCTCCTTGCTCACCTCGGCGCTGCTCTCCTCTTCTCATGGGTTTGGATCGCTGGCGCGTAATTGTTCCGCGGCTTGTTCCGGCAGCAAGGCGTTGAAGTACACTTCCTTGATGCTGTAGGACTTGCTGCGCTGTTCCACGATCGGCATGATCTCGATGTGCCAGTGATAATCCTCCGCCAGCGTCTTCCAGTATCCGGAAAGCTCGCCTTTCTTGTTCCGTGTGTTCGGTGAAGTGTGCACTACCAGGTGAAACGCCGGGGCCACCTTCTCCAAGCGTCGCAGCACCCGCCCCAAAAGAGCCGCCAGTTGCTTGCGGTTTGCGCCCGGCCGCGGCTGCTCAAACAGGTGGTTGTGCCGCCGGTGCATTACCCACACTTCAAACGGCACGCGCGAAGCATACGGACACAGCGCGTAGTAATCGCCCTGCACATCCACAATCCGCTTGCCCTGCTTTTCTTCTTGCCGCACGATATCGCAGAAAACGCAGCGTTCCCGGTCCTTATACCACTCGTGCGCCGATGCCAGTTCGTACTTGATGCGCCGCGGCACGAAAATCGTCGCGGTCACTTCCGAATGCGCGTGCGCCCACTCTTCTCCCGCCAGCGCCCCTTGGTTCTTGAACACGCTCACATACTTGAATCGCGCGTCCTTCTTCAAGTCCGCGATTCGCAGGCCCCACACCCACAGGACCCGCTCGATTTCATCATCGCTCAGTTGGGAGAGTTTCTTGTCGTGCTCCCGCGTCTCAATCACCACTTCGTGCGCGCCGAGCGGCCCCATCTTGTCGTAGATCCCTTCGGCCACCCGCCCCGGCTCGTTTTCCACGCGGTACAGCGCCTCCGGATGTGGAATCACGCGCCCCTGCCATACGCTTTCCGCCGGCCACGTCAATATCGCCTTCGTGCTTTCCACCACGCCAGGATCCAGGGGACACTGCTCTCCCGCCTCGCCCAATCGCTCGCGTTGCCCGCATACAACCCAGCTTTGTGTTATGGGATCTCGTCGAATTTCCATGGAGTTTTTATCGCGTGTACCGCGTCGGCGTCGGCCCTTCCTCCAGAAGGTGCCGGTCCCAAATCGCGCCTTCCCGGCTGTAGTACGCCATCTCGAAATCCTGGGTCAGTTCCAGCGCGTCGGTCGGGCAGGCGTCCTCGCACAACCCGCAGAACATGCAGCGCGAAGTGTCATAGGTAAAGCTCGTCAACACTTTCCGCCGCGTCGCGTCATCGCGTTCCCAACCCACCACAATCAGATTTTCCGGGCAGGCCAGCGCGCACAAGTTGCACGCGATGCACAGCGTCTCGCCCGTTTCCGGGTGCTTGTTCAGCCGCGGCGCACCGCGAAAGCGCTCTGCCACCATGGGGCGTTCCAGGGGGTACTGTTCCGTGTAGATGTTCCCCGGATATTGCGTGCGGAAAGTGACGCGCATGCCCTTCAGGAAGTCCGCTTGAAAAATCCGTGTCACCAGGTCTTTCATGCTTTCAGTCTCTTTCCCTCGCGGCCCTCTTGTCAAGGATACACGCCACAGCACTTACCGGAAGGCCCAGATCTCCGGCGCATCCTCTGTCTATGGATGAGCTCTCGCGGCTCGACGGCCACCGAAAGCGTGGATGGTCCTGGTGCCGGCGAGCACCTCACCGCCATGCGCAAGTCCCTTGGGGATGAAATACTCCTCACCGGCTTTGATGGGGATGCGTTTGCCACCAATGGTTAATGTGTAGCAACCCTGCACCACCGTCATATATTCATCATATTCATGCACATGCGGCGCGGAAATCGCGGTTTGGCGGCAAGTCCAGAAGGCCATTTGGCTGCCATCCACTCCATCAAAAACATAGCCCTCGACCCCGGGAGTCGCCTGGCTACTCCTCGCAATCTTATTTGCAATACACTTCATGAATTCCGGGAAATCGTCCATCGTTTCTCCCTCAACCTGAACAATCGGACCCCTCTTCCAGCACCGGCCGCATGGAGGTCCCGATCTCTCGCCTAATTCTCCCATCCGGCCTCAGCCTGTCAAGGCGCGAACCCTGCTCTGTGTTAAGCTTTTTTCTTCATTCCTGCCATGCCTGACGACCTCTACTATTTGCAGCTTGCTCTCGAGGAAGCCCGCGCCTCCGCCGCCGCCGGCGAAATTCCCATTGGCGCCGTGCTTGTCCACAACGATGCCGTCCTCGCGCGCTCCGGCAATCGCACCATCCGCGATAATGACCCCACCGCCCACGCCGAAATCATCGTCATTCGGGAAGCCTCCCGTCTCCTCTGCAACTACCGCCTCGCCGACACTGTCCTCTACGTCACCCTCGAGCCCTGCGCCATGTGTGCCGGTGCGATCGTTCAGGCGCGGGTTCCCCGCCTCGTCTATGCCGCCGACGACTCCAAGGGCGGCGCCTTCCGTTCCTGCTTCGAGTTGCTTACCTGCCCCAAGCTGAATCACCAGGTTGAAGTCACCTCCGGCCTCCTAGCCGAAGACTCTACCGCCCTCCTGCAATCCTTCTTTGCCTCCCGCCGCTAATTCCCTCCCTTGGCTAGTGCCGTTGCAACTTGTTCCAGCAAATCCCTTCGAGAATACTTGCTCCGTGTTCGCGTCAGATGCTTGGACCGTCGTTTGGCCCAAATAGTTGGAACGGCACTAGTCGCCTCTCTCTTCTCCATGTGCTCGTTGATTTTGCGGCGAATCTCCTCCCTATCTCCATAGCCAGCTTCAGGCGGTGTCTGCTACAATATCCTCAACGACCACTGCGGAGAGGTGACTGAGTGGTTGAAAGTACTCGCCTCGAAAGCGAGCGTACGGGGAACCGTACCGTGGGTTCGAATCCCACCCTCTCCGCCATGCTGTCCGTGGTCCCGGCCGGGCCGGGATTTCGGCTGCGCTCGGACGCCCGCAAGGCGCGTCCCCCCCAACCTGAGCTGACACGCAAAAGTCTTTTCAATCTCACATAAACCCTGGCGATGAAACAGCCAATCGAGGCTCTCCATAAGGCACGCACATGCTGATCACTTCGCCGGAGCTCCCAATTGCCGGGGTTCAGCGACAATCATGCGCATCACCGCGCCGAGTTCTCAATACGGGATCTTGTCAGGCTTCTCTGCCCACGCGCGAAAACCCGCGAGTGCTTCCTCGCGCATCATCTGCATTGTGGGGATGCGGCGTCGAGAATAGGGCTGCTTCAGTTCGCTGTAGAGGAATGAGTCGTCAAAACCGATTTTGGCTGCGTCCTCATGGGTGTTAGCGAAATAAATGCGTGCCAGGCGGGCCCAATAGATGGCACCAAGGCACATGGGGCACGGTTCGCAGGAAGTGTACAGCTCGCAATCTTTCAGTTCGAACACGCCGAGTTTTTCGCAAGCCTGGCGAATGGCCAGGATTTCCGCATGGGCCGTTGGATCATGACTCGAGGTCACCTGATTTACGCCCTCGGCGATAATCTTTCCATCTCTCACAATCACCGCGCCGAACGGGCCGCCGCGCCCGGAGTAGACCGCCTCGATCGAGAGCTGAATCGCCCGAGCCATGAAAGGGTTGCTCATCGGTTGTTGCTACCGCTCCTTGGTTCGTTATCCGCGTTGCAAGTCCGCGGTACGTCCTGTATTTCCAAAAGAAAGCCAGCCAGACACCCGCGTCGGCCAGCAAGTATAAGCCCACAGTACGGCCATCCAGCACTTTTTTCGTGTCGAATGATCGATTTTCGCGAGGTGAAAAACGATTGATATGAAGCTACCCCTCTTGCCTCATTCTCAGGAGACTTTGCAGTCACCTGCTTTGCTCTCGCCACCTGCCCCTCACAAGCACACCCGACCCACGGTAATGGGGTCACTTTGCAGCCAAAGAGCTGCGAATTTTGGCGTAACCCGGCTTGATGACGGAGTAGATGAGATCGCAACGCTGGTCATAGGGCAGGAAGGCGCTCTTCATCGCGTTTATGGTGATCTTTTCAAAGTCCTCCAGAGTAAGGCCCAAGGTTTCCGCCGCGGCCTCGAATTCCTTGGTCATGGAGGTGTCGCTCATCAAGCGGTTGTCGGTGTTCAGGGTGACGCGAAATTTTGCCTGATAGAAGATCTTAAAGGGATGTTCGGAGACGCTGCGCGCGGCTCCTGTATGGACGTTGCTGAGCAGGCAGATCTCCAGGGGAATCCGTTTGTCGAGAACGTACTGCGCGATGTCGCCCAATTTCACGGCCTTGCCGTCCACGACGGCAATGTCATCGATTAACCGTGTCCCGTGTCCGATGCGGTGCGCTCCGCAGTATTGAATGGCCTGCCAAATCGATTCCTTTCCAAATCCCTCGCCGGCATGAATGGTAATGTTGAAATTCTGCCGTTGAATATAGTGAAACGCATCCACGTGCTTTTTGGGTGGATACCCGCCCTCCTCACCCGCCAAATCGAAGCCCACAACTCCCCGCTCGCGAAAGTCAACGGCAAGTTCGGCCATTTCCAGCGACACGTCCATGTTGCGCATCGCGCAGATGATTAGCCCGCAAGAAACTCCGAAGTCCTTTCGGCCACGCTCCAGGCCCTTTAGCACGGCGGAGACCACCTGCTGGTGGGTTAATCCTCTCTGGGTATGAAAAACAGGAGCAAAGCGAGTCTCAAAATAGACCACGCCGTCGCGGCTTAGGTCTTCCGCCTGTTCGTAAGCCACCCGCTCGAGCGCCTCTTCGGTCTGCATCACCGCGATCGTGTGCACGAACCCTTCCAGGTACTTTGGCAGACTGCCCTGGTTCGCCCCCTGGTGGAACCAGCGCGCCAGTTCTTCCGGATCCTCCGTGGGGAGCTGGTTATATTCCAGGCTTCTTGCCAGCTCAATTACCGTTTTCGGCCGCAACACGCCGTCCAGATGCTCGTGCAACAGCACCTTGGGGAGACTCTTCAATACCTCGTGATCCAGCTTCATGGAGGCCTCCGGTTTCCTCATTCGCTGCAATCACCGCCGCAGGATAAAACGCTGCCGACCCATGGCAGGCCAGTCGTGTGGCGGTCTCGCTCCCGAATCGAGATTCTCGCGAGAATAGTAGCATGCGTCCCATAATGCTTCGGAATATGACTGCGATCTTTGCGGTCACGCACGAGCCCGGCCCCGCCTCCTACGCCAAACTGCGGGCCGTGCACCTCGCGTGCGAAGCTCCAGGAACGATTCCGGAACACACCGGTGGAACTGCTACCGGTCACCGAGACGCCGAACCAGGCTTAATGCCTATTCGCAGCCCGTCCTCCCATATCGCAAAGCCAAAATGGGGTTCTCAGGAAATCTGAGAACCCCGCCCCGGCCACTCGCTCGTTGGGTCAGAAGGTGAGGCGCAAAGCCATTTGAATCTGGCGCGCGCTGCCGATGGTTTTGTTGACGTTGCCCAAGCCAAACGGGCAGTTGTAGAAGTTGTTGACGGGTGTGGACGTTCCGCATCCTGTCGGTAGAACAGGCGTCCCCGCTGTCGGGAATCCATTGTAATACTGGTTCTGCGAGACGTCGTCGATGGGTATATCGAAGCTGGGGGTGTTGGTCACGTTGAACACGTCAAAGCTGAACTTCAGGTTCGTGCGTTCGGTAACGCTGGTGTCCTTGACAAATGAAACGTCCAGGCGGCGCTGCCACGTTTGCCTGAAAATATTGCGCTGCCCAGTGGTGAAATCGGTTTCGTACGGGTCGTTCATGGGAATTGCGCCACCCAAAGCACCGGGCTGCAAGATCGGAATCGTGAAGCAGGAAGCTTGGAGCGCCGGAAGGCCAGGTGTCGCGCCATTGTTTCCAGTTACGGCGCTCTTCGGGGTACAGCCAGCCGCCAGTGGCACGATCGGATTGTTAATGCCGTCGTTGACGCTGTAATAGACGCTGCCAATGGCACCGGTGTAATCAATCACGCTAAATGGCTGGCCGCTCTGGTAAATGCCGACGCCTTCCAGGGCCCAACCGTCAATGAAACGCCCCTTGACCGAAGTGGAATCCGCCGCGAATTTAGGCAATTGGTAGCTGAAGTTAAAGTTGAAAACGTGGGTGCGATCGAAGTCCGAGGTTCCATACGCATCGCGCAGGTCTAGCGGATTGTTCCCGTTGTAGAACAGTCCCAGCCCGCTCTGCTCGTCCGTCGCGTGCGACCACGTATAGGAGAAGCCAACCGCCAGACCGTGGCTCAGGCGCTTTTCGACGTGCGTCTGCAGCGCGTTGTACATGGAAATGCCTGAGGCTTCGTAGCTCAAAGATTCTGAAGAATAGCCGACGTAGGGAACGCGCATATCGACGTTGCCGCCTTCATACGTGCTGAGGTAATTGCCCGGAGAGACCGAAGGCTGGCCGGGAATGCCCGGCAGGGCTATGGGCGTAAGGCTGCTGCTATCCAGGAGGGTGTAGCCGTAACTATAGTATTGCCCGTTGATGGGATGCGAAGGCGAAGCGATCTGCGCCTGGTTGAAGGGCACGGGAATGACAAGATGACGCCCCAGGTTGCCGACGTAGCCGATCTGAATCAAGAGGTCGTTGCGCGGCTGCCACTGAATGTCTAGCGTGTTGTTAATGGTGTAGGGTAGCTTGTTCTTGCGGTCGTACACGGCAATTGCAAAAAGTTGATACCCTTCTTCTATCTCCGATACGGTGGGCAGATAATTGATGATGTTCGCGGGATTGCCGGTTGGAGGAGCCTGAGGGCTGTTGCCCCACGGATAGGATAGCGATCCTCCCTGTCCAGTAATGTTTGGCGCGGTGCCGACCTGCCCTGGATCGCAGGTAGGTATGTAATTCTGATACGGGGTCGTCAACGATTGGCATACTTGCGAGTTGACGAACGGAGGCGACTGGTTCACTCCAAAAGGGCCGCCGGTGATGACTCCGGCCGCAAAGCCGGGGGAAAAATACGAAAAGAGCTCGCCGCGATCGTAGTAGATGCCGGTTCCCGCGCGGACCACCACTTTGTTGTGAAACATTTCCGGACTCCAGGCTATCCCGAGGCGTGGCGCAAATCCCCACTGGCGCCCGGTGAGAGTCGAGTTGCTGACTCCCTTAGTGGGATACTGCTTGTTGTTTCCGGCGATGATGAATCCGGTGGATGTGACCTCACTGCCGTCGAACGCGTACTGGGAGGGATCGAAATTGTAGATGCGGCCGTACTTCTCCGTCAGCCCCCCGTTCCAGTCGTAGCGCAGCCCGAGGGTCACATTGAGGTTGGATCGCAACTGGTATTTGTCCTGAAGATACAGCCCGGTCTGCCCGGCGCGGTAGTAGCGGTTCGCATCCCCTTGGAGGTAGGCCGAGGTCACGAAGCCGTTGGAGGTGTAGGGAGTGATCTCGCCCAGCAAGAACTGGGAGAAATCCACAACGCCAATATTGCCGGTGTTCGTTCGCCGGTCGCGCGTGTCCAACTGCGTGTAGGCATAGCTACCGCCGAAGGTGATAGTGTGTTTACCCTTTGTCCAGATTGCGGTGGCCGACGGCATGAACCGGTTTTGGAATACGCCGGTGAAGGCGCCTTGGGAGGCCGAGCCTTGACCGATGGAGAGAGCGGCATCCGCGACCGGAGCGGGATAAGCGCAATTCGGGTTGGAATTGGGACAACCCGTATTGTAGGTGGCTGTGTTCCCGAAGTCGTCCACGATGGTGATGCCTGGGAAAATATTGGACCCGAACGTGTCGATACCCACGGACGACGTTCCGAACGGTATGGCCGATGGTCCGAACGGTTGCGCAATGGTGCTGTAAACCTTCTCCCGGATGAATCCAAACGTCTCGCTGACACTAAGATTCGATCTAAGGGTTTGCGTGTTGCCGATGGAGAACACCTGGCTGCCCGCATCCAGGTGCTGAGCGAAGCCAGCCACGCTGGAATACGCATAAGGTGCGATGGTCGGATCGTGCTGGTAGTAATACTTCAGCGCCACGGTATCTTTGGCGGTGGCGTTCCAATCCAGGTCCGCCACCCCTTGGTCCGCGGTGAACAGGGCTGTGCCCGGCACAATCGCATTTTCCGGGAAGTTTACGGTCGGCGTCTGCCCGTCAGCCGAGGGGATCAGGTATTGGCCGTTCGGGAGTTTGTAGTTGAGCAGCGCGTAGGCGACGGGACTGATATCGCCTGGAGTATTGCTAACCACGGGGTTCACTGTGGCAGGGAAGTTGCCATTTACCACGGCGGCCAGCCCAGCCGCGCTACGGTCATCCGTCAGGCCCGCGGGCACGGTGATGCGAGAGAGCCCAATTTCCTGGTCGGAGCTGTGAATGTGCTGGTAACTGATGAAGCCGAAAAGTTTATCCTTGATGAGCGCACCGCCCAGTGTTCCCCCAAGCTCGACGCGGTGTAATTCGGGATTTTTTTCATCCGCGGGAATGTTGGGGTCGGCATTGAAGAAGAAAGGCGCGGCGTTCAGTGCGTTGGTGCCGCGGTGAACGTAGGCGGAACCGTGGAGAGCATTGGTGCCCGAGGCCGTGCTCATGTCGATGTGCGCGCCGCTGGTAGAGCCTTGTTGCGCGTCGTACATCGAAGTGTTGACGCGGAGTTCCTGGATGGAATCCGGGGCCGGCGTGGGCAGAGCCTGACCGATGGCCAGATAGGGAGACGCGGTGCTCTGGATAATAGCGGCGCTGCTGCTGGCGGCGCCACTTACGCCGGTGTTGTTCACCACGCGGGCGGATGCCACCTGGCTGGTGCTCTTGCCGTTGAACAGGTTGCTGGCATCCACTCCGTTCAGCAGGAAACTGTTGCTGGTATCGCGCTGGCCATTGGCCCAGATGGGTTGGTTGCCCAATCCGCTATTCGCGCCCGTGCCGCTGGGCAGTTCGGCGTTGACGCCGGGAGATAAGATCGCCAGGCTTGTAAAACTGCCGGTGGACAGCGGCACGGACTCAATCTGGCCCGTTTCCAGAATGTAACCGTTGGTGGTGTCTTCGGCGTTCATCAGCGGCGCCGCCTCGACCGTCACCGTCGTGCCTACCAGTCCCACCTTCAACGTCGCATTCACCGTGGCGGTGCGGTCGGCTTGCACGGGCACGGCAGGAATCTTAAGAGTCTCAAATCCCTCGTGCGTGAACGTGAGAGAGTAAGTGCCAATGGGGAGGTTCACAAATTCATAGCTGCCCACGCTGTTCGTTTTCTGCGTGCGCGTCAGTTTGGTGGCGTCCGCGACAAGGGTCACCTGCGAATCGATGATTGCCCCGCCCGAGGTGTCTGTCACTGTCCCCGTGATGCCGCCAAGAGTCTGCTGTGGAAATAAACCCGGTGCAAGAAGAAGCGTAAAACAACAAAAAAGGCAGGATGCAAACAGGAAGGAAAGAAATCTGCCTGTAGTCTTGGTCATTCGGTGATGCCTCCAAACGTCTCTCTAAACACTTATGGCCCCAACCGACATTCAGACGTAGACCAAGGAATGTTTTGCGAATGAACTCGGTCTTCTCGCCTGGTCCCATCTGCCGAACAGATTCTTGCGAGGAAATTATTCCAAATAACTGCGGAACCGAAGCGCAAATTTTCGTTTTCCACAATTCATTTTTTCAATTTCATGCTTCCAAACAGGATTTCCACAGAGGGCGGCAGCGATGTGAGATTTTCCACAGCCCCGCGAACAAAGGCTCAATCGCGGGCCTGGCTTACGTGCAGGTTTTCCCGATACGGGCAAAGCACGGTGCTCGCGGTGGCAGCCGAGAACTTAAGCTGACTGGATCCGGCCCTTCGGATGTTTACCTGGACCGGAATGACCGGCCTCTGCTGGCGCGGCCTGACGCGGAAGAGCAACTTCAGTCTCCGGCCAGAGCCGGTTTCCGATTCCGTACTTTGAGGAAGAACCACGACATCCCTGCTGCAAGGTACACAAGATAGATGTACGGAAGCTTGCCGTACGGTCCCTCCGGGACGGGATACAGGTTTCCCACAAGGGCCAGCAACATGGCGAAACACGCCAGCCAGGGAATAATCTGTGCTCCGGGGCGGTAGGCGCCGTGTTGTTTCAAATAACCCGGCAGGGCAGCGCTCACCAGCGCGTAAGTCACGATGAAGCCGTAGGTTGCGAGCGAGCCCATCCAACCGTAGACGTCCAGGCCGCTGGCGCCGCGCACCGCCAGAATTGCCACTGGGAGGACCGCGGCGGTTCCGGTAATCACGATCGCCAGGCTGGGTGTTTCGTTTCGCACATGCGTTTTCTGAAGCGCGCCGTGCGCAAGCCCGTTGTGGGACATCAGGAGGAGTACTCTGGCGGCCGCTGTGACACAAGCCAGCGTTCCCGCAAACATGCTCACCAATGCCCCAATATCGATCAGCAGACCGAGTATGGGAAGCCCGCCAACCTGCGCCAGCACGCGCATCGGCGCCTGGCTTGTACCCAGATCCTGCCCCACGCTGCGCAATCCCAGCACTTCGGCGTAGGCACAAGCCGTGAAGATGGCTCCGGCGAGAAGGGCACTCTGGATGACCGCGCGGGGAATTGTCCGCAGAGGATTGCGCGCTTCTGCACCGAGTGTGGTGGCGCTCTCGAAGCCCGCGAAACTGAACAGCGCCAATACCAGGCCCAGCCGCAGGCCGCTGCCGCTCATGCCGCGCAGTTGCAATTGCTGCCAGTCCAGGTGCCAGCCATGCCGCACCAGGACGAGCACCACCACGATCAAAATAAACGAGACGGAAACTGCTTCGATCCACAACATCAGCCGTGCCGAAATCTTCACATCGCGCCAGGCAATCCAGATGGAGATGGCCGTCACCAAAAGGGCGAGGAATGCGGCCGAAGTGCCGTGGCCCGTGGCGTCGCGCAGCAAAAGGTTTCCGTAGTGGTAGAACCCCCCGATTACGCTCGATCCCGTCGCAATATAGGCCAGCAGCAGGCTCCACGCCGCCGTGGCTCCCAGCGACGGCGGAAGGATCATCGAAGCATACGTGTAAAGCGAACCCGGCGAAGAAGAGTATCGCGCAAATTTACTTACACACAGCGCAACCAGCAGAATGGCGGCCGTTGCCAGAACGTATGCGAACCACGTGCCATTGCCGGCGAGAGCGCAGACCAGGGGAATGGTTGCTACCGGAGTCGTGGTCGGCGCGATTGTGGAGACCGACTGTGCCAGCGTCTCCAGCGGCGACAGCACTCCGCGCCGCAATCCATAGCCCGGTGCTTCCGTCTGCGCTTGCGTCATGTTCCGGATGTGGCTCCGTTCTCCGTTTTCTTTGCCCAATCGGGGAGTAAGTGCGGTTACGATATAGGCTCCGCTCACCTTGTACAAGGGGCTTCTAACTCGCCGATGAGGAATTTTCGCATTAAACTTTCGATGCGAAGATGCGGAAATACTGTTTGCGCTCCTCTTGCTGCCCGGTTATCTCATTTGGCTTCAAGAAAAGGAGGCTGCTACGAGAGACTCTAAGGACACAGCGGTGGGTTTCTCAGCACGCCTGAGTCAGGAGAAAACATGACCTCGACACCGGACTACCGTTCCATGCTCGCCGTCGCCCTCGCGGAAGCGCGCCTTGGCCTGAAGGAAGGCGGCATCCCCATCGGTGCGGCCATTTTCGACGCGGCAGGCAAGTTGATCGGCACGGGGCACAATCGCCGCGTGCAGCAAGGCGATCCCTCCGTGCACGGAGAGACGGACGCGTTCCGAAAAGCGGGCCGCCAAAAAAGCTACCGCAAGCTGATCATGGTGACGACGCTCGCACCGTGCTGGTATTGCAGCGGTTTGGTGCGCCAGTTTGGGTTCGGGACCCTGGTGGTTGGCGAAAGCAGGAACTTTCAAGGTGGCATCGAGTGGTTGCGTTCCCTGGGCGTACAGGTAATCGATCTCGACTCGCAGGAATGCGTTGCGCTGCTTGCCGATTATATTCGCGCGAATCCTGCCGTGTGGAACGAAGACATCGGGGAAGAATAGGCCAGCGAAAAGGCGCAGCCGTCTGTTCGGTGGAATTTCCCGAACACATGCGATAGTCTGACGCCTCATTCCGATTTTCCAGGGATAAAGAGGATGGAAATCACACAGGCCGACGCGTCTCTGTACAATCCTGATTTGGCTCCGATCCCTCCGGAAAGGCGCTCCTGGAGCACTTACAATTACGCATCGCTCTGGGTGGCCATGAGCGTTTGCATTCCCACCTACATGCTGGCGTCCGGCTTGATCGCGGGCGGCATGAGTTGGATTCAGGCGATACTTACCATTCTTCTGGGGAACCTGATTGTCTTGATCCCCATGCTGTTGAACGCACATGCCGGGACGCGCTACGGCATCCCGTTCCCGGTTTTTGTTCGCGCCTCGTTTGGCGTGCGCGGCGCGAATGTTCCCGCAATTTTGCGGGCCCTCGTGGCTTGCGGCTGGTTCGGGATCCAGGCGTGGATTGGCGGGCATGCCATCTATTCGATGTTGCGCATCGTGTTGCCCGGCGCAGCAAGTCTCCCCGGCAGCAACTGGATCTGCTTCTTTCTCTTTTGGGCGCTCAATATGCTTGTGATTTGGCGCGGCATCGAAACCATCAAATTCCTCGAGGGCATTGGCGCGCCCTTCATGCTCGTGGTGGGATTGCTTCTTCTTTTTTGGATTACGCGCAAAGCTGGCGGATTCGGTCCCGTGCTGCACACGCGAAGCAAATTCCAGACGACGCCGGAGTTTGTGCGCTTCTTCATCCCAGCGCTGACCGGGATGGTCGGCTTTTGGAGCACCGTGGCGCTCAATATTCCGGACTTCACGCGCTATGCCAGATCGCAACGCGCCCAAATGGTGGGGCAAGCGCTGGGACTGCCCACGGCGATGACGCTGTACTCCTTCATCGGCGTCGCGGTTACATCCGCATCGGCGGTGATTTTTGGCCAGCCCATCTGGGATCCGGTGGTGTTGCTCGGGCGATTCAACCAGCCACTCGTGGCCTTAATCGCGCTGTTTGCTTTGCTTTTAGCGACGCTGAACACCAACGTCGCCGCCAACGTGGTGTCTCCTTCCAACGATTTTTCCAATTTGCGGCCCAGTCTTATTTCCTTCCGGACAGGCGGCCTCATCACCGGTGTGGTGGGTATTTTGATGATGCCGTGGAAGCTGCTGAGCGATTTCAGCTCTTATATTTTTGGCTGGTTGGTGGGATGCTCGGCGTTCCTGGGGCCGATTGCCGGGATCATGATTTGCGACTACTACCTGGTGCGGCGCCGGCGGCTTGCCGTGGGCGATTTATACCGCCGGGGCGGCGCGTATGAATTTTGGCGCGGGTTCAATCCGATGGCCATCGTGGCCCTAGCCGCTGGCATTGCCACCGCGTTGATCGGCCTCGCCGTGCCGGCCGTGCGCTGGCTTTACGACTATGCGTGGTTTGTGGGTTTCGCGGTTTCCGGCGGGTTGTATTTTCTGTTAATGCGGAAGCAAATCCCCGTGTTGAAATAGGTTCACCCCGCGGGATATTTATTTTAATCTTTCTCCATCCCGCTCCATACAGCGGACTTCGGGATTGAGGACCGGGAGGATGGGTTGACGGATATTCAGCTAAGTACGGCTCATGTGAATACCCTCGACGAACTTTTGCCGCCGCTGACGCGCAACGAAGCCGCCGTCGAAGCGGCACGATGTTTGATGTGCTACGACGCGCCCTGCACGCACGCCTGTCCCACGCACATCGACATTCCCAAGTTCATCAAGAAAATTGCCACGCAAAATTTGCGCGGCTCCGCGCGCGCCATCCTGGAGTCCAACCTGCTCGGCGCCACTTGCGCGCGCGTGTGCCCGGTGCAGGAATTGTGCGAAGGCGCATGCGTCCTCGGCGCGGAACACAAGCCCATCGCCATCGGCCGGCTGCAGCGCTATGCCATGGACTTTGCTTATGGAAAGGGCATGGACCTTTTCCAACCCGTCAAAACCACGGGCAAAAGCGTGGCGGTCATCGGGGCCGGCCCCGCGGGCCTTTCCTGCGCGGGCGAACTGGCGAAGCGCGGGCATAGCGTGACGCTATTTGAAAAGCGCGACCTGGCGGGCGGTCTTTCGACCTACGGTATCATCGGCCTTCGCGAGCCGGTCGAAGTGGCGCTGGCGGAAGTCGCCATGATCGCAAAACTTGGCGTCAAGGTGGAAACCGGCAAGGAGTTCGGCACAAATTTCACCCTGGCCGATCTGAATGCACACTTTGGCGCCGTGTTTCTGAGTGTGGGCCTGGGCGTCACAAGGTCCTTGGGCATTCCCGGCGAAGAGCACATTATCGATGGATTGGAATACATCGAGCAGAGCAAATTGGACGCGCCCAATCTCGTGATCGGCCGAAACGTCCTGGTCATTGGTGCGGGCAATACCGCGGTTGATTGCGCTACGATCGCCAAGCGGCTCGGTGCGAGTCAAGTCACGGTGATCTATCGCCGTTCGGAGAAGGAAATGACCGCGTACGCCCACGAGTACGACTTCATCAAACGGGAAGGCGTGCGCTTCTCTTTCTTGACGCAGCCTGTGCGCGTGCATGTAGAAAGCGGGTCGGTGAATGCGCTGGAATGTTTGCGCATGAGCTTAGGGCCGGCGGATGCCTCCGGGCGTCCTTCGCCGCAACCTGTCCCCGGATCGGAATTCCTTCTTCCCGCGGACCAGGTTGTGAAGGCCATTGGGCAGGAAAAACCATCCATTGCTTCCCACTTGAAACTCAAAACCGAAAAAGGATTCATCCAGGTGGACGCGAATTTCGAAACGAGTCTGACCGGCGTTTATGCCGGGGGAGATTGCATCCGCGCGCGCGGCGCGGCCTCCACCGTGATGGCCGTGCAGGATGGCAAGCTGGCCGCGCAATCGATTCATGAAAGGTTGGTGGCACGTGGCTGACCTGAGTATCAACTTTGCGGGAATTCGCTCGCCGAATCCTTTTTGGCTGGCCTCCGCGCCTCCCAGCAATTCCGGTTTGCAGGTGCATCGCGCGTTTGAAGCGGGCTGGGGCGGCGCCGTGTGGAAGACCATCGGCCCACCGGTGCTGAATGTTTCCAACCGTTACGGCGCATGGCATTACGGCGGCCAGAAAATGCTGGCCATCAACAACGTCGAGCTGATCTCCGACCGCCCGCTGGAAGTGAATCTTCATGAGATTGCGGAAGTGAAACGCGCCTGGCCCGATCGCGCCGTCCTCGTCTCCGCGATGGTGGAGTCCAAGCCGGAAACGTGGCACGACATCATTCGGCGCATCCAGGATACCGGCGCCGACGGGGTCGAGTTGAACTATGGGTGTCCGCACGGCATGAGCGAGCGCGGCATGGGCAGCGCCGTCGGGCAAGTGCCGGAGTACTGCGAACAGATTACGCGTTGGGTCATGGAAGTGGCCAGGATTCCCGTGATCGTCAAGCTCACGCCAAACATCTCGGATATCGTGATGCCGGCGCGCGCCGCAGTGGCGGCCGGCGCGAACGCGCTGTCGCTCATCAATACGCTCAATTCCATCATCGGCGTCGATCTTGACACGCTCGAAATCACGCCCAACATCGGTGGCAAAGGAGGCCACGGCGGCTACGCCGGCCCGGCCGTGAAACCCATCGCCCTGAATATGCTGGCGGCGCTGGGAAAAGACCCCGTGGTGGGTGGTTCCAAGCTGCCGATCTCCGGCATGGGCGGCATTTCCACGTGGCGCGACGCCGCGGAATTCCTGCTGCTCGGCGCCAGCAGCCTGCAGGTTTGCACCGCGGTGATGCACTACGGTTTCCGCATCGTGGAAGACCTGTGCGACGGCTTGTCCAACTGGATGGACGAAAAAGGCTTTGCGAGGATTTCCGAGGTGACGGGCCGCAGCTTGCACCGCGTCTCCGACTTCAATGATTTTGACTTGTCGTTTCGCGCCGTCGCGCGCATTGACCAGCAGAAGTGCATCCGCTGCAATCTTTGCTACGTCGCTTGCAACGATACGGCCCACCAGTGCATTGACCTGATGGACAAGGATGGGCGTGTCGTTCAGCCGCACTCTTATGACGTTCGCTCGAATGGCAAGGAAGAAGCCGTGAACACGCGTCCCAGCGTCCACGTTCGCGAAGAGGATTGTGTGGGCTGCCGCCTCTGCTATAACGTTTGCCCCGTGGAAGACTGCATCCGTATGATGGAAGAACCGTCCGGGAGGCAGCCGGTTACCTGGGCGCAAATCTCCGAGTCGCACCGGGAAGTCACCGAGGACTGGGAGAAAATGAAAAAATATCGCGAAGAGATGGGCATTCATATTCACTGAGGATGTTGTGACGCGATGCGGGAGTGAATCATGGCTCTGCTGATTCGAAATGGCGAGATTGTGACGATGGGTTCGCATGTCCGGGCGGATATTCTCGTCGAGAACGAAACCATCACGCGCATTGGCAAAGATCTCGAAGCGCCGCCGAACGTCGAAATCATCGACGCCACCGGCAAGCTCGTCTTTCCAGGCTTCATCGATCCCCACGTGCACATTTATCTGCCTTTCATGGCGACGTTCGCCAAGGACACCCATGAAACGGGCAGCATCGCGGCGCTCATCGGCGGAACAACCACGTACATCGAGATGTGCTGTCCCAACCGCAACGATGATGCGCTCGAAGGCTATCAACTCTGGAAATCGAAGGCCGAGGGCAAGAGCGCTTGCGACTACGCCTTCCACATGTCGGTAACCAAGTTTGTGAAGGAAACGGAGTCCCAGTTGCGCCAGGTTGTCGCCGACGGCACCGCTTCGTTCAAAATCTTTCTCGCCTACAAAAACTTTTTTGGCGTCGATGACGGCGAAATGTACCAGACCCTCGAACTTGCCAAACGCCTCGGCGTGATTGTCACCGCGCACTGCGAAAACGCGGAACTCGTGGCGCGTTTGCAGCAGAAGCTGCTCGCGGAAGGCAAGACCGGGCCGGAATGGCACGAGCCCAGCCGCCCCGAATCGGTCGAAGCCGAAGGCACCGGCCGATTCGCAACGTTTTTGGAAAACACGGCAGCCACCGGCTATGTGGTACATCTCTCGTGCGAAAAAGCGTTGCAAGCCGCCCTCGCTGCCAAATCGCGCGGCGTGAAGATTCATGTGGAGTCCGTCTTGCCGCACTTTTTGCTCGACAAGTCTTATGCCGAAAGGCCAGGGGTCGAAGGCATGAAACACGTGATGTCGCCGCCCTTGCGCGCGAAGCACAATCAAACCGCGCTTTGGAACGCGCTGGCACTCGGTTCCATCGATACCGTCGGAACGGATCACTGCCCGTTTGACACCGAGCAGAAACTTCTCGGCAAGGATTCTTTCATCAATATTCCCAACGGCATTCCGGGCATCGAGGATCGCGTCAATCTGCTGTATACGCGTGGTGTGAAGCGCGGACGCCTGGACCTGGACCGCTTCGTCGACGCGGCCAGCACGCGCGCCGCGAAACTTTTTGGGCTTTTCCCGCGCAAGGGCACGATCGCCGTGGGCAGCGATGCCGACCTGGTGGTTTACGATACAAATTACCGCGGCGTGGTTTCTGTGAAAACGCAGCACGTCAATAACGACTACAATGGTTTCGAGGGCATGGAGATCGAAGGCCGCCCGTCGGTCGTAACCGTGCGCGGGAAAATCCAGGTCCGCGACGGCAAGTTCATCGGCGAGCGTGGCCGTGGCAAGATGCTTAAGCGCGAGCCGATTTACCTTTAACTGAATACCTATGAGCCTCAACCCCAAACGCACGGTTGCCGAATTGCAGGAGCTTCGCGCCCTTACCGGCGACGAAAACGGCGCGCAACGCCTCGCCTGGACCGACACCTGGCTGAAAGCGCGCGATTGGTTTGCCGCAAAGGTGAAGGAGCTTCCCGTTGAACATCACTACGACGCAGCGGGCAACAATTGGGTCACGCTGCCGGGCGCATCCGAAAAATCGTTGCTCATCGGCGGGCATCTCGATTCCGTGCCCAATGGCGGTTGGCTCGACGGCGCGCTCAACGTGCTCGCGGGCCTCGAAGTGTTGCGCCGGATCGCCACGGAATTCCACGGCCGCCCTCCGGTCACCGTCCGCCTGGTGGATTGGGCCGATGAAGAAGGCGCGCGCTTCGGCCGCAGCTTACTGGGCTCCTCGGCATTCGCCGGAACACATTCCATCGAAGCGGATCGCAGCCGCACCGATCGCGACGGCGTGAAATTGCAAGACGCGTTGCGGCGTTGCGGCATCGAGATCGACCATTTCCCGGACGCCCGGAAAGAACAAAAGAACGCCGCGGCCTATCTCGAATTGCACATCGAGCAAGGTCCCGTGCTGGAGCGAATGGGATTGCCGCTCGGCGTGGTTCTCGGCACAAAGGGCGTGGAGCGGCACATCATCACCTTTCACGGACAGGAAGCGCACTCCGGTTCGACGCCCATGAACGCGCGACGCGACGCGCTTGCCGCAGCCGCAAAGCTGGCGCTCGAGATCCGTACCATCGCCGGGAAACACGAAGACGCGGTCTGCACCATGGGCAGCGTCAAAACATTCCCGGGAATTGTTACGGCAGTCGTGGGCCGCTGCGAAGTCACGCTGGACCAGCGCGATCTCGACGCCAAGATCCTTGCCCAGATGTACCGCGAAGCCCAGGAAGCCAGCCGCCGCTTTGCAGCCGAGGAGCATTGCACGGTGAACTGGTCGCGCCTCTGGAGCATCGAACCCGTGCCGTTTCATCCGCACCTCTTGGATCTGTGCGAACAGGCTGTTCGGGAGACGTCGGGCGCTTCGCATCGCATGCCCTCGGGTCCGCTGCACGACGCGGCCGAAGTTTCGCGCGCGGGAATTCCCACCGTCATGATGTTCGTGCAATCGCTCAAAGGCATCAGCCACAATAAAATTGAAGACACCAGGGAAGAGCATCTCGAAATGTCCGTCGTGGCGCTCGATCGCCTGGCGTCCAAAACGATGGATTGGATTCTGAAGCAGCGCTAAAGCCCGCGAAATTTCCAGGAAGGATATACAGCCGATGGATTCTCATTCCCGCAAAGTGGTGCAAGAAAACCGCGACTACACCATGTTTTCCTGGTCCGTGCAGGGTGCCTCTAATCCAATTCATATGAAACGCGGACAGGGCGTTTGGTTCTGGGACGGTGATGACAATCGCTGGCTGGACTTCAGTTCGCAGCTCATCAACTTAAACGTCGGCCACCAGCACCCCAAAATGCTGGAAGCCATCAAAAAGCAGGTGGACGAGCTCTGCTTCGCCGGGCCTGGGTTCGCCACGGAGCCGCGCGGCCTGCTTGGCAAGAAGCTCGCCGAGGTCACCGGCCTCGCGAAAGCCTTCTTCACACTGGGCGGCGCCGAAGCCAACGAAAACGCCATGAAAATCGCCAAGCTCTTCACCGGCCGCGACAAAATCATCACGCGCTATCGCTCCTATCATGGCGCCACCATGGGCTCGATGAGCGCTTCCGGCGATCCGCGGCGCTGGCCCGTCGAGCCGGGCATTCCCGGCATCGTTCGCGTTTTCGATCCCTATTGCTATCGCTGTCCATTCGGACAAAAAGTGGAAACCTGCCATCGCGAATGCGTTTCGCATATCGAAGAAATCATCCAGATGGAAGACCCCCACACGATTGCCGCGATTCTCGTGGAGGGCATCACTGGCTCCAACGGCTTGCTCGTTCCACCCGACGATTACTATCCCAAGCTCCGCGCCCTCTGCGACAAATACGGCATTCTGTTGATCGACGACGAGGTCATGAGTGGATTCGGCCGCACCGGCAAATGGCTGGCCACGCAACATTACGGCATCCGTCCGGATATTGTGAGCTGCGCCAAAGGCTTGACGAGCGGCTACCTTCCCCTCGGCGCCGTGCTTGTTTCCGACGCCATCGCCAGGCACTTTGAGACGCACATGCTCTGGGCCGGACTCACCTACAGCGGCCATCCCGTTTGTTGCGCCGCTGCCGTCGCCAATCTCAATCTCTACGAGGAAGAGCAAATCTTCGCCAACGTCGAGCGACAAGGGCTTTATCTCGCTTCGCGCCTCGAAGCCATGAAGCAGAATTATCGCTGCGTCGGCGACGTGCGCTACATAGGCCTCTTTAGCGTCCTGGAACTTGTCAAAGACAAATCCACACGCGAGCCTCTGGCGCCATTCAACGGCAATAGCCCGGAGATGAGCAAGCTCGCCGGTCATTTGAAAAGCAAGCATCTCTATGCGTTCAGCCGCTTCAATATGTTGTGGGTTTGCCCGCCCCTCATCATCAACGAGGAGGAACTCCGCCACGGTCTGGACATCGTGGAAGAAGGCTTAGCCTTAGTGGATGCCGCGTTAGCTCCGGCTTCCGGCGCACAACCTGCGCCGGTTCTGGCGCAAAAGTAGAACTTCCCCAGCGCATGGCGCACCTTCGTTGCGCGGAATTACAAGAGATGGCCCGCTGCTGACGATGGCGCTCCTCAAAAGGGGAATCGCACCGAGCAGATGGAAATGTGGTTTGTGGGGTGGAACGACGTCACGGCGATTTCGTATCCGCCGCCGACGGTGAAACCGAGACGATGCCAAAGGTGAAACTTCCCGAGCACGACGCCCGGCGTGAGATATAGGACCGTGTTGCCGTTATGCTCGCCTTGGTAATAGTGGACGAAATTGACTTCCGTTTCGGGCCAGATTTTCTTGTAGATGCGGTACTGAAACGCGTTGTTCCAGGTCAGATTGCGTCCGATGGTCTCCTCGTTTCCGGTGGGCAGGCTGATCCCCAGCGTTCCTTGCACATCGAAATCCCGGAAGCCCTTTCCGTAGGCAATCGTCGGCGTGATTACCGGATTTGGCTGGCCTTGCGTGTACTGTCCCGTGGGAACGCTCATTTGGAAGAAAGCCGTCAGTATGTAGTTTCCGTGCTCCTCGTTTTTCGCGAGGATTCGATATTTCACCAGGAACTGCCAGTCGCCGAATCCGTCTTTGGAATCCGGGTTGTTCACGATGTAGGGAGGGACGGCGAGGATGACCTCGAATTTTTCCCCCGGAATAATTTCCAGACCCTTGCTCACGCCGTAGTTGTCCGTAACGACACCGCTATTGTGAGGCTGCGTTTGGATGTCATACCGAAACTCCTGTTCGAGCCGGGGCGTGGTCGTGGCGAGGGGAGTAATCCAGTGGGGCTGCTCGCTTTGCGTTTCGGATACCATGGTGAACCAATCCTGGAAGAAACCGTCCGGCTGATTCGCGGTTCCGGTAGGCGTGGAATCGGGCGGCGGCGCGGCTGTCGTTTGTGCCTTCAGGTTGCAGGTATAACCGAGCGCCGCTAGGCCCAACAAAATTGCGATCAACCGAATTCTCATTGCTCTCCTTTTGTGGCGCGCCAAAGAACATCCAAGATCAAGCGGCGATCCATGAGGCAGGCGAATTTATACTAATCAATACGATAAGTCAAAACGAATTATAACGATTAGGATGTGCGGAAAGCGACTGGAAAAGAGCAGCAGGAGATTACACCCGAAGCGCTCCGCTTATGCCAAGCCGAACCTTATCCTGGGCTTCAAAGGCCCCGGAAGGAAAGTCTCCGCGGCGTTCGTCGGGATCCTGTTAGAGATACTTGATCAGCACAACCTCGTTGCGGGCCTCGTTGTAGACCAACTCATCCACCATCTGTTTCGTAAGCAGTAATCCCAGACCTCCTGGCCGCAGCCCCTTCTCTTCGCGTGCTTGCTCATGGGCCAGCGGATCGTCCTGGGGGTTGTTGATCGCGGCGTGCTTGATCTCTTCGAGTTTGAAGCCGGGGCCGGGATCGTCCATGCGATACATCAGCATTTTGCTCGTGCGAATGTAGGAGATGCGGACCTTGAGGTTCGGATCGAGATGCCCGCCCCACTCGATGGCGTTGTTCAGCAGTTCGCGGAAGGCGTAGCCGACTTTTTCCATGACGTCCGCAGGAAGATCGGTCTCCAGGAGATTCAGAAAGCTCTGCACGCGGTTGACCACCGAGCGTTCGCACGGCACCAGGAGTTCGACCCAGTGAGGCTTGGCGGAAAGCACTTCGATGGGGGGCGTCGCCGGATTCGTGGAGAGCGCATTTTCGACGACCGCGTGGAGGCTTTCGGCGTCGAAAGGCTTGGTGAGGAACTGGTAGACGCGTCCGCGCAAGGCGTTGAGCAGGGTCTCCGGCGTTTTGTCCGAGGTCATGACGATGATCTTCGGGATATGCGCTTCGCCGGTAAGGCTGCCGAGGAGGCCGAGGCCCGTCATCTTGGGCATCCAGATGTCCAGGAGAACCAGATCGAATTTCTTCTTGCGAATGGCCTTCAGGGCCGCGACGCCGTCGCACGCGGTACTCACGGTGTAGCCATGTTTTTTCAGGATGCCGCGGACCATCTGGCGGGTTGTGGCGTCGTCATCCGTTACGAGAATGTGGGGCATGAAGAGACTCCGTACCGTGGAAATCGGCATTACGCCGGCAGGTACGATTCATCGTTTCTTGCGTTTCCCCGTCAGCCTCTTCATCGGCTTGGAAACAGTGGACCGCAGCTGAGCCTGGATTTCCTTCACGTATCCTCTCAGGTTTTCTTCCAGCTTCGCAATCTCTTCCTTCAGCGCGGCGCAGACGGCCGTTGCGCCGCCCAGTTCGGACTTGCGGCCAAGCTCTTCGAGCTCTTGCGCGCGGTCGCGGGCGTGTTGCGCCAGGAAAATGCCGGCGGAACCCTTCAGGGCATGGGCCAGTGAAGCGATTTCGTCCGCGTCCTTGCGCTGCAGCGCTTTTTGCAAAGCGGCGATGCGTTTGGGGGTGTCGCGGAGAAATGTCCGCATCATTTTGCTCAGGAGCTTCTTGTCGCCGCCAATGCGCCCCAGCAGGTCGTCAATTCCAGCGGAAATCGCCGCAGCGGGCTTTTTCGGCACGGACGTGAGCGGGAGAGTGTTGCCGGCGGCGTCAAGAATTTCAGTGAGCGCTTCCAGGCGGAATGGCTTGCCAAGCACGGCGTCAAACCCCTCTCGCCGCAGGCGGGCCTCATCGTCCTCGCTGTTATTGCCGGTGAGGGCGATGAGAAACGCGTGGCTGCCGGCGCGCGCTTCGTTTTCGCGGATGGCGTGGGCCACTTGGACCCCGCTCATCTCGGGCATCTCTTCGTCCAAGAGGATGGCGTCAAAATGCTCGTCGAGGAGAGCGCTGAGGGCTTCCCTGCCGTTGCAGACAGTGTGAACGTGGTGGCCGCTACGTTCCAGTTGATAGGTGGTCAGCGTGCGAATGTCTTCCTGATCGTCGGCAAACAAAATGCGCATGGCGCGCCTCTCTTTTACGGCAGGCCTGGGATCGGCTGCGCGGAAAAAAGTTTGTCAGGAGCCGCTTCCGATAGCAAGCGCGCCGGGCAATCCCGCGATTTTACTGCCCAGCGGCCAGGATGGCGACGCCGTACGTCGGCAGCTCAACCGATTGCTTACTCCCGCCCTGCAGCACGTCGTTCATGGGCGCAGGCAGATTGACGGTCTGCGCTTGCTTCGCAAAATTAATCAGGATGTACACAACGCCATGCGCACCGTAGCGCGGATTGACTTCCACGCCCGCGGGCACACCAGCTAGCGGCGTCTGGATCGCGCTATCTTCCGCCATCCACTTGGCGGCTTGCGCCATCGTTTGCGGGTCCAGCCACGCACCGATATAAGTGATGCGGCCCTTGCCGACCTTGCGCGTGATGGCGGCGGGTTGTCCGTCCAGCCAGCCATTGCTCTTGCCATACCTCATGAGCACGGCCGTCTCCGGGTCCTTGGTGCTGAGCAATTCCGCCCAAAGCCGAGACTCGCCGCTGCCCCATTGGCCCTCGAAGGGCACCGGTTCGTTGAGCGCGTAATACTGCTCCACACGGCCACCCAGCAAAGCGGCCAGCGGACCGGGTTGGCGTTCGGGCTGCAGCGCGTTGTCGTCATCTTTCATGCCGGATCGCTGGCCGAGCACCAGGTGCCCGCCGTTCTGCACGTAAGCGATCAGGTTCTTGGCCACGCCATCCGAAATCACATTCAGCCCGGGCGCGACGACGAGTTTGTACTGATTCAGCGGCGCGGCGGGCGAGATGATATCGATGGATTGCGCGATCGCGCGCAGCGGCGCGTAATAGCTCATGAGTTCTTCGAGGGGCTCATATTGACGGTTGTGCTTCTGCCACTGAATGGCCCAGCGGCTGTCGTAGGAATGCAGAATGGCGATTTGCGATTTCGGCGATGTGCCGGCCAGCACGGGTCCCGCTTTGGCGAACTCCTGGCCGACTTGCGAGACTTCGCTATATAGCGGCACGGGGTTTCCATCCGGCCCAACAATGTTTCCGTGATACTGCTCCTGGCCGTTCAGGGCGCTGCGCCACTGCCAGTAGCTGACGGCGTCGGCCCCGTGGCCAACATCGTGCCACGCCATCGCGCGGACTTCGCCCTTGTCCAGCGAGTTGCTGACCCCCGCCCAATTCACGAAGCCGGGCTGCGTTTCCATCACCCAAAAATTCTTCTGCTTGAACCCGCGGGTCAGGTCATGCCCCGCGCCATTCAGCACGGGATTCAGGTGGCCCTCTCCCACATAGTCATCCCAGGCGGCAAAGTCCAAGTCCTGAATCACGGTGTAGTGATCGAAGCCATCGTATGGGCCCATGGTGTTGGTGGTGACGAATTGCCGCGCATCGCAATTGGCGTGAATCACGTCCGTCTGGTTCTTTTGGTAGCTGCGCCAGGTGTCGCTCACAAAGCGCATCCAGCTCAGCAGCAGTCCGGGATTGCCATAATTGGTCTCTATCGGAATCTGGTCCCAGGCGGTGTAGGTTTCGCTCCAGTACGCCGTGGTCCAGCGCGCATTCAGGTTGTCCAGCGTGCCGTACCGCGCCTTCAACCATTGTTGAAACTGCGCGCGCGTTTCGGGATCGTAGGAGACTTGCGAGTACTCATTGTCAATCTGCCAGCCCAGGACGTTGGGATTGTGGCCGAAGCGCTTGGCCATTTGCTCCACGATCTTGCGCGCCAGTTCGCGGTACTTCGGATTGGCCCAGTTCTCTTGCGCGCGATTGCCATGCTCATCGCGCCGCCCGTCTTCGCGCATGCGCAGCGTTTCCGGGTACTTTTGCGTCAGCCATGCGGGAGGAGCGGCCGTGGGAGTGCCGAGCACGGTGTAAATGTCATGCTTGGCCGCGAGGGCGACCGCGCGGTCCAGCCAGTCCAGATCGTAGTGCCCTTCCTCGGGCTCCATGCGGCTCCAGGCAAATTCCCCGACGCGCACAACGTGGATGCCGGCCTTCTGCATGAGCGTAAGGTCAGCCTCCCAGCGCGACTCCGGCCACTGTTCGGGGTACCACGCGGTGCCCAGCAGAAGCGGGGGCGGAGTCTTGGAGGGCGAGGATTGCGCCAAACCAGCTTGCACGAGGCAAAGTGCGGTGAGACCGAGGCAAACCATAAGGCAGAGAATCACGGTGTTCCGTAAGCGTTTATTCACGATTGTATCTCCCAAGGAAAACAACGAACCCGCCTGCGGCGGGCGCGCAGGTCGCATTCGTCATTATCAGAATGTAGAGCGAGTCCGGCGTTCCCTCGCGCCGGCAGCCTGAGTGTACCTCAATCCTGAGGCCCGTGGCACAGTCACTCCTGCTTGCCCAGAGCCTTGAATGGACTGTGCTCCTGGCTTTCTCCCTTCTTATGTAGGGACCGCCTTCTGAGGCGGTCCGCTCTTGGGTTTCTCCCTCTTGTGTAGTGGCCGCCTTCTGAGGCGGGCCGCTCCAAAATTGTCGGCGCGCCGACAATTTCAATTGATGAAGTGGTTAACATAGCGGAAGAAAACAAACGAGTTATAGGCTTGCACATTTTGCAAAAGGCACCCCCACCCCCCTGTTTTTGCGTAAGTGCGGGAATGATTGGACTTACGGGAGAATGGCTCCGATGTACGGGAATAGTTGGACTTAGCAGATATTTCGGAGCGGGTGAGGGTCTGGGGCGTTCCGAAATGGCACAAGAGCACCGTCCCTCCAGCATAACAACCCCACTATAACACATTATTTACCTATTGTCTACTATTATTTACAGGGTACTAGATTTGAAACTGATACGAGGAGGGGTGGGAAGTCGGGAGGAGGAGAGGAGAGCCGCACTGCGGAAAGAGGAAAGTCAAGAACCGCACCCTTACAAACCAAGGGATGCGGCGCCCACTTCCTCTCCAAGCGGTTGGCCACGCGGCCGGACCCACGTTCTCAAAACTCGAAAGCGTTGGCCGCCTGGAGTTGTGCTAGCGCATTTAGCCTGCGCCACCCGTGCGCCGAATGACTAAGTGGCTCAAACTGGAGTAGTATCCCTGTTAGCATACTAACTGAAGAACATTTATGAGAGATCTCTTCCCTGCTTTCTTTCCACCCACAGAAGAAGAATTCAAGATGCTGTGGAGGGAGGCAACGTTCGCGTTTGATGCAAACGTCCTGCTTGATCTCTACAGAGTGACCCCCGAGACTCAACGAGCCTTTTTTGACGTGCTGCAGAAACTGGATGGCCGTATCTTTTTGCCTCACCAGTCAGCCTTTGAATACCTTCGCAAGAGAATTGCCACAATCACGGCTCGATCCCTTGCGCACGAAGCCCTCAAGGAGTTCGCGAACAAATTCGCGAGTCGCTTTGAGTCTCACCAAAATGAATACCCTTCACAGATGGCGACTGAGTGCGCCCAGGCTGCAAAGCGCGCGGCAGAGGAGATATCCGAAATCGTTGACAAGTCGATGAATAGCCAACCGGACTTGGTGAAATCTGACGATGTCTTGGCAAGGCTGTCCAACATCTTCTCCGGAAAAACGGGAAAACCCTACGACCAGGCTAGGCTGGATGACGTCTATAAGAAAGGGCGCTTTCGATACGCAGAGAAAACTCCCCCAGGCTTTAGGGATGACGTCAAACCTGAGCCAAATAAATTTGGCGACCTGATCATTTGGTTCCAGCTAATCGACTACGCCACTTCAGCCAAAACGCCCGTTATTTTTATTTCGGGAGACGCGAAAGAGGATTGGTGGTGGAAGAACGACGGGAGGACGATTGGGCCCAGGTGGGAGCTTGGTCAGGAAATGAATGAGAGAGCTGGTGTACGCTTTTACATGTATACGACCCCAAAATTCTTGGAATACGCAGGGCAATACCTCGATGTCAGACCTGAGCCAACAAAGAAGGCCAAGGCAGAATTTGAAGAAATAGAGAAACAGGATGAGCAGGTGGCAGATTACACTGCGACCCAGTGGGCTACGGCCCAGCCCATTTATAATACCCCGTTCACAACAGCCTTGCAGTCCACCGGGTTCGTATCTTTTAATCCCCTACAAGGGACGGTTGAGCCCACCACTTTCGGCTTCGCGCAGCCGAAGTTTCCGTCACCCGAAGAAATACGCCACAAGAACAATCTTCTTCAAGTGTTGCCATTCAATGGTCTAATTTTTGGCGCAAGAACGGGCAAATGGACGTGCGAGATTGAAAGCACGCCCCCAATTGGCACACCCGATCGCGGATCCTATAGTCTCGAATTCCAAGCGAAAGATTGGCCAAGCAAGGCTCGTCGGCTAGGACTCTGGGTGTCTATAAGCCGCCTGAAAAACGATGCCGATTGGGCCTACAAGCAGGCAATTACTCGTGCAATCCTGGCATGGCTCGACGGAGGGTCAACCCTGGGCGAAATCGACATGAGTTCTTGATCGCCGTTCATAGCCAACCGTGAACGCAAAGTGAGAGCCCTTATTATGTGACCCTGCGACTGTCAGTGCGAGGGAGGGAAAATCGTCAATGCCGCCTTTCAAGAAAGTCTTCCTAGAGAGCACGGCTCTCTTTCAACTCGGCCCCAGCTTGAGAGCGTAGAGCTCTCCATGCTGCTCGCCGTTCGCGAGTCCACCCCATTTGAGATTCTAGTCGCAGAGGTCAGCTGGATGGAGTACCTCAGAGATCGAAAGTCAGAGGTCGGAAAGTCTCTCGATAAGCTCAACCTCATTGCAACCCAGACGGGCAAGCACGGTTTACAAGTGGATGAGTTGCCAAAGGCCGAGGCGGTGCTCCGGTCACACTTAAGTCGGATCGATGAGCATTTCAGAGTGAAGGCCAGCGCACTCGGCATCCAGATACTGCCTCTCCCGGAAAATATCAGCCTCCGGTCACTGCTTGAAATGTCTATTGACTGTGTACCGCCTTTTGAGGGGCGCGACGCCAAATCCAAGGAAAAAGGTTTTCGCGATTCCCTGATCATGTTCACGGTGCTCAGAAATCTCAGCAGCCGCCGTATCGATCCAGCAATCCTAGTGACCGGAGACGGTCTCTTGGCTGAGGGCGTCTTGTTGCATCAGGAACAATTCGGGGCAAACATACAGGTGGCTGCCAACCTGTGGGAGGCCGTGGAACTGCTTGAAAGAGGGATGGAAGACGAAAACCTCCAACGCATTAAGGCCAATGGTGAAGAAGCTAAACGCACCCTCGAGACTTTTCGTGAACAGATTTTGCAAAAGATCGCCGAGATACACGAGCTGACCGACGCCGATCTGGGGCAGGGCGGACCGTTTCTTGAGCCAGACGACAAGGCCGACTATTTAAGCCCTATGCTGGGAATCAAATCGCCAAAGGAGTACGTTGAGATTCATCGTATAAAATCAGTCACTTACTCCGAAATCGGAACTGCAGTCTGGCAACTAAAGAATGAACAGGACGCAACGATTCTATTCACGATCCACTGCGAAGCACATGTCCTCGCTAGGGCACCCTATCTTGTGACCTACACCAGAACGAAAAAATACGTTGTTGGTGCCTCACCAACCATGCTTGATCTTGCGTTCACAGGTGCGCCGACCGAAGAGAAGACGATGAAAGTTCACCTCTTCGGAAAGGCAAAACTGGAGAGGGTGACGACTGGCCCATGGAGGCTGACATCGCTCACCCTCGATAAATCGCTGCCCTCAGAGGAAGATTACAAAGCACTCTGGGGCGCAGAACTATATTCGACGGAGTGACCGAGGTACCCCGAACTTGGGGCAGGCGGCCGAGTCTTGGGGTTTTTGATGCGACGCAAGCGTCGTTCAGGCCGGTTGAAATCACCGGGAAAAGAGATTTTGGGAAGATTATTGTTTTAAGCACTGGCATGTCGGAGCTGAAGCTCCGACCCCCTAAAGAAGGAGACGGAGTTTGGGGAGTTTTTGGATTGGAGTGGCCTTACGGCATGGCTGAAGCCATGCCCTGACGAAAGAGGAAGAGGGATCCCTCGCGTTGCTCCCTCCTACGGCGGGCAGGCGGGATGACCGCAAGGAGAATACGGCCCGCTACGATTTACCAGACCGCTTAGGGAGTAGATGCGGCGGGCGGCGGGCTCTTGGGGGGTTGCGCCGGAGGAGTCGCCGGAACCTGGGCCTCGCGCGAAATGATCTGCTGCGAAGTGGGAAGCGTGGAGGAATCCCAACCCCCGCCGACTGCCTCGATCAACTGCACGCTGGCCACGATTTGCTGGATACGCAGGTTCACGGCGGTCTGTTGATTGCCGAAGAGTGTTGTCTGGGCCGTAATGACGTTGAGGTAGGGGTCGATGCCGAGGCGGTAGCGATCCGTGGCCAGATTCAGGCTGCGCTGCGCCGACTGGATGGCGGTGTCTTGTTCCTGAATTTGCTTGGAAAGAACGCGCAGGGTGGAAAGATTGTCCTCGACCTGCTGAAATGCGGTGAGGATCGTGCCGCGATAGTTCGCGACCGTCTGATCATATTGCGCGCGGTATTGTTCCATGGTGGCGCGGCGCAGACCGCCATCGTAAATCAACTCGGAAATCGCCGGGCCGACGGACCAGAAGCGGCTCGGCCAGCTAAACCAAGTGGAGCCGGTCGTGGATTGAAACCCGGCGGAAGCGCTCAGAGTCAGCGTTGGATAAAACGCGGCTCTGGCGACGCCGATTTGCGCGTTGGCCTGGGCCATTAAACGCTCGCTCGCGGCGATGTCCGGGCGGCGCTCCAAAAGTTGCGAAGGAACGCCAAAGGGAATCGCGGGCGGCGGAGTCTTCAAGGGCTCGACGGCAATCGAGAAGGAGGAAGCAGGTTGGCCAACCAGGAGCGCAATCGCATGTTCGTATTGCGATCGCAGAATGCCAACACTGGTATCCAGCGCGCGGGTGGCTTCCAGTTGAGTTTCGGCTTGCGCGACGGCTTCGTCGGAGTCGATGCCTGTTTCATACAGCGCCTTGGTCAGTTTCAGGGACTCCTCATAGGCCACCACGGTGGAATCAAGCAGTTGCTTGAGAGCGTCCTGCCCGCGCAGTTGGAAGTAGTCCACGGCGAGTTCCGCCTGAGCCGTCAGGCGGGTATTCTCGAGGTCGGCCGCGCTGGCTTGCGCGTTGGCGACGTTGGCGCGAACGGTGTTGCGCACGCGGCCCCACAAGTCGGGCGTCCAGGAAGCGTCGAAGGGCAGAGAGTATTCCGTGAAAGTCGTTCCGCTCACAGAAGCGGGCTGGTGCTGGGGAACGATGCTGGCACCGACCGAGACAGTTGGGGAGTATTGCGAGCGAGCTTGCCGCACCAAGGCACGCGCCGCCATAAAGCTGGCAAAGGCTGCGGCGACGTTTTGGTTGGAAATGTTGACTTGCGGTTCGAGTGCGTTCAACTGGGAATCGCCAAAAATTTCCCACCAGTTGCCGTGGAGAGCGGTGTCCTGGGGTTGTGCGACTTTCCAGCCGTCCATTTTCTGGAGGTCGTCGGGAGTGACCTCTTTGAACGTCGCCGGCACCTTCGCCGCGGGGCGATTGTATTTCGGGCCGACATCGCAGCCCTGGAAAAGCAGTGTGCCGCAGAGTAGCGCAGTTGCAGCACGCAATTTGTTGGTTGCCTTCATCGGTGCCTCGGACTCCTTACTTGGATGGCCCTTTCCGATAGCGAGTTCGCGTGGCGCATGAGAACTTGTCATCCGAAGGACTCGATTTGCCTCTGCTGTTCGAGCTTTCCGTGCGCGCGAAGCCACTTGACCCTCAAGCGGTCCAGGGAAAGGTAAACAACCGGCGTAGTGTAAAGCGTGAGCATTTGGCTCAGAACCAGCCCGCCGATTATGGCGATGCCGAGCGGATTACGCAGTTCCGAGCCCGTCCCTCTGCCAAAGGCCAGCGGCGTGGCGCCAAACAGGGCCGCCATGGTGGTCATCATGATGGGCCGGAAGCGCAGGATGCAGGCCTGGAAAATGGCTTCACGAGGGCTTTTGCCGTCGATGCGTTCGGCGGCCAGCGCAAAGTCGATCATGAGGATGGCGTTCTTCTTGACGATGCCGATTAACAGAATGACGCCGATCAACGCGATCACGGTAAGTTCCTTGTGAAAGAGCATGAGCGCAAGGACGGCGCCGACTCCCGCGGAAGGAAGGGTGGAAATGATCGTGAGGGGGTGCAGGTAACTTTCGTAAAGAATGCCCAGCACGATATAGACGGCGATGATTGCCAAGGCGACCAGATAAAGTTCCCCCGCCAAGGAAGATTGATAGGCCTGAAGGGTGCCGGAAAACATGCCATGAATGGTGTTGGGCATGCCGATCTTCTGCTCCGTGGCGAGGATGGCCGTGGTAGCTTCGCTGAGCGCAACGCCAGGAGCAAGATTAAAAGAAATGGTGACCGAGGGATATTGACCCTGGTGATTCACGGCCAGCGGAGCGGTGGCTGGCGCGTAATGCGCGATGGCGCTGAGAGGGACGACTCTCCCTTGCGCGGCCCGGATATAGACGTCGCTCAAGCTCACGGGTGACTGCCAGAACTTGGGAGCGACTTCCAGCACCACGTGGTACTGGTTGATGGCGGTATACATGGTGGAGACCTGGGCCTGGCCGAAGGCTTCGTAGAGGGAATTGTCAAGCATCTCTGGGGTAATGCCGAGACGCGAGGCGGTGGCACGGTCGTAGGTAAGCATGGCCTGCAGACCGCTGTTCTGCTGGTCGGTATTGACGTCGGTGAGCATCGGCAATTTGCGCATCTGCTGGAGAAGGACCGGGCCCCACTGAACGAGCTCCTGCAGGGTGTCGCTCTGGATGGTGTACTGATATTGTGCGCTGCTCCTCCGTCCGCCAATGCTCACGTCCTGTCCGGCTTGCATAAAAGTGCTGGCACCCGAGACAGAAAGCAGTTTTGGGCGCAGACGGTTAATCACCTCGCTGGAGCTCGCGTCGCGTTGGTTGCGGGGTTTCAGGCCCATGTAAACGAAGCCGCCGTTGGTGGGGCCCCCGCCGCCCGTGAACGCCATAACATTCTGCACGGCCGGATCCGTTTTGATGATACTGACGATGCGCGCCGTAGCCGCTTGCATGGCCTGGAATGAAATGTCCTGCGAGCCTTGTATGCCGCCGAAGACGATGCCGTTATCCTGCTGCGGAAAGAATCCCGAGGGGACGATCCAAAAGAGGTAGAAGTTCAAAGCGATGGTGAGGGCCAGAACGACGAGCGTCAGGCGGGAATGTTCCAGGACCCAACCCAGGCTCCGCTCGTAGGCCCCCAGGAGCGCAGTGAATGCACGCTCGCTGGCGCGGTACGCCATGCCGTGCCGCTCATCGCGAAGATTCTTGAGCAGCCGAGAGCACATCATGGGCGTAGCCGTCAGTGAAATGACCAGGGAAACCAGGATGGCGACCGAGAGGACCACGGCGAATTCACGGAAGAGACGGCCGACGATGCCTCCCATCAACAGAATGGGAGTGAAAACAGCGACGAGAGAGATGCTGATGGACAGGACCGTAAAGCCAATTTCGCTGGCGCCCTTGAATGCCGCTTGCATGGGCGACATGCCCTTCTCGATATAGCGAGTAATGTTTTCGATGACGACAATGGCATCGTCAACCACAAAGCCGGTCGAAATGGTGAGAGCCATGAGCGAGAGGTTGTCGATGCTGTAGTGGCATAGGTACATCACGCCAAATGTGCCGATCAGGGAGACGGGAACAGCCACGCTGGGAATCAAGGTGGCACGGACGCTTCGCAGGAAGACGAACACGACGAAAATGACCAGGGAAATTGAGAGCATTAGATTACGCTCGACGTCGCGAACGGAAGCGCGAATGGTTAGCGTACGGTCCATCACAATTTCCGTGTCAATGGCGGAAGGGATGGAAGCCTGGAGTGCGGGTATCGCGGCACGGATGCGATCCACGGTATCAATGATGTTGGCGCCCGGCTGGCGAAAAATAAAAATGAGGACAGAGGGCTTGCCGTTGACGAAGCCGGCAGCGCGCACGTTTTCCGTGGAGTCCAGGACGTCCGCGACATCGCTCAACTTGACGGCGGCGCCATTGTGGTAGCCCACCACAAGAGGCATGTAGTCCACCGCCTTCAGAAGCTGGTCGTTCGTTATGATGTCGGCTGACGTCGCGCTATCCGTGATTTGGCCCTTGGGGCTATTAGCATTCTGCCGGCTGAGCATCGCGGCAACGTCCTGTAGGCCCAGACCATAGTTGTTAAGTTGGGTAGGATTCACGTCCACCCGCACACCCGGCAGCGAACTGCCACCTACGCTGACTTGCCCAACCCCCTGAACCTGAGAGAGACGCTGCTGCATGATGGTGGAGGCGGCGTCGTAGAGCGTGCCTTTGTCGCGCACACTCGAGGTCAGCGCCAAAATCATGATGGGAGCGTCCGCCGGGTTGACCTTGCGATAGGTGGGATTGCCGGGGAGATTCGAGGGCAAGTAACTCCGCGCGGCATTGATCGCAGCTTGGACGTCGCGCGCAGCTCCATCAATGTTGCGGTTCAGATCAAATTGCATCGTGACGCTGGTGGTGCCGAGATAACTGGAGGACGTCATCTCCGTGATGCCCGCGATCCTCCCAAACTGGCGCTCCAAGGGCGTGGCGACGGAGGAGGCCATAATCTCCGGGCTGCCTCCCGGCAAACTGGCGCCCACCGAAATCGTCGGGAAATCAACCTGCGGAAGGGGCGAGACCGGCAACTCCCGGAAAGCCACGGCGCCCGCCAGCGCAATGGCCGCCGTCAGAAGAGTGGTGGCCACCGGGCGTCGAATGAATGGAGAAGAGAGGCTCATGGGATCAATCCGCCGGGACCATTTCAGGGCCGGATTCTGGCGCGCGGCGCGGAGAGAAGCGATGCGCGAGCCGGTCGAAGAAGATGTAAATGACCGGGGTCGTGTAGAGCGTGAGAATTTGGCTGAGGAGCAAGCCGCCAACCATGGAGATGCCCAAGGGGCGACGCAGTTCAGAACCTATTCCCGTGCCGAGGGCGAGTGGCAAGCCGGCCAGCAACGCAGCCATGGTGGTCATCATGATGGGGCGGAAGCGCAAAAGGCAGGCTTCATAAATGGCATCTTCCGGCTTCTTGCCTTCTTTGCGCTCCGCTTCCAGAGCGAAGTCGATCATCATAATTCCGTTTTTCTTGACGATACCGATCAGAAGGATGATACCGATGAGGGCGACGACGCTGAGTTCCTGGCCGAAAAGCAACAAAGCCAGAATGGCGCCAACCCCGGCAGAGGGCAGCGTCGAAAGAATTGTGAGGGGATGAATGTAACTTTCATAGAGCACACCGAGGACGATGTAAACCGTGACGAGCGCCGCGAGGATCAAGAGCGGCTCGTTCGACAAGGAAGCTTGAAACGAAGCAGCGGTGCCCTGAAAGGCGCCCTGCACGCTGAGAGGCATGCCAATTTCCTGCTGGGCTTTGTCGATCGCCTTGGTGGCTTGGCCAAGCGAGGCACCGGGCGCCAGATTGAACGAGATGGTGACCACGGGAAACTGTCCTTGGTGATTGACGGACAAGGGGCTGCTCTTCATTTCGAACCGGGTGAAGGTGTTGAGGGGAACCGCGCCGCCATTCACGGCCGCTACGGCGCTCGGATTGGCAGAACCGGAGCTGGCAGCCGTGTTTGGGGAAGCGGAAGGGCTCGGCGGAGCAGAGGAGGCAGAATTGCCGGAAGACGTCGTGGCCGTGACAGTCTGCGCGGTGGAAGAGGCCGTAGTGAGCGCGGTTGGAGCCAGAGCAGAACGCACGTAGATGTCTTGTAATTTCGAGGGGTTCTTCTGAAACTCGGGTTCCGTCTCAAGAACGATGTGGTACTGGTTCACCTGGGTGTACATCGTCGAAACTTGCCGCTGGCCAAAAGCATCGTAAAGCATCTGGTCGATGGCTTGCGGCGTGATGCCCATGCGGGATGCGGTGACACGGTCGATGGTGAGGGAGGCGGCCAGGCCGGAAGTCTGCTGGTCCGTTGCGAGATCGCGAAGCTCCGGAATCGCCTGCAGTTTGGCCATCAACTTGGCTGTCCAGTAATTCAGTTCGCGCTGATCGGGGTCTTCGAGGGTGTACTGGTATTGCGTGCGGCTCACGCGGTCTTCCACCGTGAGGTCCTGCACCGGCTGCATGTACAGCGTGATGCCGTCGATCTTTTCCAGATTTGGCTGGAGCCGCCGGATGACATCCGAGGCGTTGATTTTGCGCACTTCCAGGGGCTTCAAATTGATTTGGATGCGCCCGCTGTTCAATGTTGTATTGGTGCCGTCGATACCGATGAAGGAAGAAAGGCTCTCCACGGCGGGATCCTGCAGGATCAAGTGGGAGAGCTGCTGCTGTTTTTCCGCCATGGCCGGAAACGATACGGACTGCGCGGCTTCCGAGATGCCTTGTATGATGCCCGTGTCTTGCACCGGGAAGAAGCCCTTGGGGATAAAGATGTAGAGAAGAACGGTGAGCACCAGAGTGGCGGCGGCCACAACCAGCGTAGCGGTTTGGTGCTTTAACACCAGCTTCAAGGTTCTTCCATAGAAAGCAATGATGTTGTTAAAAGCTTTCTCCGAAGCCACATAAAACCGGGTCTGCTTGCGCCCGTGCGTGCTTTTCAAGATACGCGAGCACATCATCGGAGTGAGCGTGAGAGAAACCACCGCGGAAACGAGGATGGTGACGCTCAGGGTGATGGCAAACTCGCGGAAAAGCCGCCCGACGATGTCGCCCATAAACAGCAGGGGAATCAATACGGCGATCAAGGAAACGGTCAGCGAGACGATGGTGAAACCGATCTGCTCGGAGCCCTTCAGCGCGGCTTGCAGCGGCGGGTCTCCCTCTTCGACGAAGCGAATGATGTTCTCGATCATCACGATTGCATCATCAACCACGAAGCCGGTGGAAATGGTGAGGGCCATCAGCGTGAGGTTGTTCAAACTGAAGCCCGCGAGATACATCACCCCGAACGTGCCCACGATGGAGAGGGGAACGGCGACGCTGGGGATGGCGGTAGCAGCAAGATTGCGCAAGAACAGAAAAATGACCATGATCACCAGGGCCACGGTGAGCAAGAGTTCAAATCCCACGTCCTGGACGGAAGCCCGGATGGTGGTGGTGCGGTCCGTCAGCACATCCACTTGCACGGCAGCCGGAAGATTGCTTTTCAGGACGGGCAGCAACTTCTTGATGCGGTCAACCACCTTGATGATGTTGGCTCCCGGCTGGCGTTGAATGTTGACGATAACCGCGGGAGTTTCGTTCATCCAGGCGGCCTGGCGGTTGTTTTCCACGCCATTTTCGACCCTGGCCACGTCGGAGAGTTTTACAGGCGATCCGTTATGGTAGGCAATGATGACCTGCTCGAAATCGGAAGCGTTGAGCAGTTGGTCGTTGGATTGGATCTGGTAATCCTGTTGCGGGCCGTCGAAGTTCCCTATCGCCTGGTCGAGGCTGGTTTGCTGCAGGGCCGTGCGCACATCCTCGAGGTTGATTCCATAGCCTGCGAGCGCCGTGGGATTGACTTTCACGCGAACTGCCGGCTTCTGTCCGCCGCTAATGCTGACGAGTCCCACGCCGGGAAGCTGAGAGATTTTCTGCGCAAAGCGCGTATCCGCAAGGTCTTCCACTTGCGACAGCGGGATGGTTTTGGAGGAAAGCGCCAGGGTGAGAATGGGCGTGTCCGCCGGATTCGTTTTGCTATAGATCGGCGGGATGGGCAGATCGGAAGGCAGATAGGTTTGCGCGGCGTTGATGGCCGCTTGTACTTCCTGTTCGGCAACGTCAATGTTCAATTCGAGAGAAAATTGCAAAACAATGATGGAACTCCCATCGGAGCTCGTGGAAGTCATCTGATTCAGGCCGGGAACCTGACCGAACTGGCGCTCGAGCGGCGCGGTCACAGCCGAGGCCATCACGTCGGGACTGGCTCCGGGATAGAACGTAACCACCTGAATGGTGGGGTAGTCCACCTCCGGCAAGGCCGAGACGGGCAACTGGAGACCGGCGACGATGCCAGCAAGCAAGATGGCCGCCATCAATAGCGACGTCGCCACCGGCCGTAAGATGAACGGACGAGACGGACTCACTGCGACGAGCCTCCCTTTTTGCCTCCCGAGGCGTCTCCCTGACTTGTTGCCGGCGGACCGGATTGGGTGCCCTGGCCGGATTGAGGCTGCTGGCCAGAGGTACCGCCGCTCGCGGGCTTGCGGACGGTAACTTTCGCGCCATCCTGGAGCTTGTCGAATCCGTTGACGGCCACCACATCCTGGGGTTCTACACCTTGCACGGCGGTCACGGAGCCATCCGTAGTGCCGGGGGTTATCGTTCGCATGGAGGCGGTCTGGTCATTCTTGATTACGTAGACAAAAGCCCCTTGGGCGCTACGCTGAATCGCGGGAGTGGGAATCAGAGTCATATTGTGTTGGGTGTCGACGAGCAGTTTGACGTTCACGAACTGGCTCGGGAAGAGAGCGCCGTCCTTATTGTCAAAGATGGCTTTGAGTTTCAATGTACCGGTGGTTGGGTCAATGACATTATCGAGGGTCAGCAGGGTGCCGGAGGCGAGTCTTGTACTTCCTGCACGGTCAAACGCGTCGACCGGCAGTTTTTTCCCTTTGCGCAATTGCTGTTGAATCTGGGAAAGCTGATCTTCGGCGATGCTGAAAATCACCGTGATGGGCTGAAGCTGCGTGATCACGACGAGGGACGTGGTGCTATTGGCCTGGACGATATTCCCGGGATCGATGAGCCGCAGTCCAACGCGCCCGGCAATGGGCGCGGTGATATGGGTGTAGACGAGATTGACTTTGGCATTGGCAAGCATGCCCTCGTCGTTTTTCACCGTGCCTTCATCTTGCAGCACGACCTGCTGTTGATCGTCCAATTGCTGCTTGGCGATGGCGTTGCGAGTGAAGGCTTGCTGGTAGCGTTCCAAATCGATCTTGGCTTCGTTCAAGACAGCCTGATCATGGGCCAGTTGTCCTTCGGCTTGCGTTAGCGCCGCCTGATAAGGGCGGGGATCGATTTCGATCAGCGGGTCGCCTTTCTGGACCATTTGCCCTTCCTGATAGTAGACCTGGGTAATCTCGCCTTGCACCCGGCTGGTCACGGTTACGGTGTAAACAGGAGTCACCGTGCCCAATGCGTTGAGGTAAATTCCGATATCGCCCTGGTGCGCCGTCGCGGTCGAAATCAAAACCGGCCGGGAAGTAGCGTCACCGCTGGTTTTCGCCTGGGGGGAGGCCCCGCGGCGTATCCACCACACTGCCACGACGATAAGAACCACCGCGAAGATGAGCCAGATCCACCAGCGGCTCTTGTGTGTGGCTGCGTTTTCAGTTGTGAAAGGCTCAGGCTCCCTGGAATCCGTTGCGTTTGCTTGTTGTTCCGTCACTTGCACTCCTCAAATCGATGAGGGACAGTCCTCGAATGAAAACTGAAGCTATGCACCTTCTATCGCGTGGATGAGATGCACATTCCGTGGAAAGAATCGGCTGCAGGCACAGTTCTGTCGCCACACCTCCAGTACATCCTATCATCGTCTCCACTCTCTTTTCGACGTGCGGGAGGGGCGGGGAGTTTCAGTGTATTGTGGCGCAAGGTTTCGATGAAAAGGTCTAAGGCTGGCTTACGTCATCGCGCCATCGCAGCGTGGGTCGATGGAGCGGCGGGCGCAGCGGTCCAGGGAAACAATTCCTTGGAATGGAGCAAAAGCAGTCGCTTAACGTATTGATAGGAAATAAGGTTGGCGGGGGGTGGCCCCGTTGAATGCGTGTTTACCGCGGCGAGCTTCGTGGTAGACTACGGGCCACGAAATCGCTGTTGGAATCGCCATGAAAACCTGCCGCGTCTGTCAGCGGAGCTACTCCACCCATTTCGCCAACTGTCCCCAGGACGGGACGCCCCTTATCCAATCGGAAGAATGGGCCGAGGGGACGCTGGTCCGCGGCAAATACCAAATCATTCAGAAAATCGGCCAAGGGGCCATGGGCGCGGTGTACAAAGCGTTGCACATGCACTTCCAAGAACTGCGCGCATTAAAGGTGATTGCGGCGGCCCTGGCGAGCGACAAGAAATTCGTCAAGCGTTTCGAGCAAGAGGCCATCCTAGCGCGGAAACTCCAGCACCCTAATGCGGTGCGCGTGGACGACATCGACGAAACGGAAGACGGGCAGCCGTTCATCGTCATGGAGTACATCGAGGGCAAAAACCTGAGGGACGTCATCGCCGAGGAAGGCCCGATGACGCCGGCGCGGGTGGCTTCGATCACCCGGCAAGTGGCCTCCGCGCTGGACGCGGCGCATCGCCTGGGAATCGTTCACCGCGACATCAAGCCGGAGAACATCGTTCTCATCCAATCGCAGAAGGAAGTTGTGGCGAAGGTACTGGACTTCGGCATCGCCAAGCTCAAGGAAGGCCTCAGCGGATCCTCCGCGACTTCCATGACCGGCACAGGAATGGTGGTTGGCACGCCCCTGTACATGTCCCCGGAACAGGCCATGGCGTCTCCCGGCAAGGAACTCGACGGGCGTTCGGACATTTATTCGCTCGGCATCGTGATGTATCAAATGCTGACCAAGGAACTCCCCATTCAAGGCGACACTTCCCTGCAAATCGTTATGGCGCACATCCAGACTCCACCCATTCCCATTCAATGCGCGCAAGCGGGAATGAGAATTCCCCAGCCCCTGGCCGATTTGGTGATGAAGTGCCTGGCAAAGAATCGCGAGGAGCGGCCCGCAAACGGGCAGGCAATCATTGATGAGCTGGATCGGTGGGAATTGGAAAGGCGTGGAAACGAAGAAGGGGAGACGCTTTTGGTGGGGTCCGGGGATGCCACGCCGCGCCGTGCAGGTGTAGCGCGTTCGACGGCGAAGGCCGCCGCAGTTTCCTCATCCGTGAAGCGTGCGGGAACAATTGCGGTTGCGGCTGCGGACCAGCAAGTTTCATCGCGTTCGGCGCGGAGTTGGATCCCCTGGGCCGCGCTGGTTGTCGTGGCGGCACTTGGCGTTGCCGGCGGTTGGCGGTACCGCGGCGCTTTGCTTCGGTTGGTGGAACGGCACGGAAATTCCGCGAATTCCTCGAGCATGCCGCAGCCAAAGACGGAGACGCCCAGTCCGGCGCAACAGGCGGACACTGTGCCCGGGACACCAACGGAAAAGCCCGTTGCACCGGCGGCCGCTGCGGAAAACCTATCCGCGGAGAACGCAGCCATTCCTCCAGCATCACCTTCCACGAAGCCGCTGCCGCCGCCGGACCCGGCGAAAACCAAATACTACACCGACGCCGCGGGGCGCAAAGTCTCGTATGCGGTTGGCACGGCGGCGGAGCACAACGAATTCAAAGCGGTGCAAGCCGAAAAGGACGAGGCGCACCAGATCCAGCGCCTGGACGACTTTGTTTCGCGGTTCCCGAATTCCGAGCTGCTGGTAGATGCTTATGCGCTGTACTACCGGGACTATCGAGAGCTGAAGAATTTCCCGAAGGTCATCGAGTACGCCGACAAACTCGTGGCCCTCGGAGACAAAGCCGATGCCAACGCGCGATTCCAGGCGCTTTATGCGCGCGCAATTGCCTACGACGCGCTGCGGTCAGATGATCCGGCGCAGGCGAAACAAGCGAAGGAAGCGGCCGCGCTGGGGCTGAGCACTCTCAACCAGATTAAAAAACCCGAAAACGTCTCGGATGCGGCCTTTGCCGCGGAGAGAAAGCCCATCATGGTGTACCTGGATGAGACCTCGGGAACGGCCTCCATGGCGTTGAAGGACTATGCGGGGGCGATCGAGGCCTACCGGGCGGCGCTGGCCCTGGATCCAGACGATGGCAACGCCACTTACCAGCTTGCGCTTGCGTATTTGGGAGTGAGCCCGCCGCGTCAACTGGACGGTTTCTGGGCCTTGGCGCGTGCCGCCGGCGCGAAAAACAGGGGTGGGCCGCAGCCGCAAGAGATCAAGGCCTACCTGAAAAAACTAATGGCCAACTACGAGCAAACAGAGTGCCCCAACCTGGTTGACGCCCAGCTCAGTGATTTGTTGCAAGCTGCCGGAAGCTCTTTAGAACGCCCGGAAAGTTACACCCTGCCGAGCAAAGCCGATCTGGACGCCGCAAGAAACGTGATGACGATTACCAGCGTCGTGGCGGACATAAAAGGCCCCGCCGACAAAGGCAAGGCGACTTGGCTGGCGGCTTGTGGAATGGAATTTCCGAACGTGCCCAGCAAAGTAATCAGCGTGGTGCCGGGCGATCCCGTGGTGTTGAAGGTGGCCCTGGTCACCACGGAACTGGAATTCCACGCGGCGCGCAGGGCAAACATGGATGTCAGCGTTAGCGGCCAGCCAGAGGCTGCGACCCTTGCGGTGGGCAGCCTGGTGCGCTTCACCGGCACCCTTGCGGGTTACGACCGGACGCCTCTGATGCTGCATTGGCAGAAAGCCAGAATTAATCCGCAGGATGTCCCTGCTGCCAACAAGTAGGCCGAGCTGCTGGCTCTCTTGGCGAGCTTTGATAATAGTCCCACTTGGTCATCGTGAGCCATGGCGTAAGTAGCGCATCTTCAATCAGTTACGACGCGTTCGACAGATGACAAATGTGCCCTGGCACATCAAGCAAGGACGCTGCCCGAGCGGGGCAGGTCATGGGTCACAAGGCCTTGAGACATTCCTCACATACAGCCCGCACATGGGAACCTAGCATTGAATTGAGGTCTCCCAGTGGAGAATCAGGCCCTTCCCCAAGTTCCGTCTGAACACCTGCCGGTCCATTTCCCAGCCCCTATTCAAGTAGCCGATTGCTACCAGTGCGGCAAATGCACTGCGGGATGTCCCGTGGCTCTGCACATGGATGTGGCGCCGAATCAGGTGGTCCGGTTTGCGCAGCTTGGCGAATGGGAGAAAGCTTTGCAATCTCGTGCGATCTGGGAGTGCGTGGGGTGCCAGACCTGCTCGACGCGCTGTCCCAAAGAGGTCGATTGCGCGGGCGTGATGGACGCGCTGCGCGAGGCGTCGCTGGCGCGCGGCGTGGCAGCGTCTGGAGAGTACCTCGTGGTCGCGTTCCAGAAAATTTTTCTTGAGAACATCCGCCGCAATGGCCGACTCAACGAGCTGGAACTAATCGGGCACTTCAAGATGGACGTTTTGCTGCACACCGGCAGGATCCCCTTTCTCTTCAAGGACGCGGGCCTGGCGCCGCAACTCGGGAAGCGCAAGAAACTACACCTGATTCCCGGCAAGGCGCGCGACCGCGGAGTGGTGGACCGCATTTTCGAGCGCTGTGCGAGCGAACGAAAACCATGAACATCGGCTACTATCCGGGTTGCGCGCTGCATGGCTCGTCGAACGATTACGAGCAATCGCTGCGCGCGTGCCTCGGCGTGCTGGATGTGCAACTCGGCGAAATCAAGGATTGGATTTGCTGCGGCGCCACCGCGGCGCATTCCCTGAACCACAAGCTCTCGCTGGCGCTTCCCGCCAGGAATCTGGCCGTGGCCGAACGGGACGGCTTCAAGGAACTGTTCGCGCCGTGTCCGCTGTGCTCGATGCAGTTGCTCAAGGTGAAAAAGGCGGTCGGCGACGAACGCGTGCGCAAGGAACTTTCCGAGATCGTGGAAGCCGATGTTCGCGGCGAGAGCGAAGTCCTGAACCTGATTCAGATGTTCGAGAAGATCGGGGTGGATCGGCTGAAGTCGGCGGTGAAGGCTCCGCTCGGATCCATCACCGCAGCCTGTTACTACGGCTGCCTCTTGACGCGTCCGCCCGATGTTGTGCATTTCGATGATTTCGAGCAGCCGTCTTCGATGGAAGCGATCGTGGCGGCGCTGGGAGCGAAGACGGTCGAGTGGAACTACAAGACGGAGTGCTGCGGCGCAGGCATGACCATGTCCAATGAAGACATCGTGCTGGAATTGGCGCACAAGATCCTGAGCAATGCGGCGGAGCACGGGGCCAATTGCCTGGTGGTGGCCTGCCCGATGTGCCACGTGAATCTGGATATGAAGCAGGCGGCCGTCGAGCGGCGCTTCAGGAAGAAGTTGGGAATGGTTGTCTATTACCTTTCTGACCTGGTGGGGCTGGCGCTAGGGCTTTCAGCGGAGCAGTTGGGCATCAACCGGCATTTCGTTACGCAGGCTTAGACTATGTCGAGGATTGGCGTCTTTACATGCTGGTGCGGCGAGAATATCGCGCGGACCGTGGACGTTGACGAAGTGGCGAAACGCGTCGCGGAACTTCCCGGCGTGCGCTGTTCGCTGAACTACAAGTACATGTGCTCCGATCCGGGGCAGGCGATAGTCCGCGAGAAAATCGCGTCCGAGAAGCTGGATGGCGTGGTAGTGGCTTCGTGTTCGCCGCACATGCACCTAAAGACGTTCCGCAAAGCGGCGCAGGCGGCGGGACTCAATCCTTATCTCGTGGAAATGGCCAACATTCGCGAGCAGTGCTCGTGGGTGCATCACGATCGCGTGCAGGCTACCGCCAAGGCCTTTGAGATCATTCGCTTGTCCGTCGAGAAGGCGCGGAACGATGCCGCGCTGCAACCGATTCTCGTCCCGGTGACGCGGCGCGCTCTGGTGATTGGCGGGGGCGTGGCCGGAATCCAGGCGGCGCTCGATATAGCCGACGCAGGCCACGAAGTGGTCATGGTGGAACGCGAACCCTCCATCGGCGGGAAGATGGCCGGCCTTTCCGAGACTTTTCCCACTCTGGATTGCTCGCAATGCATTCTGACGCCGCGCATGGTAGAGGTGGGCCAGCATCCGCGCATCAAGCTCTACAGCTATTCGGAAGTTGAGAAGGTGGAAGGATTCATCGGCAATTTCAAGATCACCATCCGGCAAAAGGCGCGCTACGTTGACATTGGCAAGTGCACGGGCTGCGGCGAATGCTGGAATATCTGCCCGCTGAAAAGGAATCTCAGCGAATTCGATTACGGGATGGGAATGCGTCCGGCGATCTACATCCCCTTCCCGCAAGCCGTTCCCGCGCGGCCGGTGATTGACAAGAGCCAGTGCGCCAAGCTGATTCGCAATGGCTGCGGGCTATGCGAGAAGAAATGCAAGCCCGGGGCGATCAATTTCAAGGATGAGGACAGGCTCGTCGAGGAAGCAGTCGGCGCCGTGGTGGTGGCCACCGGCTACAAGCTTTACAGCATTGCGAAATCGCAGCCCAAAGCCACGCTTGCCGGTTATGGCGAATACGGCTATGGAAAGTACAAAGACGTAATCGACTCGCTGCAGTTTGAGCGGCTGGTGTCCGCATCGGGGCCGACAGGCGGCGTGCTCAAACGCCCGTCCGATGGCGCCATTCCGAAAAATGTCGTCTTCATCAGTTGTGTTGGATCGCGCGACAACGCCAAAGGCCTGCCGTATTGCAGCAAGATTTGCTGCATGTACACCGCGAAGCACACCATGCTCTACAAGCACAAGGTGCACGACGGCCAGGCGCACGTTTTCTACATGGACATTCGCGCGGGCGGCAAGGGCTACGAGGAATTCGTGCGCCGCGCGATCGAGCAGGATGGCGCCAATTATTATCGCGGGCGCGTTTCCAAGATCACGCAAGAGGGCGGCAAGCTCATCGTACGCGGCGCGGATACGCTGGCGGGAATGCCGGTAACGATCGAGGCGGACATGGTTGTGCTCGCTGCCGCCATGCGGTCCGCAGATGGCATCGAAGAGCTGGCGCAGAAGTTGAATATCGGCTACGACGAGTTTGGCTTCCTGCTGGAATCCCATCCAAAATTGCGCCCCGTGGAAACAAACACCGGGGGAATCTTCATCGCCGGCGCGTGCCACAGCCCCAAGGACATCCCGGAAGCCGTGGCGCAGGCATCCGCGGCGGCGAGCAAGGTGCAGGTGATGCTGGCGGCCGACGAGCTTACGCGCGAGCCCGAAATCGCCGCGATTAACGAACAAACTTGCGCTGCGTGCTTCACGTGCGTTCGCACCTGCCCATATCACGCGATTGAGCGCGCGGAAGCGCGCACACCCAGGGGCGCGTTCATCAAAAACACGGCCAGGGTGAATCCGGGGTTGTGCATGGGCTGCGGCACTTGCGTTTCCGTCTGTCCGTCGAAGAGCGCGGACCTGCAGGGATTCACCGACCAGCAGGTGTACGCGGAGGTGGAGAGCCTGGCATGAGCAAGGCACAGGAATTCGAGCCGAAGATCGTCGCCTACGTGTGCAACTGGTGCACCTACCTGGGCGCCGATCTGGCGGGAACCGCGCGGCTCGAGTACCCCCCGAACGTGCGCATCATTCGCCTGCCCTGCTCCGGGCGAATCGATTTCAACCTGATTATCAAGGCGCTGGAAGTGGGCGCCGATGGCGTGCTGGTCTCCGGCTGCCATCCGGGTGATTGCCACTACACCGCGGGCAACTATCACGCGCGGCGCCGCTGGATATTGTTCCGCGAACTGCTTGACACGCTCGGCGTTGACCTGCGCCGGATTGAGTTCAGCTGGATTTCGGCGGCCGAGGGCAGGAAATGGCAGCAAGTAGTGACCGAGTTCACCGATCAGATGAGGAAGCTTGGGCCGTACAAGGAATTGTACGCCACGGGTCTGTCCCCGGATGTTCCAGCGCCTGAGGCTGCCTCGCCCGGGGCGAAGAGTTTCGCAGCCGAGAGCGAACTGCGCGAGGTTTGCCACAAGCTGCTGGCCGAGGGCACGGTGAAGGTCGTGATCGGCTATGGCGCGCGCGGACCTGTTGTGGTGACGCGGCCCGAGGATGTGGAGCGCCTGGTTTGGAACAACCGCTGCTTCAGCAATCTCACCGCGTATTTGAAGCGGAAAGAGATCAAGTCGTTGGGGAAAGCAGCTGTCATCGTAAAGCCATGCGACGAGAAATCGCTCGTTGAACTCGAAAAGGAAGCGCAGTTCGAGCGCAAAGACGCGCATGTCATCGGCATGGCCTGCGAGGGCGTGGGCCAGCCCAAATGCGCGCACTGCACCGCACGCACGCCGCGTTTCGCGGATGTGACGCTTGGCGTGGCGGCAGGCCCGGAGCCGCAAGCCAGCCCCTCGCCGGACCGCTTCGCCGCACTGATGGCCATGCCGCCTGCGGAGCGCATGGCGTTCTGGACCGAGGAATTCAACCGCTGCGTGAAGTGCTACGCATGCCGCCAGGTCTGTCCGATGTGCTACTGCGAGCGGTGCATCGTGGACAAGAACCGGCCCATCGCGATTGACCCTGCTCCGAGCACGAAAGGAAACTTTGCATGGCAGATTGCGCGGGCGTTTCACCTGGCGGGACGCTGCG
>Ga0326727_10001075_pt1 | contig 105423 bp, 93 predicted proteins | sample MB2enrmetagenome_FD_207643 | JGI IMG/M metagenome (GOLD analysis project Ga0326727, IMG submission 207643) | Lab enriched peat soil microbial communities from McLean, Ithaca, NY, United States - MB29MY | ecosystem: Environmental > Terrestrial > Soil > Wetlands > Peat | place: USA: New York...
CTGGCAGCCGATCTCGCTGAACCGAGTCGCAAGCGAGTACCCCAAGTGTCCGCGTTCTTCGCGCAGTAGCGACAAACCGGCATAAATCGAGTAAATTATCTTAGCGCTTATGGGGCGTGCCCGGCCCGCGGCGAGGGAACAAACCAAACGGTCAAGGTGCTAGCGGGAGGTTTGTGCGCGAAGACACATCGCCGTCCGCCAAAGGCGGCCGCGGCGCCTTTCCCCTCGGATTCCAGCCGGGACCAGGGCCGCTGCCGCTTTTTCGGACGGCAAACTCGATTTTCCTCTTGCTATACGCCGCGCCAGCCGCTAGACTTCTTGCGGAGGAGGTGTCGCCATGCTTCCGGCTCAGAACATTAGGGTCTTCCTGAACAACGCCCTGAGACCCACCATGATGCCCGCTGAATTGGAGGCTGATAACCCTCTGCCCGAGGCCATCCGCGATATGCCGGACCAGGTGGTCGGCCGGTTCGTCGATCTGGATCCAGCCAAGCGCCAGGACATTGAGTCGGCGCTGAAGCGGGTCGTGATTTTTAACGACACGCAGGTGCTGTATACCTTCACTTTCGACTCGCAGACCAACCGCTTTTCCGCGCGAAAGCGGTAGGCCCCGTGGTGGGGCAGGCGCTTCCGCCTGCCAACCGCCTCACCCCTGCTGCATCCACCGCCGGCGCTCGGCATGAGCGATCGCGAAGAGCGCCGCGAACCCCGCCAGCAGCCCCACGGACGCGCCCAACCCCACCAGCTCCGGGCGCGACGATTGCAGGCGCAACGTGAGTGCGACATTCAGCGCCACGGGGATGGCGGCCGCGATCACCGGCGGCCAGGGGCGGTCCAGGCCAAACAGGGAACGCGACATGACTTCGATGAGGCCCCAGCCAATCATGCTGGGACCAAGGCCGAGAAATACCGCCGAAACCATGCGCGTGGACTCCGCCGTAAAGCTGCCGCGCTGAAACAGCAGCGCGATGGCGGGCTGACGAAACAACAGCGCAAAACCGCAGCCACCCACCGCCACCAGCGCCACCAGGGCTACCGTACGGTCGATCAGCCGCAAGGCTTCCCTCATCCGGAACTGGCTCCGCAAGCGGGCGATCTCCGGCAGCAGCGAGTTCGAGATGGGGTTCACCAGGAGCGCCAGCGGCACGCTCACCCCGCGCATGCAGTAATCGAGAGCGGCGGCCATTCCGGGACCGGTATGCGTGGCCCACGCGCGGGTGAACGTGACGTTCAGGCCCAACCCCGCCGCATACACCACGAAAAACGCCGGTTTGGCCAGGATTTCCCGCCAATGCACATGGCACTGGGGAACGCCGCGGGTATCCAGTCCTGAGCGCGCCGCGAACCACACGATGGCCAGTTGCGCCCAGGCGCCCACCGTGTACCCGATGACGAAGGCGTACACGCCCACCAGTTTCCACAGGCACAACGCGCCGGCTATGGTGAACACGTTCAGCATGGCCTGGTAAAAGGCGGTGGGCGCGAAGCGGCGGTCGGTGAAAAGCACGGCGCAGCATACGGCTCCCACCCCAGCGGCCACGCTCGATAGCGACAGGATGCGCAGGTTGTCCACGGCCGCGGAAAAATAGCGTGGATCGAGGCCCGGCGCCAGCGCCTTCATCAGCCACGGCGCGCCCAGCATCAGGACCGCCGAAATGGCCGCCAGCGCCCATGCGAAACAGCGGCTCAGCTTCAGGAACAGGGCCGTCCGCTCCTCCGCCCGGCAGGCCGTGAGCATGGGTACGAAGGCGAAAACGATGCTGTTGATCAGCACCGAGTTCAAGGTGTCCACCGGCCCCATCGCCACGGCCAGCGAATCGGCGCGGCTATGGGTGCCCAGCAGGTAGGCCGTCAGCGCCACCCGCACGAAGCCCAGCGCGTTGCCCGCCAGCACGCCCGCCACCAGCGTCAGGCCGCCGCGCACCAAAGGGCTCCCTTTGGCGCGGTGGAAAACCCGCCCCGCGGTCAGCGCCGTAGATGAATCCGTGGAACTCAGGAGAGACCTCTATCGATGGAGCGCGCCGCGCCGGCCCCGCTCTCTCAGGCCGCGGCCGCCATGGCGTCGCGGGCGGCGGCCAGCGCGGCATCGAAGTTCGGAGAATCGGCGACTTCCTTCACGTATTCCACGTAGCGGATTTCGTTTCGCCGGTCCAGCACGAAAATCGCGCGGCTCTCGATGCGCAATTCCTTGATCAGGACGCCGTAATTGGCGCCGAAGGAAACGTCCTTATAATCGGAGAGCATTCTCACTTTGTCCACGCCGAAGGCGCCGCACCAACGCGTCTGCGCGAACGGCAGATCCACGCTCACCGTGATGATGTCCACCCCCGGCAGGTCCGCCGCCGCCAGGTTGAATTTCCGGGTCTGCGCGTCGCACACCGGCGTATCGAGCGATGGCACCACGCTGATAATGCGCACGCGACTGCCCGTATCCTTTAGCGTCACGGGCTTCAGCGTCTGGTCCGTCAGGTTGAAATCGGGGGCGCTGTCGCCGGGCTTCAACTGGGGGCCTATCAAAGTCAGAGGATTGCCCTTCAGAGTAGTTGCTCCTGGTCTTTCCATTGCTCCTCCTGGGTGTATCGGCGAAGCTTTCATTCTAACAACTCGCCGAGCTTTTCAGGCTCGAAGACCGGCGCCTGGCAGGCGTAGCGGCGGCAAACGTAGGCGGTGGCCCGGCCTTGGAGCATGCCCATGGACTCGATGGCCGGAATGCCCTCCGCCAGCTTTCGCCGCGTCTCGGGCGAATCCACCAGCAGCGCCACCTGGTTGGGCGCGAAGCGGGAGTCGAGCTCACGAACCAGCGCCGCCGTATCCGCTCCGCCGCGGTCTCCCACCAGCACCACCTCGCGCGGGTCGCCCAGCAGGAACTCGCAGGCGGCCAGCATCCGCGGCAGGGCCGAAGGGGACGAATCGAGCTTGTCGGCGAAACTGGCCAGCGTCCGCTCGGCGGCTTCGCGAAATTCGCTCCGGCCGGTCATGCGGGCCAGGCGCAACAGGTTGCTCGCCGCCACGGAGTTTCCCGAGGGCTCCGCGCCGTCGTAATCTTCCTTCACCTGAAGCACCAGGTCGTCCGCGGCGGCGGCGCTGAAAAATCCGCCGCCCTCGCGGTCCTCGAACAGCTCCATCTGCTTGCGGGTCAGCCGGACCGCCATTTCCAGCCATTCCATTTCGAACTGCGCTTGGTACAGGTCCAGCAAACCCTGGACCACCATGGCATAGTCTTCGAGAAAGCCGGGGACCGCCGCTTCTCCCTCGCGATAGCGCCGCAGCAGGGTTCCGCTGGGGGCGTGGTACATGTGGGAAACCAGGAAGCCGGCCGCGGCGCGCGCCGCCTCCGCGTAGCGTGGCTCGTTCAACACCGCCCCACCCAGCGCCAGGGCCGAAATCATGAGGCCGTTCCAGGCGGCCAGAATCTTGTCGTCCAAATGCGGCCGCGGCCGGCCGGCGCGAGCCTCCAGCAGCGCTCCTTCCGCCTGGGCCAGCGCCGCGCTTATTTCCTCCGCCGGCCGGCCGAACCGGCGCGCCGTCTCTTCCACGCTGTGCGCCTGGTAGAGGATGTTCCGGCCCGCCAGCTCCCCGGTCGCGTTGCCGTCCTCTTCCACCCCGTAGCGATAGCCAAACCATTCCGCGGCGGGGCCCGCAACCCGTTCGATTTCCGCCGCCGTCCAGATGTAGAACGCGCCTTCGCTTTTCTCCTGGGCGGGCTGAGGGCTTGCGGCGCCATGGTCAACGGCGCTATCGGCGTCTTCGGCCGAATAGAATCCACCCCCGGAGTGGCGCAGGTCGCGCAGCGCATAGTCGAGCGTGCGCCGCGCCACGGCGGCGTACTGTGCCTCGCCGGTGATCTGAAACGCCTCCAGGTACGCGGTGGCCAGTTGCGCCTGGTCGTACAGCATCTTCTCGAAGTGCGGAACGAACCAGCGGTCGTCCACCGAGTAGCGGTGGAAGCCGCCCGCGAGCTGGTCGTGGATGCCGCCCTTGGCCATCTCGTGCAAGGTCAGCAGAACCATGTCCAGCGCTTCCTGGTTCTTGGTGGCGGCACGGTAGCGCAGCAGAAAGCCGAGGACCACGGGGCGCGGGAACTTGGGGGCCTCTCCGAAACCGCCCAGCCGCGCGTCGAAAACGCGGCGGAAGGCGTAGAAGCCGCTGTCTAGCAGGCGCCGGTCGATCCCCGGCCCGCCGGGGCGCGGCCCGGCGTTCACATGCTGCCGGAGTTGCTCCACCACTTCCCCGGCCGATTCCACGATCCCATCCCGATCGGATTTCCAGGCCGCGGCGATCTGCGAAAGGATGGAGGCGAAGCCAGGCCGCCCCTGGCGCGGCTCGGGTGGAAAGTACGTCCCGCCGAAGAACGGCTGCAACTCGGGCGTCATCCACACCGACATGGGCCAGCCGCCGCCTCCCGTGGTGGCCTGCACGAACGTCATGTAGATTCGATCCACGTCGGGCCGCTCTTCGCGATCCACCTTGACGGCCACAAAACTCTGGTTCAGGATCGCGGCGATGCTCTCGTCCTCAAACGATTCGCGCTCCATGACGTGGCACCAGTGGCAGGTGGAGTAACCCACGGAAAGGAAGATGGGTTTGTCCTCGCGGCGCGCCTTCTCGAACGCCTCCGGCCCCCACGGATACCAATCCACCGGATTGTGAGCGTGCTGCAACAGGTACGGACTCTTCTGGTTCGCCAGCCGGTTGGTGTGAGGCATATCTAACCGCCATTCCCTTCCGGACCGCCGGCCATTGCGGTCCGCCCCAAATTCCACGCTACTCCGAGACGGCTTTCGAGTCGATCAACATGCGGATTTCAGCCACGAATTCCGCCAGCGGCTTGGCACCCAGGTCTCCGTGCTTGCGGTTGCGCACGGCCACCTGACCGCTCTGCTGTTCGCGATCGCCCACCACCAGCATGTAAGGAATCTTCTGCAACTGGGCCTCGCGGATCTTCAGGTTCACTTTTTCGCTGCGCTCGTCCACGGTGGCGCGGATGCCGGCGGCTTCGAGTTGCCGCTGCACGCCGCGCGCGTACTCCGTCTGCCGGTCGGTGATAGGCAGCACGGCGGCCTGCACGGGGGCCAGCCACACCGGGAACGCGCCGGCGTAATGCTCGATCAGAATCCCGAAGAAGCGCTCGATGGAGCCGTACAGCGCGCGGTGGACCATGAGCGGCTGGCGGGGCTTGCCGTCTTCGGCGATGTATTCCAGCTCGAAACGCCGGGGCAGGTTGAAATCGAACTGCACGGTGGAAAGCTGCCACGGGCGGCCGATGGCGTCCACCAGCTTTACGTCGATCTTGGGACCGTAGAAGGCGGCCTCGTCGGGAATCGTCTTGGCCTTCACGCTCAGCCGCTCGGTAGCCCGCATCAGGGCGTCTTCGGCCAGCTTCCATTGGTCGGCCGTGCCGGCGTATTTACCACTCGCTCCGCCGTCCCAGGTGGAAAGCTCGGCTTCGTACTGCTGGAACCCGTAAGTGGTGAGCGTATCGATGGCGAACTGAAGGCAATCCACGATTTCGTTTTCGATTTGCTCGGGAGTGCAGAAGATATGCGCGTCGTCCTGGGTGAAGCCGCGCACGCGGAACAGTCCGTTCAGCACGCCGGAGCGCTCGTAGCGGTATACCGTGCCGAGCTCCCCCAGGCGGACCGGAAGGTCGCGGTAACTGTGCTGCTTGTCCTTGTAGATCAGGATGTGGAACGGGCAGTTCATGGGCTTGAGCTGGTATTCGGCGTCGTCCAGCTTCATGCGCGAGAACATGTTTTGGGCGTAAAAATCGGAGTGCCCGGAGGTTTTCCACAGATCGAAGCGCGCCACGTGCGGCGTGTAGACCAGCGAGTAGCGGCGCTTGAGATACTCGTCCCGCATCCAGTCTTCCAGCTCCTTGCGGATGATGCCGCCCTTGGGGTGAAAGAAGATGAGCCCGGGGCCGGCCAACTCCTGGATGCTGAATAAATCGAGCTCCCTGCCGAGCTTGCGGTGGTCGCGCTTCTTGGCCTCCTCGATCTGCTTCAGGTATTCGTCCAGCTCCTTTTGAGTGAAGAAAGCCGTGCCATAGATGCGCTGCAACTGCTTGTTATGCTCATCGCCCTTCCAATAGGCCCCGGCGATGGAGAGCAGCTTGAACGCCTTGATTCGGGAAGTGTCGGGAACGTGCGGCCCGCGGCAGAAATCGATGAACCGCGGCCCCAGCGTGTACTCGGTGAACACTTCGCCGGCGCGCTCCTCGATCAGCTCGCACTTCATCCACTCCTCGGAGTACTTCTTGAGACCTTCCTCTTTGGAAGTGTAGATGCGCTCGTAGGGAAGACGGCGCGCTTGCAGCTCCCACATCTTCTTTTCGATCTTTTCGAGGTCCTCGGGAGTGAACGGGATGGCGCGGTCGAAATCGTAGTAGAAGCCGTTGTCGATGGCCGGGCCGATTCCCAGCCTGGTCTCGGGAAACAGCTCCAGCACGGCGGCCGCCAGAAGGTGGGCCGCCGAATGGCGGTAGACCACCAGCGCTTCGGGATCCTTGGCGGTGAGAATCTGCACGCGGGCGTCCTTGTCCAATGGCCGCGTCAGGTCAAAGAGATCCCCATCCACTTTGGACACGATGGCGGCGTCCGCCAGGCGGGGGCTGATGGAGCGGGCGATATCGATCGGGCGGGTCCCCGCCGCGACCGGCTGCCGGCTGCCGTCGGGCAGGGTTATCTCGATGCTGGGCATAGGGATATTTCAGGGTAACATGCCACGGGCATTCATCAGAGTGACAAGAGAACCGGCTAAATTTCGCGCTGATTTCACAGCCTTTAGCTCAATTCGCCACCAACCAGCCGCTTCCCCCGATGCTACCGTCAAATCGGGAGCCGCCGTGCGCAAGCCAGCGGCGCCCCTTTGGAGGCATTCATGGACCGGGTGGCCGTTATCGCGCGTCTCAAGAAGTTCGAAGGCTGCGTTTCGAACATGTATCTTTGCACCGGGGGAGAGGTGACCATTGGCGTGGGGCATGCCATACCGACATCCCAGGAGGCATCCAAGTTGAGCTGGCAGATTGGCGGCGCGGCGGCTGCGCCGGCGCAGGCGGCCGCCGATTTCGAGCGGGTAGCCGCGGCGCCGAAAGGAATGCCGGCCTCCGCTTACGCCGGCTTGACGCAATGCCGCATGGGCGAAGGAGACGTCGAAGGGCTGCTGGAGGCGGACCTGCAATCTTTCGAGGCGCAACTGGCCGCCACGCTTCCGAAGTGGAATTCTTACCCGGAGCCCGTTCAGGAAGCGCTATTCGACATGGCCTTCAATCTGGGGCTGGGCGGATTGAAGAAATTCCCCAGGATGCTGACGGCCATCGACGCCGGCGACTGGAACACGGCCGCGGCCCAATGCCACCGGCAGGGGATCGGCGAAGCCCGCAACCAGGAGATCGCGGCGCTGTTTCAGAGCGCCTCCACGGCGCAGACCCCCCTAGTACCGTGACCGCCTGATTTCTTCCCTTACTGGGCGAAGCGCACCGAGCGGCCCGTGGCGCAACCTGCGGTTTGGGCAAATTTCCCAAAAACCAAGCCGAAATAAAGGACTTAGCCCTGATTTGGCCCCTGATTTCGGGGCATCTGCCCAAAACTGACCTTCACCCAGGGGTTCCTAACTGGCGGCACGGTCCCGGCCGCTATTTGGCAATCACCCTTCCGCCCGGCCGTTTTCTCCGCCCAGCGCCTTCACGTGGGCCGCCGCCGCGCGGGCCAGGCCCTCCATGTTATAGCCTCCCTCGAGCACCGAAACCACGCGTCCGCCCGCGTAGCTATCGGCAATCTCCATCACCGCGCGCGTGAGGTCCGCAAAATCCCCGTCTACCAGCGTAAACCTGCCTAGCGGGTCTCCCATTCGCGAATCGAATCCCGCAGAAATCAGCGCCAGGTCGGGCCGGAATCGATGCATCGCCGGGACCAGCGAATCCTGAACCGCGCCCAGAATCTCCCGCCGCCCGGAGCCCGCCGAAAACGGGAAGTTCATGGTGCTCCCCACGCCCGCGCCTTCTCCGGTCTCATCCGCCCTGCCGGAGCCGGGATACAGCGGCCACTGGTGGGCGCTGAAGAAGAACACGCTGGGGTCGTCGTAGAAAATGTCCTGCGTGCCGTTGCCGTGGTGCACGTCCCAATCCACAATCAGAACTCGCTCCAGCCCGTGCCTCCGCTGGGCATACCGCGCCGCCACGGCCACGTTGTTCAACAGGCAGAAGCCCATGCCGCGGCTGCGGGTGGCGTGATGTCCGGGCGGCCGCACGGCGCAGAAGGCGTTTTGCGCCCGTCCTTCCACCACCGCGTCCACGGCGTTGAGCGTCCCGCCCACCGCCCGCGCCGCCACGTCCCAGGAATCTCGCGAGATGTCGGTGTCTCCCGTGCTCAGGTAAGAGCGGCCGGATTCCACATCGCGCCGCGCCGTCCGCAGGTACTCGATGGTGTGGCACAGCAGCAGCTCCTCTTCGGTGGCCGCGCGCGCCGCCACCGGGACGAGGGCCTCCATCAGATTCGCCGCGCGGAGTCCATTAACCACCGCGTCGAAGCGCTCCGCCCGCTCGGGATGGTTGCGCCCGGGCAGGTGCTCGCGAAACACCAGGTCGGCCAAAAGGGCAGTAGTTCCTTCCACGTCGAACCAAGATATCAGAAGGCGGGCGTCAAGCGGAGATCCGAAAGCTGATAAGCTTAGAGTTAAGGTCCCATCTGGCCGGAGGGCGCGGGCGCCGCCAGCCGCCTCAACTTCAAAAATGCAAACCGGCAGTACGGCTATCCGCAACATCGCCATCATCGCGCACGTGGATCATGGCAAAACCACGCTGGTGGACGCCATGCTCAACCAGAGCGGCATCTTCGGTACGCACGAAGAGCATGTCGACCGGGTCATGGATTCCAACGAGCTCGAGCGCGAGCGCGGCATCACGATTCTCTCCAAGATCACGGGCATCCGCTACCACGGCGTCAAGATCAACATCGTGGATACTCCCGGCCACAGCGATTTCGGGGGCGAAGTGGAGCGCGCCCTGAAGGTGGTGGACGGGGTCATGCTGCTGGTGGACGCGAGCGAGGGGCCGCTTCCGCAGACGCGTTACGTGCTCTCCAAGGCGCTTGAAGCGAAGCTGCCGCCCATCGTGGTGATCAACAAGATCGACCGCTCCGACGCGCGCCCGCAGGAAGTGCTCAACGAAGTGTACGACCTGTTCATCGACCTGGACGCGACCGAGGACCAGCTCGATTTTCCGGTGCTCTACACAATTTCGAAGACGGGCGTCTCGAAGCGCTCGATGGAAGATCCTCCGAGCGATTTGCGCCCTCTGTTCGATGCCATTCTGGAGCACATTCCGGCTCCCGCGGGCGATCCGGACGGGGTGTTGCAGATGATGGTCGCCAACCTCGATTACAGCGACTACCTGGGCCGTCTGGCCATCGGCCGGGTGTTCAACGGGACCCTGCGATACGGCGATACGGTGGCCATCGCCAAGCGCGACGGATCGCTCCAAACCACGCGCATCACCAAGCTGTATTCCTTCGAAGGCCTCAAGCGCGTGGATGAAACGGTGGGGCGGCCGGGCGACATTCTGGCCATCGCGGGAGTGGAAGGCATCACCATCGGGGAGACCGTGACCAGCGTGGAAACGCCGCTCCCGCTGGCGCACGTGCACATCGACGAGCCGACCATCGCCATGGCTTTCACCATCAACACGGGTCCGTTCGCGGGCCGGGAGGGCCAATGGGTGACCTCGCGCAACCTGCGCGAGCGGCTGGATAAGGAACTGCTGACCAACGTCTCCATACGGGTGGAGGAGCTATCGCACGACACCTTCAAAGTGATGGGCCGGGGAGAGCTGCAACTGGCCATTCTCATCGAGATGATGCGGCGCGAGGGGTACGAGCTGATGGTGGGCAAGCCGGAAATCCTGACGCGGACGGTAAACGGGACGATTCAGGAGCCGGTGGAGCACCTGGTGATCGATTGCCCGGAGAGTTTCCTGGGCGTGGTGATCGAACAACTCGGCGCACGTAAGGGAAAAATGATCCGCATGGTAAACCACGGAACGGGCCGCGTGCGCCTGGAATTTCATGTGCCGTCGCGCGGGTTGATCGGATTGCGCGGCGAAATCCTCACCGACACGCGCGGCACGGCCATCATGAACTCGCTGTTTCACGGTTACATCGACTGGCAGGGCGAGATCCCCACGCGCCCCACCGGATCGCTGGTAGCCGACCGCCCTGGCAGGGCCACCGGACACGCCATTTTCAATCTCCAGGAGCGGGGTGAGATCTTCGTGGCGCCGGGCACGGAAGTCTACGAAGGCATGATTGTGGGAGAGAACGCGCGCGACCGGGACATCGACTGCAACATCGTGAAGGAAAAGAAGCTGACCAATATGCGGGCTTCCACGGCCGACGAGGCCATCCGCCTGGTGCCGCCGCGTATCCTGAACCTGGAGCAGGCCATCGAGTTCATCCGCGAAGACGAGTACGTGGAAGCGACCCCGCAATCCATCCGGCTGAGAAAGAAGATCCTGAAAGCCAACCAGCGCTAGGGGGCGAAGGCCCGAGTGGGATAAGGCTCCGGCCTTGTCGATCCGAGCGAAGCTCGGACACGCGGGCTTCGGATAGACAAGGCGGGAGCCTTATCCCACTGCGTCCCGTCCGAGCTTGGCTCGCATCGACAAGGCGGGAGCCTTATCCCACGGTCAGAAGTTGCGCGAGGCGATGGGTCGCAGGGGAGAGGCGTAGCGAACGGGTTCGGGGCGCGGCGGCTCGGGCGGACGCTCGAGAACCAGGGAACGCAGGCCGGGGACGGCGGTGGCGCCGGCGCGATGGCCTTTCTCGGCGAGCGGAAGCTGGCCGGTAGAGAGGTTCTTCAGCCCGAACAGGGCCAGCTCGAAGCGATCCTTCACGCCGACCTTCTGGAACAGCCGCGACAGATAGACCTTGACGGTTCCCTCGGAGATCATCAGAGTGGTGGCGATCTCCTTGTTCTTCAGCCCTTGCGAGAGGAGGCTGACAAGCTGCCCTTCGCGCTGCGTGAGGGCCACGCGGCGGGCGCAGAGGAAGCTGTCGGTGAGGGCCTTTTCAAACCACAGTTCGCCGGCCTGCACCTTCTGCAGGCACTTGACCTGCAACTCGGTGGGCAGGGTCTTGCGCAGAATGCCTCGCACGCCGAGCCCCATGGCCTGGAAAGCCAGCTCCGTGGAAATGGCGTTGACCCACAGCACGATGCGGGTGTGGGCCAAGGCGTGCTTCATGTCGCTCAGGACGCCGAAGGTGACCTCGGAGGTGAGGTCCATGAGCACCAGGTCGGGGGCGTGGCGCGCCATTTGTTCCAGGAGGCAGTGCAGGGCCCCGCAGGTCGGCAGCAACTCAAATCCCTCCACTTGGCGGAGCACCGACTCCAGGCCCTTGCAGAGAATTGGTTCATCGCTATAGAGAAGAATGCGCGTCATATCGTCACTCCATTCAAGGGGGCCGGTTCCGCTATCGATGCGGATCCTGGCGTCCGAAACCCAAAACAGATTTACGGACATCAAACCTTGAATATTTTGAATTTTCCAACTATTTACTTCGGTTGTCAATAATTAATTTCAGAAAATGTGGTTAATTAACGTTAATTATCCATAAAATCAGTTACACCAGGAGATCCAAGATTCTGGTTGAACCAACATAAACTACTTATTATGAACAGCTTACTGAATTACACCGACCGCGAATTTGCCGTTAATCGTCATGGATAATTCACCAGTATTAACGTTGTCTGGCACTCTCTTCCGAGGCCGGTTGAAGCCGGCGCGGGGAACGCGCCGCGGCCTCTCGCGCGGCGGCGCCATCCAAAGCGAATATCTGCTAGTAACCTTGGGCAACAACACCGTGTAGCCCATTTACGGGATTGATGGCGGCGCATGGCGGAGCTACATTCGCGGATGTCCGCCATGAAAAACATCAATAGGCGCGAGAACCCGCGAATGGAAATCAAACTACGGTGCCATGTGACCTCTCCAGTGCTGTGGGCGCCGGGGACGATGTACACGGAAAATATCAGCCGCAGCGGGCTCCTGATCGCGTGGCGGGGAGAGAGCGGGCCCCTGCCTCCACCGGTGCTCGGGCAGATCCTGACGGTAGAGATCGAGCTGCCGGCCAACCACGGTTTCGGGCAGAAATGCATTCACTGCCAGGGGACCGTTGCGCGCATCGCGGAAACGGAAGGCGAATGCCCGCGGGTGGCGCTGGTGGTGAATTACATGGATTTTCGTTCGTTCCACGACCAGATCCGAGCGTTTGAATCGCTGCATCCGGCCGCGAGTTCCTGGATGGCGTGAAAAGAAATGTTCACCCGGCGATTGAATCCGGCCATCAAGCTATTGCCGTCCCTGACGGATTTCGCATTTCTTATGCCCATCGTATTTCTTTTCGGGCGGATGGAAGGCGCGAAGACGATGCTGGGGGACTGCGACACGGGCTGGCACATTCGGGCGGGCGAATGGATTCTGGCCCACCACGCGGTTCCCACGCGGGACCTGTTCTCCTTTTCGAAGCCAGGGGGGCCGTGGTTCGCGTGGGAGTGGCTGAGCGACGCGATCTGGGCATGGCTGCACAGCCGCGGCGGGCTGGCCCTGGTGGTGCTGGCCGGCATCCTGCTGGTGTCGGCGACCTTCACCATCGTGTTCCGGCTGGCGCGGCGCAAGGCCAACCCGATCATCGCGTTAGGCGTGACCATGGTGGCGGCGGCGTGCTCGTCGATCCACTGGCTGGCGCGGCCGCACCTGTTCACGCTTCTGTTCCTGGCGGTGTTTTACACCGCCCTGGAGCGGGTCCGCGACGGGCAGACGCGGTGGAGGCGCGCGCCGTACCTGCTGCTCCTGCCGCTGGCGACAATTCTGTGGACAAATCTCCACGGCGGCTTCTTTCTGGGCATCCTGATGATCGCGGCGTACGGCTGCGCGGAACTGCTGAAGCTGGCGCTGGCGCCCGGAAGCGGCCAACGAACGGCGGCACGGCGGAACGCCGCCCGGTACTTCCTCTCGGCCGCGGGGTGCCTGGCGGCCAGCCTGGTGAACCCGTATTTCTATCATCTGCACGTCCACATATTGGGTTACCTGCGCGACCCCTCGACAAGCAACATTTTGGAGTTCTATTCGCTGAATTTCCACCACCCGATGGCGTTGTTCTACGAAGGCATGCTGGCCGCCGCGGTGGCCGCGGGGCTATGGAACGCGGCGAAGGGGCGGTATGTAGAGCCGCTGTTGATGATTGTGTGGGCGCACGGGGCGCTGGCGGCGTCGCGCAACATGCCGATTTTCGCATTGCTCGCGGCGCCTCCGGTAGCGGCCATGATCGACGCGGGGCTGAAGCGTCTGGCCTCGGCCAACGTAGCCGGCTGGCTGCGAAGCGCGGCGCGGAGATTCAACCGGATGGCCGCCGATACCGCCGTGACGGACGCGCTGGGCCGCTGGCACGTGGTGAGCGCGGCGGGCGCATTGGCGGTGGCGGCGCTGTTGCTGGCGCCCAACCCGCCGCGGCGTTTCCGCGCGGAGTTCGATCCGCGGTCCTTTCCGGCGGCGGCGATCGAGACGCTGCGCGCCTATCCCGCCGCCAGGATATTCACCTACGACCAATGGGGCGACTATCTGATCTACCGCTGCTATCCGCCAGGCAAGGTGTTCGTGGACGGTCGCAGCGACTATTACGGTCCGGACTTCGAGACCAAGGTGTGGGACGTCCAGGGCGTGAAGTACGACTGGGAGCGGACGCTCAACGGTTTCGGAGTCGACACGATTCTGCTCCCGCCGCGCATGGCGCTGACGGGGGCGCTGAAGGAATCGAGGCGCTGGCGTCTGGTGTACGACGACGGAGTGGCGCTGGTATTCCGTTCCGCGGCGAGCGCCGCGGGTGAGAAGAGTCCGGTCGCTTTTGGCGACGGAAGAGGCCGTGATCGCGAGATCACGAAAATCGAGGAGAGTGATCGAGCGATCACCGTAGTTCAAGACAAAGCAACTTCATCATAGGAGCAAACAACATGACGTTTCTGCGGAATTTCTGGAAGGAAGAACAGGGGCAGGACCTCATTGAGTACACCCTGCTCATGGCCTTCGTGGCGCTGGCGTCGGCGGCCCTGTTTCTGGGCGCCGGCAACAGCATCAAAGGCATTTGGACCAACATGAACACGCAGCTCGCCACCGCCAACACGGGTGGCAGCTAGAAACTTGGGAAAGGGCGCGCCGGCCACTTGGCGGTCGCGGTCGTCGCGCCCGGCCCGGGTCCGCCGGGCCTCCGACATAGGCGCACAACACGATTTTTCTACGGAGTTTCTGGAGATAAGGGGGCAGAACCTGATCGAGTACGCCTTGCCGACGGACTTCGTGGCGCTGGCTTCGGCAGCCTGGTTTCCGGGCGGGGGCCAGAGCATCGAGGGCAAGCGGAGCAAGTGCGGCGCGCAACTCAGTGCGGCCAACGGCAACCCGGGCGGCGGCGCTGGCGCGCCGGCCCGCTCAAGAGCTGGCAAGAAGATCGAGGGCGCGGCCCCGAGGGGCGCGCGCAACGAAAGCGCCGCTGTTGAACGGCGGCGGGAACGGCTTGGGGAGAACGTGATTCCCGGCATCCGGCGCCGGCTTCTCCATACGTCCGGAACGGGGAACAAGGCATGAACAAAAGATTCATCGGGGTTCTGATTTTCGCGTTCATCGTGGCTACGGGCGGGGGCATCCTGACTTACCGGTCGCTGATCAACCGGACGCCGACGGCCAAGGCCGGCCCGCCGATGACTCAGGTGGTCCTGGCCGCGCACGATCTGGAAGTCGGCGCCGTCTTGCGCGACGGGGACGTGAAGCTGACGGATTGGCCCGGAGCCGTGCCCGCCGGCGCGACTACCCGCCCGCAGGACGTGGTGGGCCGCGGCGTCATCACCCCGATCTACGCGCAGGAGCCGGTGACTGAGACCCGCCTGGCCGCCAAAGGCGCGGGGGGCGGCTTCGCCTCGACCATTCCCCAGGGTATGCGGGCTTTCGCCATACGGGTAAACGACATAGTCGGCGTGGCGGGCTTCGTGACGCCGGGTATGCGGGTGGACGTGATTATTAACGGTACTCCGCCGGGCGGCTCCGGGACGCTGGGCACGCTGGCGCGCACCGTGATGCAAAACGTGGAGGTGCTTTCGGCCGGGCAGGAATTCAAGCACGACGCGGAAGGCAAGCCGATGCCATCGCAGGTGGTGACGCTTCTGGTAACGCCCGAACAGGCCGAGAAACTCAGCCTGGCGGCCAACGGGACCACCATCCAACTGGTTCTGCGGAATCCTCTGGACCGGCAGACGGCCCAGGCGCCGGGCTCCGCGCTGGCATACCTTTTTAATCAGGGAACCCCGAGACCGGTCGCGGCCCTTGCGCCGCGCCCGCGCCCGCCGGCCCCCCCGGTGGTCCGCGAGGTCGCAACGCCGCCGAAAAAGGAACCTCCCTTCACCATGGAGATCATCATGGGGACCAAGAAAACCCCGACCGAGTTCAAAAATGCCGGAGAGGAGAAATAGGTGTCCGCACAGCGGCAGTTCGCATGGATGCTCGCGCCGGTAGTCTTGCTGTGCGCGCCCTGGAGCCCGCCCGCGGCGGCGGACGATGCGCCGGCTCAGCAGCAGAACGGGTCCGGCCCGAGCACTCCCGTCGAGAAGTGGACCGTGACGGTGGGCAAGTCCCTGATCATTGACAGCCCGCTGCCCATCGAGCGGCTTTCGGTGGCCGACGGCAACCTGGCTGACGTGGTCGCCAATAGCCCCAGGGAAGTGCTCATCAACGGCAAGGCCCCCGGGGAGACGTCGCTCATCATATGGCAGAGGGGCGGCAGCCGGTTGACCTACGACCTGATCGTGCGGCCCAGCCCGTCGAAACTGGAGGCGGTTCGGCAGCAGCTTGCCCGCGAGTACCCGGACGACGAAATCAACGTCACTTTCGACAACGACACGATTTTTGTGCGCGGCGTGGTAAAGGACGTAGTGGCCGCCGACCGCGTGATGGCGGTCGCCTCCACTCTCGGGAAACCGGTAAACCTGCTGCGCGTGGAAGTCCCGCCGAGCGAGGCGCAGATTCTGGTGAGGGTGCAGTTTGCCGACGTGGACCGCTCGGCCAGTCTAAACCTGGAGGCGGACCTGGCCAGCGGGGCGTTCAACCAAAACACCGCGGGGGGCGTGGGTGCGCCGATCAGCACCAATGGCGGCCAGAGCTTCACCCTGGCCAACGCGGTGAATTTCTTTCTCTTCCGCAAGGACATCAATCTGGCGGCCGCGCTGCAATTGTTGGAAAGCAAGAACCTGTTGGAAATGCTGGCCGAACCGACGGTGCCGGCGATCAACGGCAAGCAGGCGTTTTTCACGGCGGGCGGCGAGTTCCCATTTCCCATGATCCAACCTTCCGGAACCGGGGGGGCCATAGTGACGCTTTCCTGGCGGGAGTACGGCGTGCGGCTTAACTTCCTCCCCATCGTGACGCCGCGCGGAACCATTCGCCTGCAGGTGCAGCCGGAGGTAAGTTCGCTCGATTACACGCATGCGGTTACCATCCAGGGCTTTACCGTTCCGGCCCTGTCCACGCGGAAAGTGCAAACCGAAATCGAGCTGGAGAGCGGCCAGAGCTTCGTCATCGCCGGCCTGATCGATAGACAGACCAACGAGACCCTTTCGAAAGTGCCGGGAATCGGGGACATCCCGATTCTGGGAAAGCTGTTCCAATCGAAGACCGTGACCCGCAGCAACACCGAGCTGCTGGTCATCGTGACCCCCGAGATCGTGCGGCCGATCCCGGCGGACCAGCCTGTTCCGGAACTGAAATTCACCAAGCCGATGCTGCCTCTGAACACGGATGTGCCCATGCGCCAACCTGGCATGGACAAGACCGGGCCGGTTCCGGTGAATCCGCCATCCCAGACCATACCGATCGAGCAACTGCTGCAGCAGCAGAAGCAGGGGCAGCCCGACGCCGCCCCGAACCCGGCGCAATACCGGCTCGTGCCGGTTCCGGCGGCCGCTCCGCCGGCCGCGACGGCGGGGACGGCGGAGACCGGGAAATGACCGAAACGACTGAAGGAAGAGCATGTATCCGCTGACCATTGGACTGGCGATCGAAAACCGCGACCTCATGGAACAGACGCAGGCCTGCCTGGCCGATCTGCCGTTCCGCGTGATCGTGGAGCACCAGGATATTGGCGACCTGAGCACTTTTCTGGACCGGCTGGATCGTATGCGGCCGGACGTGGTTCTGGTGGACATCAGCCGTTGGAAGGAGCCTCTGGAGGGCCTGGTGTCCTCGATCCGCGCGGTCACCGGCGACCCGATGCTGATCGCGTTGAACACCACCGCGGCATCGGATTCGATTCTGTCTTCCTTGCGCGCCGGAATCAACGAGTACCTGTATCCGCCGCTGGCGGAATCCCTGCGCCGGGCCCTGGAGAAGCGCTCCGCCGAGCGCAGCCGCCGGCGGGACGGCGCGGCCAAGGGCGCAGGCAAGGCTTTCGCCTTTTTCTCCGCCAAGGGCGGTTGCGGGGCCACCACCCTGGTCTGTCATGTAGCGGCGGAGCTGGGCCGCCAGAACCAGAAGGTGCTGCTGGCGGATCTCGATCTCGATGCCGGCATGATCGGCTTCATCACCAAGACGAAGGCGGTGTACTCCATCCAGGACGCGGTCAACAACCTGCACCGGCTGGACATCCATTATTGGAAGGCGCTGGTGTCGAATGGCATCCCCGGCGTGGAGATCATGGCGGCTCCCCTGGCGCTGGCCTCCAAACAACAGATCAAGGACGAACAGATCCGGCACGTCCTGGCTTTCGCCAAGCCGCACTACGACTGGACATTGGTGGATCTGGGCCGAAGCCTGAGCCACCTCACCATGGCGGCGCTGGAAGAGATCGACGAAGCCTGCCTGGTGACCTCGCTGGAGGTGCCGGCCCTGCACCAGGCCAAACAGGTTATCCAGACGCTGCTCGACAGCGGCTACGGAAAGAACCGCATCCGGCTCATCTTGAACCGCTCTCCCAAGCGCCTGGATATCACCCCGGGCGAACTGGAAAAGATGCTGGGGGTTCCAATCTTCTGCATGATCCCGAACGACTATCCCGAGTTGTACGAAACATACGCCGAAGGCCGCATGCTGGCGCGGGGCTCGGAACTGGGCAAACACATCGCCAGACTAGCGACCAAGCTGGCCAACCTGGAAGAAGAAAAGGGCGCCAAGAAGCGTTTCGCACTTTTCGGATAAGGACTCGAACACATAATGCCTGCGACACTGGAAGCGATTTCGAGACACGGGGAGAATCGGGAAGCCAGTTGGGTGAATCGCCTCTTCAGCCGGGAGGGATACACGCCGGAATACCAGGAGCTGAAGTTCACGCTCCACCGGAAACTCCTCGATCGCATCAACCTGGAGGCGCTATCCTCGATGGCCGGCGAGCGCGTACGGGCCGAGATCCGCGCGGCGGTGGCCAAGCTGGTGGAAGAAGAGAAGACGCCGCTCAGCCTGGTGGAGAAGGACCGCGTCATCGAGGAGATTCTGGACGAAGTTTTCGGGCTGGGGCCGCTCGAGCCGTTGCTGCAAGACCCGACCGTGAGCGACATCCTGGTGACCACGCCGCGGCTGGTGTACGTGGAGCGCGGCGGGAAGCTGTACCGCACGCCGGTGGAGTTCAAAGACGACGCGCACCTGCTGCGGATCATCGAGAAGATCGTTTCGCGGGTGGGCCGGCGGGTAGACGAATCTTCGCCGCTGGTGGACGCGCGTTTGCCGGACGGCTCGCGCGTGAACGCGGCCATTCCGCCGGTGGCGGTGGACGGGCCGCTGCTCTCGATTCGCCGCTTCGGACGGACGGCCCTCAAGGGCGAGGACCTGGTGGCCAAGCAGGCCTTGACCGAAGGCATGCTGGAACTTTTGAAGGCCTGCGTGAAGGCGCGTCTCAACATCCTGATCTGCGGTGGAACCGGCTCGGGCAAGACGACGCTGCTGAACGCGCTTTCCTCCTACATCCCGGAGGACGAGCGGATCGTGACCATCGAAGACGCGGCGGAGCTGCGCTTGCAGCAGACCCACGTGGCGCGCATGGAGACGCGCCCGGCCAACGTGGAAGGGGTGGGCGCCATCCACATCCGTCAACTGGTGATCAACGCCCTCCGTATGCGTCCGGACCGCATCATCGTGGGCGAGGTGCGCTCCGACGAAGCGCTGGACATGCTCCAGGCCATGAACACGGGCCACGACGGTTCGCTGACCACGATTCACGCCAACACCCCGCGCGACGGTTTGGGCCGCCTGGAGGTGATGGTCGGCATGGCCAACGCGAACATGGGCTTGCGGTCCATCCGCCAGCAGATCGCCTCGGCGGTAAACCTGTTCGTGCAGGTGGCGCGTTTCAGCGACGGCACGCGCCGCGTCACGCATATCACCGAAGTGGTGGGGATGGAGCAGGACATCATCACGTTGCAGGACGTCTTCCTGTTGGAGAAGACCGGAATCTCGGAACTCGGCAGGGTACTGGGCCGCTTTCGGGCCACGGGCATACGGCCCAAGTTCTCCGAACGCCTGAAGGCCTGCGGCATCCTGTTGCCGGCGCAACTCTTTCAGACCGTGGTGGAGTTCACCTAGATGCCGGTTGCGGTCGTCACTTCGTTTGTCGTGGTTTTCGCCCTCGTGCTGCTGGCCGTGAGCGTCGGGATGAAGTTTTTCGACGCGCGGCGCAAGAAGCAGGTCGGCGACATGCTGAAGACCGCGGCGGGCGAGCCGGTGACCACCATTGCCAACCTGCTCAAGGAAGCGGAGCCGGATAAGCCGACGGGTCTCAAGCGGGTGGTTGCGTCGCTGCAGTTCTCCCGCCATGCCCAGGTGCAGATCCAGCAAGCCGGTATGAACTGGTCGGCCAGCCGTCTGCTGGGGGCCATGGCGCTGCTGGCGGTTCCCGGGCTGGGCGTCGGCGTCCTGTTTCCGTTTCTGTTCAATGGGCCGGTGACGGCCATCGTACTGGCCGGAGTCCTGGCGGCCATTCCGTATCTCTATGTGCGGCGCAGGCGAACCAAGCGGCTGAACAGGTTTGAGGAGCAGTTTCCGGAGGCGCTCGACTTCCTGGCGCGTTCGATGCGCGCGGGCCACGCGTTTACGATCAGCCTGGAAATGCTCGGCGAGGAGCTTCCGGACCCTCTGGGCCAGGAGTTCCGAACTTTGTTCAACGAGCAGAACCTGGGCGCGCCGCTCGATGTCGCGTTGCGGAATTTCTCGGAGCGGGTGCCGTCGCTGGACGCGCGCTTCTTCACTTCTTCGGTTCTGCTGCAAAGGCAGACCGGCGGGAACCTGAGCGAGATTCTCTCGCGGCTGGCCTATGTGATTCGAGAGCGATTCCGTCTGAAGGGGCAGGTGAAAGCGGCCAGCGCCCATGGCCGCCTGACGGCCACGATCCTGACGGTACTCCCGATCGCGACCATGGTGGGCATGATGGTGGTCGCCCCCACTTACCTGCGAAGCATGGCTGAGGATTCCGACGGCAAGTGGATGATCGCGGGCGCGATTATCGCTCAGATCCTGGGGAATTACTTCATCAAGAAGATCATCAACATAAAGGTGTGACATGGAACATCCACTGCTCATTTCCATTTGCGCGTTCTGCATGTTGATGGTGTTGGTATCCTTGCTGGGATACCGCACGTTCTACAAGCCGGGAAAGTTCCTCAAGCTGTTGGGCAATCCGGTAATCACGGACGCGGCGAAGCGCCGCGCCGTGGGCGATCCCACCGAATCCGAGCCCAGCACGGTAGTGGGGTTGTTGCGGCAGATCGGTTCCCAGGTTCCTTCCTCGGCGGCGGAGATCGCCACCCTGCGCACGGAGCTGACCCGCGGCGGTTTCCGGTCCGACAGCGCTCCGGCGGTGTTCTACGGACTGCGCATCGTGAGCACGCTGATCATGCTGGGGGTGGCCGTGACGCTGCAGGCCAGCCTGCCGCCGAACCCGGCCATGAGAATGGCGCTGCTTGTTTTCGGCACGGCGTCGGGGTGGATTCTGCCGCGCTTCATACTGGAAAAGTGCGTGGCCAAACGCCAGGAGATCCTGCGGCTTTCCATGCCCGACATGCTGGATCTGCTGGTGGTCTCCGTGGAGGCCGGCCTGGGACTGGACCAGGCGATCCAACACGTAGGCCGCGAGCTGCAAGGGAGCCATCCGCAACTGGGCGAGGAGTTGTCGCTGGTGATTCTGGAGATGCGGGCCGGCAAGCGCCGCTCCGACGCTCTGCGTAACCTCGCCGAGCGAACCGGAGAGCCGGAGCTGCGGAAGCTGGTGGCCATCCTGATTCAGAACGACCGCTTCGGGACCAGCATGGGGGAATCGCTGCGCACGCATTCGGATTATCTGCGCACGAAGCGCCGCCAGGAGGCCGAGGAGCGGGCCGGCAAAGTGGGCGTGAAACTGGTATTCCCGATTTTCTTCTTCATCTTGCCGTCGATGCTGGTGGTGGCGGCGGGACCGGGGCTGTTACAGGTTTTCAAGTATCTTTTCCCGATGATGAGACAAATCCAATGAGAGAAGGAGTAAGCGACGATGATGAACACTGCACTTCAGTATGGGGTTTGGCTGGCCGCCGCGGCGGTCCTGCTGCTCTTCCTGAAACGGCGGCGCACGCGCAAAGCCCAGGGCTGACGTTGCGATGACGGCTCCCCGACGCTTGCAGCCGAAGGCCTAGTCAGGGCCGGGGCTGCGAGCGTCGGAGGGCCGGCAGTCCGCGCGCGGCGCGGATCGCCGGGGCGGTCGCGGAAGCGATGTGGCATTTGGGCCGACGACTGGAAAAAAGGAGAAGAACATGGATCTGGCAATGCAAGGAGCAATCTGGCTGGGAGCGGGCGTCACGCTGGTGATGCTGCTCTCCCGCCGCCGCCGGCGGCGGGCGGTGCGATAGTCCGAACGGGAGCCGGAGGCTTCCGGCGCGGGCGGGCGCGGCTTGGCCCGCGTATTTCATGTCGATAGAGTTACTTATCGCGAAACAGAACGCGGACGGCGGGTGGCCGTACGTGCGCGGCGCGTCGTGGACCGAGCCGACGGCGTATGCCATTCTGGCGTTGCTGGCGGATGGGGAAACGCGCGCCGTGGAGCGCGGAATACGCTGGATGCGGTTGGCCCAGCGTCCGGACGGCGGCTGGCCGCCGCAATTGGGCGTGGATCAGAGCGCGTGGGTGTCCGCGCTGGCGGCTCTGTTGCCAGCCGGGCTTTTGGGAGCGAAGGCCCACGAAGGGGCGATTCAATGGCTCCTCGGAACTTCGGGCGAGGAGACTACCTTCGTTTACCGGCTGCGGCAGTGGCTGTTAGGCAACTCCACGGTTCCGGATCAAGAGTTCGCCGGCTGGCCGTGGGCTCCCGGCGCGGCCGCATGGGTGGGGCCGACCGCGCTGGCGATCCTGGCCCTGGACAAAGAGGCGGCGTTGCGGCCCTCTCCGTTAATTCGGGAACGGATCGACTCCGGCCGGAAATTCCTGTTGTCCCGCACGTGCAGCGACGGTGGATGGAACCATGGATCCGCGCGGGCGCTGGGCTACGAACTGCCGTCCTACCCCGAAACGACGGGGATGGCTCTGCTGGCCATGCGGGGCGTGCGATCGGGTAAGATCGAGCGCGCGCTGGCGACGGCCGAACGCTTCCTGGGGGAGTGCCGCTCGACCGACGCTACGAACTGGCTGCGGCTGGGCTTGCTGGTTCACGGACGGCTGCCGGCGGACTGCCGCCGGCGCGAGAGCCCCGAGCCGCGGACCCTGCCGGAGGCATCGCTCGAAGTGCTGGCGACGAACGCGGAGAAGGGCCGCGAGTTCTGGTGCTGACGCCATGAAGCGGACTCTCACAAGGCGGGAATGGTTGGGCGCGGCGGCGGCATCCGTGGGGCTCACGGGCTGCACCCAGGCGCGGCGGGAGCCGCCCTCCCTGGTGAGCATCGTGCGCGCCTCCGAGTACGACCAGCGCCTCTACGCCACGGTGCGGCGGCTGCTCGAAGACCAACGGCTGGACGTGCGCGGACGCACGGTGGCGCTCAAACCCAACCTGGTGGAGTTCGAACCGGAGAGCTCGATCAACACGCATCCCCTGCTGGTGCACGCGGCGTACGAGGGTTTTCTGGCGCTGGGGGCCTCCCGCGTGCTCGTCGCGGAGGGGCCGGGACACCGCCGGAACACCTTGGATCTGGCCGATGCCGCCGGCTACTTCACGACCGTTCCGCGCTTCGAGGACGTATTCGTGGATCTGAACGTGGACGACGTGGCGCGGGTGTGGCCGGCGCGACAAGTTTCGGGGATGAAGAAGTGGTATCTGCCCCGCACGGCGCTGGGAGCCGATTTGCTGGTTTCCATGCCGAAGATGAAAACGCACCACTGGGTGGGGGCGACGGCGGCCATGAAGAACCTGTTCGGGGTGATCCCCGGCGGCGTCTATGGGTGGCCGAAGAACGCGCTGCACTGGGCCGGGATCGACGAGTGCATCGCGGACCTGCGTGGGCTTTTTCCGCGGCAATTCGCCATCGTGGACGGAATTGTGGGCATGGAAGGCAATGGCCCGATTCAGGGCGCGCCCAAACGGGTGGGGGCGCTGATCGCGGGCCGGGACCCGGTGGCCGTGGACGCCACCTGCTGCCGGATCATGCGAATCGATCCTCTGAAGATCCAGTACTTGCGTCTGGCGGCCGGCGACCGGGCGCATATCACCGAGGATGGCATCGCGCAGACCGGGGAACGCATCCACGATGTCGCCACGCCGTTCGCGCTGATTCCCGAGTTCCGGCACATCCGATTGGAGGACAGTTGATGCCATCGACATCGGACACCTCGGAGGCGGCGGCGCTGCGGGCCGGAATGCGCACGCGCGCCTGGCATGCGGGCCTGGTTTTCCTGGCGATTTCCGTGCTGCTGCTGGCGCCGTGCTATTGGCAGCCGCGCATCCAGGCCGGCGACCTTTCGAGCCATATCTATAACTCCTGGCTGGCGCAGTTGATCGAAAGCGGCCGCGCGCAGGGGCTGATTGTAAAGCAGCAGACCACTAACGTGCTCTTCGATCTGGTTTTGGGCGGATTGTTCAAGGCTTTCGGGGCCGAGGCCGCGCAGCGCATCGCGGTCAGTTTGGCGGTGCTGGTATTCGTCTGGGGCGCTTTCGTTTTCATCTCCACCGTGGCGGGAAGGCGCGCGTGGAACATGATGCCGTGCATCGCCATGCTGGCGTACGGGTGGGTGTTCCACATGGGTTTCTTCAACTTCTACATAGCGCTGGGCCTGTGCTTCTGGGCCATGGCCGCGGCCTGGAACCCGTCACCCGCGCGCCTGGCGGCGGTGGCCGGCCTGCTGGCGCTGGCCTACCTGGCGCATGCTCTGCCGGTGGTCTGGTGCCTGTTCCTGCTGGCCTACACGGCCGTGGCCCGCAAACGTTCTCCGCTGGGACGGGCCTATTTGACGATGGGCGCGCTGGCGTTGATGGCGGCGCTTCGCCTGTGGGCCGCCATAGCCTTGTCGGCGCGGTGGTATCCGTCTCAGGTCGCCAGAATTACAGGGGCCGATCAGGTTTGGGTTTTCGACGCCAAGTACTACCTGGCGCTGGTGGGCCTGCTGTTCCTCTGGGGCTTGCTGTTCCTGAACCTGGTTCACACGTGGGGCGGGTCGCGGGTTTTCACGAGCATTCCGTTTCAGCTCTTCATCATGAGCGCCGGGGGCATTTTGATTCTCCCCGCAACGGTTTTCATCCCCGGATTCCTCCATGCGCTGGCGTTCATCGCCGAGCGGATGTCCCTGGGCGTGGGAGTATGCGTCTGCGCCTTGCTGGCGGCGGCGCGTCCCCGGCCTTTGGAACGTTACGCGATGCTGGCCCTAGCGCTGGTGTTTTTCGCCTTTTTGTACCGCGACGAGCGATCCCTGAACGCGTTTGAAGACCGGATGGGCGGCGCGGTGGCCGAAATCGCTCCCGGCCAGCGCATGGTGAGCGTGGTGGACGATCCCAGCCTGCGGGTCAACGCCATAACCCACATGATCGACCGGATCTGCATCGGACGCTGCTATAGTTTCGCCAATTATGAGCCGTCCACGGCGCAGTTCCGCGTCCGCGCAGTGGCGGCCAATCCCATGGTAATGAGGACCTACGCGGACTCGTGGGCCCTGCAGACCGGCGCCTACATGGTGAAACCGGCCGACGAGCCACTCTACGCCGTGGATCTGGACCAATCCGGGCGGATCGTCGTCCGAACCTTGAAAGCGGGAACGGTATGTGGAAGCACCTATTGGAAGGTCTTGCCGGATTTGATACCCGCCAGTTGAGCGCCTGGCGGAAACGGGCGCTGGAACTGCTGGGCGAAGCCGGGCTGCTGCTGGGACTGCTGGCGGCCACCTCGTGGCTGGTGCGCCCGTAGCGCGTGGGGTCGACGCGGCGGGCGGGGCGTGCGTTCGGGCCGGGCGTGCCCGGGCGTGCCCGGCCCCTACAGCGCGCGGCCGGGAGCGGCCAGCACCACCATCAGGTTCCACACCACCAGGCCCCCATACCAATAGCTGGCCAACTTCATCAAGCGGTACTTCTTGCGATAGACGCACAGCGCGCCCAGGGCCAAAGCGAAGAGTTTCGACAAGGCCAGGCCGGCCACCGGTCCCATGTGCATCAGTAAGCGAATGAACGGGCTGGCTTCCGAGGCCCCCAGTCTCAGGCCGATCAGCGTCGTCAGGAGGTCCAGCAGTTGCAGATAAATGAATAGTTGAGCGATCGCCATCCCGTGTTTCCTGGTAAGGTATCGGCGCTTCCCAGAAACGATTGTATCCCCAACCGGATGATTTTAAACGGCATTGTCGTACGCTCTGTACTAAGAGTTGATAGGTTTCGAACATAGTACAAATACGGGATTTCCGAATCGCCGGGGCCGCTTTCAGCCAACTTCCGCGGATCCGGTCAAGAACTCGATTACGATAGTCCTATGGCGAAAGGTATGTTCGACGTCGAGTGCCCGTGCTGCCAGGCGATTCTCAAGGTGGATCCGTCGACCCGCGCGGTCATCGCGCACACCGTCCCGGAGAAGCCCAAGCCGATCGAAGATCTGGCGGCGGAAGTGGCCAAGCTGAAAGGCGAGGGCGCGCGCCGGGAAGAATTGTTCCGGAAGCAGTTCGAGGCCGAGAAGACGCACGGAATGGTGTTGGAGAAGAAGTTCGACGAGCTCTTCAAGCGCGCGAAAGAGAATCCGGACACGGCCCCGCCCACGCGCGATATCGACTTGGATTAGCGTTTGCGGGGCGGCGGAAGGGGCTATTTCAAATACTTGACGAACATTACCTCGTTACCGCGCCCATTATAAATCATTTCGTCAACCAGGCCGCGGGCCATGAGGATGCCGAATCCGCCCGGGCGCTGCCCCCTTTCGGCGCGCAGCTCGACATGGCGGGTAGGCGAATCGGCGGGGTTGTTGATGGCCGCGTGGGGCAGCAGATTCATGGAGAACCCTTTACCGGGGTCGTGCACGTGGACCATCAAGGCCCGGCGCCCGCGCAGAAGCGAAACGCGGACGTGTTTTCGCGGGTCGCTGTGGCCCCCGTGCTCCACGGCGTTGAAGAGCAGCTCGCGGAACGCCGCCGCGACGTCCTCGCAGGCGGCGCGGGGCAGATCGGCTTCCATTTCACGCATGAACTGGGTGGCTCGCTCGGCGGCGTCCAGTTTGCAGCGCACATCGAGAGCGGTCCACTCCGGGGTGGCCGACACGAGCTTCACGTCGTCCCGCCAGGAAGCCGATTCGAGCGCCAGTTGGGCCATATCGGCAAGTTGCCTCTGGGGCAGGGGTTTGTGAAAGTAACTGAAGGCGCGGGCGCGCACGGCGGCCATCACCGATGTGGGGTCATGGTCGCCGCAAAGGATCACGGGAGGGGCGGGACGGAGCGCGCCCAGGCGCCGGAGAAGCTGCACGCCGCCGATCCTGTCGCGGGTCTGCCCGGCCACCACCAGGTCGCGGGGAATTCGCCGTGCGTGCTCGAGAGCCTCGGCGCCGTCGTACGCATGCTGGATTTGCCGGTCCTGGCGCTGGAGCAACTGGTTCAGGGATTCGTGAACCGCCGGGTCGGCGTCCACCACGAGCAAGCTGTGAGGCAATGGTTCTCCCACCCGCTGAGTCAACCGAGTTCAGCATAGCACGCCGGCGGGGCGCGCTCCGGCGGCCGGTGGAGGGTATTGTACGGTGGTGTGCGGTGGCGCATACTGTGGCTATGGAACCGACAGGACATTTGCCAGGAAGCGCACAGGGGGAGCCGGGCAACGCTCTTTCCCGCGTAACCTTGGCTTACCCCAAGGCATCTCACCCACTAGCGATGTCTATGGACCGCGTCCCGGCCGGAAACCGTCCCGGGTGTCTGCCCGGCGGGCGGATTGGCGTTGTTCTGCCCTTGTTGGGTCTGCTGGCGGGAGTCGCGTTCGCTCAGTATTACCCCCCCGTCTACCCTGGGCAGCGCCCGTATCCGGGGGCGGGACGGGTCCCTCAAACTCCCGCGCCGTCGCAGGGGACCAACACCGGGGTCTTGCCCAATTTCCGCGGCCGCCTGAAGCAAATGGACGCCAAGTCCATCACGCTCAGCCTGGACGACAACCGGGTGCTGGATTTCAAGCGCACCGACAAAACCAAGTTCTTCAAGAACGGCGAGGAGCTCAAGACGCCGGAGTTCAAGCCGGGCGACCAGATTTCCATCGAAGGCCCGGAAGATCAGCGCGGGTACATGACGGCGGTCAACGTCTATTGGGAGAAGGCCGCTGCGGCAGTCGAGGAAAAGAAAGAGGGCGGGGTGGACGCCTGGGCTGACGCCCCGGCGTCGTCCGCGGGCACGGAAGTGAAACCTCCACCGGCCAAGCCGGATCCGGACGACCCCGGCCCTCCGCAGTTGCGGCGGGGCAAGCCCGCCGACCCGAGCCGCGAGCACGCCCAAGAAGTTCCCGATCAGCCGCCGGCGCCTCAGGTTGCCGAAGCCAGAACACCGCCGGACGAGGCGCCCCCGGCCGGGCGCATTCCGACCGCCCCGCCTTCCGCCACCCGGCGCGACGAAGAGCTGCCTTTTGGCGGGCGCCAGCAGGATCCGCTCATCCGCAAGGCGGCCGACGCGGCCCTCGATTTCACCCAGAGCTTGCCCAACTACTTGTGCCAGGAAGTGGTGGGGCGATCCCAGAGCCAGACAAGGCCCGCCAACTGGCAGCCGCTCGACGTGGTTTCGACCGAGGTGGTGTACGAGGACGGCAAGGAAGACTATCGCAACATAATGATCGACGGCAAGCCGACCAAGAAAAAGGTGGAGGAAGTGGGGGCCTGGTCGACTGGCGAATTCGGAACCGTGCTGATCGACCTGTTTTCGCCCGCCACCGCCACCGAGTTCCGGCTGCGCGGCGATTCCCGAATCGGCGGGGTCAACGCCAAGCTGTACGCATTCGAAGTGGCCCGCGAGAACTCGCACTGGAACGTGCAGATGGCGTCGCAGTCGTACCGCCCCCCTTACAGCGGAGCGGTGTGGATCGACCCCGCGACCTCGCGCGTACTGCGGATCGAGATGTCCGCCAAGGGCTTCCCGGAAGATTTTCCGACCGATCACGTGGAATCCGCCACGGACTACCAGTACGTGAGGCTGGGAGGAACCCAGCAGTACCTGCTTCCCGTGCACTCCGAGATGCTCAGTTGCCAGCGCGGCACGGACTTCTGCAGCAGGAATGTCATCGACTTTCGGAACTACCGCAAGTTCGAAGGCGAATCGACCATCAAGTACGGGGATCCGAAGTAGGGCGCGCACCAGCCGTTGGCGGGGCCTGACGCCCGTTCTTTGACGCGGAGACGCGGAGACGCGGAGAAATTCGAGAAGAGAAAAACCAGAAGAGGAAAGTCTTTCCATGTCTTTATGCTCCGTTCTCCTTCTTTCTCTCGATCTTCTCGGCGTCTCCGCGTCAAAAACGCTCGGAAGCTCCCCGCTCCATCAGCCGCGCCCGATGAACGGCATGTTGGTGGCCATGACGGTCATGAATTGCACGTTGGCCTCCAGGGGCAGGCTGGCCATGTAAAGCACGGCCCGCGCCACGTCGCGCACATCGATCCGCGGTTCGGGCTTGAGGGAGCCGTCGGCCTGGGGAACTCCGCCCGTCATCCTCTCGGTCATCTCCGTGGCGGCATTGCCGATGTCGATCTGGCCGCAGGCGATGCCGTGCTTGCGGCCATCGAGCGAGATGCACTTGGTCAGGCCCGTGAGGGCGTGTTTGGAAGCGGTGTAGGGGGCTGAGTTGGGCCGCGGCGCGTGGGCCGAGATGGAGCCGTTGTTGATGATGCGGCCGCCGCGCGGGTCCTGCGCCTTCATCATCCGCACCGCCGCCTGCGCACACAGGAAAGCGCCCGTGAGGTTGACGCTTACCACCGCGTTCCACCGTTCATAGGTGAGGTCTTCCATGGGGATTGCGGGCGCGGTGGCGCCGGCGTTATTGAACAGGAGGTCGAGGCGGCCGAACACCTCTTCGATGCGGGCGAACAGCGACGCCACCGAGCGAGGGTCGGCGACATCGGCCGGGGCCACCAGCATTTTGCCGCCGCCGGCCCGGGCCAGCGCGGCGGTCTGTTCGAGCGGCGCGGCGCGGCGGCCGGCCAGCGCCACCGACCAGCCCGCGGCATCGAGGGCAAGGCTGACGGCGCGGCCAATGCCGCTCCCGGCGCCGGTCACCAGCGCAACCTTCAAATCGTTCATGTCGATTCTCAAATTCTACCCAGCCGCGCTTGATTACTTCACGCCCGACATCAGCTTCACCGTGGGTTTGATCAATACCACCAGCGCGGCAGCCGCGGCGAACGCGACAGCGGCCACCACCCCGAACAGCGTGGGCAGGGATACGGCTTCGTAGAGCGACGCCACGCGCCCGCCCATGTAGTCGCCAATGCCGATGGCGACGAACCACAGGCCCATCATCATCCCCGCTATGCGCTCCGGCGCCAGCTTGGTCATGGCGCTCAAGCCCACCGGGCTGAGGCACAGCTCGCCGATGGTGTGGAACAGGTAGGTGAGCGTCAGCCACCAGGGCGAAGCCAGGCTGCCTTTCATGGCCATGGCGGCCGGGGGGACGAGAACCGCGAAACCCAGGCCCGCGAAAAGCAGGCCCCAGGCGAACTTGCCCGGGCTCGAAGGCTCCTGGCCGCGCAGCCTGACCCACAACCACGCGAACCCCGGCGCCAGCAGCACGATGAACAGCGGCTGAATGGATTGGAACCAGCTCGCCGGGAATGGCTGGAGCCCATGGAACCAGGAGGCGGGCAAGGGCGTGAAAGGCTGGATGAAGCGGTCGGTATTGCGGTCGGCGAACAGGTTGAGCGAGGAGCCGGCCTGCTCGAAGGCCGACCAGAATACGGCTGCCGCCAGGAACAGCACCAGGATGGCCGCGGAGCGCTTCCGCTCCACCGGCGACCACCCTTTTCCGAACAACAGCCACGAAAAGATGGATACCGTGATGACCACCAGAACGATGCCCAGGGCGTTGGAAATGAACTGGGCGGTGATGTTTACCTTCCCGGCCCCGGCCAGGGCGCCGGCCACGCCCAGGATCGCCAGTCCCCCAAGCGCTCCGAGAGCCGCCCGGCGTTTCTGGCGGCGAGCTTCTTCCGGATGGGCTGGAATGGCCGGGTAGAGGCCGGCCGAGCCCAAGTATTTGGCCCCCAACACGTACTGGACGACGCCCGCGACCATGCACACTCCGGCCAGGCCGAACCCCAGCCGCCAGTTGATTTTCTCCCCCACCCAGCCGCAGGCCAGCGGGGAAATCAGCGCTCCCAGGTTGATGCCCATGTAGAAGATGGAAAAGCCGGCATCGCGGCGGGCGTCGCCGGGCGCGTAGATCCGGCCCACGATGGTGCTCACGTTGGGCTTCAGCAGCCCCGTGCCCAGCACCAGAACCACCAGCCCCAGGTAAAAGAAACCCGTGCCCGGCGCCACCAGGGAGAACTGTCCCAGGGCGATCAGGATGCCGCCGTAGAGCACCGCGCGCCGCTGCCCGGTGAGGCGATCCGCCACCCAGCCGCCGGGCAGGCTCAACAGGTAAATCATGGCGGTGTAGAGGCCGTAAACGGCGCCCGCTTTTGGAATGGCAAAGCCCAGGCCGCCCTTTTCCACGCTTGCGGTCATATACAGGATCAGGAGCGCGCGCATGCCGTAGTAGCTGAAGCGCTCCCACATCTCGGTGAAGAAGAGGGTCGCCAACCCGCGCGGGTGTCCGAAGAAGCTTCGGTCGGCGCATGGGGTGTTCAAGGAGTTTTCGATGTCCGGGCCAGTCGCCATGTGGATATCGGCAGTGTATCGGGTACGGAGGGCGGAAGGCAATTGGAGATCCGTGGAGCGGGCCTCCGGCCTGCCATGCCCGCATCCCTGCGGGCATTCTTTGCCCGCGGGAACTCGAACCCGACCGCAACGATGCGGCGCACATCGAGCTGGCAACCCTCTTCGGCGGGGCCGGGGATCAATAAGCTTCACCCCGGTTGTCAATGCCGAGGACGCGGACCAGATCGGGTGGTTCCAGGCAGAAAAAGACCCGCCACTCGCCGAGCCGCAGGCGCAGTTCACCGGGACGATCTTTGAGGGACTTCACATCGCCGTGCCCTGTCGCGGCGAAACGTACCAACGCCGCGTCGATCCGTGCCTGGACGAGGCGATCGACACGCGCCAGATCGCGCACCGCAGCAGGGCGGAAAACTACGCGGCGGATCACAGCCCGAGCCGGCGCCGGACTTCTTCCAGGGGGATGTCGTCGCCGGGTTCCGCACGAGCCAGATCGAGCCTGGCCGCGGTATCGACGTCGACGATTTCCTGCTCACCCAGTTCCGCAAGAAAAGAAATCGCCACTTGCACCTCAGTGTCCGGAAGGGCATCCACAAGCGATTGAAGGCGGCTGCGATCGGCGGACATGCTCCAATTATAGCTTCTCAGGCGACCACCCGCTTCCGGGGTTTCAGGGAAGGCTACGAAACTCTGAAACTCCTGAGAACCTCCCGAGGAAGAACGATGCGAACGCAGGGCAACTGAGTTTGGGGCTCGGGCTTACTTTGGATCGGGAAAGGTAGCAAAGCAGACGCGTTCTGGCTTCGGCGGTTTCTTCTGGGCTTCAACATCATACTGCAACTCCCAGGATGGCGATCCGTCGGGATTCAGTTCTGGCAAGCACGTATCGCGGGTTGCATAGGCGACGATGAATCCGTTTTGTCCTCGCTTTGCGGCCAGCAGTTCGGTTCCGCCACCGCCGCCACCCTGGGGAAGGGGAAGCTTCCCCGACCGCCGCGTACGGAGATCGAACCTGCCAATACCGTTCAGATGACCGGGCACTTCGTAGAATAGAATTGGTTGATCCGAGTCGGCTACCACGTCGGGCCCTTGGACGGTCAGAGCGCGCCGCTTCTGACCGTTAATCTGGACCCACACGTCCCAATCACAGCCGTGGCAGCGCCTTTCGACCGCGAAACGAAAACTGCCCGCACCCAATTCCCCCCGTTCGCGCTGGTCAAAGATGCCTTTCACCGCCGGCGGAATCTGGGAAAGTAGCTTTGTGCCACCCGTTGTCACAGCCAAGCAAGATCTGGCAGTCACAGGTCTGTCCGTCCTTGCGTAAAGTATATACAGGGTATCCGCCACGGACTCGACGTCGAAAATCGTCGTCACTTCCGATTTCGTTGCCTTACCTGTAATTGGCTCGAGCCGCCGCAGTCCCATGTCGTACCGCCAAACCTGTTCGGGATCGCCCGTGTTTACACCCGTCGTCGTGAAGACGAAGCTCTTGCCATCGGATGAGAACCGGCCTGTCCTAAATCCGAGGTGGTCTCTCTCGCCGGGATATGTCGTAGCCAACTGGATATCGTTCATTTGCGCGATATCCGCCATTTGGGTCAGGTGCAAATCGATGTCGTCGAGCTTAGATCCGACCTTAAAGTTGAGGACGGTTCCAGCTTTGTCCTCAGCTCGCGCGCGGTAGTAGGCAGGGTTAAGACCGCGGAGCCATGCCGTGACACGATAGGATCCCTGGAGATCGAGCCCCGCGAACGAATAGCTGCCGTCCTGCGTGGTCCGTTCCACAATGACCTTCCCCGGCGCTAGTGGCAGCAGATTGACAACTGCGTCAGGTATCGCTTTGCCGGTGTCCGACCGGTAAACATGTCCCGAGATTTGCCCGGCAACCGAGGCGTTCTGCCCCCTCATTGCAAGCAACGGCAGGAGTACGAACTGCAGCGATGCAGCCACGAATCGAACATGCCCGACGTCCACGTCGCTATTCTCTCACTTCTCGACGTGGCGCAACTCTGCCGCGGAGACTCTGGTGATTGACGGTTGGCAGGCGGAAGCGCCTGCCCCACAACCAGGAAGCGCCTGCCCCACGCGCCCTCAGTACTTCTTGAGCTCTTCCACCAGCGCGTTGATGCCCTTCTTCCGGTACAAGTCGCTCAGGCGCTGCTCTTCGTTGGAAGGCGGCAGAAGGCCCAGCAGGGACTCTTTTTCCAGACTATCGCGGTCCGGCACCCACATCCTGCCGTCGGCGAACTGCACCTGGCTGACAAAGCCGGTCATGCTCCGGACGTTCAACGCCCGGCCGTCTTTGGAAAAATCGAGCGCGGCGTCTTGCAACACCCTGGCGGTTTCTCCGGGGCGCAGGAGCAGCCCCGGATCGGCGGTCGGAATCGCGGCGGCCATGTACTGCTGGCCGTTTTGGTCGCGCACCAGCCAGCCGATCTCGACGTACTTCACCACCTGCCTGGAATCGTTCCGCACGTTGATGCGCGGGGCGCGGGCTTCATTGCCGGCGATCCGCGCATAACCATCCACGGGGGCCACCGGCGAATTCGGGAGTTGCAGGAACGCGAACTCGGCGGTGCGCTCCGCGGCGGGGTTGGCGGCGGAAGTGATGGCCGGGCCGCCGCGAATCACGCGTACGTCGAGGCGCGGCCGCTCCGCCTGGCGGGTGAGGCTTTCGAGCATGGCGGTCTTCAGGCCCTCGGGTCCGGCCTGGGCCAGGACGCGCTTGAAATAGTCGCGGTCGCGCTGCGCTTCCATCTCCCTGGCCGTCATGCTGCGCCGGGAATTGAGGCGGTCCGGCCCATAGAAAGAAAGATCCTGGAACAGCACGCCATCGAGATTCACTTCCACCAGGGAGGCGGACACGGCCTGGGTGGGCCGTACAAGCTGCATGGCGATGCGCGCGGGGAACGTTTCGCCGGGTCCCACATGCAGGCTCGGATAGGCCACCGAGCCATAACCGCCCACGGTGACTTCCTGAGCCACCACGCGCAGGGTCACGCCGTGAATCTGGCGGCCCGAGACGTTGCGAAGCTGCAGCAGGAGGTCGAGATCGATCACCATGGCGGCCCCGCGCGCCGTGGCGCGGGACTGATCCGTCACCGTGCCGGCGATCAGAAGGGGAGAGCCCTCCGGGAGATTGATTTTGATGGACCCGCTCGGCAGCGGAATTTCCTGGGCCAGCAGGCTGGCAGCGCTCAGGAATGCTACAAATACCAGCGGCCCTTGAGATCTAATCCGCATAGACGTTAGTCACGGTCATGTACCCGGTTTGAGGATCCATGTATCCGGCCCCCATGGAGCCTTGCGCGCCCGGCGTATAGGTTACCGCCGGAACATAGCGCAGGCGGCCATCGATCTGCATCCCAAAGTCCTGGGCTCCGCCATGGAGCAGGCGCAACGTTCCGCCGCCTTCGCGCACCTGGATGCCATTGGCGGTGGTTTGAAACACCACGCCCTCCGCCGCGGCGGTTTCCGGCTTCGGGGCGGGATGCTGCAAAGCCACACTGGTGACGAGTAGAGCCAGTACGCCGGCCAGAGCCACGGCGGCGCGCGCGCCGGCGAACAGGGGAGTATCGCGCAGCGGCGCCGGTTCGGCGCGAACGCATTCGCCGGCCGCCAGACCCAGGCGGATGTTGGCTTTCATCTCGGCCGCTAGACGGTTCCAGCGAATCTCCGGAGGTGCGGCGATCTCCGGGAGAAGCTCCCGCATGGCCTGGAAGGCGGCCACCTCGTCGCGGCAACGTTCGCAGCGCGCCAGGTGACGCTCCAATCTCCAGCGGGTCAGAGGCCCGAGGTCGCCGCCGGCCTGCAATGCCAGGGTTGCCTGGTTGGGGTGATTCATATTCCTACCGCTTCCTCTTCTGCACGTACCCGCGGAACTTGGCGCGAGCGTTGGCGATATGCGACCGCACGGTGGCTTTGGAACAATTCAAATGCCGGGCCACCTCTTCCGCCGGCATCCCTTCCACATCGCGCAACATCAGCGCGGCCCGTTCGCGCGGGCTGAGAAGGCGCAAGCCGTCTTCCAAATACTCCCTCTGCTCCGACCGGAGCAGAATCTGTTCCGGGCTTTCCGACAAGCTCTCGGGGGCCTCGTCGATCTCGCAAAAAGCGGCCCGGCTGCGCCGGCGCAGGAAATCGATGGCGGTATTGGTTGCGATTCTCGAAAGCCATTGCGCCGCCTTGAACTCGTCTTTGAGCTGCTCCTGGCGCTGGAGGGCCTTGATGAAGGTCTCCTGGGTCAAATCCTGGGCATCCGCGGCGTTTCCGACGATCCGATAAATGCGCACAAAAACTCCCCGTAAGTGCTCTGAAACAAAGCGGTTCTGCCGTTCCAGAAGCTCCAGCCCCGGCTCGATGACTTCGCTCATGCGCCTGCAAACGGTTTCCACAGGTCCTACTACAGATGACGCGGAAACCTGAAAAACGTGGAATCAAAAGCGGCAGGGGGCCGCTTTCCGGTATTCTATCGCGTGCAGAGGAGGGCGGCTGGGCGCCGGCGCCGGCGCCTGTTTCCCCCGGAACCGTCTTCGGCTCCGCCAAGCGCCGTGGGCGCGAGAGAACGGTTTTCCGAAACGCCGTACGGCCCATGCAAAAACAGCCCTTGTTCCGCGCCCTACGCTACAATCGGCGTTCACGTGGGTGAGCCGCTGGTTGTTCCGGTGGCTGCTATTGCCGCCGGCATTGTCGTCTGTCAGTTTGCGGACTTCCGCGAGGCGCAACTTCTCGCCGCCATCGCCGCCTTCCTCCTGCTTGGCGCTCTTGCCATGGCGCGCCGCTCCCGAATCTTGGCCGGCGCCTGCTGCGCGCTGGGCTTCGTATGCGCCGGCGCACTGCTAGCCCTGGTTCACGCCCCGCCTCCGCCGCCCGAGCTCGACGCCGAATCCCGCGAGGTGGTGATTCTGGGCGGCTGCGTGGTCGAGCCGTCGGCCCTTTCCGGGGAGCGCGAGCGTTTCGTGCTGGCGCTCGATTCCCACGCCCGCGCGCAGGTGACCCTCTACGCCCGCGAGGATGAATCCCTGCCCGCGCTGCGTTACGGCCAGAACGTGGAGCTCGACGCCAAAGTGCGCAAACCGCGCAACTTCGGCAATCCCGGCGCCTTCGACTATGTTCGATACCTGGCCCGGCGGGAGGTGTATTGGACGGCCTCGGGCCCGGCCGCCTCCCTCCGCATTCTGCCCGGCCGTTGCGGCTCGCGCTTCGAGGGTTTTGTGATGGGCCTGCGCTCGGCCGCGCTCGGCCGCCTGGCCCGCCTGTATCGGGGCAGGGAATACGAGGCCGCCATGATGCAGGCCATCCTCATCGGCCAGAATTACCAACTCCAGCGCGTGTGGACCGACGACTACCGCTCCACCGGCACCTTCCACGCGCTGGTGATTTCCGGAACGCACGTGGCCATACTGGCCGCTTTCTGCCTCTTTCTGCTGCGCATTTGCTTCGTTCCCGAAGGCGGCGCCCTGCTGCTGACGGCCATGGCGGCGTGGCTCTATGCGCTGGTCACCGGTTGGCAGGCCCCCTGCGTGCGCGCCGCTGCAGGTCTTACCTTGTTCATGATCGGCCGATACTTCTTCCGCCAGCGCCACGCCATCAATCTGCTGGCCGCCGTGGCCCTGGGGTTCCTGGTCCTCGATCCCGCGCAGTTGTTCGAGGCCAGCTTTCAGCTCACCTTTCTGGCGGTAGGGTTCCTGGCCGTATTCGCCGCGCCCGCGATTCGAGCCACCTCCGGCCCGCTGGCGCGCGGCCTGCGCGACCTGGCCGACACCGGCCGCGATCTCCATCTTCCACCGCGCGTGGCGCAGTTTCGCGTCGAGATGCGCCTGCTGGCGGACACCCTGCGCCGAGTGGCGCATCTTCCCGCCGCCGCCGCCCGCCTGGCCGTTGTCGTGCCCGCCCGCTGCCTTCTGTTCCTCTTTGACATCGTCCTCATCTCCACCGTGATCCAGTTGGGCCTGGCGCTTCCCATGGTGATCTACTTCCACCGCGTGGGCTTCTCCGGCCTTTCCGCCAACGCCCTGGTTGTCCCGCTGTTGGGACTGGCTGTTCCGCTGGGATTCGTAGCCGTCTTCACCGGCTGGGCGTGGGTGGCCAATGCCGCCGGAGGGTTGCTCTGGCTTTCACAGAAAGTGGTGGCCTGGCACGCCTCCATCGAGCCGCGCTGGCGCATCCCCACGCCGCCGCTGTGGCTCGCCGTGGCGCTGGCCGCCGCCTTGCTCGCCGCCGCCCTGGCGCGCGGCCGCTGGTGGCGCGCACTCTCGGGCGCGGCTGTCGCGGCGCTGCTCGGGCTTCTGCTGTGGAGCCCTTTTCCGCCCGACATCCGCCCGGGACAGCTCGAAATGACCGCTATCGATGTCGGCCAGGGCGATAGCATCCTTCTCGTCTTCCCCGACGGCAAGCGTATGTTGGTGGATGGCGGCGGCATCCCCACCTTCGGCCGCCAGCCCGCCGGGCGCATGGAAATCGGCGAAGACGTGGTGGCGCCCTACCTGTGGGGCCGCGCTTTTCATGGCCTCGACGCGGTGGCGGCCACCCACGCCCACGCCGACCACATCGGCGGTCTGCCCGCCTTGATCGACGACTTCCACCCCAAGGAGCTGTGGACCGGCGTCATGGTGGAGGGCCCCGAGTGGCGCGCTCTGCACGAGGCCGCCCAGCGCAATCGAGTGGCTATCGTCCCTCTCCAGGCGCCGCGGAAATTCGCCTTCGGCGGGGCCGAAATCGAGGTGCTCGCGCCCTTCGCCGGTTACCATCCATCCGACACCGCCAAGAACGACGACTCCCTGGTGCTGCGCGTCAGTTACGGACGCCATGCCTTCCTGCTCACCGGCGACGCGGAACGGCCCATCGAGCGGCGCATGGTGGAAGAGGCCGAACCGCTGCGCGCCGACGTCCTCAAAACGGCCCATCACGGCAGCCGGACCTCCAGCACCGCGCAGTTTCTGGATGCCGTTTCGCCCGCCTTCGCGGTCATCTCGTTGGGATTCGAAAACAGCTACGGCTTCCCCAACCCGGACGTGCTCGCCCGCCTGGCCGAACGCCATGCCGCGGTCTTCCGCACCGACCGCGACGGGTTGGTGACCATACGCAGCGACGGCCGCCTGCTGCGCGTGGAAACCAACCCGCCGGCATCCCGTCTGCGCCTCTCCCCGGCCTGGTAATGGAGGGGCAGGTCCGAGCTTCGCTCGGATTGACAAGGCGGGAGCCTTATCCCACTTTGGGGCAAATCACCCACGCCTTTGTGCTGCCCATGCAAATCGCGTCCGAAAATCTTATGATTAATAAAGGCAATACTTGCGCCTCGCTTTGGAAGGCGAGGTGCAGGTGTGCACAGGTTCTACAGCGCCAATGTTCCGATTCGATCAGCTCATCCGCCGGGATGCGATAATCCGCGAGGTAAAGCGTAGTTATCCCCAAACTATTCCGAACATGTTCCGTTTTCGCCCGGCATGCGACGGCTGCGATATCGATACGGTTGCGCGCAAGAATGGATTCAATTTTCCGGACGTGGCGCCGGCCCTCAACCAAGCCGCGTTCGGATTCAAGGCGGATACGGAAAATCATGCAAGCTACTAAACCCTCACGAAAGAAAATGCGCCAGCAGAAGAACCAGCCTCTCGATGTGTTCTTCTCTCCCAAGACCGTGGCCGTCATCGGCGCCACCGAGAACGTAAATACCGTCGGGCGCACGGTGCTCTGGAACCTCGTGACCAGCCCCTTCGGGGGCACGGTTTATCCCGTCAACCCCAAGCGGCCTAGCGTGTTGGGCGTTAAGGCGTACAAGTCGGTCTCGGAGATCCCCGAGGCGGTGGACCTGGCGGTGGTGGTAACCCCGCCGCCCTCCATTCCCGGCATTATCCGGGAATGCGGAGAAAACGGGGTGCGCGGCGCCGTGGTCATCTCGGCCGGGTTCAAGGAAATCGGCCCCGAAGGCGCGGCCCTCGAGCGCCAGCTTCTGGTCGAGGCGCAAAGGGCCAATGTGCGCGTGATCGGCCCCAACTGTCTGGGCGTGATGAGCCCGCTTTCCGGCCTCAACGCCACCTTCGCCACCACCATCGCGCGTCCCGGTTCGGTGGGTTTCATCAGCCAGAGCGGGGCCCTGTGCACGGCCGTTCTGGATTGGAGTCTCAAGGAAATGGTGGGCTTCAGCGCCTTCATTTCGGTGGGCTCGATGGTGGATGTGGGCTGGGGCGACCTGATTTATTACCTGGGCAACGATCCCAAGACGCGTTCCATCGTGATCTACATGGAGAGCATCGGCAACGCGCGCGCGTTCCTGTCGGCCGCGCGCGAGGTGGCCCTCTACAAGCCCATCATCGTGATCAAGCCGGGCCGCTCCGCCGCCGCCGCCAAGGCGGCCGCGTCGCACACCGGCTCGCTCACCGGCTCCGACGAGGTTCTCGAAGCCGCGTTCCGCCGCAGCGGCGTGCTCCGCGTAAACAACGTCGCCGACCTGTTCTACATGGCGGAAGTGCTCTCCAAGCAGCCCAGTCCCAAGGGACCGCGCCTCACCATCGTCACCAACGCGGGCGGCCCCGGGGTGCTGGCCACCGACGCCCTCATCATGGGCGGCGGCGAGCTGGCCGAGTTGACTCCCGAAACCATGGCAGCCTACAACGCCGTGCTGCCGGCCACGTGGAGCCACAATAACCCCGTCGATATCATCGGCGACGCTTCCCCCGAGCGCTACGCCAAGGCCCTTGAAATCGCCGCCAACGACCCCGGCAGCGACGGCATGCTGGTGATCCTGACTCCGCAGGCCATGACCGACCCCACCCAGATCGCCGAGCAGTTGAAACCGCTCGCCAAGCAGGAGGGCAAGCCGGTGCTGGCAAGCTGGATGGGCGGAGTGGATGTGGCCGCTGGCGAGGCAATCCTCAACCGCGCCAACATCCCCACTTTCCCCTACCCCGACACCGCCGCGCGAGCCTTCAACTACATGTGGCAGTACAGCTACAACTTGCGGAGCCTTTACGAAACGCCGTCCCTGCGTGAGGACTCCGCCGAATGGACGCCGGACCGCCAGGCGGTGGAAGCCATCATCGCCAAGAGCCGCGGCGAGGGGCGCAGCATCCTCACCGAGTTCGAGAGCAAGCGGGTGCTGGCCGCCTACGGCATCCCGGTGGCTCAGACCATCATCGCCGCCACGGCCGCCGAGGCGGTGAAAGCGGCCGGGGAAATCGGCTACCCCACCGTGCTCAAGCTGTATTCGGAAACCATCACCCACAAAACCGACGTGGGCGGTGTGCAGTTGAACCTGGGCGACGCCGAAGCGGTGGAGCGCGCCTTCAACGCCATCCAGGCTTCGGTGGCCGCCAAAGTGGGGGCCCAGCATTTCCAGGGCGTCACCGTGCAGCCCATGATCCAGCTCAAGGACGCCTACGAGCTGATCCTCGGATCGAGCCTCGATCCGCAGTTCGGACCGGTGCTGTTGTTCGGCACCGGCGGCCAGCTTGTGGAGGTCTTCAAGGACCGCGCCCTGGCCCTGCCGCCCCTCAACTCCACCCTCGCGCGCCGCATGATGGAGCAGACCAAAATCTACAAGGCGCTCAAGGGCGTCCGCGGCCGGAAGCCGGTGGATATGGCCGCGCTCGAGGCCCTGCTGGTGCGTTTCAGCGCGCTGGTGGCCGAACAGCGCTGGATCAAGGAGATCGACATCAATCCGCTCCTCGCTTCCCCCGATGGGCTGGTGGCGCTCGATGCGCGCGTGGTGGTGCACGGGCCGGAGGTCAAGGAAGAAGACATTCCCACTACCGCCATTCGCCCCTATCCATCCAAGTACGTTTCGTCCTGGACGCTCAAGGACGGCACGCCCGTGGTGATCCGGCCCATCCGTCCCGAAGACGAGCCGGCCATGGTGAAGTTCCACGAGACGCTCTCGGAGCGCAGCGTGTACCTGCGCTATTTCCACCTGATGAACCTGGAGCAGCGCATCACCCACGAGCGGCTGACGCGCATCTGCTTCATCGATTACGACCGCGAAATGGCGCTGGTGGCCGTGCGCCGCAATCCGGAGACCGGCGAAAGCGAGATTCTCGGCGTGGGCCGCATGATGAAGCTCCTGGGCGGCAACGAGGGCGAGGTCGCGGTGCTGGTGAGCGACAAGTGGCAGGGCCGCGGGCTGGGTCAGGAACTGCTCGCGCGCCTGGTGGTTGTCGGCCGCGACGAGAAGCTGACCAAACTCGGGGCCGACATCCTCCCCGATAACCGCGACATCATGCGCATCTGCGAAAGGCTGGGCTTCGCGCTCAAACACTCGACGGAAGACGAAGTGGTGCGGGCGGAATACGAGCTGTAGTTGCGGAAACATGATCGGAAACCGCTCCCTGACGGTCGCGGCTCGTTAGCGTGCCCGGACCTTCGTTCATTACTCTTTCCGAATCGGTCTATCAGCAGCCTCAACCCCCGGCTGCCCCCGTTTGGAAGTAGGTACGGCTTTGGCTCTCGTGGGTTGTCGTAGAACCGCAAAGAAAACCAAGGTTGTCTTGCACTTTTTCCAACCGACGAACTAGCCGAAGAATATGGGTCTGGTTCTGTGCGGCGTGGCGGGCATTGTGGCGGCGGGTTCGGGGTTGTTGGGGTGGGATGTGGGATTTGAACCCACGACTTTCGGAACCACAATCCGACGCTCTACCAACTGAGCTAATCCCACCGCATTTGGACGGCTGACGTTTCGATTGTAGCCCATGGAACCGGCGCAACGCCAAAACTGACGAAACACCTTGAGCTATAGGCTACAAAGTAGGCTGCAGGACCTCAACCAACTTCTAAATCTTTGAAAATAGATTACATGCACTCCAAAGGCGTTGTGACCACAATCCAGCGCTCTACCAACTGAGCTACACCCACCGTGAGGGACGTTTCAATTTTACCAGGGGCGCCTAGGTGGCGCAAATTGGGGTCGAGAAGCCGAGCGCGATGGAGATCCCTACAACCCCGCCTGTCTCCACAACTCCTCCACCCGCAGCTTTACTTCCGCCGGCATCTCGATGACCCCCGGCCATGGCCTTGTAAACCCCTCGCCGGGCCATTTGCGCGTGGCATCGACGCCCATCTTCGAGCCGTAGTTCGGCAGCCGGCTGGCGTGGTCCAGGGAATCGACAGGCCCCATGGTGAACTGGATGTCCCGCTGGGGGTCGATGTTGTTCAACGCCTTCCACGCCACCTCGCGGGTGTTCTGCACGTCCACATCCTCGTCCACCACCACGATGCACTTGGAGAACATGGCCTGCCCCAAGCCCCAGATAGCGTGCATCACCTTGCGCGCGTGGCCGGGGTACGATTTTCTCATCGAAACCAGAATCAGGTTGTGAAACACGCCCTCCGCCGGCATGGCGATATCGCGCACCTCGGGCAACTGCATCCGCATCAGGGGAAGAAAGATGCGCTCGATGGCCTTGCCCATGTAGTAGTCCTCCATGGGCGGCGGACCCACGATGGTGGTGGCGTAAATAAGCCGCTCGCGGTGAGTCATCGCCGTCAGGTGGAACACCGGGTATTCGTCGGCCAGCGAATAGAAGCCGGTGTGATCGCCGAAGGGACCCTCGGTGCGCAGCTCGTCCAACTCCACATAGCCCTCCAGCACAATCTCCGCGTTGGCCGGAACCTCCAAATCGCAGGTCCGGCACTTCACCATTTCCACCGGGCTTTGGCGCAGGAAGCCGGCCACCATCATCTCATCCACGTCCGGCGGCAGGGGCAGAATGGCCGAATAGGTGGTAGCCGGGTCGGAGCCGATGGCCACCGCCACGTCCATGCGCTGGTGGCCGTGTCGCCGCATCCCGCGGTAATGCTCGGCGCCCTGCTTGTGGGTCTGCCAGTGCATGCCCGCCGTGCGTTCGTCGAACACCTGCATGCGGTACATGCCGCAGTTGCGTTTTCCGGTGTCCGGGTTGCGCGAAAACACCATGGGCAGGGTGATGAAGCGCCCGCCGTCCTCGGGCCAACACTGCAACACGGGAAGTTCGAAAAGCGAGAAGCCCTGCGTGCGCGTCACCTCTTGACACGCCCCCTTTGCAACCGTGCGCGGGAAGAAGGCGCCCATCTCCGCCAGTTTCGGCAACATCCTGATCTTGCCGATCAAGCCCTCGGGCGCGCGCATCTCGAGGAAGTCCACAATCCGCCGCGCAACCTCTTCCACCGAGTCCACTTCGAGCGCGATCTCCATCTTGCGCATGGAGGCGAACGAGTTGATGAGCACCGGAATGCCATACCCTTTGGGCCGCTCGAAGAGCAGCGCCGGGCCGCCGCTTTTCACCGCGCGGTCGGCGAACGCGGCGATTTCCAGAATGGGATCCACTTCGAAGGAGATGCGCTTCAGCTCGCCGTGCTCTTCGAGGGCGCGAATGAACTCCCGCAGGTCGCGATAGGCCATAAGTTATGATTGAAGTTTAATACCACAGCCTGGCAAGGAGAAACAATGTCGGATCGCGTAGCAGTGGTCACCGGCGGCAGCCGCGGCATCGGCCGGGAAACGGCCCTCACGCTGGCCCGCACCGGCCTGTTCCTGGTGGTAGCGTCTCCCGAAGTCGAGAATAACGCGAAAGTGGCCGAAGAAATCCACGCCGCGGGCGGCGCGGCCATGACCCTGGACCTCGATGTCTCTTCATACGACGCCGTCAAGGAAGGCTTCGCCAAGGTGATCGCCGAAAAAGGCCGCATTGATGTCCTGGTGAACAATGCCGGCATCACGCGCGACGGCCTGGCCATGCGAATGAAGCAGGCGGATTGGGACCTGGTGCTCAAGATCAACCTGTTCGGCGCGTTTTTCGCCGCCCAGCAGGCGCTCCCCGGCATGGTGAAGGCGCGCTGGGGCCGCATCGTGAACATCGCCTCCGTGGTGGGACAGGCGGGCAGCCCCGGCCAGGCCAACTACGCGGCCTCTAAAGCCGGCCTCATCGGCCTGACCAAAGCCCTGGCGCAGGAAGTCGGCAGCCGCGGAATTACCGTGAATGCCGTGGCCCCCGGCTATGTCCAGACCGATATGACCGCCGGATTGCCGGAGGAACTGAAGCAGAAAATGCTGGCGTCGATTCCTCTGGCGCGCTTGGGCGTCCCCGCCGACGTAGCCAACGCCGTGAAGTTCCTGGTGAGCGACGACGCCGCCTATATCACGGGTCACGTTCTTTCGGTCAACGGCGGCATGTATATGTAGGCAGGTGGGGCAGGCGCTTACGCCTGTCAATCCTAGCGAAGCTTGAGCGACGCCCGCAGTTGGCAGGCGGAAGGGCCTGCCCCACAATTCTCACGCCCCCGCCAGCGCCCGCGCCACGATCTCCCGCGCTTCCCGCTGGATCATCCGCAGGTGGTCCTGGCCCGCGAAGCTCTCGGCGTACAGTTTGTACACCTCCTCCGTGCCCGATGGCCGCGCCGCAAACCATCCCCGTTTGGTAGTCACCTTGAGCCCGCCAATGGGCGCGCCGTTTCCGGGCGCGGTGGTGAGCATTGCGGTGATCGGATCGCCCGCCAGTTGGTGGGCCGATACCTGCTCCGATGAGAGCCGGCTCAATATGGCCTTCTGTTCCGGCGTGGCCGGCGCGTCGATGCGCTCGTACGCCGGGGCGCCGAATTCCTCGGTGAGCGAGCGGTAGATCTCGCCCGGATCTTCGCCCGTGCGCGCCAGCATCTCGGCCGCCAGCAGCGCCATCGCGATTCCGTCCTTGTCGGTGGTCCACACCGAGCCGTCCAGCCGCAGAAACGATGCGCCGGCGCTCTCTTCGCCGCCAAATCCCAGCGAGCCGTCGAGCAGCCCCTCGACGAACCACTTGAAGCCCACCGGAACCTCCACCAACCGGCGTCCCAGCCGCTCGGCCACAAGGTCGATCATGGCGCTCGAAACCAGCGTCTTGCCCACCGCCGCGGCGGCGCGCCACCCCGGACGGCGCCCAAAAAGATACCAGATGGCCGCCGACAGATAGTGGTTCGGATTGAGCAGCCCGGCGCTGCGCGTCACGATTCCGTGCCGGTCGTGATCGGTATCGCAGGCGAAAGACAGGTCGAACTTGTCCTTCTTCTCGATCAGCCCCGCCATGGCGTAGGGCGAGGAGCAATCCATGCGGATCTTGCCATCCCAATCGAGCCGCATGAAGCGGAAGGTGGCGTCCGGATGGTCGTGGTCGATGGAAAGCGAAAGGCCATACTTTTCGGCGATGCGGCCCCAATATTCCACGCCGGCGCCGCCTAGCGGATCGGCTCCGAGTTTGAGGCCCGCTCCGCGCACCACATCCATATCGAGCACGGCACCGAGATCGTTCACATACTCGGAAATGTAGTCGTGCCGGTGCGTGCCAGGGGCCTTGAGCGCGCGGGGATAAGAGATCCGCCGCACATCGCCGAGGCCGGTGGCCAGAATCGCGTTGGCACGGTCCTCAATCCAGCCGGTGGCGCCGGTGTCCGCGGGGCCGCCGTGCGGCGGGTTGTACTTGAAGCCCCCGTCCTCGGGCGGATTGTGGGAAGGGGTGATTACGATACCGTCGGCCGGCGCCTTCGTCCGTCCCCGGTTGTAGGCCAGAATGGCGTGCGAAAGCGTGGGCGTGGGCGTGTAGCCCAGGGTCGCGTCGATCAAGGTTTCGACGCCGTTGCCCGCCAGGACCTCGAGCGCGGTGGCAAACGCCGGTTCCGAGAGCCCGTGCGTATCCTTGGCCAGGAACAGCGGCCCGGTGGCGCCGTTGGCCGCGCGGTATTCCACGATCGCCTGGGTTATGGCGAGGATGTGGTCCTGGTTGAACGAACAATGGTACGCGGATCCGCGGTGGCCCGAGGTACCGAAGCTCACCTTCTGCGCCGGAACCGAGACATCCGGCTTCTCCTCGTAATACGCGGTAATCAGCCGCGGAAGGTCGACCAGCATCTCGGGCAACGGAGGCTGCCCGGCAAGCGGATGGAGTGCCACTTGATCTACCTTACCGCATTCGTGGGGCGGGCTTCAGCCTGCCCTCACGCCGGAGGCGCGGGCTCCAGCGCGGGCTTGTACCCGTTGCGGCGCATCACTTCGCACGCCGCCGCCAGCGCTTCCGGAAGCACGTAAAAGAAAGCGCCCACCCGCACGGCGGCAAAGATGATCCCCCCGCGGTACTCGTCGGTCTCCACCCCGTAATCCACGCCGGCCGCATCGAAGATGCCTTCCAAACGCAACGCGTCGTTCAGCTTTTTGGCTATATAGACCAATACGGGCTCGCGGTTCTCGAAGAAGCCTGCCTCTTGTTTCATGGGCTCTTCACCAGTGTAGCGGCAAGCCCTCCAATCGCGCGGGCGACCATGTCCCGGAATGGTAGGATGAGGCGTATGCAACTCACCATCCGGTTGCTTCGCGAAACCGACGGCCGCTCAATTGCCGACGTTCCCGAGTTGCCGGGCGTAACGGTGTACGGTGCGACTTCGGAGGAAGCGACGCTGAAGGCCAAGGCCCTGGCATTGCGCGTGATCGCGGAAGGACATAAGGCGCTTTCGGAGGATATCGAGGACGTGCTGGTTTCCCGGTCGCGGCGGCGTGAAAAACGCATTCCACTCGAAAAGGTAAAAGCGGACCTGATCGCAAGTGGAAAGCTCCATGGCTAGTGTCCTGCGGCGCAAATGATGCGCATTATCGGGCGTGCCGTAGAGCGGGCGTCTCGCCTGCCATGCCGGTATTTGTACCGGCATTCCACGAGGAACGTCGGCAAGGATGCCGACGTGGCAGCCTGGAAGGCCGCTCTACGGATCGAGTGCGATGATCAGCCAGGAGTGGATAATGGTCAGTTCTTAAGCCAAGCTACGACGTCGCATTGACGTCGACCGCGGAGAAGGAACTCGAGACCCTCGAACCTCGCAATCCGCCAGTCAAAGCGCATCGGCCGGAGGAAACGCCGGGCAAGGACGCCGGCGTTCGAGGCCTGAGGCCCGCTCCACGTGGGCATGTCCTCAGTACTTCCCCAGAAACTCCTTCACGCTCGCTTCCCGCGCGGCCTTTCCCGCCATGCACAGGTCGATCTCTTCCAGCGTCTGGGCCAGCGTCCTGGGCGCGCCCGCGAATTGGCTCACCAGCGGGGTGAAGAAATCTCGCAGATCCTGCCTGGACGTCGCGTCACAGAATGCCGCGCCCGCCTGCGGCAGGAGGGCGCCCAGGTCGCTGCCGAAGACGCTGGGGCGCCCGCGCACGATCTGGTCGAAATGCGCCCGGATGAACTGGAACCCGAGCTTGCGCGTTTCCACATAATCCTGCCCGGCGAAGTACAGCCGGTACCCATCCACCAGGGCGATGCCGCCGGAAAGCACCGCCTGCATGGCGGCCTCGATTGCGGCCGGATCGCGGAAGTCCTCCATGGCGGTGAGCAGCCGCCGCCGGTCCTGCCGGTCCGGGCTATTCCGCAAGGCGGCGAAGTACCGGTTGAACAGCGCCAGATCGCCATAATAGGCCGCGGTTCTCAGAATCGCGCCGGATACTCCCGAGCTCGCCGCGCTCCGGTCCTCGAGCCATTTTTCGGCAAGCTCGCTCGCCTGCCTGGCAAGCTCCGGGTCGCCGCCATCGGTCGCCATGGCGCGCAACAGAACCGGCCGCAGAAGCCCGTCGTCGTCCGATTCGCCGGGCTTGGGGTTCCAACCCAGCTCGCGCGCCCGGGCCAGAAAGTTCGTCCGCAAAAAGCGCGCATAGTTCAGCAGGAGATCCCGCGGAACTTCGTCCTGGCGAATGGAAAGGGCCAGATCGAGAATCAACTGGATCACCTGGCGCTCGGGATCGTCGTGAAACGCAGGAACCAGGTTCAACGCCTCGGCCACAGGCAGTTTGCCTTCGGCGGCCATGGCTCGCGCATTGCCGATGAGATCCACGCGCTCAGTAGCGCCGAGCCGCGAAGCCACGTCCCCGGAGGTCAGCTTGGCGAGCATTCCGCCCGCGTACTCGACGCGGTAATAGCCCTTGGCGCCGGCGTTGGCGTCCAGCCACGCGGGGCAGCTCTTGGCCTTGAGCGTCCATTTCACCTTGGCCTGCGTCATCAGGGTGCATTCGGTCTCGCCCGCCGCCGCGCCATAACGCACGCACAGGGGAATACCCCACGCCTGCGCCGTTGAACCGTGCGAACCGATGGGCAGCGAGCGCTCTTGCGCCAGGCGCAGCGCCGGAGCCCCCGATCCGCACTCCAGGGCCACGGAAACCGCCGGTACGCCGGGCTTGTCGAGGAAACTGGAAAAAGCCTTGGTCACGTCCTTGCCGCTCGATGCGCTTAGCGACCGCAGAAAATCCAACGCCGTCGCGTTTCCGCCGGCGTATTTCCCCAGGTAGGCGCGCACCCCTTTCCGAAACGCTTCCGCGCCCAGCCAGTTCTCGAACATGCCGATGACCGCGGCGCCCTTGCTGTACGTGATGTCGTCGAACGCGTTGATGATGTCGTCTTTCGATGCGATGGGCTCCCGTATGCGCCTGGCCGTCACCAGGCTGTCCTCCTCTTCGGCGTTGAGCTTGGTGTTCACGGCCTCGATCCGCGTTTTCCATTCCGGCTTCCATTCGGCCACCAGCTTCTGCTCCATCCAGGTCGCGAAGGCTTCGTTCAGCCACACGTCGTCCCACCACCTGGTGGTCACCAGGTCTCCGAACCACTGATGCGCCAGCTCGTGCGCGGCCACCACGGCATAGTTGCGCTGGCGGGTGATGGTGTCGGTTTCCGGGTTGGCGAGGATTATGTTCTGGCCGTACGTCACCATCCCCGCATTCTCCATGGCTCCAAAGCCAGTGGTCACCGGAACCGCGACCTGGTCCGATTTGCCGTACGGAAACGGCATCCCAAAGTAATCTTCCAGCCGGCTCAGGATGGTGGCGGTCACCTCGGCGGCGTATTTCGCTTCGTTGGCTTTGCCCTTGGGAGTCACGATGCGCACCGGAACCCGGTTCCTCCCCGCCACGCCCGCGTCCACGAATTCGAACGGTCCCACGGCGAAGGCCAGCAGGTAGCTGGGCAGCGGCTTGGTCTGGGCAAACGTGTAGATGGCCTGTTTCCCCACCGTGGTTTTCGAGGCCACGGCGGTGTTGCTCAGGGCCACATTCGGCTCGCCGACCTTGAGGGTCAACTGCCACGGCGTCTTGTACGACGGCTCGTCGAAACACGGAAACGCATCCCGCGCGTCGGTGGGTTCGAATTGAGTCAGCAGGTAGCGGTTGCCGCCGTCCTCCGCGCTGAAGATGCCGGAGCTATCGCCCTTGCGGACGGCCCCCGTATAGTCGATCTTGATCTCAGCCGGTCCCGCGGGGACGGGAGTCTCAAACTCCAGGCCCAGGAAATCGTCGCCGCCGGGCACGGCCCTGGCTTTCCAGAGCTTCCCGCGGGCGGTTACCGAAGCCGAGCTGACCGCGATCCGATTGGCGTTGAGCCAGATCGTCCTGGCGGGCTTCCCCACCGTCACCTGGATCGCGATGGACCCGTTGAAGCCGGTCTCCCCCGGGTCGAGAGTCAGCTCCACGCGGTAGGCGGTGGGAGCGATGTCCTGCACCTCTCCAAGCCGCAGCTTGGGAGGCCCGTCAGCCGCCAACATGGCGCGGCAGGAGATGGCGATCGCCGCGACGCGAACTGGGAAGTGGCCCATAAACAGTTATCGTTTCACAGAATCCGAGGGCGCGGACGAATGCGGGTGACCAGCCGATCCTGGATCCGTAGAGCGGGCCTCCGGCCTGCCATGCCCGCATCCTGCGGGCATTCTTGTCGGTTCGGAGCGCCATGGCCGGAAAAACGCCGGCGAGAACGCCGGCGTGGCAGGCCGGAGGCCCGCTCTACGGGCGGAAACCACGGGGTTGTGACGCCAGGAGATCTCCCCCCGCCCGCGCTACAATCAAAGCGGTCCGTGCGCAAACGCTGGCAACAAATTCGCACCGCCGTGGTTCGGCGCTTCCGCTACAAGGTCACGCCGGGCGGTCTGCTGTTCATGCTGGCTATCGTGCTGGTGGGGTTCGCGGCCCTCGTTTCCACTTATAACTTATTGTTTCTGATCGAGGCTGCCATGCTCGCCACCCTGCTGGTTTCGGGTCTCGTCAGCCGCCTCTCTCTGGCCACCCTGGAGCTAGATTTTCTGGCGCCCGAGCACGTGCCCGCCGGACGCTACGTTCCGGGCAAGCTTTTCGTGCGCAACCGCAAGTGGTTCATGCCGTCGTTTTCCGTGCGGGTCGAGGCTATCCGCGACCCCGACAGTCCCACGCTCCGGTCCGGCATCTATTTTCCGCTGATCGCCGGGGGCGCGGCCCTGGAAGAAACGGTGGAAGTCCGCTTTCCCCGCCGCGGGGCGTACCGCCAGAACAATTTCGCCTTCCTGACTTCGTTTCCGTTCGGTTTCCTGGAGAAATCCGCGCGCGTCACGCTGCGCCGCGAGACCATCGTCTATCCATCCATCGATCCGCGCCCCGGGTTTGACGATCTGCTGCTGGGAATCGCCGGCGAAATCGAAACGCACTACCGCGGGTTGGGCCGGGATTTCTACCGCATCCGGCCCTATGAAGCGCTGGAGAGCGCCCGCCACGTGGATTGGAAAGCCACCGCTCACGTGGGCAGTCTGCAAGTGCGCGAGTTCGCCCGCGAACAGGAGCAGACCGTCGAGGTGTTTCTGGACCGCGACATTCCGCCGGCGCTCGATGCCTGGTTCGAACACGCCATCGATTGCTGCGCCTTTCTGTCGTGGCGGCTCTCCGGTCAAGGCGCTTCCATTCATTTCCGTTCCCAGGGATTTGCCTTTCGCCAGCCCGAAGACGGCGATATCTACGCCATACTGAGATACCTGGCTCTGGTGTACCCGCAGCGCTCCGAGGGTCCGGAGCCACCGCTTGACGCCACCAGTTACCAGCTCGTCTTGACTCCCGCGCCGGGCCGTTTCCGCGAAGCTGGATGGATGGACGCGCGCATTCTGTCGCCGGATGTACTGCCGGTGACGAGGGACGAAGCGGAAACCGAGCGCTCGTGAGCCGCGAGCCGGCGACAGGTCCGAGAACGGAAAGTGCAGGACTACCACGTCCCCTTTTACAAATCTGCCCAGGCTGCTTCCTCCTCGGGCGAGAGCCAATCCTTCATCAGAGAGGATTCAGCCAGGAGAGCCGGCGCGGAAGCGTCGGCATTTCTGGACTTGAGGGAGTAGATGAAATGCAGTAGGGCGTCGAATTCTTCTTCCGGCACGCTTTCCAATTCCCGAACGATGATCTCCTTCTTGCTCATCCGATTCCCTCCTTCATATTAGCGGATTTGCCGTCTTTACTCCCGCGCCGGGCCGTTTCCGCGAAGCCGGATGGATGGACGCGCGCATTCTGTCGCCGGATGTACTGCCGGTGACGGCGGACGAAGCGGAGACCGCGCGCTCGTGAGCCGGCGGCGTCCGGCCCGCGGGCGTTCAGTGCCGCGGGCGGGCGGTTGCGGCCGGATGGCTGACTCCCGAGTGGCGCGTCAACCTCCCGGAAGCGGTTGGGCAACTTCCCAGATGAGGGGGTGGGAGGGGCGGTGTCGCTCACGGCGTCGCCCACCTCAGGCAGATCTCACGACAGAGTCCAGTGAGATCGGGAAAAACCGAGGCAGCCGTGATCCCGTAATGGTCAAGATCGGCCTGGATCTCCTTGATGCATTCCTTCGGTATGCGGATCATGCCCACATGTCGCACTCGGGCGACGCGCGCCGCCTTGGTTCTCATCAAATCCCGGGTTGTCCCGAAGATGACAAAGCGACTGGACTGCGCCGACAACCTCCGATCAACATGGGGAGGCTCCATAGCGGCCGGAAGTGTCAACGTGACTTCTTTCCCCTCGAAAGCGGCTTCGAGCTCCGGGAGGTATGGTTGAGCTTCCTTCCAGTCCGGGAGCATCGCCCCTTCGATCCCCCTCCGCAGCTTCCGATTCAGCCACGACGGATCAAGCATCCAGAGCGCAGCGTCGAATGTCGCCGGGTGATCTTGGACAGCGAAATACATCGCGATTAGAGGGTTCACGGTCCAATCGAGCAAGCGCGTGGGAACGCCGTAATGCTGCATCAGGAAGTACCATTCCCACTTGTTGGTGGGAAGGCGCGTTTGGATCAACTGTGGGGCACGACTCTGGAACTCATGTCGGATCTCAGTCTCATCTGCACCGATAAATGGCTTCCGATACAGCTTCGGAGTGAGCTTCCAGTCGGCGTTGAGGTGCCCCCGAAACCAAAGTGGCCGTTCTTCGCCGCGGCGTTCGGGTGAATCGCCCCCTCCCCATCCCCGGCGGAACTCCTTCAGACGCTCCAAGCACTCGCTGAGCGCCCCCATCCTTGCACGCGTCCGTAGTTTCACCGAACTGGCCGCCATCCCAAGGATTATCGGACTTGACGGATCTCAATTCAAGCGTCCCCGAAGAAAAGGGACGGACGCATTGTCCTAACGCAGCGGCAACCGAGTGCAGTTCGGCTGAATCCGGAAAATGCGTCTCTCCCGTTTTTCTTGACGCACATGGTCCCTGCCCGACCGCTTTCGGCGATGATGGCTCTGAAGTGGTAGGAAACTGGCCCAAAAAACGGCGTGGTGGGACCGTCCGCCCCGCCGCTCCTCGCGGACTCCGCCGCCATATACAATGGCGATACGGGAATTCACAGGAGTTTCGAATGAAGAACGCCCTTACCGCATTGGCCCTCACTGGGCTGCTCGCCGCCGCGCTGCCGGCCCAACGCCCCTGGCAACAAATCACCGTCCCCTCGGTGCGCGACGTGGCCGCCAATTTCAAGACGCCGCCGCGCGAATACGGCGCCATCCAGCCGTTCATGGGTTGGAATGGCCCCGACGCCAAGGAAAGGATGGCCGCCATCGTTCGGGATCTGGACCGGCTCTCGGCTAACGGCGTCTTCGTGGTGAACATGTCGCCGGGACGCGGCGAGCCGGCGTACCTTTCCCCGGAGCACTTGAACCAGGTGAAGTTCGTGGTACAGGAAGCGGCCAAGCGGGGGATGAAGCTGTGGATTCAGGACGAATACGACTACCCCAGCGGCTTTGCCGGCGGCAAGATCAGCGAGCAATACCCCCAGCTCACCATGCAGGGGCTCGACGCGGACATACGGATCAGCGTGATGCCGGGCCAGACGCTGACCATGCCCACGCCGCCCGACACGCTGGGCGCGCTGGCGGTGTTCGCGCAGACCGGCGCGGTCATCAATGTGCCTATCGGCCCGAGCGGAATCAAGTGGATGGCCCCGGCGCCTCCGCCCGGCGCGGGCGGCTACCCGAAACCGTGGGAGCTGGTCCTGGTCCGGCACATCTTTCGCAGTTCTCCTACCCGCATGTCGGCCCGGGCCGACGGCACGCGCGCCAAGGACAGCCAGTATTCCCTGATCGACTACCTGAATCCGGACGCCACCCGAGCCTTCCTCAAGATCACCCACGAAACTTACAAGCAGGCGGTTGGGGATGAGTTCGGCAAAACCGTTCTGGGCTTTTTCGGCGACGAGCCCGACTATACCGGCTTCATGCCGTGGACGCCCAAGCTGCTGGATGAGTTCCGGCAACAGAAGGGCTACGACCTCCAGCCATACCTGCCGCTTCTATTCGCGCCCAAGATGACCGACGAAGCCTGGCGCGTGAAGGCGGACTACTGGGACGTCTGGAGCGGAATGTTCCGCGATTCCTTTTTCGGCGTGCAGGCGGAGTGGTGCGCGAAGAACAATGTGGAGTACCTGGTGCACCTGAACCACGAGGAACAGGCGCTGCGGTTGGACTTGCCCGAAGACCATATCCGCAACGAGGGCGACTACCTCAGAGACATGCGGTACGTGGGAGTGCCGGGCATAGACAACCTGAGCCAGCTTGTGCCAAACCGGGTCCACGCGTATGACGCGACGTGGAACGAGAACAACAATTTCCCCAAGCTGGCCTCTTCGGCGGCGCACCTGTTCGGCAGGCCCAAGGTCTGGACCGAGTCCGGCGGCGGATTGGGCATCGATGGTAAGTTCCAGTTGGATTTTCAATTGGTGAGGGGGATAAACGCGCTGCAGGTCGGCCTGGCTGGGGGGCGCGGCCCGGGCGGAGCGGCAGCCGCGCCGCCACAGGCGCCCATGCTGGCATGGTACACCGACCGGGCCGGCTATTTGATGGCCATCGGACGCCCGGCGGCCCAGGTGGGCCTCTACTATCCCTCCAACAGCATGTGGATGGGAGACGAAGCGGCCGACCGCAGCATGACCAAGCTGGGGTGGCAGTTGTTGGAACACCAGGTGGATTGGGATTACTTCGACGAGCAGTCGCTCAGCTCGGTAGCGACTATCGAGAACGGCGGCTTCCGGAACCTCAGCGGCCAGCTTTACCGGGCCATCGTGGTTCCGTCGACGACGGTGATCACGCGGACCGGCCTGGAGCGTTTTCAGGCCTTCGTCAAAGCCGGCGGCAAAGTGATTTTCGTGGGCAAGACGCCCACGCTGGTGGTGGACAAGACGTTCCGGGACGCCAAAGAGAAACCCGACCTGAGCTTCGCCACGCTCATCGAACCCTCCGGCGACATCACCGAGTGGGTGATTGCGGCGCTGCCGAAACCGGACGTGTCGCTGGACCGGCCCTGGCAGCGGTTGACCTATGCGCACCGGAGCTGGCGCGACGCCGAGATGTACTATTTCTTCAACGAGAGCGACAAGGAGGAATCGCGCATCGCGACCATCGCCGGACGCGGCCAGGCGCAGGCCTGGGACCTGACAACGGGCGAGATTCATTTCATTTCGGGCGCCACGGCCGCGGGCGACTCCGTGCGCCTTCCGCTCCTGCTCGAACCCTACGAGGCGAAGGTCATCGTGGTGGGGCCGCTGCCCGCCGGCGTCTCCAGCCCGGAGCCCGCGCTGGTGACGGCCAGCGCCCTGGCCGAGTTGGCCGGAGATTGGACGGTGGACCTGAACGGCAAGCAGTTGACCACCCCACTGCGATCCTGGGAGGATCTTGGGGCCGCGTCATTCGGCGGACCGGCCACCTACCGCAAGCAGTTCACGGCTCCTGCGGCGCCCGCCGGAAAACGGGTGTTTCTCGAAATCGCCGATGTGCGCGAGTACGCTCGAATCAAGTTGAACGGGAAAGAATTCGAGGCGCACGCCTGGCAACCCTATCGATGGGACGTGACCGATGCTTTGAAAACCGGCTCCAACGACTTGGAGATTGCGGTACAAGCGACGTCCTCGGGCCGCGGAGGCTCGGGGGCTCCTCCGCCTCCGGCCGCGGCAGCCGGGCGAGGAGGTCAGCCTGCGCCCGCCGCCGGGAGGGGTCGCGGCGGCGCCCCGCCGGTATCCGGCCTGCTGGGCCCGGTTCGCTTGGTGGCGCGCTGAACCCCGCACTGCAATGGGCTACGGAAGCGCCGCCGACGGCAGGGTTGGCGGCGCTTCCTGCATCAGACCGTCCGTGATCGTAACCGGCTTGGTGTCGATCGTGATCGTGGCGGGCAGCAAGCCCTCGCGCTTGGCCGTCAACCGGATCGTCCCGGGCATCAGGGTGGAACGCATGGCCACGCGGTTGATGCCGCCCTCGGTGTTGAGATAGAGGTTGTTGGTGGAGTTGGTCTTGCCGGAGTTGTAGCCGCCGCGCCAGATGGCGGGGCCGGTGGCGGAAACAGCCCGTCCAATCGACTCCCAGGTGAAATCCACGCGGGCGTCGTCGGTGGGGCAACGCTCGCCGTTCGAGTCGACCACTTCAAAGTCGATCAGAGCGACATCTTCGCCGTCGGCGCGCATTCCCCCCGGAGCGGTGTGGACGGTGAGCTTGATGGCCGCGGGAGGGCCCGCCGTCTTCAGTTCATGCTGTGTCACGGCCACGCCGCCTTTGTAGCCGACGGCCTTGATTGCGCCGGGCGCGAACGCGATGTTCGGGAAGGCATAGAGATACCCGCTCTCCGGCTGGGTGAGCTTGCCTCGCGAAACGCCGTTCACGAAGAGTTCGACGCTGTCCACATTGTTGGCGACGACATTCATCGTCTTGGTGGTGTTGGCCGGGTAGGTCCAATGCCCGATGATATGGATATCCGGCTTTTCGTTCTGCATCACGCGCTCGGCGAAGTAAATCTCCTTGGGCAGGCGCACGGCGTCGATCTTGCCGCTGACGCGGCAGACCTCGCTCGAATCCTGACGGCCGTCGGCGTCGGAATCGATGAAATAGATGGATGCGTAAGCCGCCCACTTGGACTGGTTGGGGTCGGTGTTGGAAATGCGGTTGGACCAGAACGACCAATATCGCTTGACCTGCGCCAGGGCAAAGGTTTCGGAATTGTAATTCCATGTGTCGTTCGGCCCCTTCTTGAATCCGAAATAGGGCGGGGAATAGTCGTCCCAGAAGCGGCGGGCGCCTTCATCGCGGAAATCCTCGGTCTCGATGAGGGGGGCTTTGTCGCGCATCTGGGCGTCGTAGGGGCCGCCGAGCATCGTGCCGAACCACTCCGTGGCGGCCCGCGCCCCCGGCTCCGTCAGCGAGCGGCACCCCATAACCCGGCCGCCGTGCGGGTCGAATTCCTTACGTAAGTCCACCATCTGCTGCATCTGGGATGCAGTGACTCCGGTGTTACCCGCCTCCCAGAAGAGCACGCTGGGGTTGTTGCGGAGATAGACGATGGTGTCGCGCATGACCTCCACGCGCTGCTCCCATTGGCGGCCTTGAGCGTCCTCTTCCTTGTCGCCGGCCGGCGCGACCTCCACGATGCCGATCCGGTCGAACGCTTCCACATCCACTTTCTGCGGGGCCACGTGCATCCAGCGCATGTAATTCCCGTTGGAATCGCGAAGCATCCGGGCGGTGAAATCGTGCATCCAGTCGGGATAGCCGGCGCCGACGCCGGCCCATTCGTTGCTGGTGCGCTGGGCGAATCCCTTGAGATAGACGAACTTGTCGTTGATATAAACGCCGCCCGCGCCGGCCCCGCCCTTGAATTCCGTCTTGCGGAACCCGGTGGTCGTCCTGGCGACGTCGACCACTTTCCCGTCGACCGTCAGCATCGTGTACACGTCGTACAAATAGGGATCGTCGGGGCTCCAGAATCGGGCATCGGTCAACGGGCCTTTGGCGGTCAGAACGGTCTTCGCGCCGGATAGTATGTCGGCGGCGCCGCCCTGGAGGGTGGCGTGGACCATGCCGTCCTTATCCACTACCGCGACCGACAGGGTGACGGTCGTCTTAGGGACCCTGCGATCGGCGGTGGCATTGTGAACCTGCGATTCCACGGTGACGTCGCAACTACGGCCCGCGATGTTGAAGTTAGTGCAATAGATATACGTGCCGGTGGTTCCCAGGCCGTAATACAGCGGCAGGGTCTGATAGATCTTCCCCGTGAGGTGCAGCCACACCCGCCGGTTGAGCCCCCCGTGGTCGGGATTGAAATCGTTGGCGTTCCATCTGTAAGTGGTGTCCGTGGCCCGCTCCTTGTAGCTGGTGCGGTTGTCCACCTCGACCGCCAGCACGTTGTCCCGGTCGCCGAAAAGCGCCGCGGAGGTGAGATCCACGCCGTAGCCCGTGATGCCGTTCTCATACAGACCGAAAGGCTTGCCATTGAAATAGATATCCCCGGCCTGGCGCATGCCCTCGAACTCGACGAACACTTTCGATCCCGCGGCTTCGGCCGGGAGCTTGAAGTGTTTTCGGTACCAGCTCAGGCCCTTGTACGTGCCCCGATCCCCTCCGCTGTGGTCGATAATCACGCGAAATGAATCCACATCGTTGAACGAATGCGGGGTGCTGACGGTCTCCCATTGGGAATCGTCGAACGAAGGCTCCTGGGCGCCGGATACGTCCTGGCGGATGAACTTCCAGCCCGGATTGAAATTGTAGGTGACGCGCGGCGACGCGGGCGGCGTGAACCGCGACGCAGCCTCGCAAAGCGGATTCCCGGAAACCAGCACGGAGAATGCAACCAGCGGCAGGACGGCGTTTGACTTCATGCGTGCCAGTGTAGCCGATGGACGCTCCGCCCGGCAATTAGCGCGGCCGAGCCCGATCCTCGTCTCAAGAACATCGAGGACTTAGGCGTCAACGCCTTGGCTGGACGGAGCCGGACGAGAACGCGGAGTTCGGGGCGCAGCCGGGGGGAACCGCGAATATGGCTCCCGGGCGCTCGCGAGGGTGCGCTGACACGGCGTGGGCGGCGTTGCCATTGCCGGCTCTTGGCCCGGCCCTAGACGTTCCGGATCAGCTCCAGCCGCCCGCTCGCCGCCGCTTCCAAAACCGGCCTCATATACTCGTCCACCATCTCCGCGCGAAGCGGAACCGGCATATTCTCCAGCTTCATCCTGAGTTGCGGATCCTTCGCGGCGGCCAGGGCACGGCTGATGTGGCCCTGTGTGAAGCCGGGAACCTCGCAGAGCCGCGTGGGGAACCCGATGCTGGATTCAAATGCGATCAGCGCTTCCGCCACCGCGACTCCCAGCGCGCGCCCCTCGAGATGGGACGGCGCGCCGCACATGCCGGCGATGTGCCGCAGCGGTTCCTCGGCCGCCGGCGCGAAGAACACCGTGTAGTATGGGTTGAGCATGGCGCAGGCGCGGCCGTGGCTCAGGATATCGATCAGCGAAAAGCTCGTCAGGTGAGCGCCATTCGTACCGCCGAGCATGATCGCGTAACCGCCAAGATCGGTGGCCAGCCCCAGGGCCTCGCGCGCTTCCTGGTTCCGCGGTTCCCGGATGGCGCGTGGGAGATACTCGAGAATGAGAGGAATGGCCGCATCGGCCACCTCGCGCATAGCGGCGTAATGCGGTTTTCCAACCGCGCCCAGGTACACCTCCAGGCAATGGGAGAGGCCGTCCAACGCGCCATCCGCCGTCAGGGCGGCGGGGCAGGTCAGGGTCACGCCATAGTCGAATATGGCGCGCCGCGGCACGATCGCCTCATCCACGATCAGCTTCTTTTGTCCTGTTGCGCGATCCGTAATGTTGGAATACTTCGTCAGATGCGCGGCGGAACTGGCCGCGGTCTGAATGGCCAGGTGCGGTGTGAGCGGCTTGCGGGCTTTCGCCACCAGGCCAACCCCGAAGTAATCGTCGATGGAGCCGCCCAGGGTGCGCAGAACCTCGGCAGCCTTGGCGGCGTCAATCGTACTCCCGCCCCCAAAGCTGACGATCACGTCGGGACGGAGTTCCTTGAAGCCTTCCGTGATGCGGGCGAGGTCTTCGCGCGGGGCGTTGGGCGCGGCTCCGTCGAGTATACCGAGCAACTTCACGCCCGCAGCGGCAAGCGAATCCGCGATGGTCTCGAGATGAGTTTCGGAGCCGGGGAAAGCGTCCCGGACCAGCACCGCACGCTTGCCCAGCGCGGCGGCGGCGCCTCCCGCCCGGGGCAGGACGCCGAAACCGTGGATGTACCGTTCGCCCTTGAAGCCGCGAATCAGGTCGGTCGCTTTCTCGAATGTCCGCATAGGTCTTTCAATCAGAGTACTTCCCTTTGTCGAGGCGCGGGGGATCCGCGCGGGCGACAACGGTGAAGCGATTGACATCGGGCCCGATCGTTACGTGCGGCGGGCGTCCGGCTCCGGCTCACTCCCCGCCCTTGCGCCCGGCTGCTGGGAGTTGTCTTCATCTACTTGGAGTCGATTACCACGATCTTCGTGCCCCAGGGCTCGAGTTCAAGCGGGAGCGTAGTTTTGCCGTAGGCGAATGTGGCGCCGGCCCAAGGCGCGATTTTCCCGCTGGTAGTGTCCCACTGTTGCGCCTGCTTCGCCGTGCCGCTGTTGGCGACGGTCGTCTTTAGCGACAACGGTTGGTCGCCTTCGTTGAAGAAGAAGTACAGGTCGGCGTCCTTCAGGCGGCGGTGATTATACTTGAGCCACGTCGTGGCCTGGTCGGTCGCAACGTCTGGCGCGGGCAGGGCTGCCAGAACTTGGGGAGTGATTTCGAGCGCCGGTTCGAGCGTAGCCCAGCTTATGTCGGCGGGCCCGGTAGCCGTGAGAAAGTTCTTGTCCATCACCAGCTTGGGCGCGCTTCCGAAAAAGACGACCTTGCCGCCGGCCTTGGCGAAGGCGCGCAGGTTGTCCAACGCGGCAAGGGAGATCGCGTCCACCGGCGGAATCAAAATGGCGCGATAAGCCTGGCCGCTCAAGTTGACCAGTTCGCGCCCATCGAGCTTGAGCGTTTTCGACAGCGCGTATTCGTCCACGAAGTCGAGGTCGCGCTGGCGCTGGAGGAGCTGGTGGACGATGGCTAGGAAGGCGGTGTTCGCGGCGGAGTCGTTGAACCAGAAGCTGCTCGAAGGAATATAGACGCCGATTTGCGCGGTGGGGCGGCCTTCACCGAGCAGGTAGCCGGCACGGTTGACATGGGCGGAGAGGGCGGGAAAGCCGGGGTCGCTGTAAAAGCCGCGGCCCGGCCCCGCTCCGCCCATGCCCATGTATTCGATGCGGCTGATGCCTTCGACCAGAAGGTGATTGAGAATCCAAGCGGCTTCCTTGATGTCGGGTTGCGGGTTATAGGCCGCAAAAGCCTCGGTCATCGCTCGCGGGCGCCCGTTCAGATGCGCCGCCGAGGAGGCCAGCTTGGGAAAATCGGCCACCACATCGTGCCAGATCTGGTGCCAGATCGTGTCCACGCCGGGCACCTGGATCCCGCGCATGCACTTGAAGAAATCGCCGTCGGCGATGGCGAGCTGCGGCAGAATTTCCTCGTGCTCGATGTGGGTCTGCATCTCGACATGATTCTGGGAGCACCATTTGCCTTCCATGCCGAAGAAGTTCTCGCCAAAGAGATCGGACCACACGTCGGAATAGTCCGCATAAACGCGGTGGCTCTCGTCGAGATTGACGCTGGCTGGCGCAGTGGATCCGCGCCCGCCGATACTGATGGCGGCAATCTTCGCCAGGTAGGGACGCAAGTCATAGCCTTTGCGCTTCTGGAACTCGGCCAGCAGCGCGGGCGACCAGGGGTTGAAGCCGAAGGCCGGCTCGTCGCCGCGGAAACCCAGCACCGTCTTTCCCAATTCGTCGCCGACGACCTGCTTGTAGGCATCGAAGGTCCACTCGACGAAGAGTTTGTCCGCCTCGGGATTCAGGTAATCCATGAGCGAGTGTGTGCCGTCCTTCGCGCCGGTCTGGTTGTTGGCCGAGCGCGTGGGGCCGGAGCGGAACTGGGAGCGGGGCAGAACGATTTCCCAGTTGCCCGCGGGCACGGTCCAGTTCACGGTCCCCGACGAATTGTCGAGCGCCTGCGTGGCGCCGGTGTCGAGGTTGACAGCCAGCACGCAGATGGTTCGAGGATCGAGCTGGTAGGAGTACTGCTGGCCGGCGGTGACCGGGACGCGCTGGGGGGAAGCCAGGGCCTCCATGCGCAAGTCCGGGCGCTCGTTGGTGAATTTGCCGCCCGCAAACCCGGAAGGATATCCGCCGTCATCGTCGAACCACAGATGCATATCGCGTTTCCTGGCCTCCTCCACCAGAATCTTCACTGCCTGGAAGTAGCCGGCGGAGAGGTAGGGGGAGGCGCCGACCTTGGGCTCGACGAAAGCACCCATTACGCCCAGCGATTTGGCATGGTCGAGGATGGCCCCCATGGCTTCGCGGGTGAGCTTGTCGCTGAAGCCCCAGTCGAATTGCGAGCTGTATTCCGAGGGCGGCGAGGCGAATTCCGCCGCGAGTTGCGCGGCCGCCGGATCGGAGATTCGCTGCCACGGCCGTTCCTGGGCCGGAACGACGCTTGCCAACAGCAGCGGCATGAGGATTTGCGCGAAGGTCTTCATAGGGTTTTTACCGAGGATTTCCATTTTGGCTTTCCATCCAACGTCGGGCTTACATTCTCGCGATTTTGAGGGCGATGGCGTGCTGGTAAGGCGGCGCCTCCGGCATCTGCACGGTAAGGCGATTGTCATTCTGCGTCCATTTTACTAAGATCTCGCCGGCGGAAGGCATGCTCTTCTCCGGCCGACTCGCAGAGATTTCCGAGAACGTTTCCCCCTCCCCGCATCCGCCAATAGGAGATAGATTTGGCGCACCAGTACTGGCTCACGGACGACGACATTTCACCCGCTTCCCGCTCTTTGCGCCACCCGCCGGTCCGTGTGATACTCGGGAAGCGACATGCGTGTCTGCGTAACGGAGCGGCGCGATCCATCGCCGGGCGATCTGCTGCCGGCCGGAGAACTGGCTCCCGACCTGGCCCTGCCATGGGTGGCTAAATTACGATATGGGCTGCTGGCCGGGCTGGCCTCCCTGATCCTGCTGACACACTATGTCTTCGGAGTCGGACTGCCCATCGCCTGGCTGGCCATCCCCTTGGCCGTGATGGCCGTGAGCAATCTGTTCGCACGGCAGGTGATCCGCGTGTTGGGGGCGCGCCCGGCCTTGGGGACGCTGCTGGCTCTAGACACTTTTTGCCTCACGGCGTTGCTGGCCCTCACGGGCGGCCCGGCGAATCCGTTCACCGTGCTCTACCTGGTGCAAATCACGCTTTCGGCGGTGATTCTGAGCAAGGCGTGGACCTGGGCGCTGGGCCTGGTTTCCGCCACGGGCTTCGGCATGCTCTTCGCGGTCCACGTCCGGCTGCCCATTTTCGAGGCGCATCATGCGGCGGACGGCTTCTCGGCCCACCTCACGGGAATGTGGCTGGCGTTTGCCGCCGGCGCCTTGCTGATCACGGTCTTCATCGGCAAAGTCTCGGAGGCCTTGCGCAAGCGGGAGCAGGAGGTTCTGGCGCTGCGCGACCGGCTGGCGCGGCATGAGCGCCTGGGCGCCATCGCCACCCTGGCCGCGGGCGCGGCGCATGAGCTTGGAACGCCGTTGGGCACCATTGCGGTGGCATCCAAGGACCTGGAGTACTACGCCACCGAAATCTCCAGTAACGCGGAAGTGGCCGAGGACGCGCGCCTGATTCGCTCGGAGGTGGAGCGCTGCCGCCGCATCCTCAACCAGATGTCCGCCCGGGGCGCGGAACCGCTGGGCGAAACGCCGGCCATCGCGCAACTGGAGGAGTTTCTCGAAAGCGTGGTTGCCGGGATCCCTCCCGCGGCGCGTCCGGCGATCCGAACGGAAGTCGCGGGCGCGCGGCGCGAGGCCGCGTTTCCGTGCGAGGCGGCGCGCCAGGCGCTCACCGCCCTGGTGAAGAACGCGCTAGACGCTTCCCAAGCCGGACAGACGGTGTCTTTGAGCGCCGAAGCCGCCGGCGGGAAGCTGCGATTCTCGGTGCGGGATTCCGGCCACGGGATGAGCCCGGAGGTTCTGAATCGCGTGGGCGAGCCGTTCTATACCACGAAGGCGCCCGGGCAAGGCATGGGGTTGGGCGCGTTCCTGGCCCGCCTGCTGGCGCAGAGGCTGGAGGGCAGCCTGACCTTCGATTCGGAGCCTGGGGCGGGCACGCGCGCGGTACTGGAGTTTCCGCTGATCGAGGCCCATGGAGCAAGAGGAGCCACTGGCGCCGGCGGTTGACGACGGCGGCTGCCGATGTGGGGCCAAGCCTTCGGGCTTGCCGCCGGCCTTCTGGCCGGCGTTCTTCGCGCCGGCGCCAGACGCCGGCCAGAAGGCCGGCGGCAAGCCCGAAGGCTTGGCCCCACACAAGCCGGTCCACGGCCGAACTGTAGGAACCCATACAGTGACGATCTTGCCGCGACATTTTGCCGCATCGACAATCGGATCTTATCCACTTAATCTCAGGTTTGGCTGGCATGCGGGTTGCGAAACAGGGGGAACCGACCGTGCGCGGCATTCCCGGGCGCAAGGTTCCGACTCGCACCGCGACGCGCCTGGCGATCCTGCTGATTGCGTTGTTCCCACTTGGGACCGCCGCTCTGGCGCAAGCTCCCGAGGGACGGATTGCGGGGGTCCTGAAAGACCCGTCCGGCGCGGTGGTGCCGGGTGGACGAATTACAATCAAGGCCCTCGATTCCGGACGCGCCACATCGGCTGTCACGGACCGGGAGGGGCGTTTTGCCTTCGAGCGCGTGGCCGTGGGACGCTACCAGGCATCGGCGTCCTTCTCCGGGTTCGCCACATCCGTGCGCAGCGACGTCACCGTCGCGGCGGGCCGGGAAACCGTCGTCGATTTCGAACTGAGCATTGGCGCGAGTACCACCGTTGTCCGGGTGACCGAGCCGGCGGTGACGATGGATTCCGAGAGCATCGTTCTGGCTAGGGCCAGAACCAGCGATACGGCATCGCTGCTCAGCGGCGCGCCGGGTCTGGACCTTTACGACAGCGGAGGCGTGTCGAGTTTGCCCGCGATTCACGGCATGGCCGACGACCGTGTGAATGTGCTGATTAACGGCATGTCCCTGGCGGCTGCCTGTTCCAACCACATGAATCCTCCCACGTCCTACATCGCTCCGGCGGATGTCGGCGGCGTGAGCCTCATGGCCGGCATTACGCCTGTTAGCCGCGGCGGCGACAGCATCGGCGGCTCCATCGTCATCGACTCGCCGGCCCCGGAGTTCGCCGCCAGCGGCCAGGACGTTGCGACCCATGGCGGCGTGTCGGCATTTCACCGGACTAACGGGATTGTAAATGGCGGCAACGCCTGGGTGTCCCTCGCGACGCAGAACTTCAGCGCCGGCTATGTGGGTTCGTATGTCAATGCCAACGACTACAAGAACGGCGCCGGCGAGATGGTCAAATCCACCTTCTACGAATCGGAGAACCATGCCCTGGAACTGGCCGCCCGCCGGGGAAACAACCTGTTTACAGTCGACCTTGGATATCAGCACATCCCCCAACAAGGGTTCGTCAACGCCCGCATGGACATGGCCGACAATCAGGCCCAATCCGCGAATCTTCACTATGTCGGCGCGTTCGCTCGGGTGAGACTCTCGGCGCGCGTCTATTACGAGGACACCAGGCATGTAATGAACGTCCTGAAAGACAAGCTTCCTGGCATGGAAATGCCCATGGACACCAAGGGTGGGAACCTGGGTTATACGGTCGAGGCGGATATCCCGCTATCGGCGCGCGATACCTTGCGCATGGGCAATGAACTGCGCCGCTTCACGCTCAATGACTGGTGGACGCCGGTGATGAATATGGTCGGCGGCATGGGTCCCGGCACGCTGTTGAACATAAACAACGGACGGCGCGACAGGTTCGGTACGTTCGCCGAATGGGAGACCAGGCGCGGCAAGGGATGGACGGAGCTGCTCGGCGTTCGTAACGACGTGGTACGCATGAATACGGACAACGTGGTGGGTTATAACACGTCGACCACCACAACCGGAAGCGCGGCGTACGCCGCCGATGCCGCTGCTTTCAACTCACTCGATCACTATCGCCAGGACATCAATTTCGATCTGACCGCGCTGGCCCGCTACGAGCCGGATTCCACCACCACGTTCGAATTCGGTTACGCCCGGAAGACGCGCTCTCCCAGCCTCTATGAGCGTTACTTGTGGGTCAAGCGGAGCGCTATGTCGGTGGATATGAACGGGTGGTTCGGCGATGGCAACGGCTACACGGGAAACCTGAACCTGCGGCCCGAGGTAGCCAACACGGTAAGTGCAACCGCGGGATGGCACGATAAGGCCAAAGAGCGCTGGGAGCTGAAGATCACGCCATATTACACCTATGTTCAGAACTACATCGACGTGGATCGCTGTCCGGTGATCGCGGACGGGAGCAGCGGCTGCACCGCCGCCAGATTCAACGCCACCTCCGGGTTTGTCACTTTGCAGTTCGCCAACCACGCCGCCGAACTCTACGGAGTCGACGGCTCGGTTCGCATGCCCTTGGGAGGAAACGCCAGCCTCGGCGATTTTGCGCTGGCTGGGGTCATGGGCTATGTGCGCGGTGAGAACTTCGATACCGGAGACAATCTGTATCACATGATGCCTCTCCACGGGGACCTGTCTTTGGAGCATCGCCTTGGCAAATGGTCCAGCGCCCTCGGTTTTCAGGCCGTGGATGCCAAAACCGACGTAGAGGCGGTTCGAAACGAGCTGCCAACCCCTGGTTACGCGCTGCTCAACCTGCGCTCCGGCTATCAGTGGAAGCTGGACGAAAGGGCCAGTATGCGCCTCGATGCGGGCATCGACAATCTGACTGGCCGGAAATACGCGCTGCCCCTGGGCGGCCGTTATTGGGTGGGAGATATGACCGGAAACACTTCCGTGCCCGGCATGGGCCGGTCGGTCTACAGCGGTTTGACGTTCCAGTTCTGACGGGTCGCGGGCCAGCGCGCGATACTGGAATTTCCGCGGATTGAAAACCATGGATCGAGAGAGGCCGCTGGCGCTGGTAGTCGACGACGACGAACCATTTCGGATGCGCCTGCGCCGCGCGTTTCAGATGCGCGGCTGGGACGCGCTCAGCGCCGATGGCGGCGATGCGGCGCTCGAAGCCGTCCGCCAATCGGCGCCCGACCTGGCGATTGTCGACCTGCGTCTGGCGAATGAATCGGGCCTCGAAATCGTACGCCGCCTGCGCGCCGCCGACGGCGCGCTGGCCATCATCATGCTGACCGGCTACGGCAGCATCGCCACGGCCTTGGAAGCCGTGAAATGCGGCGCCGACCACTACCTCTGTAAGCCGCTCGACGTGGACCAGATTCTGGCCGCGTGGCGCACCTTGCGAACCGGGCCGAAAGAGAGCCCGCCTCCGCCCGCCGCGGCCCCCAGCCTGGCGCGCGTGGAATGGGAACACATCCAACGCGTGCTCTCCGATTGCGGCGGCAATATCTCGCGGGCGGCCAAGCTGCTGGGCATGCACCGCCGCTCGCTCCAGCGCAAGCTCGGTAAGTACCCGCCGCGCGAATGAGAGTGGCCGGAGATGCCGGCGCCGACGCAGCTGGACGGCGAACGCGCTTAGTCAGTATGATGAAAACTCCCACCATGGATTCAAGCGCCACGCCCAATCCCGAACCGCCGACAGTTGAGAACGCGAACCGTCCGAACCGTTGGCTCTCGGACTGGCGGGTTTCCGTGCTGGCGCTGATTGGGCTGTGGGCGGTCATTTACATGGCCGGTCTCTCGCGGCCCGCCTTGCTCGACGACGTGGACACGGTACACGCCGAGGCCGCGCGCGAAATGCTGCTGCGGCACGACTGGGTGACGCTGTACACCAACGGCTTTCGCTATCTGGAAAAAGCTCCGCTGCTGTATTGGAGCCTGGCGGCCAGCTACCGGATTCTTGGCATCGGCGATTGGAGCACGCGTTTGCCCCTCATGCTCGCCGTGCTGGCGCTGGTTCTTACCACCTACCGGTTGGGCCGGTATGCTTATGGGGAGGCGGGCGGCCTGTATGCGGGGGTCGCGCTGACCACATCGCTCGGCCTGTATGTTTTCACCCGCTTTCTGATTCCCGAGGTGCTGGTCGCGCTGTGGCTGACGCTCGGGTACTACTTTTTTTTGCGGTCGCTCGAAGAAGAATGCCCCTCGCGTTTCGTTTGCTGGGGATTCGCGGCGGCGTGCGCATTGAATGTACTGACGAAAGGCCTGATCGGACTGGTGTTTCCGGCGGGAGCGATCGTGCTTTATCTTCTGTTGACGGGAAATTTGCGGCGCTTGCCGAGGCTGCGCGTGGTTTCGAGTTCGCTGGTGTTTTTGGCGATCGCCGCGCCGTGGCACATCCTGGCGGCGTTACGCAATCCGGCGCAGGGCCAGGCGCGTGGGTTTCTGTGGTTCTACTTCATCAATGAACATGTGATGCGCTTCCTGGGCAAACGCGTGCCTCCGGGGTACGACACCGTTCCGCTCGGGATCTTCTGGGGACTCCTGTTGGCGTGGCTCTTGCCCTGGAGCGCATTCCTGCCGCAAGCTCTCCGCGACGTCCCGGCGCGATGGCGGGAACTTCGGAGCGAGCCAGGGACTAAGCTGGACCGGCGGCAGCGCGCGAATCTGCTCTGCTTCCTATGGGCGCTCGTCATCGTGGGGTTCTTCAGTTTCTCAACGCGACAGGAGTACTACACAATCCCCGCCTTGCCGGGCGCGGCGCTTTTGGTGGGCGCATGGCTGGCGCGTGAATCCGGATCGGCGGCGCGCGAGTCGGACCGCCGGGCGGGAAGGATATCTTCCACAGGCCTGCTTGCTTTCGGCGTGCTGGCGTTTGTGGCCGGAATGTATCTCTTGTTTGTTTCCCATCGCCCCGCTCCCGGGGCAGAGCTGGCGGACCTGCTCAAGAAAAATCCGCAGGATTACGACTTCTCGCTCGGGCACGTGCTTGATCTGACGCCGCGGGCGCTGGGTGCGTTTCGCGGTCCGCTTCTGGGGGCATCGCTCGGGTTGTTTCTCGGGACCGGATTGAACTGGATCCTGCGACGGCGCGGACGTCCTTTTGCGGGCAATGTCGCGCTCGCCGCCATGATGGTCGCGTTACTGGCCTGCATACATTCCTCCTTCAGCACGTTTTCGCCGATTCTTTCTTCTTCCAAGCTCGCGGAGGCGATTCGAAAGCAGTTTCGGCCGGGCGACGCGATCGTGATCGATGGCGAGTACCACCAGGCCTCCACGCTTAATTTTTATACTGGGATACAGGTGCACGTCCTGCACAAACCGAGCGGGAACCTGTGGTACGGCGCGAAATTCCCCGATGCGCCGCATATCTTCGAGACTCCGGAATCGCTGGCGGTATTGTGGAACGGTCCGGCGGAGGTGTTCCTGTGGACGGACCAGGAGGAGCCGAAAGAACTGATCGGCCTGAGGTCCTTCCCGCTGGCGCGCAGCGGGGGAAAACTCATTTTCACGAATCGCGCCCCAAGGGAGTAACCGCGGGCGCGCTCCCGGGCGAAGAGGCAGCGGGTTCCATCCCCAGAAAAGCCCGTTTGCCCCCCTAAATCGATTTCTTTCCAGCATCTTACCGGAATGGTTCTTTAGAGCCATTTGGGGCCGGGCCTGTAACTTTGTCGGGAAAGGATCGCCCCTCTTTTTGAGTGGCGAACCGCGGACAGCTACGGCCCCGATGCCTGGCGGCGTTGAACCTCGCCCTGGGCACGGCGTTCCGGCCGTCTCACGGCTTGTCCCCGGATGCGTCGGCCCCGTTTCAGGGAGCGCACGCGTGTTGATTGCGTACGTTATCCTAGGGGTGGCCATCGCCGGGACCATCGCTTCGACGATTGTCTTTGTTCTTGCCGTTTTTGGAGCGGTCCAATTCCGGCGCAGCGCCCAGCGTGAGGGGCAAAACCATGGAAGATCGGCAGCGGACCTGCCGCCGGTCTCCGTCCTGAAACCCGTGCATGGCAAAGAGGCGCGGCTAAAAGAGAACCTCGAGAGCTTTTTTCGCCAGAACTATGCCGAATACGAAGTCCTGTTTGCGGCCGACGAGCCGGACGACCCCGCTCTGCCCGTGATCCGGGAGATTTGCGCGCGCTATTCCCACATCCCAAGCCGGGTCCTGGTGACCGGGCAGCCGCCCTGGCCGAATGCGCCAAACTACTGCTTCCATCGCCTGACGGAAGTCGCGGCGCATGACATTCTGGTCACGAGCGACAGCGACGTTGAAGTTGGCCCGAATTATTTGCGTGACGTGGTCTCCCCGTTGCTCGACCCCCAAGTTGGGGCCGTGACCTGCTTATTTCGCGGCAAGAGCGCTGGAGGAACCTGGGCCGCTCTCGATGCCATCGGAATGTCCGTCGAGTTTACCGCCGGGGTCTTGATCGCCAATCTTTTGGAAGGCATGAAATTTGGACTGGGACCGACCATCGCGCTGCGCAAGGATTCCATAGCGCGAATTGGCGGCTATGCCGCGGTCCGCGACTACCTTTCGAACGACTTCGTGGTCGGCAATTTCATTCATAAGGTCGGCTTCCGGGTCGTGCTGTCCAGCCATGTGGTCGATCATGTGTCTCCGCCCATGACATTCCGGCGAATGTGGGAACGACAGCTACGTTGGGCGATGGGAACTCGCTACTCGCGTCCGAAAGGCCACCTTGGGACGGGACTGACCTTCGCGGTCCCGTATGGGATTCTGGCCCTGGTCGCCACGTCCCTGTTGGGCTACCCGTCGTTGGGCGTCGCCTTGTTCGCCGCCGCGCTGCTGAACCGGATGGCGGAGTGTTGGATCGTCGGCTGGTGGGCCGCCCGCGACCCGGTCGCGCGACGCGCGGCGTTGCTCTATCCGCTGAGAGACCTTCACGGCTTTATCGTCTGGTGCGCCAGCTACCTGTGCAAACGCAGCCTGTGGCGCGACAACAAGTACGAGTTGCTCAAGGGTGGCAGACTGGTCGCCCGGCGGGCCAACGGCTCTGTCGTCACGCCTGGGTAGGTCGCTCTTTCTTCTCCGCCCGCCTGGCAAATAGAATTGTCTGTGCGCCGAGGCGCGTTCCGGGCCACGTTTCGGTTTCACATGGCGCAGTTTAGTATGATGAACCTGTAATGTCCCAGCGGCAACCCATGGCAGCCCAGGCGGCTGCGCTCCCGCCGCACGCCGCTCCCCCTCTGGCTGAACTGGAGAGGGTCCTCGGCTCGGCGGTTCGCGGCAAAGCGGAGGTGGTCAGGCTCTCCGTGGTCTGCCTCCTGGCGCGGGGCCACCTGCTGATCGAAGACGTTCCGGGAGTCGGAAAAACCACCCTGGCGCAGGCCTTGGCCCGCGCCGTGGACTGCCGTTTCCACCGTCTGCAATTCACCAGCGACATGCTCCCCAGCGACGTTCTGGGCGTGACCATCTACAACATCCGCTCGGAGGCCTTCGAGTTCAAACCGGGACCGATTTTCAGCAATTTTCTCCTGGCCGACGAGATCAACCGCACCACCCCCAAGACGCAATCGGCGCTGCTCGAGGCCATGAACGAGGGCCAGGTCACCATCGACGGGCGCTGCCATCCGCTGCCCCGGCCGTTCATGGTGATCGCCACCCAGAACCCGGTGGAGCATCACGGCACCTATCCGCTGCCCGAATCGCAGCTCGACCGTTTCCTCATGCGCCTGCGCGTAGGCTATCCCGATCCCCTCAGCGAGCGGGAGATCCTGAGGAACTTCGGCGACAGTCTGCCCGCGCCCGCCGCCTCGTGTCTGGCCGGCGAAGACGTCTTGCGGCTGCAGGAGGCCGTGCCCCGCATCGCGGTGGACGATGCCCTGGTGGATTACATGCTGGCCATCGTGGAGAAAACGCGCAACCACGAGGCGCTGGCGCTGGGCGTGAGCCCGCGCGGATCCCAGGCGCTGTACCGCGCCGCGCAGGCGCTGGCGCTGGTGGAAGGCCGGGAGTACGCCATTCCCGACGACGTGAAGCGCCTGGCCGCGCCCATTTTCGCGCACCGCGTGGTCATCAACACGCGCGCCACGCTGGCCCCGCGCCGCGCCGACGTGGGCGAGCGCATCATCGAAGAAATTCTGAGTCAGGTGGAAGTCCCCTTGTAAACGCTCCTATTATGAAAACCGCGATCATCGGCCTGCCCATGACGGGCAAGACCTCCCTGTTCACCATCCTCACGGGCGCCCATCACGAGACGCGCATCGGCTCCACGGCCGCTCGCATGGGCGTGGCGAAGGTGCCGGATCCCCGTCTGGACGAACTGACCCGCGTCTTCGAACCGCTCAAGACCACCCACGCCGTCGTCGAATACGTGGACATGCCGTCCATCTCGAAGGAAAGCCTGCGCGATCCCAGCTACCTGGCCAGCCTGCGCGTGGTGGACGCTTTCGCCCAGGTGCTCCGCCTGTTTCAGGATGAGACCATCCCCCACGAGCGGGGCTCGCTCGACCCGCTGCGCGACCTGGAAGACGTCGAGACGGAGCTGATCCTGAGCGACCTGGTGGTGATCGAGAAACGCCTCGAACGGCTGGAGAAAGACCGCAAGAAAATCAAGAACGCCGAGCTCGATCGCGAGTTCGAAGCGCTCCAGTGCTGCCGGGCGGCGCTCGACGCCAACCAGCCGCTGCGCCAACTGGATCTCGACGCCGACCAGGAGAAACGCATCCGCGGCTTCCAGTTCCTCTCGCAGAAGCCCATGCTCTACGTGCTGAACCTGGGCGAAAACGAAGCCGGCCAACTGCGCGAGCGCGAGCGGGAATATCGCGACGGCGCGCTGGCCGGGCGCAAGCGGACGGCGGTGGCCGCCGTGTGCGGCAAGATCGAGGCGGAGTTGGCCGAGTTGTCCGCCGAGGAGCAGCGCGAATACCTGGCCAGCTACGGCTTAAAGGAGTCGGGACTCGAGCGGCTGATCTCGGCCACCTACTCGCTGCTGGGATTGATGAGTTTCCTCACCGCCGGCGAGGATGAAGTGCGCGCGTGGACCATACCGGCCAACAGCAACGCCGTGAAGGCCGCCGGGGCCATCCATTCGGATTTCGAAAAGAAGTTCATCCGCGCGGAGGTGGTGAACTGGAAATCCCTGGTCGACCTGGGCGGATACGCCGGCGCGCGCGAAAAGGGACAACTGCGCCTGGAAGGAAAAGAATACATAGTCAAGGATGGCGACGTGCTGGTGATCCGGCACGGATAGCGGGGCCTGTAAGTATAGCGAGCTCAATCGCCGGCGAGCGCCCGCCGCACTACCGCCGGCTCTTTCGCGATCACCGTCAGGTAGGCGCGCGCGGCCGAGTCCGGCTGGCGTCCGCCTTGCTCCCACTCCTGCAGGGCGCGCTTGCTGATGCCATAAGCTCGCGAGAATTCGGCCTGCGACATCCTCACTCTCTTGCGAATGGCCTTCACGTCGACCGGCTTCGGCCAGACCTGCTCCAGTTCGATTTCGCCGCGCCGGTGCGCCAGCGCCAACTTCATTCCCTCGATCAGGTCCGCTCCAAAGGCCGTATTCTTCGCAGCCGCTTTCTTGGGCATTCTACTGCGCTCCTTTCAGATGAGCCGCAATTCGCCGCAATTCTCTTTTCTCGTCCGAGGTCAGATCGGTTCTGACGGTCTTCCGCGAATGCACTCGTCGAGGAGAATCTTCATCCAAGCTGGCCGACGTGCACGGACTTGGCAAGTTCCAACGCGGAGATGGCGGCTTCACGGGTCACGGTGGGGAAGTCGTCGATGAACTCGTCCAGGGCTTGCCCGCCCTCCAGGTAATCCAGCAACGCCTGAAAAGGAACACGCGTGCCGCGGAAGACTGGAGTTCCGCCGAGAACATCGGGGTCTTTCACAATCACTTCGCCGGCAAGGTTCACGCTGGGCGCCTTTGGGGCAGTTGCCCGCAACACCAGTTTACACTCAGCGTGGCTGCGTCGCGGGCGCCGGGGATAGATAGACCCTACGCCACCCGCTCTCCGATCAAGCACGCAATCGCCACCGTCGCGCAGAGCAGCGGGAACCAGTCCCCCCAGCGCGTATACGGCGTTTTTTCGGAGATGTAATCGAAGCCCGTATAGGAGGTGGCCGCCGCGAAAAGCGGCAGCGCGCCGCGCAGGCGTCCGGCGGAATCGATGGTGGCGGTGACGCCGTCGTTGGTGGAGCGGAGAATCCAGCGGCGGTTCTCCGCGGCCCTCATGCGCACCATCGAAAGGTGCTGCCAGCGGGCGGCGCTCTTGCCGAACCAGCCATCGTTCGAGATGTTGAACAGCGCTTCGGCCCCGCCCGCGGCGAAGCGGCGCACGAAACTGGGGAAGACCGATTCGTAGCAGATGAAAACGCCGATCTTGCGGCCTTCCGCCACCGGCGAGACCACCACGCGCCGGCCCGCGGCGAAGTCGCCCGCCTCGCGGCTCACCTTGTCCACCAGCGCGCCCAGCGGCCAGGGCACATACTCGCCGAAGGGAACCAGGTTCACTTTGTCGTAGCGGCTCACCAGCTCGCCTTCGGGAGAAACCAGGGCCGCCGAGTTGAGCGGAGCCCCGGAGCTGTTGTGGCTCACCACCCCCACCAGAAAGTAGGCATTGAGGGTACGCGCCAAAGCGCCGGCGTAGGCCCGGAAACTCGGGTCCTCATCGTAATAGAGTGGGGCTGGAGCCTCCGGCCAAGCCACAATCGAGGGCGGCTGCCGAGCCTCCCGGCTGGCCCCGCGAAGCGTCAGGCTCAACTGCTCGACGAGCATTTTTTCGAGCGACTCCGCGTTCCAGTCCTCGCTCTCCGAGAGGTTGGGCTGTACCAGCAAGGCGGTGGAATGGCCGCGCTCGGCGGGAGGCATTTTGGGCAGCAGAAGCAGCGCCGGCAAGGCCAGCAGCCAGGCCAGGTGCGCGCGCGGCCGGCCCAAAATCGCCAGCGCCAGGGTCGCGGCAGCCGCCGCGAACACGAAAGAGAGGCCGTAGACGCCGGTGATGGGCGCCAGGCGCATGGGAACCGCCATGTCGATTCCCGCGTTGCCCAGCGTCAGCCAGGCGAAGCCCAGCGGCCCGTGGGTCACCTCCACCGCCACCCAGAGAGCGGCGGTGGCGGGAACGGCCCACCATCGGCGCATTACGATCCCGGCCAGCCAGGCGAACACGCCCATGTGCAGCGCCTTCACAATGGCGAAGAGCGTGAAGACGGCCCATCCCGCCGTCTGGCCCATGCCGCCGTAAAAAGCCAGCACGAACTGAATCCAGTAACAGACTCCGAACCAATACAGCACGCCGGATATCCAGCCCAGGAGGAACCGGCGCATGGGACGGCGCTCGCGTACGGCCGCAATCAGCAACGGCGCCAGCGCCATCGGCGCCAGCCAGGCGATCTGGAAACGCGGGAACGCCAGAATCAGCAGGGCCGCCGAAGCCATCGCCAGAATCAGGTTCAACACGGCGGCCGGAGGGCTCGCTCGCTCACCGCCTCCGCCATGTAGGAACTGCGGACCAGCGGCCCGCTGAAGACCGCCCGGAAGCCCAGGGAACGGCCGTACTCGCCATACGCCGCAAACTGGCGCGGCTCGATGTAGGCGGCCACCGGCAGGTTACGCCGGGACGGCTGAAGGTATTGGCCAATGGTAGCCACGTCGGTCCCCGCGCCGCGCAGATCGCGCAACAGAGCGTAAACCTCGTCTTCGGTCTCGCCCAGTCCCACCATGAATCCGGATTTCACCAGAGCCGTGGGATAAGGCTCCTGCCTTGTCAATCCGAGCGAAGCTCGGACGGTTGCGTTTCCCGCCAACGGCCCCTCCGAGAGATAGCGCCGCGCGAACGCCAGCACCGCGAGCGACCGCCCATAATCCGCCTGCGGGCGCACCCGCCGGTACAGCCGCGGGACCGTCTCCACGTTGTGGTTGAACACCCGCGGCCCGGCGTCGAGCACGCGCGCGACGGCGCCGCAATCTCCCTCGAAATCGGGCGTTAAAGCCTCGACTCGCGCCTCCGGAAGAGCCTGCCGCACCCGGCGCACGGTCTCGGCGAAATGGCGCGAGCCGCCGTCCTCCAGGTCGTCGCGATTCACGCTGGTGATCACTACGTAGCGCAGCCCCATGGCGGCCGCCATGCGGGCCACGTTGGCCGGCTCCTCGGGATCGAGGCGCTCCGGGCTGCCCTTCGGAACCGCGCAGAAGCCGCATCCGCGCGTGCACCGGTTGCCCAGAATCAAGAAGGTGGCAGAGCCGCGGTGGAAGCACTCGTGGATATTGGGGCAGCGCGCCGATTCGCACACCGTATGCAGACGCGAGGAGCGGAATCCGGCTTTCAGCCGGTGCAACGAGACGAAGTGCGTGGGGCTCTTGCGCGCCCACTCCGGCAGCCTGGGCCGCGCCGCGCCGATCTGGACCAGGGGCGCTTCCACGCTATTTCGAAATCGGATGCAATCCGAAGCGGGTTTCCAGATCGCTCTTGGCCTTGGCCTTGGATTGCGTGTCGGAATACGGCCCCACCACCAGGTGCGTCAGCTTGTCGGCGTCCGAGCGCATGAAAGCGGGCATGCCGCCGTCTTTCAGGGTCTGCAAGAGATCCTGAGCGTCCGCGGGATCCTTCCAAGCTCCCACCTGCCAGTACGAGCCCGGCGGCGCGGCGGGAGGGGTGGCGGGCAACGCGGGCGGCGGCGGGTTGGCCGGCGCCGTTTCGCGCGCGGGTTGCGTGGTCGGCTGCGGCGGCGGTTCGGCGGCGGCCTGTTGGGAAGCGTCGCCCGCGGCCGGCTCCGTGGGGGGCGTCGCCGCGGCGGGCTGCGAAACAGCGGGCTGCGGCGCTGCCGGCGGATGCGTCTCCGCCGAAACGGGCGGCGTCGTGGCTGCCAGGTCCGCCTTCGCCGAATGCGGCGAGTTCTGTCCCACTACATACCCCATCATGAACACCACCGCCAGCAGCAGCACCACGATGAAGAAGCCGCTCAGCAACTGGCGGTCGCCCACCACCAACTCGAATTCGCCGGTTTCCTTGTTTCTCATGTTCTACGAATTGCCGTTCTTGCCCACGCGGTCCAGCGCCCGTTCCAGAGACGACATTATATCGAGCGGCAGAGGGAACACGATGGTGGTGTTCTTCTCCGCGCCAATTTCCACCAGGGTTTGCAGGTAGCGCAACTGAATGGCCACCGGCTGCTTCTGGATCACCTCGGCGGCCATGGCCAGCTTTTCCGCCGCCGTGTATTCGCCTTCGGCGTGGATGATCTTGGCGCGGCGCTCGCGCTCCGCCTCCGCCTGCCGCGCGATGACCCGGATCATCTGTTCCGCCAGATCCACCTGCTTGACTTCCACCATGGTCACTTTCACCCCCCAGGTAGAGGTGTGCTGATCCAGAATGGCTTGCAGACGGACGTTGAGCTTCTCGCGCTGGCTCAGCAAGGTATCGAGATCCACCTCGCCCAGCACGCTGCGCAGCGTGGTCTGGGCGAGCTGCGAGGTGGCGTACAGGAAGTTGGAAACCTGTATCACCGCCAGGCTCGGGTCGAGCACCCGGAAGTAGATCACCGCGTTCACCTTCACGGTGACGTTGTCGCGCGTGACTACGTCCTGCGACGGCACCTCCAGGGTGTCGATTCGCAGGGAAACGCGGACGATACGGTCGATGGGAGCGAAAACCAGGATGATGCCGGGCCCCTTGGGGCGCTCCAGCACGCGGCCGAGCCGGAAGATGACGCCCCGCTCGTATTCCCGCAGGATTTTGATCGAGTTCAGCAGGTAGATGACCACGATCGCGATGACGACTATCAACAGCGTGCCTGACTCCATTTCATTCTCCTCTCCGGTCGTCCATAGGCTCGACCGTGAGCCTGAGCCTGTCGATGGCGGTGACGCGGACGCTGGCGCCGGCCGCGGCGGGCCGTAGCGAGATCGCGTCCCAATACTCTCCGTGCACGAACACTTTGCCGGCCGGGGCCAGCTCCGTAATGGCGGCGCCCACCTCGCCCACCATGCCCTCGCTGCCGGTGACCGCTTTGGCCCGCCGCGCGCGCAACGCCAGGGAAAGCAGCAGGACGGTAATGGCGGAGAAGGGGAGGGTCAACGCCGCCGCCGTGCTCCAATGAATGCGCATTTCCGGCAGCGGGCTGTCGATCAGCATCACCGCGCCCAACATCATGGAGACCGCGCCTCCCGTGGCCAGGACCCCGTGCGAAGCGAACTTGGCCTCCAGCGCGAACAGGGTGAAGGCCAGCAGCAGCAACGCCGCGCCCAGCCAGTTGATGGGCAGCACCGATATGGCGGACAATCCCAGCAGCGCCAGAATGGCTCCCACCACTCCCGGCGCTATCAGCCCCGGCGAGGTGAACTCCACGTAGATGCACAGGGCCCCGATCACCAGCAGGATGAGCGCGATATTCGGATCGGCGATCGCCGCGACGATCTTCTGGCGCAGCGACCGCTGGTAGATCTCGATCTCCGCGCCGGCGGTGGCGAGCGTTTGCGAGCTCCCGTTGAACCGGGTGACGCTCCGCCCGTTCAGGGCCGCCAGCAGCGCTTGCTCGCCGGGCGCCACCAGGTCGATCAGATGTTGCTCCAGCGCTTCGCGCTCGGTGAAGGACTTGCTTTGGAGCACGGCGCTTTCGGCCAGCGCGCTGTTGCGGCCCCGCTTGGCGCAGATGCTGCGCATGTACGCAGCCGCGTCGTTCTCCACCTTTTCCTTCATCACCGCGTCCATCTCGCCGCCGAGGGCCACCGGGTGCGCCGCTCCGGTATTGGTTCCCGGCGCCATGGCAGCCACGTCGCCGGCCTCCAGGATGAAGAAACCCGCCGAAGCGGAGCGCCCTCCGCTGGGGGCTACATACGTGACCACGGGCACGGGCGAGGCGACCAGCGCTTCGATGGTTTCGCGCATGGCGTCCATCAGCCCGCCGGGCGTGTTCAGACGGACGATGAGTACGGCCGCGTTCTCCCTCCCCGCCTGGGCGATGGCGCTCCGCACGATTTCCGCGGTGATGGGATGCACCATGCCGTCCACGTCCACCACCACCGCCTTGACGGCCGCGGATCCGGCAGGCGCGCCCAGCGCCAGCATCGTCAGAGCTACCGCAAGTCTTCGCAACCTACACACAACTATACACTACCAGGACAGGCTGATCCGAAAGGACATGGTTTCGCCAAAGGACCATCGGAGCCGCGACGTTGATTTCAGAGCCGCGTTGTTTTCAGAGCCGCGACCGTAAGAGAGCGGCAGCCCGCGATTGACCGGCTCACTTCCCGGCAGGGTCTTTATGGCGCCGATACGAAGTTTTGATGATTTCGTAACACGGAACGGGGTACAATAAGAAAAATCCATCGCACAAGAGGGTGCATCGAAATGGCAAGAAAACGCATTGTAAACAGCGAAATGGCAGCGTCCTCGGGCCCGGCGTCCGCCGTCCCGGTCCGGCGCGTTGCTTCGCGGCGCACCATATTGAGCAAGCACGCCGCCGAAAACCCGGATAGCGGTAAGAACCCCAGCATTCCGGAGCCGGCCAGTCCGGCGTACGAACCCTCCCACCAGGAGATCGCCGCGCTGGCCTACTCCTATTGGGAGCAACGCGGCTGCCAGGGTGGTTCTTCCGAGGAAGACTGGGCCCGCGCCCAGCACGCTTTGCGCCAACGCGCCGCCGCGGCAGTCGCGTAGCGCGCCGATTCAAAGCCTCGCCCGGGCCCTGTTTCCGGACGGCGTTCAGACCCGCGGATGGAAGCGCCGGATGGCGTCCGCCATGGCGCCTTCATACGCTTCAATCAGCTTGTCCCACGCCGCGCTGGCCTCTTCGTCGATCTGCCTGCGGGCGGGATCGGCGTCGAACCAGGCCAGCGTCCGCCGCACGCCTTGCGCGAATGGAACCGTGGCGCGAAAGTCCGGCACGAACCGTTTGATCTTGCTGTTGTCGAACACCACGCTGGAGGCTTTGTCTCCGGTAAGGCTGCCCAGCTCTTCGGGTTGGCAGGCGGCCAGAAAATCGGAGGTCATGTGGACGAGCTTCGGCTCCGCGCCCGCGGCTTCCGCCACGATGCTGTAGAACTGGTCCCAGCACATCACTTCGTCGCTGGTGATGTGGAAAGCATGCCCGATGGTCTGCGGGTTGCCCAGCAATCCCACCAGCCCCTTGGCGAAATCGCTGTTGTGGGTGATGGTCCACAGCGACGAGCCGTCTCCGGGGACGATTACCTTCTTCCCGCGCCGCATCCTATCCACCACCGTGTATGACTTGGCCCAACTGTTCACCGCGAGAGTGATCTGGGTGTCGCCATAGGTCAACGACGGGCGGACGATGACGATCGGGAAACCCTCTTCGCGGCAGGCCCGCGTGAGGCGCTCTTCACACGCGATCTTGTTGCGGGAGTAATCCCAGTATGGATTGGCCAGCGGGGTGGACTCGGTGATCAGGTAGTGGCTCACGGGCCGCTGGTAGGCGCTGGCGGAGCTGATGAAAACGAACTGCCGCGCACGGTCCCGGAACAGGCGGATGTCGCGCTCGATCTGCGCCGGCGTGTAGGCGATCCAATCCACCACCGCGTCGTAGCGCGCGCCGCCGAGCGCTTGCGCGACGCCGCTCTCGTCCTCGATGTCCGCCGCCAGCGTTTTCACGCCCCGCGGAAGAGCGGCCGCGCGCCGCCCCCGATTCAGCAGGGTGAGGTCGATGCCGCGTTCCACCGCCAGCGCGGTGCATGCCGTGCTGATGATTCCGGTTCCACCGATGAAGAGAACTTTCATGTCAACGTTGTATCAGCAAACGTGGGAGGATTGCCAGCGCCGCGGGGTTCGCGATCGCGGCCCTTCAGAACGCGTCCCTCGACTGGTTTAGCGATTCCTCCACCACGCGCAGCAGGCCGGCCGGGGTGAACGGCTTCGGCAGGAGAGTGTAACCCTTGCGGGTTACGAAACGCTGCACCATCTCGGCGTCGTGAAAACCGGAGATGAACAGCACTCGGAGATCGGGTTGCCGGGCGCGCAGCCGCTCGGCCAGCACCGGGCCGGTGAGGTCCGGCATGATCACATCGGTGAGCAGCAGGCGGACTGGTTCGACGCTATTCTCGTAGGCGCGGATGGCGCTCCAGCCGCCGGCCGCCGCCAGTACCCGATAACCCGCGCGGCTGAGGGTATCCTCCAGCAGACCCAGGACGCCAGGATCGTCGTCAACCACCAGAATTGTGGGTTTGGAACCATCGGGAGGCGGCGCGGAGGTCATAGGGGCTCGCAATCTCCGCGGGCGGGTCTGCGGTTATCGGTAGATCCGGATCCCCTCCCGCTTTACTCCCATTATATGCGTTGAGCCCCGACCGTCAGGGACCTAGCGCTGCGCCCAATACCCATGGCGGGCTTGCACCGCCAGACCCTTTTGCCTGGCCGTCAGTTGGATGGTGCGAAACCCGGAAAGGGTGACCGGCTTATCCGACACGTAGCCCAGATTGTACTGGTTGCGCAGTTCCTCTTGTATAATGTCGAACACCCGGTCCACGGGTTGCTTCTTCGAAACTTCGAAAAAACCACCGCCGCTCTCGTTCGACATGCGCTGCAAGGCGCGCACGCCCTCCCCGCCTCCGCCCCCGAGGATTCCATAGGCCCCGGAGTCGGAATAGAGAATCGAATAGACGAGCGTGTCGGCGCGCTGCGCCGCCTCCACGGCATCCTTCAGCGTGAGGTAGCTGCCCACATCCACGCCATCGGAAAGCACGATCAGGGCTTTCCGGCCGGTCAGCTTCTTCATGACCTCGGACGCGCGGACCACGGCGTCGTACAGCAGCGTTCCGCCGCCATGCTGTATGCGTAACTGGGCCGCGGACTCAGTGTCCACGTAGGCCAGGGCATCCTCTAATTTGGCGACCGAAGAGGTAAGCGCCTGGCGCATCTGCACGGCGCTATCGAACTGCATGATGAAAACCTGGTCCTGTTTTTCCCGGACCACCTGATCGAAGAAGCGCAGACTTGCGCCGCGCTCGGCGTCCAGCACGCGCCGCTGGCTGCCGCTGGTGTCCACCATCAGGCCGAGGGTCAGCGGTAAATTGCTCTCGCGCGCGAAATAGCGGATGGTTTGCGGGCGGCCATCTTCAGACAGCAGGAAATCTTCCTGGCTGAGATTGCCGACCAGCGATCCGGTCTTGTTCCGCACCGTCGCCAGGACATTTACCACTTTCACTTCGGTGGAAAAAACCGGCGTATCCTGAGCGCGGGCCAAGCCGGCGCCGCACGCCGCCGCGGCGCCCTGGAGCAGTTCGCGTCTGGTGAAATGGCCCGGCATGGGTGGCGCTAAAATCAGCTTATTGCATCGCCGCCAAGGCGCACAAGGCTCATGGCTCGCATGCGTCTTGTCCCTACCGTTTGAACCAGGCCGGCCCCACGTTGAGGTGGCGGCTTATGGAATCCGGAACCACCAGGAAGAGCAGAAAACCCACGGTGGCGTGGGCTATCCCCAAGAAATACAGATTCGGGTATCGCCGGTAGATGCGCGCGGAGCAACAACCCAGCGGGAGCGTGACGCTCATCAGGAACCAGTTGGGAGCGTGGGCGCAGCAGAACGCGGCCGCGGTGACCAGAGTGGCCGCGCGCCGCGGCATCACCGCCTCGAAGCGGTTCAGAAAGTAGGCGTTCAATGCGTACTGTTGCGCCAACCCCCACGGCAGATAAGCCGCCAGCGAAAGCGCCGCCCGCTCGGTACCGATCTGCCTGGCCGTTTGCAGAAGGATGCCTCCCCCCAGCAGGGCCAGCGCCAGCAAGGTCAATGCGGGCAGCAGTTCTTGCACGCAGTCGCGCAGGTTGTGAAGTCCGAAGCCCAGTGCGGCGGGGGTCTCGCCATGAAGCGCGTGCGAAAGCAGCATCAAAGCCGGGACGATCAGCCACAAGTTGCGGTTCACGTAGCGCAGTTCCCAGATGTAGGCGACGATCAGGGCGAAGATTACGACGGGTTCCAGAATGGCGAGTTTGCGGGTCACGGTTGCTCAGAAGAAAAAATGTTTGGTCGAATCCACCAGCATGTGCAGCCCGGCCGCCGACAGGACGGTCGAAGCCTTCTGAAACACTTTGCCATAGGCCAGGCCGGCGAGGGTCGCCAGGATCATGTAGCGCCAGTTGGGCAAAGGCTGCGGGCCATTGTCGAGATGCGCGCAGCCAAAGATCAGGCTGGCGGCCAGCAGTGTGCGGACGCCTCCGCCGAAGCGCTGCATAAGCAGGTTCTGGATGAGCGAGCGGAACAGGATCTCCTCCGGCAGCGCCGTGCCGATGAAGATCAGTCCGGCCGCCGCGGCCATTTGCCCCGCGGTTCTGACGGGCAGGTGCGGAGGCGGGATGAATCCAAGCGCCATTCCCACTATCGCCAGAACCGGGGCCACCACGGCAAACCCGGCCAGCGGCAGCCAGAGATCGCGATTCCACCGAGGCAAATTAAGTTTCAATCCTGGGAAGGACCGGAAGCCGGCGAACAGCGTCAAACCCAGAACCATGGCAATGCCATAGGCCACGCCATGCAGGAACCCCTGCGCCGCGCGAGGCACGAGGCTGGCCGCGGCGTTGAACTCGATGGGCAGCCAAAGCAGCAGGATGGTAAGGAAATCGAGCGCCGTGGGCCGTGGCGCGGGGCCGAGCCCCTGGAGAAACGCGCAGCACACGGGCGCGGCCGTGTAAGTCAACACCAGAAGCATCAGCGGCGCGCTGAAGGCTCCGGCCAGCAGCGCGGCGCCGGCGAAGGCGGCGGTAAGCAGCGCCGGGGCGGCCCAGATCCAGGCGGGGCGTCGGTGCAGGAGAGATCGCAAGCGCTCCACGAGAGCCGGCGCGAAAAACGCCAAGACCGCTGCCAGCCACAGCGCCAGAATCGTGGATTGGCCCATAGCCTCAGTGTGGCGCAAATTCTCCGCGCTTGGCTGCGGACATCGAGCGGCGCCGCAAATCCTGGTTAGAGCCACTGCACAGTCACTTCACGCCCCTTTTGACGCGGAGACGCGGAGGAATTCGTGAGAAGACTTGGTGGTTTGCCCTCTCCCGCCCTCTCTTGTCTCCTCTTGCCTCCTCGAATCTCTCTGCGTCTCCGCGTCTCCGCGTCAAAAAGTCGTTACGAACGGAGCCACTTTACAGTACGCCACTTTACGGTACGCCCCGCCACGGTCTCCCTGGGTGCTAAACTGTACCGAGAGTCGAGTGCGCGGGAATGCGCTGGTTGCCAATTATCTGCTGGCTCGTTTTGTGCCCGGCCGGACTGCCCGGCCAAGGTTTCGGAACCCTGAAGAAGACCATCGTTCTGGAGCGGAAACTGCCTGCCGCGGTCAAATTGCCGGGCAACGCATTCGATGTCAAGACCTCGGCGGAAAAGCCGCAGGACCCGTGCGAGAAGCTGGCGGCCGACAAATTGCAGTCCATGATCGAAACCAGCCTCATCCGCTTCAACAGCCAACTCGAGATCAATCCCGACAAGCCCGATACGCTGATCGTCGTCAAGGTGTTGATCTGCAATGCGGCGGCCACGCCGCAGTACAACACCCTGCTTTCCGGGAAGACCAAGGGACAGCGGCAGCCCTCCGGCGTGAAAGTGAACGGGCGCCTTCACGTGACGTACCAGGCCAGGACGCACGCGGGCAAGTTCGTGGACGCCGAGCCGATCGACGTCAAGTACGACCACGAGTTCGACCAGGTAAGCGGCGCCATTTCCGAAGCCAAGAAGGTCATCGGCAAGATTCCCCGTCCGGGCGCCAGGCGCAAGGATGAAGAGGGCGCGGACGAACCGCACACCATTGAGGATGTCATCGAGATTCTGGTGGACCGCACGGCCGAGCGCGTGGCGGCCCGCCTGGTGAATACCACCGAACGCGTTGAAATCATGCTGGCGCGCGGGGCCCTCGATCAGAATAACCGGAACGCCGACGCCGGCCAATGGACCAAATTCGTCGAAACATTGGAAACCATGCCGCCGCTCGCTCACTTGGAGGACGATGCCTACCGCCTGTATAACATCGGCGTGGGAGACGAAGCTCTGGGTTACAAAGCAGAGAGCCCGGCCAGCGCCAAACGTTACTTCGAGCAGGCTGTGATGCAATATCGCAAAGCGGGCGAAGCCAATCCCCAGGAGAAGTATTTCATCGAGCCGGTAAACCGCATCGAAATCGCGCTGGAGCACTACAAGCAACTGTCCGCCCCGGCGGAAGCTCCCGCGGCGCCGGCCAAGAAGGGGAAAACCAAGTGAGACTGTGCGCGGCGATATTGGCGCTGGCGGCCGCCGGTCACGCGCAGCAGGGTTGCGCGGTGTCCAAGGACCTGGTGGTCCGGGCGCTCGAGCTGGTCTCCGCCTCGCCCTCCAGAGACGATCTGTCGAACGGCCTGTTGCTGCTGAAGCAGGCGGAAGAGGCCTGCGACGAAAACGGCGATGCCTGGTATTACCGGTCGCTGTTCGAGCGCAAACTCGGTCAGGGCAATCCGCAATACTCGCTCGGCAAGGCGCGGGAGCGCAACGCTCCGGCCCTCACCAGCGCCGAAGACCCCTTCACGCTGGCCACTCCGGCGCGCGGCGTGGCCGTGGTGGCGCATGACAACCCGGCTCCCGGCGCCACCGCGCGCGCTACGCTCGACGCCCGCCAGCCCGCGGTTTCGCACAAATGGGCGCTGGTCGCCGGCGTGGGCCAATTTCATAACCCGCGCCTCAATCTGAAATACACGGGCAACGACGCGCAAGCGGTCGCCGATTTCCTGCGCGATCCCGCCCTCGGCCGGTTCCGCGCCGACCACGTGCGCCTGATCGCCGATGCGGAAGCTACCGCGGTCAACCTCCGCGCCGGCCTCAACTGGCTGGTGCGCAATGCCACCGAAGACGATCTGGCGGTGATCTATATCGCCACTCACGGCACCGCGCGGGAGCAGGACGCGGCCGGCGCCAGTTACGTGGTGGCCTACGACACCGACGTCGATTCCCTCGACGGCCTGTATTCCACCGCCATCCCCATGGTGGAGATCACCACCGTGGTGCGCACCCGGATCAAAGCCCTGAAGGTGGCCGTGATCCTGGACACCTGCCACAGCCAGGGGGCCCTCGCGCAGACTGTCACCATTCCGCAGTCGGTATCGGCGCAGACGCTGGATCATATCAAGGAAGGCACCGGCCGGGTGATTCTGGCGGCCAGCCGCACGGAAGAAAGTTCTTACGAGTTAGCCAAGTACTCTCACGGCCTCTTCACTTACTATCTGCTCGAAGGGCTCAAACAGCAGAAGGATGCGCCGCTCGACAAGATCTATCAATGGGTGGCGGCGCAGGTGGCCAGGGAAGCCGAGGCCAACGGATGGAAGCAGCATCCGGTCTTCGGCGCGAGCGACGAAGTAAGCCCCATCGTGCTGGGGATTGCGCCGCTCGACGCAACCGGGTGGCTGCGGCCAGGAGCTTTCAGCTTTCAGCTATCAGCGTTCAGCCACACCGGCGCGGCTGATCGCTGAGAGAAAGCGTCAGCGATTATTCATTCGGGACTTGGATTCCGATCCTCTGTCGCATGTGCCACCATTCCGCCAGCGAAATATGATCGGGCGGCGGGTACTGACAGCAGTTATGCATATAGCCGTAGAGGTCGCCCCAGATTTGGTTTTTCGCAGCGTCGAGGCCGCGGGTCAGATCCGCGACCACGTCCTTGGTTGGCAAATCCGGGAATTGCGAGTGGATGGAGCGGGTGGCCGCCCGATCGGGTTGGCTTGAGATATGGAAGATCTCGTCTTTGATCCGGGCAGTTCGCGCTTCATCGTTCATAGATTGGTCCCGGACAATGCCGTCGATGACGGGTTGCATGAGGCGGTTGACCGTTGACGTCCCGACTTCAAGGGCCACGAGTCCCGCGGCGACATTCTCGTCTCCCTCGTAAGAGCCATCGCTGAAGATGGCGGCTTCGACTATGATCTGCTGCGGCTGAGCCGGAAGCTTCACAAAACCCTGTGGCGTCATTCTGCCGGCGTGACCGAACGTGAAAAACTCCTTTCGCGAGTCGCCCTGGGGGGCGATCACGGGACGGCCGAGCGCGGCATGCTCCTCTCTCGACATTGCGATCCCTGCTTTCGGATCTCCTCTGAGGACACAGGCTACGACGCCGAGTGAAGACACGTTATGCAGTACTACGGTGCAGGACTGCGTGTCCTTGTCGCCGGATGTGCGCAAATAAGACGCCATGTCATCGCCGGCGGCGAGGGCGATCCTGATGGACGGCGCCTTACTGACAAGGGCGGGATGCGCTGGGGGTGGCGGAACGAACTTCACAATCTTAAGACTGATCGGCTGGTAGCCGATCCTTTTCAGTTCCTTTAACTCCATGGCTTCATTCAGCCTGGCTGACCACCTGCCCAGCAGATGCTTGTGGCCATCGGACCAGCGCAGGGGATCGCTTTCCGGAGGAATCGTGTAGACGATTGCAGTGACCTTGTTCCCGTGAGCCGTGAAATCCAGCGCCAACGTCAGCGGCGGCCCGGCGTGGGGATCGGTTCCGGGAAGCGGGCGAAGGGAATCGCCTGACATTTCCGTTCCGACTCCGCCATTTGCCGGAATTGCAAGCTGCCATGCCAAAACCTCGCCGTCAGGACCATTCTCCGCCGGGAACCCGACCGCAAGCGTAGGTGCGACTGATGTCGTCTTGAATTGCTGGTGAGCGCAGGACGTGAGAAGCATTAGTACGGCCGCAGCGGCCATCTGATTGCGCATTAGAAGAGCCTCCCACTGACTAGAGGCTACCCCGTCTTGACGGCGGCTTTCGTGTTGGCCACCGCTACTTGCAGGGAAATGTAGCTCACCATCTGCGCCGTTTCCGGAGCTGCGTCGAACACGTCCATGGATGTCGCTTCCTTGGGCACCAGAAAGCCGTCCAGAATTTTCAGCTTGCCCAGTTGGTCCTTGAGCGCGGCCGAGTGTTCTTTCGGAATCACGATGTAGCTACCGCTGCGCAGCCGCAATGCCTCCGGGGATGCCTTGACGCCATCCACCGTGGCCGTCACGTCGAGCGGCGGGCTCTGCAGGATCCACTGCTGCTGCCCGCCCTCGCCTTGCAAGCTTCCCACCAGGCCTTTGATGCCCGCCAACCCGGCGCTCCCGACAACCGGAAACGTCATCAGCGGCAAATAGGAAACCAGCGGCGAATTGACCACTTTCGCCATGACATCCACAAAAGAGCCGAACAGCGTCTTTCGCGGGTCCTTGGCGAAACAGGCGAAGGAGGTCTTACCCAGCCCTCCCGGCAAGGTGAGCGACTGCGACTGCTTGGCGGCCTGCAACGGTATGGTGGCCGCCGGCGCCGCCGCGGCCCCTGCCGGAGTCGCCGCTTTGCCGGTCGACGCTCCACCGCCCGAGCTGCCGGACGAACTCTTACCGCCGCTCTTCGTTCCGCCCTTCGATCCGCTCGCCCCGCTTTTCGGCCCTGGAAAGATAGCGCTGAAAGTGGTGGTCGCCAGCGAGACCATTTCGCCGAAGACCGATTGCGGCTGCCCCTGCTGGAAGTCCAGATAGATCCCGCCCGAGGTGTAGTTCTCGAATTGCTTGTGGTCCGCCGGGTTGAGCCGCATCCGCACCAATTGAAAATCCAACTTGGCGTCGGTGAACGGGTGCATCTTCGCGCCCGGTATCTGGTCCGCGGGCATCAACGATCCCTCATCCGGGTCGTAGTGCAGAAATAGCGGTTCGCGCGCCAGGTTGGAGGTTTGCGGTCCGGCCGGCTGGCGCCCTCTGGTGGTTTCTCCACCCAACACCATGTGGGCCGGAACCCCCATATCTCGGACCCAAAAATCCACCACATCCGGCGGCGCGCCGGCATTGGAAGCTTGCGAAAAGGCCTTTTCGCCGAACTGCGCCAGCCCCAGAGCGGCCAGCGGAGTTCCCACTAGGAATCCTCTACGATTCGTCTTCATCCCTCGCCTCCACGCGACCTATGGGTTATCATGGGGTATCATACCATTCGTGTGCCTTTCACTTCGTACGGATTTGGGGCGCGCCGCGTTTCTGGTATTTGCCCTCACCGCCCTGGTTTCCGCCCTTGATGGCGAGTCGCGCCGCGCCATCCTGGTGGGCATCGATACTTACAATCCCGACCCCGACACCCAGGCCCAACTGCTGCGCGATCTGAAGCCGCCCACCCTCAAGCGCCCCGCCGTCGAGGGGGATGCCAGGTACTGGCGATTCGACGACTTGGATGGGGCCGTCAATGACGTCCGCCTCATGAAGGCCGTCCTTCAAAGCATCGGCTTCCAGGATTTCGTGGTCCTCACCGATCAGGAAGCCACCGCCGACGCCATTTTGCAGGCCCTGCAAAAGAACCTGGTTGACGACGCCCAGCCGGGCGACTTGCGCCTTTTCTACTATTCCGGCCACGGCAACCATGTCAAGAACCGCGCCAGCGCCGAACAGGGGCAGGAGGATCAGACCCTGGTGCCGGCCGACAACTGGCGCAACGTCCCCGACATCCGCGACAAGGAAATTTCGCGCATTCTCTTCAACGCCGCCCGCAAGGGCGTCATCGTAACCTTGATCGCCGATAGCTGCCATAGCGGCTCGCTGGCTCGCGGCGCCTGGAACTCTAGCGGCAAAGCGCGCACCAACAGCGGCGTGCGCGCCGGCGTCCCCGGCGCCGGGCTGCATGAGCCCGTGGCCAACGATCCGCCCGACATCGATCCCGCTACCCACCAGCCCATCGATCCGGAGATGCTCGGCGTGCTGACGCTGGCCGCCGCCCAGCCTAATCAGGAAGCCCGCGAGGTGCAGACCGAAGACGGCGCACACGGCGCCTTCACCTGGGCATTGGCCCAGGCGCTGCGCTACGCATCCGAACCGATGGACCGCATTTTCGCCCGCACCATGGCGGCTCTGGGGGCCAACGGAGCCGTCCAACAGCCCGCCATGGGCGGCCCGTCGCGGTTTTCCAAGACGATCCTGGGCCAGAGTGCGGGCGCCGGCGGCGGCCTCACTGTGGTGGTGGATTCGGTCAAAGGGGCCGACATCCATCTGCGTGGCGGGGCCGCCATCGGTCTGTTCCCCCAGTGCCGCCTGAAGACCGTCAGCCAACCTGCCGTGACAATTGAGATCGCTTCTTCCGAGGGGTTCGCCGGTTCCATCGCCCGCGTGGTGGGCCAAGGCAGCGTCAAGGTTGGCGACATCCTGGCGCTTGACCGTTGGGTGGTCCCCGCCAAAGCCGGCCTGCGCGTTTCGATTCCCAAACCGGCTCCCGAGGCCGCCGTGGAGCGCGCCGTCGCCGAGTTCGGAAAACTGCGCCGCGATCCGGCCATCGACTGGCTCGACGACCCCACCGCCGGCGCGCCCACCCACGTGGTCAGTTGGAACGGAGCGGCTTGGATGCTCGAAACCAGTCCCGCCACCAGGCCCGCAGTTTTGGGCGCCGAGCCCACCGCCGCCGGCGTGAAGAGCTTGCTCCCGCCCAAAGCGCGCCTGCTGGTGCGCCTGCCTCCCACTGCCAACCTCCTCACGGCGATTCCGTTGGGCGATCCCGATCACTCCGCCGTGGAAACTGCCACCGCTCCCGCCGGCGCGCACTATTGGTTCTGGGGAAAGATCGCCGATTCCGGTCCCGTGTATGCCTGGTTGCTCCCCGATTCCACCGAGGCCAGCGTACGCGACGCCGCCGGAGGGAACCGCGCCTCCGGATCCCTTCCGCTTCCCATTCGCAGCGATTGGGTGAAGCTTCCGCCGGACCCAGACGGCGTCCGCGCGGCCGGCGCCGAGCTCACCAAAAAGGCGTTGCTCCTCGCCCGCATCCGCACCTGGCTGACCCTCCAATCGCCGCCCTCCCAGCAGACCTTTCCTTACCATCTGGCATTCCGCCAGGTGGCCGGCGGCGCGCTCGGCGCATTCAAGGATTCCGGCGATTTCAAAGAGGGCGAGCAGTATAAGCTCTACCTCCGCGCCGACCCCTCCGCCCTGGCCGCCGGCGGCTCGCTCGCGCCGCGCTGGGTTTATGTCTTCGTCATCGACCACTTCGGCGATGGCACACGGATTTTTCCGGCCCCCGGCCGCGGCAACGAAGGCAACCGCCTCCCTTATGCCCAGGTGGGCGACAAACCCGATTTCCAGCCGCTCCTGCCGCTCTCGGGCGAATCGCCTGAAGCCGATTTCGAAATCGGTTCGCCCTTCGGAGTGGACACCTATTTCCTGCTCACCAGCGACAATCCCATCGACAATCCCGAAGTGCTCCACTTCGAGGGTGTGCGCACCGAAGCGGGAGCCCGAGGCGCATCCGACCCGCTCACCAGTCTGCTTTCGAGCGCCAGCTCCATGACGCGCGGCGCCGTTCCGCGCCCGGTTCCCGCGCTATGGTCCATTGAGACCCTCACCTTCCGCAGCGTTCCCAAGGACGGCGGGAAGTAACCGCCTTTAATGCCGGTAGAATGTAGTTTCGTCCCGAATCGGACGGGGGAACAGGAATGAAACTCGGATTTGTAAGCGCGATCCTGCCGGACCTGACGCTCGAAGAGGTGATCGCCTTCGCCGCGCAGGCCGGGTACGGGTGCGTCGAATTGATGTGCTGGCCGGTGGGGAAGAGCGACCGCCGGTACGCCGGCGTGACCCACATCGATTGCGCCAGCCTGGGCGCCGGCGAGGTGGAACGGATTCAGAGCTTGCTGGCCGCTTCCGGCATCGAGATCAGCGGCCTGGGCTATTATCCCAACCCGCTGACGCCGTACCGGGCGGAAGCGGAATTCTACATCGCCCACATCCGCAAAGTAATCGCGGCCGCGCGCACGCTGGGTGTTCCGGTGGTGAACACCTTCATCGGACGGGATTGGCGCCTGTCCGTGGAGGACAACTGGCCGCAGTTCCGCGAAGTGTGGCCCCCGCTGGTGAGGTTTGCCCAGGACCAGGGCGTGCGCATCGCCATCGAGAACTGCCCCATGCTGTTCACCAAGGACGAATGGCCGGGCGGCAAGAACCTGGCGCACAGCCCGGCCGTCTGGCGCCGCATGTTCGAGGAGATCCCCAGCCCCAACTTCGGCCTCAATTACGATCCCTCGCACCTGGTGTGGCAGCATATGGACTACCTCAAGCCGCTGGGCGAGTTCGCCTCCCGCATCTTTCACGTTCACCTGAAGGACGCGCGCGTGGACCGCTCGCGCCTGGAGGAAACCGGCATTCTGGCCACCCCGCTCGAATACCACACCCCGAAACTCCCGGGTCTGGGAGACATCGACTGGGGGCTGTTTTTCTCGGCGCTCGGCGACTCGGGCTACCAGGGGCCGGTCTGCGCGGAGGTGGAGGACCGCGCCTACGAGGGCACGCTCGAGACGCGGAAGGCGGCGCTGCTCCAGTGCCGGCGGTTCCTCTCGCAATTCACGGAGTAAGGGGCCGCGGCGGAATTGCCTACAATAGCAACCGGAGGGCGCGCAAAACAGTTGCTCAAGATCGGACTTCGCTCACTCATATCGATCGCCGGCGTGGCGCTGGTAACCTTCGCGGCCTACCGGGTGTTCCAGGTCAACGCCACCACGGCGGGCTTCGCCTACCTGCTGCTGGTACTGGTCATCGCCAGCACATGGGGTTTCACCGAAGCCTGCCTGGCCTCGGTGGCGGCCACGCTGCTGCTGAACCTCTGTTTTCTTCCGCCCATCGGCAAGCTGACCATCTATGACACGCAGAACTGGGTGGCGCTGTTCAGTTTCCTGGCGACGTCGCTGATCGCCAGCCGGCTGTCGGCCAAGGCCGAACGGCGGACGCGGGACGCCGTCGCGCGCCGGCAGGACGTGGAACACCTGTATACCTTCAGCCGCGCAATCCTGCTCATCGAAGAGAGCGAGCCTTTTGCGCATCAGCTCGCGCAGAGGCTGGCGGAGATTTTTCCGGTGGACGCGGTGGTGCTGTACGACCGGACGACGGACGAAATCTACCGCGCCGGGCCTTCTGAGTTCGACGGCTTGGACGATCAACTGCGCGACGCCGCGCGGCATGGCGGCTCGTTCACCGATACGGAGCAGAGGCGCGTGATTACCGCGGTCCGCCTCGGCTCGGAGCCCATCGCCGCGCTGGGCGTGCAGGGCGCCCGCATGCCGGACTCGGTGTTGCAGGGCATCGCCAACCTGGTGGCCATCGGCCTGGAGCGCGCCCGGGCCCAGAACCTGGCGCACCAGATCGAGGCCGCCCGCCGCAGCGAACAACTGCGGACCACCCTGCTGGACGCCCTGGCGCACGAGTTCAAGACGCCGCTGACTTCCATCAAAGCCGCCACCACCTCGCTGCTGGCCAATCCGGATCAGCCCCAGGAGAGCAGGACCGAGCTGCTGACGGTGGCCGACGAGGAAGCCGACCGGCTGGAGGTCCTGGTGGACGACGCGGTGGAGATGGCGCGGCTTTCCAACGCCGATATCGATCTGCACAAGGAGCACGTCGAGGTGTCCGAAGTAGTGCGGGAGTTAGTGGCCTCGATGCACAATGAGTGCGACCTGAGAGTGACCGTGGTCCGCGAGGACGGGCTGGCTCCCATCGCCCTCGACAAGCGGCTGGTGCGGCTGGCCGTGAAGCAGATTCTGGACAATGCGCTGAAGTACTCGCCGGCGGGCAAGCCGGTGGAGATTCGCGTGCATGCAATGGAAGGCTCGCTGGCCGTGGACGTGACCGACCATGGCAAGGGAATATCGCCTCAAGAGCAGATCCGCATCTTCGAGAGGTTCTACCGGGGCCCCGCCATCCGGCAGCAGATTCCCGGCTCGGGGTTGGGACTGAGCATCGCCAGCAGCATTGCACAGGCGCACGGCGGAGATCTGACCGTGACCAGCCGTCCGGGCGAGACCACGTTTCGAATTACGCTGCCGGTGGACGCGAAGGGAGACAGGAATTGAGCGCCGGCCGCGTTCTGGTAGTCGACGACGAGCCGCAGATCCGGCGCATCATGCGCACCACGCTCACCGGGGCTGGCTATGAAGTGGACGACGCCAAGACCGGAGAGGAGGCCTTGGAAAAATGCCGCGAGTTTCGTCCGGACCTGGTGCTGCTCGACATCAACATGCCGGGGATGGGCGGAATAGCCGCCTGCCGGGCTTTGCGGGCGGACGCCAATATCGCCATCATCATGCTGACGGTCCGCAACGCCGAGGCGGACAAAGTCAAGGCCCTCGACGCGGGCGCCGACGATTACATCGCCAAGCCTTTCAGCACGCCCGAGCTGCTGGCCCGGATACGAGCCGCCCTGCGGCGCGTTCCGGCCACTCTACAGTCTTCGCCGGCGCGCGTGGGAGTAGGCGAGCTGGTGATCGACTTCCTATCGCGAACGGTGACGAACGGGCCGGCCACCGCGCATCTGACTCCCAAGGAGCTCGACTTACTCCGCTACCTGACGCAGCGCGCCAATGAAGCCGTCTCGCATCGCGAGTTATTGCAAGCCGTGTGGGGTCCGGATTACGGGGACCAGGTGGATTACCTGCGCGTGTTCATCATGAACCTGCGAAAGAAAATCGAGCGGCGGCCCGAGAACCCGGAATACATCACCACGGAGCCATGGGTAGGCTACCGCTTCAACGGACGGCCGGAGCCGCTGTAAGGGAGTCGCGGCGAGGACCCTTCAAGCAGCCGTGACAAAAACCCGCCCTGGGCGGCGAGTCCGCGGCTTGTTGCGGATGATAATCTCAATGTCCCGGTTGAGCGTTGTAAGGAACCGCATCAAGCGCTCCACGGAGAAGCCCTCCAAACGGTATTCCGAGAGAGCGGAGACTTTGGGTTGGTTGATGCCTAACAACTCCGCTGCCCTTCCCTGCGATAACCCACGCCGCTGCAGGACGTCGTTGATCGCCATGGTCAGGCGAACCTTCGTCTGGCGTTCGCCGGCGTCCGCAAAGCCGAGGTCGGCGAATGCATTCCCCGAACTTCGCACTATTCTTCCGCTACGTCCCGCGCTTGGTCCCGCCATCGGTTTCCGGTTGCTCATCGCCCGTGGTTGCGCAGTAGCGATTCGGGGTCGGCCGCGCGGAGGACCTCGAGCTTTTTCAATTGATCCTCAATCACGGCACGGCGACGCTCCAGTTTCGCTTCACTCAGCCGGGAGCCAGTGTAATGCGGAACCAGTAACTTGGCGAGAAGTGCTGTCAGTCCTGCCCAGGTTCCGAGCGTCACGAATAGTATGCTTAACAGTACCTCTGACCTTCCGAACATATTGGAGATCGATGAGCGGCCTATGCCAATCACTAGCCCGAGTACTGAGAGCACAAAAGCGCCCACGGACAACTGCAGCCAGGTCCGCTTGCGGTCCGCCAACGCCATTTCTGTCCTAGCCCGGTCCTTTTCTTCCAGAATTACGCCAAGTTCCTGTTCCAGGTCGCTGTACTGGACATTAATCGGTTGGCGAATGGCCTCTGCACGTGTCTCCGTCCACAGCTTGATCTCGTTCTCGATTTCCTCGCCGAGCAGGCCGCGAACCGTCTGCAACACACCTATTGTGAAGGCATTCCCGTTTTCGGTGTCAAGCGCCAGGCGACGGCGGGCGTAAGCGCGAACCACCTCGGCATCCCACGGGATTGGGCTCAAGTATCGCGCAATTTCCAGGAAATCACTAAAGTTCTTTGCGAATTCCGGAAGAATCTTGTTCAGGAGTATCCACGTCCGAGAATACGTAAGGTCATCACGCAATAGCCCCTTTAGCCGTTCAAGTCCAGCGGCGGACATCGGATCATACTCGGCGACAAGTACGACCACGTCGGAAACGCGCTTGCTCATTGCAATACAGGCGTAGGGGTCCGACCCAGCTTGCGCATCGAGCAAGATGTAATCGTAATCTTCGCGGCTCTTTTTGAGCGTCGAAACTAGCCTAGCTTCAAGAGTTTCCGGTGGATATCCTTCTGTGTTAACGAAGTCGTAAGTCGCAGGGATGAGGGTCACACCCGTGGGCAGCTTGAAACCGCTCGATTCGGGACCGTCAACCTCAAAAAGGCCGCGAACGACAGTCCCTTCCTGCGCCGCCCGGTCCTGTTTCGCAAGTACCTCCTTGATATACAACAGCGTTAGTCCGTTCGTTGCCGCATCGGTGTCGATCAAGAGGACGCGCTTGCCGAGGGCGCTGAGAAGCGCCCCGACACTTGCAGTGAGTGCCGTCTTGCCGGCACCGCCTTTAGCGCTAGCGAAGCACAGCACCTTTGCACTCATTTTGTCTCCCCTATCAGATGCCGCATGGCCTCCCGGCTGCTGACGACTTCTTCAGACGCAGCGTCAGCGACCTCTCGACCGCCAATCTGATCGACGATGCGTTGGAAGGCGTCCATAATTCTGTCGTGGTTGTTTCCCTTAGAGGCCGCCAAGGTCACGAGAGCGCGGATCTGCGCCCGCACGAGCTGGAACCGGTGCTGTTCCCGTAGGATCATGTCGACTTGTCTGTTGAGCATGCTTCCGTTGCAGCAGGGATCGGTTGCGTACGCAACGTATGCTCCGCGGAAGTTCATCATTAGGCTTTGATTTAGCTCGTCCAAACTGAACAGCAGCCCCTCGATCTTTGAGGCATATTCGCCCTTGATCTCCGAACTGCCGAAATTCTGGGCCTTGATGGCGCCCGCCAGACTGGCCTGCCAACCTGGGATGAAAAGGGGGAATGCATCATCCACGTTTCGGTAGACCGTTTTTATAGTGCCGCCGGGGCACTTGAGCTTGTATGTCTTTGAGAATGGCCAGTTGATGGGCATCGATGCGCCTCAACCTCCTCGTCGTCGTCACTGGGAAATTATAGCCGAAATCGCGCTCTACCGCGCCCCCGCCTCCGCGTAAATCGCCCGTAACGCGCTCTTCACATACTCCTCGTCGCTAAGTCCCTCTATCTCCGCCGCCGGGAACGCCGCCAGCGACCGAAAGTATTCCGCCAGACCCTCAAAAACCTCCACGCGCGCTTGCGGCTCATACCGGTCGCGCTGCCCTACCGCACGTAGCGCCATTTCCACCGCCTCCGGGGCAGCCTGACTGCGCAATCTGGCCGCCAGTCGGGGGTGGGCCAGCAGTGAGTTATATTTGGCCGGAGCCAGTAACTCGACGTCCGGCTCTTCCCAGCTCTGTTCGCGCGCCACCACCGTGTTGGCCGCCAGGTCGCCGAGGCGTTGGCAGTTACGGCTCACCAGGCTCGCGATGCCGCCCACCAGATACGCCAGTGGCAGGCTGTCGAACACCCGCATCAGGTTCCGAAGCGCTATCTGGCGCAGGCGCAGACGCAGTCCCTGGGCATCCACCACGCGCAAGCCGAACAGCCGCTTGCCTAGCGTCTGGCCGCGCCAGCGCCATTCGAGAACGATTCCGTAGCCCACCGAGACCACGAAGTAGAGCAGCACGGTCATGGCCCGCGCCCAATCTTCGCTCACAAGCTGGAGCAGCGCGCACGCCTGGGCCACGATGCTCGACGCCACCGCCACCGCCGCCGCATCCACGGCCCACGCCAGCGCGCGTACGGCGGGGGTGGCCAGCGCATACGAAAACACCACGCCCTCGGGCGTCTCGACAACCAGCCGCTCGCTCATTCGCGGCCCGCCCACGCCAGGAACGCGCTTAACGCCGCCAGTTCGCCGCATCCGAACACAATCTTGAGGGCGTACGGCAGGGTGGGCTGGTGGTATTGGGAAACGAAGGCTTCCACCGTCCCCGCCCACACCAGCATGGCCGCCGCGCCGGCAATCAGCGCGAACAGGTCGTGCGACGTCTCGCGCAGCCGCTCGGTGCGCGACTGACTCGACCCCCATCCAATGAGCGCGCCCGCCAGTACCAGCCCGGCCTGCCCGCCGATCAGAATCGCGGGGATCTCGATGCAGCCGTGGGGCAGCAGCCAGCCCGCTAGAAACACGCTCTGCCCGCCGGTCACGTAGTCCGCCGCCACCGCTCCCAGAATCACCCCGTTGTAGAACAGCAGAATCAGGGTGCCCACGCCCCAGGTGATCCCCGACGCAAAGGCCAGGGTGGTCACCCGAATGTTGTGGGTCATCAACTCGGCGGAGAAAGTCGCCTTCTTGCCCTTCAACCGGTCGGTCTTTTGTTGTTCTTCCTTGGCCACGCGCTCGGCCGGGGAAACCATCAGGCCGGGGAAGGGAAGCAGCACCGCCTTCGCGCCGGGGTCCTGGCGGATGGCGAACCACCCGAACGCGCAGCCTACCAGGGTGGCCGCGACGGCCAGCTTGAACGCGCCGAAATGCCGGCGAAAGGCGCGTGGAAAGGCCAGCGCAGCCTCCTTCCAGCGCACCTCGACGGGCGCGCGCGTTTCGTGGATCTCGGCGTAAGCGCGGGCCACAAGGGATTCGAGCGACAGGCGCAGGCGCGGCTCGCTCGCAAACGTTCCCAGGCGCGAAAGATCCGCCGAGCACCTTTCATACAGGTAATGCAGGCGCTCCACTTCCTCGAACGTCATGCGCCGCTCGGGATCGTCCTTGAGGCGCGCCAGGGCGCGCTCCAACTCGTCCCAGTAGGCTTTTTCCGCGGCCACGAACCGTCCCAGGTCGATGATCACAGGGCCTGCCTCCGCTTCACTTCCAGGTACCCGGCCGCAATTTGCAGCTTGGCGTGATCGGGGTCCACGAAGGCCATCCGCACGCCGCGGTTCTTGAGGGCCATCTGTAATTGGCGCATGCGGTTCCAGGCCATCTGCCCGGCCAGGTCCTGGTACACCGCGTCGAGATCGGCCGGCTCTTCGGCGAATAGCAGCCGGGCGGTGCGCGGCACGTTTACCAGCACCAGGTGACGGCGCGCCAGCAGGCCCACTTCGCGCTCGAATGTCTCGGCCAGCAGCGCATCGTCGAGGGAGGTGAGGAACACCAGCAGCGCGCGCCGCCGCAGGTTCGTCGCGAGGGTGGTGAACACTTCCTGAAAATCGGGACTCACGCGCTCGGCGTCCAATTTGTAGATGGCTTCCCGGCACAGCCGGAAATGGTCCATACCGTTGCGCGCACGCAAAAACAGGCGCGTGCGGTCGCTGAACGCCACCAGGCCGAAGCGGTCGCGCTGCCGGTTGGCCACCAGCGCCAGGTGCAGGGCCGCATCCACATAGCTTTCCAGAATTCCCTGGCGCGCCGAGAGCCGCGACGAGTCGATCGCCACGTAAACTTCCTGGGCGTGCTCGATGTTGTAGAGCTTCACCATGGGGAACCCGCGCCGCGCGGTGGCTTTCCAGTGGATGTCTTCGAAACTGTCGCCGGGCGCATAGTGGCGCAGGTTCTCGAACTCCTTGCCCTTTCCGATCTGCCGGCGCAAGCGGGCCCCGGGGGCCTCGGCGCGCAGAAACAGGGCGGCCGTGGCGCGGTCGCGCAGGTTGGGATACACACGCAGCGAGCACTCGATGGGCCGCCGTGCCCGGGCGCTCCACAATCCCAATGGCGACGCCGTTTCGAGGAGCGCTTCCTCGATGCGATGGTCCCCGCGCGCGGTTCCGGTGCATGGCCAGAGCGCCAGGGAGGCGCCGGGAGGGAAGAATGCCGGCACGGATGCCGGCATGACAGGCTGGAAGCCCGCTCCACGGGCTCCCAGCGCGAAGCGCAGCGCGAGCGGCCCGCCGGAAGTATTTTCGATGGTCACGGGTACGCTGCCGGGCACGTCTTTGGTCAGCCGCACATAGGCCGGCGTACGCACCCGAATGGCGTCCACGCGCCGCTGGCCGCGCAGCCCGTCGAACACCGCCACCGCCGCGGCCGCAGCCAGTGCTCCCCAGCACGGCGCGGCAAGGCTCGGGAAAAGGCCCGCCAGCGTGGCCGCGGGAATGGCGACGCACGCCGCGAGCCAGGGCAGGCGGCTGGCGGGCGCTATCATCGCGGCACCGGGATCTCATGCAGAATGCGGTCCAGCGCTTCATCCATCCGCACTCCCTCCATTTCCGCCTCCGGCCGTGGAATGAGCCGGTGTTCGAGTACCGGCAGCGCCACCGCGCGAATGTCGTCGGGGCTGACGAAATCGCGCCCGGCGATGGCCGCCCACGCCCGCGCGGCGCGTAACAGGGCCTGCGAAGCGCGCGGACCGGCCCCCACCAGAATGGCGTCGTCCTCCCGCGTGCGCCGCACGGCCTTGACAGCGTAGTCGATTAGTTCCTCGGACACGCGCACGCCGCCCAGCGCCTCGCGCAGCCCCACCAGCTCCGCCTCCGTCAGGCAGGCGTTCACTTCGCCGCGCAGCAGCACCGCCTCGGGAGCGCTCGCATCGAGCGAGCGCCGGGCCAGCGACAGCTCGTCGTCGCTCTCCGGCCATCGCATCCCGATCTTGAGCATGAACCGGTCCTTCTGCGCTTCGGGCAGCGGGTAGGTGCCCTCCGATTCGATCGGGTTCTGGGTGGCGAACACGGTGAAGTTGGGCGAAAGGCGGTGGCTCTCGCGGTCGATGGTGACGGTGCGCTCCTGCATCGCTTCAAGCAACGCCGACTGCGTTTTGGCCGGTGCCCGGTTGATTTCGTCGGCCAGCAGAAAAGTCGTAAATAACGGCCCCTTGGCCAGCGTGAACTCGTTGCGCTGGAGGTTGAACACGTTGGTCCCGGTGATGTCGGCGGGCATCAGGTCCGGGGTGAACTGGATGCGTTTGAACTCGCATCCCATGGTGGCCGCCAGCGTGCGCGCCAGCAGCGTCTTGCCCAGCCCCGGCACGCCTTCAATCAGCGCGTGTTGATTGCACAGCGTCACCACCACCGAAAAGCGGATGGCGTCCTCCTGTCCAATGATGACCTTGCCGATTTCGGCGATGGCCTTCTCTATGACGGCTTGAAACGTATCGAGATTCAAGGCTTTCCTTTCCACCGCAAAATGGCCTGGATGCGCCGCACGGCATCGAGCGGCCGCGGGCCCGCATCGCGCAGAACCGCTTCGGCCTGGCCGGCCTGCTCCTGGGTAATCCCTTTTCGATTGGTCTCCAACCACGTGCGCCAGCAAATTCCCGCCAGGTCCTCGGGCCGTATGTGGCTGCGTAGCAGCGTCACCAGCCCCGCCTGGGATGTTCGGCCCAGCAACGGCCCGGCCCGCCGCGCGACCGGCGGCGGGAACCCGGCGGCGTTCTTCCAGATCCACACCACCGCCCATATGGCCAAACCCACGGCCAGCCCCGTCAGCCGGAATCTCCGCGCCAGCCCCACCACGCTGCCCGCCTGCGCTATGCCGAAGTGCTGTTCGTCGAAAATGACCCGGGTATTGCCGCCCACCGCGGCCGCCACCAGGGCGAGCCTCTCGATGGCCGCGATATCTTCGTTGGCAAAAACGGCGCTATCCGCGAATAGCGCCACGCTCCCCGCTCCAAAAGCGCGTTCCACGGCGCGCGGTTTTTCCGCGCCGCTTTCCATGGCGGTCCAGCTCTTCGCCTCGGCGAAATACAGATGGCGATCCGTGTCCGTGGCGTAGCGCACGCCCCATTGCTTCTCCAAGTCCTTCGCTTCCAGAGTCCCGTGCTCCTCTTCGTAATGCAGTCCGAGTAGGATGCGGTTGCCCCGCCCGGCCAGCTTCTCGATGGGCTTGAGGATCTGGTCCACATCGTCGAGTTCTTCCGGCGGCACGCCCAGTATGAAAACCGTCGCGCCGCGCACGTCCGAGAACTCAATCGGAAGATAGTTGCGTTCCACACTCACTCCCGGAACGCGCGCCAGGGCGTCGAACAATAGCTTGCCGCCCTCGGGGCCGGCGCGCAGGCTGGAGAGCTTCGGATAGGTCTCGCCGGTTGCGTATTCCCTTTCGAAAAGCTGCGCCATGCCCACCGCGAACGCCGCCGCCGCCAGCGCCAGCAGAATGTAGGCTTGTGGGGCAGGCGTTTTCGCCTGCCAACTGGTTGCCTCACTCATAGCGCGTCCTCGCTCGCGGTCTTCATATCCTCCGTCCGCCGCCGGAATTCCACCACGTCCTCCGGAAGCGGCTCGTGCATCCCATACCAGCAACGCTCGTAGGCCGCCACGTTTCCGGCGAACAACTCGCGCATCCGCGGCGCCGTGCGCGTTCTGCGCCGCAGCTCCATTTCGTATTCCCGGTTGGTCTTGCCGGGGTGAATCGCAATCAGCTCGCGCCGGCCGAGCCAGGAGAGGCTGGCCAGGTAGAACGCCCGCATGGCGAGGCGCCAGTTCCCTTCGCGCAGGCTGCTCTCGGCCATCTCGATCCAGCCTTGCTCCGGCAGGTCGAGCGGGTTCACGTCGTCGGCGTCGAGGAGCGAAGCGGCTAGCGGCCCCTCGGCAATCGCGGCTTCCGTCAGGCGGCGCGACGCGCGGAAGCGCATCACCAGCCAGCCGCAGACTACCAGCATGGCAGCGGTGAGGATATACAGGCTCACGGGAAGCGAGACCTTGGGCGCCGCCCCGGGGGCCAAGGACGATCCGCCCTCTCGGAAAATCCATCGCAGAAACCGCCCGATGAGCCTGCCGGCTGTCCGCAGGAAGGACCGGCACGCCTCCAGGACGCGGTCCGTCGCGGTCACGATCCATGGCTCCCCTTTCCCCGAATCAAGCGGCGGGTTGCGCCAATCGTATTCCGGCGATTGCTCGGCTTGCCGTATGCCGCGCTCCAGTTGATCGGCGGAAACCACGTAGAGCGGGCTTCCAGCCTGCCATGCCGACATCTTGTCGGCATTCTTCTCCGCGGACTGTAGACCGGAGAGCATGCCCCCGACGAAGAATGCCGGCGAGGACGCCGGCATGGCAGGCTGGAAGCCCGCTCCACTTGCTGCGCCACCGCACAGCAGCGCCGCTACCAGCGCCGCCGCCCCCCGCATCGCCAGCCTCCGCAGCCCCGCTTTCAAATCCTCCCCCGTCCTATCCGATTCGGCTTGAAAACACCGCACGCAATGCGCCGCCTGCACGAACGGGTCGAACGCCATCCACGAAATGGCCAGCGCGCAAATCCAGAAGGTCGGATTGGCCACGAAGTAGATTCCACTGCGGCTGATCGCGGATTCGTGGCCCGTCAGCATACGGATCAACTGCGGCAGCAGCGCCAGCGTGACCACCACGTTGACCAGCGCCAGCGGATACAGCAGCGTCAGAAACGCCAATAGCGTCCAGCTCTGCCGTGGACGGAAGCCCGCCAATTGCATTGCCTTGGCCATCAGGGATTGCGGGTCGAGATCGTCGCGGCCGGCCAGCGCAGCCGCGTTGCGATAGAAAGACACGGTGGGAGCCAGGGGCACAACGCACAGCGCGGCGACGGGCAGCGCTACCAGCTTGGTGGCGCCCAGAAAGACCTGGCTGGCCGCCAGCGACCACAGCCGCCGCCCGTTCCAGTGGCTGGGGCCCGTGCCCGTGAGGCCCTCGCGCAGGCCCGCCGCGAACACCGCGCGGCAGCCGTTCATCCACCCCAGCAGCAGCGCCAAAAGCAGGGCATCCGCCGCGTGGCTTGAGGTCGCGGGGTGGGTGATGTCGTTCCAAAAGAACGCCGCCGCCACGGCCAGGGGCGCGCTTCCCACCCAATGCCAGGCCAGCGTCCGAAACCGCGTTCGCCGCAATAGGTGCACGGCGTCCTCCAGTACCTGAATGGCGCCCTCGCGCGCTACCGGTTTCGCCATGCGGCCCGCTCCATGCGAAGCACGATTTCCGACACGCCTTCGCCCGCGCCCAAAAAGCAGATCCACGACAGCAGCAGGCCGGCCAGCAGCATCAGGGCGGGGATCAGCCGGCGGCCGGCGCCGCGGCCCGTGACGGCCCGCCGCGCCGCTTTCTCGAGACACGCCGCGCACAGCAGCCGCGCCTGGTGCTCCGTGACGCACTCCCGGCAAAACGGCCGCCCGCACCCGGGGCAGCGGCACACCGCCTCGCGGTCCTCGTGGTTCCAACAGCGGTTTCGGATGGCGCTGGGCGGCATGCTCACGTCACCCGCAGATCCGGCGGCCGCGCCGGATCGACCCGCAGCGTCATCACCGCGCCCACCGCGCACAGAGCGAGGGCCGCCACGGCATCGGCGGTGGCGAGAACGCCTCCCGTGGGGACCAGAAACGTTCCCCGGTCGACGATGGCGGGCTGCCCCCGAGCGGCATCTTGCATAACCGTGGTGAATGAGTTCATATAGAGCAGCGCCAGCATCCACACCAGCTTGGCCAAGGCCAGCTTCTCCATGCCGGGGCGCAGGGTTCCGCGATGGCGCTCGATGAAGAGGAATACCGCCGCCACGGTCTGCGCCGCCAGCAAGCTCATCATGATCCAGACGACGGCTGGGACGGTGGCCGCAAGCGTCGCCAGTTCCACGATGGCTTCGCCCAGGAGAGTAGCCAGGAAAACGAAACACGCCGCGCTTCGCCGCCGGCCTTCCGGCCGGGGCGCCTCCGCCGGCGGCGCGCCAAAAAGCGAGTAGGGCGAATAAACCGGCAGGCGCGCCACTTCCGGACCTACGCGCAGGTCTTCCACCGCCGCCTCCCAGCCGCCTTCCAGCGCCGCCTGCGCCTGGCGAATCCGCGGCTCCACCTCAGCCAGGAACTTCTTCGCCGTCCATCTGCGATAGACCGATGGCAGCGGGTCCGCGCTCACCGCGGTGTAAATGCGGCACACGCAACTGCCCTTCGCCGAGATGAACGCCCAGGCGGCCACCAGCGCCGCGGCTATCAGCCACAGCCATGGGGTCACCGAAAGGCCGCCAACGCGGGAATGCGCCAGGCCGCGGGAGACGCCTATGGCGACCGGAAACGCCGCCAGCCACAACGCCCCGATGGCCACGGCCCGCGACGAGATATGGAACCGCGGCGCGTCCGCCACCGCGATGGCCTGCACGTCGCGAAAGTAAAAACGCTTGTATTCCTCCTGAAACCGCCGCGATTTGACCAGCAGCAGGTGGTCGGGCCCCATCCAGACGCTGGAGCCGGAGAAAATCCCGCGCCGGCTTCCCGGCAGCTTACGGTATGGAATGGAATCCGCCATCCCTCACTTCCCCGCCATGCCGGAGCGCGCGGCCAGGTAGAGTATGCCCCAGGTCCACAGGCCTGCCTCCACCAGCGCCAGCGCCATACCCACGGGCATGCGCCACCGCCGGCGCCGCACAAGGCTCGTGGGGCGCTTCCAGCGGGCCGCGCCGATGACCAGCGCGGCCGGGGCGGCTATGGCTGTGGATGGCCAGACCAACAGGCTGGCCAGCGGCAGCGTTAAAACAATGGAATCGTATAATGTTCTGGCAGTTTCCGGGTTGGCGGCCTTGGCCGCCCCGCTGCGGCCCGCCACGCAGGAAGGGCACCAGATTTCGGTCCCGAATTCCACCGAGCAGAGCCGGCACAGGTACCGCCCGCACTGTTGGCACGCCGCTTCGGCGCGTTTGTTGGGATGGTCGAAACAGGCTGCCTCGCCTCCCAGGGCCGGTGCGGCGCCGCCCGCCGCGGGCGGGGCCATCAGGATGGCTGGAAAGGCCAGCGCCCGATTCCTCGACCCACACAGCGTGCACCAGGCCTCGCCGGAGGCGTCCCGCAACGGGGGCAGGGGCATGTCGCACCGCGCGCACGAAATCGGCATAAGCGGCCGTCAACTCAGATTCATGGAAATCGTTTCGCTCGGCTTGATCACGCGCGTGTCGCAGATCATATCGTGTAAACCGCGCTTTTCGGAGTCGAACGCCACCATGATGTACCCGATGAGCAGGATTATCTGGCTCAGCAACTTGGCGAAATAGCGGCCAAACGCGCGCCCCAGGTCCACCGGCCGGCCGTCGGGGCGCACCACTTTCAATCCCAGCGCCATCTTTCCGGGGGTGGCGCCCAGCTTGGCGACGAAAAACGTCTGGTAACAGCAGTCGATGGCCATGTTGACCAGGGCTGCGATCCCCACCGTACCCAACGCCGCGCGCAAGACCTCCGCCGGCGGTGCGCCAGGCTGGAATTGGGAGGCGGACAGCAGCGAGCGCAACACCGTAAGTCGCAGGATGTAACTCACCACCATCAGAATCATGCTATCGAGAATCGCCGTCAGGACCCGAATCCAGAAGCCGCCGTATTCGAATTGCGGCGCGCCGAAGGCCGCCGGCGCCACCCCCTCCCGCAGCTTCTGCGCATAGCGGTTCTTGCAGTTCTGGCAGACCAGATAGTCCCCAAAATGGGCCAGCTCGTCAGTCAATGAAGGGCGGCCGCATTCTCCGCAGTAGCGTATCTCCGGCGTCATATGTCGCGTCTCCGGGTTTGATACGTGATTCTACCAGCCCGTGGAAGGCGTTGCACCCATGCGGCGGGCATCGGGCCGCACGGTCCAAACTTCACCGCGGAGACGCGGAGACGCGGAGGAGACGCGGAGCCTTGGCCACGGCGGCCGTGGCGGAATGAGTTGGGAAACTGGGTTTGGGGGGCGCGCGTAAGGACGGCTTGAGGCATCCTGGAAAGAGCC
>Ga0326727_10001076_pt1 | contig 105355 bp, 81 predicted proteins | sample MB2enrmetagenome_FD_207643 | JGI IMG/M metagenome (GOLD analysis project Ga0326727, IMG submission 207643) | Lab enriched peat soil microbial communities from McLean, Ithaca, NY, United States - MB29MY | ecosystem: Environmental > Terrestrial > Soil > Wetlands > Peat | place: USA: New York...
GTTAACTGGCCACCGCCAAGGTGGCCCCAAACCATCGGGCCGCGTTAGCGACCCGACCAGCCGCTTTGAGCGGCTCACAAATTAAAGCCCCCGGCTCTGCCGGGGGATACTTACAAAGAGCGGCCCCAATAGGTTATCCACTACCTGAATTCGTGTTTGCCTCTTCATCGCGACGATGCACCATTCTACGGGTAGCGCTCGCGCATGAAATCGCCAATTGCCGAGTACGCGCTAGTCAGCGTTTTCTCGTCGGGCAGGAAAACGATGCGGAAATGTTTCGTCCCCGGACGCTCGCCGAAACCGGAGCCGTGCACGACCGTCACATGCTTCTGGCGAATCAATTCGGTGACAAAAACGTCGTCGCCTTCCGGGATGTCGATGCGCGGGTAGGCATAGAAAGCTCCGCGTGGCTCGACACAACTTACGCGCGGAGTTTCAGCGCACCACTTCATGGTGAGATCGCGGCGGCTGCGCAGCTTGCGCTTGACTTCGATGAGGTGAACCTGCGGGCCTTCGAGCGCCGCCTTGATCGCGTACTGCTCGGGATGGTTGGCGCAGAGGCGCGCCCGCAACAGCTTGTTCACACCTTCGAGATATGGCTTGATTACACACGCTTCACCACTGGCAATGCCCCATCCGATGCGCCATCCGGGCGCGAGATAATTCTTGGACAGTCCTCCGAAAGTAATGACCGGCACATCGGGCGCGACCGACGCCATCGCGACATGCGGGGTTTCGTCGATGATGAGCTTATCGTAAATTTCATCGGCAAAAATAATCAGGTTGTACTGGCGCGCGAGTTTGGCAATCTGCTCCAGCATCTTGCGAGTACAGAGCGAGCCGGTCGGATTGTTAGGATTGATGAGCACAATGCCGCGCGTCCGCGGCGTGATCTTTCTCTTGATGTCGTCGAGATCGGGCTGCCAGCCGTCTTCTTCGTTCAGGTAATAAGTGTTTAGTCCAATATCGAACTTCGCCAGCACCGCAGAATAGAGCGGATAGTCGGGACAGGGAGTCAGCAGGTTGTCGCCGGGATTGAGCAGCGCGGCCAGACAGATGTCCACCGTTTCGCTGACGCCCGAGGTGACGAAGACGTCCTGAATGCTGGTGATGCCCTTGCGGGCGGACTCGCCGCGAATGGCGTCGAGCGCTTCCTTGATGCCTGAAGAAGGAGAATACCCATTCTTCCCCTCCCGCATGGCCTGATAGACGGCGTCGATCATGTGGGCGGGGGTCTGGAAATCAAAGTTGAGCGGGTCGCCGATGTTGAGCGGCAAAATTCTGTGTCCCTGGCGGGCGACCTCATCGGCGACGCAAGCCAGATCGCGAATCGCATAGCGGACGTTTTCTAAACGGGAGGCAGGAGTAATTTCGCGAGCTTGAATAATGGGCATGTTCGACTCAAATGAGAATCAATCACCGCCGAGACGCCGAGAACAACTTTTCAGAAAATTCTCGGCGCACTCTGGGTCTCGGCGGTAGATTCCTTACTCCACCCGATCGATCTGCGCCTTTTGCAGCTTGTCGGAGTAATCCACGTAGACCGATTTCCACTCGGTGTAAAAGTCAATCGCGCCGATGCCGCCTTCGCGATGGCCGTTGCCGGTGGCCTTGGTGCCGCCGAAGGGCAAATGGACTTCCGCGCCGATGGTCGGGGCGTTGATATAGGTGATGCCCGCCTCGAGATCGCGGACGGCGGCGAACGCTTTGTTCACGTCCTTGGTGTAGAGAGACGACGACAGGCCGTACTCGATGTTATTGGCGATTTCGATGGCGTTCTCCATGTTGTCGCAGGGAATGATCGACACCACCGGCCCGAAGATTTCTTCCTGAGCAATGCGCATCTTGGGATCGACGTCGGTGAACACGGTGGGTTCGAGGAACCATCCATGCTGGTAGTCACCCTGGTCCAATCGATGGCCGCCGCACACGAGTTTAGCGCCTTCGCCTTGCCCGATCTCGATGTATTCGAGGTCGGTCTTGAGCTGGTTCTCGTTGATCGCCGGACCCATCTCGACAGTTTCGTCGAGACCGTTGCCGACTTTGATGTTCTTGGCGCGAGCGACGAAGTGATCCACAAATTCGGTATAAACGCCTTTTTGCACGATGATGCGGCTGGTCGCGGTGCAGCGCTGTCCGGTGGTGCCAAACGCGCCCCACAAGCCGCCTTCGATGGCGAGGTCGAGATTGGCATCGTCGAGCACGATCATCGGATTCTTGCCGCCGAGTTCGAGCGAGCAGTGCTTGAAGGTCTTGGCGGCGGTGGCGCCCACGATTCTGCCGACTTCTGACGAGCCCGTGAGCGAGATGGCACGGACCACCGGATGCTCGGTCAGCGGCGTGCCGACTTCCGAGCCGAAGCCGGTCACGATGTTGATGACGCCCTTCGGAATTCCGGCGTCAGTCATGGCTTGGACCAAGTTGAAGGTAGAGAGCGGAGTGTCCTGCGCCGGCTTGATCACGCAGGTGTTGCCGCAGACCACGGCGGGCAGCAGCTTCCACGAAGAAATCGCCATGGGGAAGTTCCAGGGCGTGATCATGCCGCAGACGCCGATGGGTTGGCGGACGGCCATGGCGAACTTGTTGGGGAGTTCCGACGGCACGGTCGGACCAAAGAGGCGGCGACCTTCGCCGGCATTGTAGTAGGCGGCATCGATCGCTTCCTGGACGTCGCCGCGCGTTTCTTTCAGCACCTTGCCCATTTCACGCGTCATGTCGCGGGCGTGGTCTTCTTTGCGTTCGATGAGGATTTCGGCGGCGCGGAAAACCATCTCGGCGCGACGGGGCGCGGGTACCAGTCGCCACTTGGCAAAGGCGCGCTTGGCCGCATCCACAGCGGCGTCCACGTCTTGCTTATTCGATCGTTGGAAGATGGCGACGACCTCGCGCGTGTCGGCGGGGTTGCGGTCTTCGAAAGTCCGTCCGCTGACGGATTCGACCCATTCGCCATCAATGAAATTCTTGAAAACCTTGTGTTTGGTCGTGCCGCCCGCGATCGTCGGGCTGGTCAGGGTATCGGTCGCCATAAGAGCCTCCTGGGAGTAGTGCGGAACACTTCATGCTAACGCCCGGAGTGAAGACGGGCAAGCGAGGGCGAATCGTTACGATCTGGCGGCTGGCGCTCGCTTCACTGCACGACGATCTTGCCCACCAGCTTCGATTTAGTGTCGTCGTTTTCGATCTGCCAGGGGATCTCGCCCGGCGTATCCGGCTGGAATTCGAAGTCGTAGGTTTCGCCGGACGCGATATGCAGCAGGGCATCGCCCGGCTTCGCCAGTCGCGACGGAACATTGGCCCCGTCCTTGGCGACGGCGCGCCACGTAGCCGGGTGCTCCTTGCTGCCGAGTTGGATGTTCGCGGCGAGATTGGGCGCCATGTTGATCAGCCGCAGGCGATAGCTTGTGCCGCGGTTGAATAGCATCGGGTTGGGCGCTTCCGACCCGTTAACGGTGATTCGCTTGGCGTCAAAGAACGTGTCGCGCGCCCCGATTACCAGCAGCCGGTCATGCTCGGCGTCAAACGACTCGCCCGGCTCCAGCACGATCAGGCCGCCGTACACTCCGCCGGAGAGCTGGTTGGGATCGGCAGCGTGGGTGTGATAAATAAACGTCCCGGCGCGATTGGGCGTGAAGCGGGCGACGAAGCTCGCGCCCGGCTGAATGGCGGACGTGACCTGATCGCCAGTGCCGCCTCCCACCACGCCATCGTAGTAGGCGTCGAGTTCCAGACCATGCCAGTGGATGGTAGTCGGTGCATCGAGGTGGTTCACCACCGTGATCTCCGTCGGCTCTCCGCGCGTCACTATGATCGGTGGACCTACAGACTTGTCCTCCGAGGCCACAATCTTCTTTCCTTCACGCACCGAACAGGAGAAGGTACGCGTCTTTCCGCCAGCCGCGTTAGGCTCGATCACGAGATCGATTTTCCGCGGCGTACCCGCCGAGGCGCGCACCGGCTCTGACGACGCTGCCTTCACGTTGATCATGAGCACCAGTCCGGCCATGTCATTCATGCCGCCCATCGCGTCGTGGTGCGCGTGCGTTTCATTGGCAGCTTCGGGGTCGCCGTACTGTCGCGTCATCACCCGGCTGAACACCGGAATGCGTTCATCTGTTGAGACGTGGAACTGGAAGTGGCAGTGGAACAGCCAGCGCCCTTCATGTTCGGGCGTCCATTCCATCATCATCGTGCTCCCTGGCTGGAGGTTCTGGGTCACGACCGACTGCCGGTCGGCGCCCGCATAGGCTGTGTCCGCTTCGAAACTCCCCAGACTCAGCACCTGGTAGAACGCGCCGTGGAGGTGCATCGGATGCTCCGAGATGCTTGGGTTGATGACGCGCCAGCGGATGGTTTCGCCGGCCGTATATTCCAGGGGTTCGGTATAGGGATAGGATTTGCCGTTGATCGTGACAACTTCAAAGCGGGGGTGAACGACGTCAGCTGCCGCGACCATCACATTGATGACGAATACGCGGTCGGCTACGACGGGACCGGCAGGGTCCACAATGAAGGCGCCGTTCAGGTGCGTGTCGGCTCGCAAGGGCTGCACGAGAATCAAGTCGCCGTCCTTGAGAGGCTCGGTCGTCCGCGCCCAGTAGTAATAGGTTCCGGGGGCGCCCGCGGCAAAGGTAAAATCGCGGCTTTCGCCGGCAGGAATCTCAACGCCGGCTTTTTCATCGCCGGGACGCGTATTCAGCCCGTACACTGTCGCTTTCATCTTCAACTGGTTGGTGACTGTCGCGTGGACCGTCGTGCCTTCCGGCATGCGGAGCATTGGCCCAGGAATCTGTGCCGCACGACCAGCTTCACCGAATGCCTGCACGAAAAGCTGCGGGCCATCGTCCGCCTCGGGATGCCATGCGCCGCTGCGCAGTTCGAGTTGGACGTTGAGCACGCCATTCTCCAGCTTACCCGCGGGGAAACGGTTCTGATTGGCGACAATTTCGTTGGCAGCCGGTGCTTGCGCAAGCGCCAATGCCGACAGCAGACACACAAGGGCGGAATGATAGAGAAAGCGATAGGTTGTAGGCATGCCCCTCCCCCAGGATTGGTTCTCATTATCGGCTTCAGGGCAGGGCTGTCAAGTCAACTAGATGGATCACCAGGGCACGGCTTGCCGGCGTGGTCACTTTCGTAACCCTTTCCACACCTGACCCAAGTTTAATACCCATGCCAGCAGGGATATGATGGTCACAGCGTGAGAGATATCAGGTATTCGCAGAATTTTGCAGTGAGGTTGGCGCGCGCTCGTGGCGAAACAAGATAAGCCGGGAATCTACGTTGCCTGGAAGACGGTGACGTACCGCAGCGTGATCATGGCGCTGCTGGGTGCGGCGCTGATGTTTGGTGTTGTCATGCACGAGGCGTTTCCGAAATTCTCCGACTCTTCGGTGAAAGCGGCCGGACATTTTTCGACGGTCTTGCTGGAAAAAGTTGCAGGCCTGGCGCCTCCGCTGAAGGGGCCGTTGCCCTCGGTTTCGCAGCAGGCGCACTTTACGGCGCTCGACGGGACGATCCGGGTAAGGAAAAGCAATGGCAACAGTTGGATCAACGCCGACTATAGCCTGCCGCTGGAAAAAGGCGACGTGGTGCAGACCGGTGCCGAGGGCATGGCCAAGATTGTTTTCAACGACGGTACCAACTACACCGTGAAACAAGATTCACTGATCGTCATCGAAGAGAACTCAGCCAACGATCAGCAACAAACCAGCGTGTCGGTGGCAGTGACGACCGGCACGGTGGACCTGACCACGGCGACCTATGTTCAGGGTTCGACGTCGCAGGTGATTGTGGCGGGCGCGAAGGCTTCGCTGGCTCCGGATTCGGCGGCCATGGTGCACAATGATCCCAAGGACGATCAGCACGAAATTCTGGTGAAGAAAGGCAGCGGCGAAATCCAGCGCAATGGAGAAGTGGTTCACCTGTCGAACTGGGAGAAGGTGAGTTTCCAGGCCGAATCCAAAACCATGGAAAAGGCCACGGAAATCGGACCGCCAACGCCCATCACGCCGGGAAACATGATGCCGGTTTTTGTCAATGCCGGGGAGAAGACGAAGGAAGTGGAGTTTTCCTGGACGCCCATGTCGAACGCCGCCGGGTACCGGCTCCGCATTTCGCACAATCCGTATTTTTCGTCTTTGTTGCTGGACCGGAAGGTGGAGACGCCGAGTGTGGTCGTGACCGGTCTGCCGGTCGGCGCTTACTATTGGGCGATCCAGTCCTACGATGCTGCGGGCAAGGAATCGGTGGAAAGCGAAAAGAATCGCTTCACCATCGTGATCAAGGCGACAGAGAAAATAGAGCTGTCGCTCGACATCGATCCTCTGATTCAGCACGGACACGTGATCGAAGTGACGGGCAAGACCGAGGCGGGAGCGCGCGTCATGGTGAACGGCAGGGAAGTGCCGATCGTCGGCGACGATGGTGGTTTTCACTATTTCACGCCGCCCTTGCCCAACGGGGAAAACGTGATCACAATCACGGCCCAGAATGCGAAAGGCGGGGTGAATACCCGCCAGGAGAAAGTGGTAATTCAGTAAGGGATTCGATGTTCAGGATGATGTCCGGAACCGCCGGTACCGAGATGACAACCCAGAGTTGTTGAACATCGAAGTAAAATAGAAGAAACACAGAGCAGAAGAACAGAGCGGAGAGCGACTCACACGGAAACCGGCGAAGTCCCAGGTTCCAGGGGTGAGACGAATTCCTGAGAGAGAGAAGTATTGCCATGTCAAACAACGGGTTTCATAACGGCGCATCGCGCTCGCACAATCTACGTTCGCTGTTCAGCATGTTTTCGAGCGACCTCGCCATCGATCTCGGGACGGCCAACACACTGGTGTACGCGCGCGGCAAGGGGATTGTGGTCAACGAGCCTTCGATCGTGGCCATCAACAAGAATACCGGCGAAGTGGAAGCCGTGGGCAAGGAAGCCAAGGAGATGCTGGGACGCACGCCGGGCAACATCGTGGCCATCAAGCCGATGAAAGACGGCGTCATCGCCGACTTCAAGGTTACCGAGAAGATGTTGAACTACTTCATCCAGAAGGCGCACAACCGCAAGATGCTGGTGCATCCGCGGATCGTGATTGGCGTGCCTTCGGAAATCACGCAGGTGGAAAAGCGCGCGGTTATGGATTCCGCTTATCGCGCCAAGGCCAGCGAAGTGTTCCTGGTGGAACAGGCCATGGTGGCCGCGATTGGCGCGGGGCTGCCGATTACCGAACCCAGCGGCAACATGGTGGTGGACATCGGCGGCGGCACCACCGACATCGCGGTAATTTCGCTGAGTGGCATCGTTTATTCGCGTTCCGTGCGCATGGCCGGCAACCAGATGGATGAGGCCATCATGAACTACCTGAAGCGGAAATATAACCTGCTGGTGGGCGAGCGCACCGCCGAGCAGATCAAAATGGAAATCGGTTCCGCGTATCCGCTCGACAAGCCCCTGACCATGGAAATCAAGGGCCGCAACCTGATCGAAGGCGTGCCCAAAACCATTACAGTGGATGACAGTGAAATCCGCGAGTCGTTGAGCGAATGCGTTTCGACCATTATGAATGCGATCCGCGTGGCGCTCGAACGCACGCCGCCGGAACTTTCCGCCGATATCAGCGACCGCGGCATCGTGCTCACCGGCGGAGGCGCCTTGATCAAGAACCTGGACAAGCGCATCCGCGAGGAAACGGGATTGCCGGTCTCGATCGCCGACGATCCGCTGTGCAGCGTGGTGCTGGGCACCGGCAAAATGCTCTCGGATTTCAAACTGCTCAGAAAAATTTCGATCGAGTAGATTTCCGCAGGCTTCGAGTGACGATAACAATCTCAGGACGACGGGCTCACTGAGAACTGACAACTGAGAACTGAGAACTGGTGTTATGGACGTCCTCGGACGCTACCGCAACCTGATTGTGCTGGTGGGAGTTTTGTTCGCCCAGGTGCTTGGCTTGGCCGTGCAGGTGAGGCGGCCTGCCGACAACGAACCGACGCGCCTGATCCGCATCTGGGCAGTCGGGGCCGTGACTCCCCTGGAAAAAGTGCTGGTGTGGGTCGGAACCTCTACCAGCAACGTCTGGCACAATTACTTTTATCTGCGGGGAGTGCGCGCCGAGAACCGCAACCTCAAGCAGCAGATTGAGCGGATGAGCCTGGAGCAGGTGCGCATGAGCCAGGATGCCGATCAGGCGCGGCGTCTGCAGGCATTGTTGGCCTTCAAGGAACAGTTCATTTCCCAGACCATGGCGGCGCAGGTCATCGGATCGAGTGGCAGCGAGCAGTCGCGCTCGCTCTACATCGACAAAGGCGAAAACGACGGCATCAGGCCCGACATGGCGGTCATCACCGCGGACGGCATCGTGGGCAAGGTGCTGCACGTGTACTCCTCGACGTCGCAAGTGCTCCTGATTAACGATCAAAGCAGCGGAGTCGGGGCAATTCTCGAAAAATCGCGGCTGCAGGGCATTCTCAAGGGAACGTCCGCAGGTGAAGTGGTGCTGGAAAAGGTGATGAGCGACGAAACCGTGCCCGTCGGAGAACAGGTTCTTACCAGTGGCGGAGACGGCATTTTCCCCAAGGGCTTGCTGGTGGGCCGTGTGACCAAGGCTGGCGCGGGCAGCGATCTGTTTCTTAACATTCGCGTGCGCCCCGCGGCCGATCTCAGCCGGTTGGAAGAAGTGCTAGTGGTAACGAGAATTGATGAGAGGCAGGCCCTGCCGGAGCAGACCGGCGCCGCCCGCGCCGTCGATATACTGGCCGCTCGCCTGCCGGGCGTTCCTTCCAAACCCGAGAATGCTGAGAAAGGCGATGCTGCCGCGCCCGCAAGTTCCGAGGCCAAGCCGAAGGCTGTGTCCACGCCCGCCTCCGCCGACGGTGCGACCACTGCGCGAAAAGCTGCGGCGTCTTCTCCTGGCACAGGTTCCGGGACTTCCTCCGGAACCGGCAACGATGCGACGAAAACTCCTACCAAACCCGTGAAGGCAGTAGTTGAACCCAAACCGCAACCCGCGGTCGAGGACAGTCCGCACTAACGTGGCTATTACCTACACATCGGGAGCGCAGGTTGAAGTTTACCGGTTCAGTATTCCGGCGACGGTGCTGATTCCACTGACTGCCGTTTTTCTTCAGGTGTGGCTGCCGCCGCGATTTCCTTTTTTCTTGGTCTTCGATCTTCCGCTGCTGGTCACGATCGGTTTCGCGACGGCGCGGCGCAGTCCGCTGACCGGCTTGCTTACTGGCGGGTTGATCGGCATTCTGCAAGACGCGCTGACGCATCAGCCCATAGGGCTCCGCGGAATTTCGCTGACGGTGGTGGGATTCGGCGCGTCTTCGCTGGGGATCAAGCTGGACGTAGAGAATGCCGGCGCGCGGTTCCTCCTGACAATTTTCTTCTACGTGGTGCACGAAGTGGTCTACTTCACGATTGCCCGAGGCCTGGTGGGGTTGCACATGGCTTGGAACTGGCCGCACGAATTCCTGTCGGGCATAGCGAATGCCGTGCTCGGTGTGTTCATCTACCTGCTGCTCGATCACGTCAAGCAGCGGACCTAATCCACCGAAAAACCTCCTGTAGAGACGGGGCTTGCCCGTCTCCTGCGTGCTGCGCCTCCAACGCTGCGAGGGGTCTGAGACGCGGCAAGCCGCGTCTCTACGGAAAATTCATCACCCTGGCGACGGCATACGCCAGCGCAGCCGCTGCCAGCGTGGAGAAGAGGTTCACTGCCTGGTTGCTGATCCAGCCCCGGCGTTGCAAGGTGGCGCCGAGAAGACTGTCGATCAACATTCCGGCAAATCCGGCTGCCACCAGCACCCAGAGCTGAGACCGAAGAAGCATCCCGCCCATGACTGCGACCACAGCAATCACCAGACCGGCAGCCACGCCGGCGACACTTCCGGCAAGCGTGATGCCACCGTCGATCCCCGCCGGAACGCGTTCCCAGGTCGTGATCATTCGCGCGTTCTGGCCGAGGTATTGCCCGATTTCGCTGGCCACGGTGTCGGTCGCCGCTTCGGCAAGAGCGGCCAGCGCTGCGAGCAGCCAAAGCCGATTTCCGGTAACGCTGAAGACAACCGAACCGAGGGCGGCCACGGCCAGATTAGCCAGGATCTGCCAGGCATTCCGTCCTTCCCGTTTCTCGGCGAGCCCCCGTGCCAACTTGCGGCGGTATCCCAGGCGGGTGGATACCCACGTCATCACGAACAGCGCTGTCAGTGTGGCAAACGCCGGTGGGCCGGTGCCGGCAAAAAGCAGGAAACAGGCGAGACCGCCCGCCAGAGCGCCGGACCGATTGACGCCGCGCAGGGCGCGAGCCAGCACCGCAAAGCCCAGCGTTACAACGGCGGCGATGGCCAGCCGTTCCGGGGATGACGCCCATCCGTGTGCTAGAAATGGGTTCAGCATTTTGAATGCGGCTTTCAGGCGTCAGCCATCAGCCGTCAGTTAGAATCTCATGTTCCTGTTCAACTGGTGGCTGAGGGCTGATGACTGACGCCTGAAGCGCGATCCAGCCTCGATAACACTATATTCGGTATCCTGCGGCACGGGACCGCGCCATGTAGTGCTTGACCTTTGGGTTCGCCCCGTAATCTGGCGGCCCCAACCTCGCCCAGTTTAGGCTACACTTCTGTACGCTGGTGTGGATTCTGGTCTCGTGGCGACGGGAATCGCCGCGTCTGCCATCACGAAAAGAGACGAGGCGAGTCTCGTCTCTACTTGGGGGGAACCAATGGCGGCCTCAGTCTGGTCTGGATATCTTACGTTCGGATTAATCTCGATGCCGGTGCGTCTGTTCTCGGGCGCGCGCAGTAGCGGAATCTCGTTCAACCAGCTTCACCGCACGGACCACGTTCGGGTAAAGCAGCAGCTCATTTGCCCTGCGGACAACCAGGTCCTCGAGCGCAGCGACATCATCAAGGGCTATGAGTATCGCAAAGACGAGTACGTCACCATCGATCCCGAGGAGATCAAAAAGATCGAGCCGAAGACGGCAAAGACGATGGAGATCCTGGAATTCGTGAAGGCGAGCGAAGTGGATCCGGTGTACTTCGAGTCGTCGTATTACATGGTTCCGGAGGAAGCCGGCCGCCGTCCTTATGCATTGCTGACCAAGGCGCTGGAGGAGAGTGAGTTCGTGGCCATCGCCAAACTGACCATGCACAACCGCGAGTACACGGTTTTCCTGCGTCCGCATAAGGGAGGATTGATGCTGCACACCATGTACTACGCCGAGGAAGTGCGCGAGGTGGAATCGTTCGGCGCTCCCGAGGTGGAGATCAAGGACGCCGAAATTAAAGTTGCACATCAACTCATTGAAGCGCTGGCGGGCGAGTGGGACCCGGAGAAATATCACGATACATTTCAGGAAAATCTGAAGAAGCTGATTGCGGCGAAGCTGGAGGGCGGCGAAGTCCAGGCCGTGGAACAACCGAAGAAATTGGCTCCAGTGGTGGATCTGATGGCGGCACTTAAAGAAAGCCTGGCCCAGACGAAGAAGCCGGTCGGGTCGGAAAAAGTTGCCGAGATGCCAGGCGCGAGCCAGCCGAAGACACGCCGCGGGCGGGCATAAGTCCGCAAGGATCAAAGTTTCAAGGAGAAGACCTGGTTTTTCAACTTTGAAACCTTGAAACTCTGAAACCTTGAAACTTTGAAACCTGCTTCCCTGTCCCACCTGATTTCCCCTCTCGACCCGGTTCCCGATACAATAACGGATTCCGCGTAAGACTGACATTTTTCCATGGAGTTTGAATGAAGCGGTTTCTCTGGTTGGGGTGCGTACTGTCTGTTTATGTGATCTGTAGCGGCTGCGGCGATACCTTTCGCCCGATCATCATCCCGAATCCTCCGATTTTCCCTAACCCGAAGGCGGCCCATACCGTGGTCGCGATCAACGACAACGGAACCGTTGTACAGGGCACCGCCATGGTGATTGACGTCTCCGGCGACACGGATGTGAGCGTCAAGAATGTGGGCTTGGCTCCGGTTCACGCTGTGCAGCAAACCGCCAACCAGGTCTTGGTCGTAAATCATTCCGTGAACGGAGCGGCGGCCGATTCGATTACCAAGCTGAATTTCAGCAGCACGATCATCAGCGGCAGCACCACCATCAGTCTGCCGGCGAACTCGGCGCCGACTTTTGTGGCCGTTGCTCCGACGGATACGACGGCATATGTGACGCTGCCGAACTACGTACCCGACCCCATCAACAACCCTGGTGTTGTCATGCCTTCGGTCGGCGTGGTCAGCACTCAGAGCAACAGCGTGGTGGCCACCATTACGGTCGGCGTCAATCCGGTTGCCCTGGCGGTCACGCCCGACAAGAGCAAGCTCTACGTTGCGAACCAGGGCGACGGCACGATCAGCGCCTTCAACACCGTGGATCGGTCCGCGCGGACGATCACCGGCTCGTTGACTTATCCGCCCATCTGGTTGGTTGCCCGTACTGACAGCCAGCGGGTGTACGTGCTGGAGCAGACGACGATCCATGGTCTCGGCGGTACTCTGGCTTGGATCGATACCACCTCGACCGCTGGCCCCGACGTATTAACTGAGACCGCGATCAGTGTGCCCGGTGCTACCACGATGACCTACGACCCCAATCTGAACCGGCTTTATATTCCCGGTGGACCGCAGGTGGCGATCGTCGACGTTTCGCAATCTCTGCCGCAGTTCCTTGGGGGAGGTCCGCTCACGATCTCTCCGGTCTTGTCATCCTCTCGCTCGTCGAACGATGTGTGCTCGACCTTTAGCCCGACCCCTGTCACTGCGGCCGCAGCGGCCGCCTTGCCGGACGGTTCCCGCGCTTACGTCGGATCTTATGTGGAATTCCAAGTCAATGTGACCATCACAGGCGCAGCCCTGACGTCGAACGGTGCCAGCACAACAACCTACAATTACACCCTTTCGCCCGGGACTCCTGATTTGCTTCCTGGGATGGTCATCACGATCTCGAATGTGGACTCAACTAACTTTAATCCTAATAACACTCCGCCGAGCGATTTCGACGGTACGTTCACGATTCTTTCGGTTGGGGGAGGAGCATTTGAGGTGACGAATGCTCCGACAGACACATACCTGGGCGGCGGGAGCGGCGCTGCCCCGAACGTCTGTCCGCAGGTGACCGTGATCGACGCCGCGAGCAACACGATCAAGACTTCCCAGATTACGATTCCGGGATTTCCCGGTTACGAACCCTTCTGCTCCAATACCCGTTTCCGCATGATGATGGCGGCCGGCGGCGATAGTTCTCGCGCATACCTGTCCAGTTGCGATGGCGGGAATGTCAACCTTATTGACACTTCCAACGACACCTATATCGAAAATCTCCCGGCCCCGGTCAGCAATTCACGCCAGCCGATTCCACCGAATCCGCTAAACCCGCCGCAGAATCCCGTGTTTTTGTTCGCCGGGCCGTAGGCATTGTGCCCTGGAGTTCGTTGTACAAACCTAAGTTTGATGTAGGTCGTGAACGTCCGCCCTTCGGAAGATGGGTTGCAGTGTCGAGCGAGTAACGATTACCTCTAGCCCGCGACTACAGAGCGTTCCACCGTCTGGCGGCAGTGGTGGCGCAGCGCCACATTCATGAAGACATTCCCATGGGAAGTATTGAAGCACATCACCAGGGCTTCGGTGTCTTCACTGGTTTTGCTCCCCTGTTCGGAAGTGTGCAGGGTTGGAGGATGAACATGAAAGTGGAATCCCTGGTCGTTGAGCGAAGTGACGGCGTTGCCGATGATCTGGTTGGCCAGCTCGCAGACCGCCTCGCGCACCAGATCGTCGGTCTCGGATACTTCCACGCCGGCCAGACGGGTAGCCAGCTGCACCGCCGTTCCAAGGTCCACATCAAAAATGATCCGGCCTTCGATCTCGCCCAGCAGGCAAACCTCTGCCGCGATCCCTTTTCGCCGGTACGCCTCTTCTTCCATGGTCAGGTTCTCGATGGAAACGGGCGACTCCAGCCCCTGCGCCAGAACGGCGTCGGTTGAGTTGATAAAGGGCTGAATCAGGTCCATCCGCATGACTAGGCTCCAGCTCCGGCGCCGCGCGTCGCAACTGCGTCGTCACGCATCACGTACTTGATGACTTCATAGAGAACTTCAGGCTTCACCGGTTTCTGCACGAAGTGACGGGCACCCCGCTGCAAGGCGGCCACGATGTTCTCCTGGTAGCCAACCGACGAGACCATGACGATGCGGGCGCTGGGATGGTCGCGCACGATCTTCTCCGCCGCCTCAATGCCTTCCATCTGCGGCATGGTGATATCCATCAGAACGATGTCGGGCGTGAGCCGTTCGTACTCGCTGATCGCCGTAACTCCGTCGCCCGCCTCGCCGATTACCTGGCCGCCGAAGGTTTCCACCATCCGGGCCAGATTCTTGCGGGCAAACACGGAGTCATCCACGATCAGATAGCGCACCGGTTGTCCGTCTTCGCTCCGTTTTACGGGCGCAAACTTTTCCATGACACTCCTCCACAACTAGCACTTAATCACGAATCTACATACTTTCGATAGATAACTCTAGTTACTTCCGGCACCAGTCGCCCGCTTGACCTCGGTCGCGTCTCCCCGGCTCCGGTCGGGCGCGCACTGGGCCAGCAAAATGTTCGGTATATCCTGCAGGTCCGCGACACGGATAGCATAACCGCGCTCGATGGCCGCCTTGGGCATGCCGTAAACCACGCATGTCTCCGGGCTTTGGGCCACGGTGAATCCCCCTGCCGCCCGGACCTCGCCCAAGCCGGACGCCCCGTCTTCTCCCATGCCGGTCATTAATACGGCCACGGCTTGCGGCCCAAACTTCTCGGCGACGCTGCGGAACAGCACATCCACCGAAGGGCGATGCCCGTTCACCGGGGCGTCGTCGGCCAGCACCGCCACGTTGCCCAGGGGCAATTTCTTCACCTTCATGTGCCGGTTTCCCGGACAAATCAGCGCTCTCCCGGCTACCAGCAAGTCGCCGGGATGTGCTTCCTTCACCCGGATGGGACAGCACTCGTCCAGTCGCTTGGCAAACAGATCCGTGAAACCGTCCGGCATATGCTGTACCACCAGGATGCTGCCCGAAAATTCTAAGGGCAGCTTCGAAAACAAGTACTGCAACGCGCTCGGACCCCCGGTGGAAACGCCGATGGCGATGATGCGCGTCGGTGCGACAGGCTGAAGTTTATGTGGCTGAGGGCCCTGTGTGTCCCCCAGCAGGAACTGTGTCTGTGGCCCCGCGCTCTGCGCCGCAGCCTGGATCTTCTTGATCAGCTCCTCAGCAATTTCGGGCATGTGCGCCGCAACATCCTTCGGTTTGGCCACGAAATCAAATGCGCCCAGCGCCAGCGCCTTGAGCGTGATCGACGCCCCGGCTGTGCTGTGCGAGCTGACGACGATGACTGGCAACCGCCAGTGCCGCATGATCTGTTTCAGAGTATCGATCCCGTTCAGTCCGGGCATTTCCAGGTCGAGCGTTACCACATGCGGCTTCAGATCCTCGATTTTCTTCAACCCGAAATTGCCGTCCATCGCCGTGCCCACCACCTCGATCGAGTTATCCCGTTCAAGGATTTTGGGAATCAGCTTGCGCATCAGCGCCGAGTCATCCACTACCAGGACCCGCACCTTGTTCATGCCTGGCCCCCTGCTGTCCCGCGCGCCCGCGACTCCGCCGGCTGCATTCCGCCATTGCTGGCAGCCGTTGCCGGTGCGATCCCCGAGAGCAAACCCGTCATCCTGGGGCCGACTGCATCCGCCCGCCCGCGCGTGAAGCGATCCATCAGGGCGATCATGTTCAGGATGAGAACCACCCTGCCATCGCCCAGAATCGAAGCCCCACTGACCAGGTCGGTGGTGATCGACTGATCGTCGAGCGCTTTGATCACCAGCTCTTCCTCGCCCTCCAGTTCGTCGACGACCAGCCCGAACTTGCGTTCTCCGCTGTTGATCACGAGCACAAAGACCTTGCGCTGCGCCGTTTCCGGTCCATCCGGAGGCTTCGAGCCCAGGCGCAGCAGCGGCAACACGGCGTTGCGCAGTTGTAGCACGTCATAGTGTTCGACCTGATGGATGTCTTCTTCCACCGTGCGCGCGATCTCGGCCACTGCGTTCAGCGGCAGGGCATAGAGCCGTTGTTCCACGCGGAACAGCAACGCCCGGATAATGGCCAACGTCAGCGGAAGCCGCAGACGGAAGGTGGTGCCTTGTCCGAGCACGGTTTCGATCTGCACCGTTCCCTTCAGGCGCGCCAAAACGCTCTGCACTACGTCCAATCCCACGCCGCGGCCCGAAAGTTCGGTGATCTCGTCAGCGGTGGAGAATCCCGGCTTCCAGATCAGGTCGAGAGTCTCAGCCTCGGTCAGGCGCGCGGCCTGCTCGGCTTTCAGCAATCCCTGCGACAGGGCGCGCTGCCGGACTTTTTCCGGATCGATGCCGAGCCCATCGTCAGAGACCTCGATGACCACCTGGTTCCCTTGGTGATAAGCGCCCAGCCGCAATGTTCCCTGCGGCTTTTTGCCGGCGCGAACCCGCTCCTCGGTGGTTTCAATACCATGGCCAACGGCATTGCGCACCAGATGAGTCAGGGGCTCGGCAATGGCATCCAGAATGCTTTTGTCGAGATCGGTCTGCCCGCCCCGGACAATCAGCCCGACTTCTTTCCCGCATTGTCGCCCGACGTCCCGCACGATGCGCGGGAAGCGGCGGAACAGCTGATCGACCGGCACCATGCGAATCTTCATGACCGAGTGCTGCAGGTCATTCAAAACCCGCGTCTGGAAGGCCATGGCATCGGAGAACTTTCCGCGCAAAACATCTTTCGGGAAGCGCTGTCCGAATTCGAGCAGTGTCTGCTGGAACATCGATTTCGCCAGGATCAGTTCCCCGACCAGGTTGAGAACGCTGTCGATTCTTTCCGCATCCACGCGCAGGACGTTGTCCGGGCCGGCGGGCACGGTGGGTAGCGCTGGTTCGCCGGGCGGCGGTGAGTCCAGGTCCGTGAGTTCGGCGGTCGCGGACGACGCGATTTCGTCTTGGCCTCCGGATTCAGCTTTGGGGGCCGGCGGGAGCGGGCGCGACGGCGCTGCGACGCGCAGGGCCGTGACTCGGACATTCAGCGCAATGGTTGGAATGCTGCACTTGGTCCGGATCTGGTCCGCGGATTTTTCCGATGCCAGAGCCGCTTCGACATGGTTCATCGGCTCGGTGCTGCCTTCGAGCGGATAGAGAGCCAGCACCTCGCCCAGCGCCGTCAAGGCCAACTGGATCATCTGGCGTCCCGCGATGGGCATGGCGCACTGGGGGTCAATCTGCACCACCACGTGATGAACGTGCTTGCCTTCTGCTATCGCCCGGGCGATCGCCAGCTGCTCGTATTCCGACCAGCGGCTCGGTTTCGCAACTGCTTTCTTCTTCCTGGTTTTGACCGCGCGACCCGGCGCCGGGTGCGCCAGGCGGGCAATATCCGTGCGCAAAGACTGGATGCTCGGAAGTTTGGTTCCCTTGCGATAGGCCTCCAGCAAAGCCGCGAACACGTCGGCGGCGCGCAACGCGATCTCGGGAACCGAAGCTGCCGCTGCCTTGTTCCCGAGCGTCAGCACATCTTCGAACTCGTGGGACAGTTCGCTGAGCTCGCGGAAGCCGCAGGCGGCCGCGTCCCCCTTCAGGGTATGCACCGTCCGGCGCAGGCTGCGGGCCGTCTCCGCATCGCCGGGCGATTTCTCCAGTTGCATGGCTTCGTCGTTCAGCTTCTGGACGAGTTCTCCAGCACTCTCGAAGAACAGCTGCCGGAGTTCTGTCATCCGATCCTCGGGGGGGAGGGTCACACAATCACCTCCAGGCGCTGGTATGCGGTGCCGCTGTTGCGATGCACCATCTGAAATTTTTTCGTCAAGCCCAGTAGGCTCTCGGCATGGCCGACAAACAGGTATCCATGGGGATTCAAGCAACGATAAAACTTCTCCACCAGACGCTTCTGCTCGGCTTCGTCGAAATACATCATCACGTTGCGGCAGAAAATAATGTCGTTGCGTTCCGGCAGATATTCGGTTTTGAGATTGTGAAAGTCGAAGTGCACCAGCTCCTTGACACTGGGCTTGATCGCGTAGCGGTCGCCCACTTTGTCGAAGAAGCGCAAGCGGTAGCCATAGTCGACTCCGGCCATTCGGTGCTCGAAGTAAGAACCTTCCTGGGCGGCGCGCAGTACCGAATAGTTGATGTCGCTAGCCATGATCTCCACTCGCCAGGGCGCGGGTACCAGAGGCTTAGGAAGCGGCGATTCGAACGGCGCGGAATGGCGCAGATGGTGGTACGAGAGCGCATCGGCCACCAGCATGGCCAAGGTGTAGGGCTCCTGTCCCGTGGAACAGCCCGCGCTCCAGATTCTCAAGTTGTAGTCCCGGCGCTCGTGTTTGCGCCGCAGAATATCGTCGATCACGTCATGCTGGAACAGGTCGAGTTGCGCCTTGTTCCGGAAGAAGCTGGTTTCATTGACGGTGAGGTTTTCGACCAGGCAGGTCAGCTCTTGTTTCCCTGGCTGGCTGATGAGCAGGCGATAGTAGCTGTAGAACGAATCCAGTTGGCACTCCTTCAACCGGCGCAGCAAACGGTCCTGGAGAAAGGGGGTGCGCCGATCGTCGAAATGCATGCCGCACTCCTGGTAGACGAGCGTCTGCAGGAGTTTCAATTCCGCGTCCGTGAGTGCGGGGATCTCGTTCGTGTTCATGTGGGTTAGATTCTTCTTGCTACTTGCCGGCCGAGGCGCCCTGGGCCCCCGCTTTGCCCCTGCCGGCCGCAGCCGGTTTTTCCGCCGCCGGCTCGATTCCAGCCTCAGGCGCGGCCAATACCTTGCTGATATCCAGCAGAATGATCAGCCGTCCGTGATACTTGCCGAGGCCAGTCACACAGTCCAATCCGCCGGCCTGCATCATGGCAGGCGCGGCTTCGATATCGCTTTCCGGAATTTTCAAAACCTCTGACGCCGAGTCCACAATCATGCCCGCCAGCCTTCCCCGGTGTTCCACTACCAGAATGCGGCTGCGCCGGTCCATTCCGGTGGAGGGCTTGCCGAACCGCTTGCGCAGATCCACCACCGAGACAATCTTGCCGCGCAGATTGATGACCCCTTCGAGATAATCGGGCGCATCCGGTACCGCGGTGATCTCCGGTACGCGGACGATCTCATGCAGCGATGTGATGGGCACGCCGTAAGTCTCGCGGCCCACCCGGAAGCCCACTACGTGTGTTTCCCGGCTCATGATTGAAATTCCCTCAACGTGATCCCGCCGCCGCGCCCCGGGCTGCGCTGGCGAATCCCGGCGCGCCGTCGCTCGGGCGCAGCGTAAAGCGATCCATCGATTCGAGCAGGCCCCGCGACATCTTCGACATCTGATCGGAGGAAGCCGCCAGTTCGGTGGAACCCGATGTGGACGACTGCAGCAATTCGCGCATGCGTTCCATGGCTTGCACCACCGCCTGCGCCCCCGAGGCCTGTTCTTCCACGGCCGAGTTGATCTCGTGCGTGATTTCGTTCAGGCGCGTGGTGGCCCGCGCGATCTGCGACGATCCGTGCGACTGCTCGTTGGTGGCGGCGCCGATTTCCTGCGCGAACTTGTAGACCTCGGTCACCACGTTGGAAATCTTTCGCAGCGCGGCGTTCAGGTCCTGTCCTAGATTCAGTCCCTCGTTGACGATGGTAGTGCTCTTCTCCATGTTTTCGACGGCTTTGCGCGCTTCCTTCTGGATGCTTCCGATCAGTTCGGAAATTTCCTTGGTGGACTGCGCCGATTTCTCGGCCAGCTTGCGGACTTCATCCGCCACCACCGCGAATCCCAGGCCGTGTTCGCCCGCCCGCGCCGCTTCGATGGCGGCATTCAGGGCGAGAAGGTTGGTCTGTTCTGCCAGATCGTCGATGACTTCGATGATCTTGCCGATGTCGTCGGCGCGCGTGCCCAGCGCGTCGATGATCTCGCCCGAAGAGCGGATGGTGGTGTTGATCCGGTTCAGGCCGTCGGTGGCTTTTTCCATGGTGCCAATGCCACTGTGCACCTCTTCTCGCGAGCGGTTGGAGATATCGAGCAGCACCTTGGCCGTATCCGCTACGCGCTGGATCGAAGTCACCATTTCGTCGATCGAAGCCGAGGTCTCGCTGACGCTCGAGGCCTGGGTCTGCGTGCTCTTGACCATGTTCTGCACGTTCACGCTCATTTCGTGCATGGTGCTCGTCACTTCATCGATGGCCGATGAAGTCTGCAGGCTGTTCCTGGCCGATTCGTCGGATGCGCTGGCCACCTGAGTGGAGGCGCTGGCCACCTGAGAAGCGGCATCGCGCACGTGCCGCACCATCCCGCGCAGGCCTTCCACCATGCGCGTGAAAGCGTTCGCCAGCGTGTCATTGGCGGAGCGCGGACGGACTTCGACCGCCAGGTTGCCCCCGGCGATGGCTTCTGAAACCGCAGCCATTTCCTTCAGGTACTTCACCATGGAATCGAAAGTCCGGGCCAGTTGCCCGATCTCGTCCTTGCCGCGAACGTCAATATTGTGTTCCAGATCTCCAGACTGGCCGATCTGGTCGGCCACATGAATCAGCCGGGTCAGCGATCCCGTGATCGAATTAGCGGTCCGGTAGGCAATGACTGCGCCCAGGGCCACCGCGAGCAGGGAACTGAACACGGAAACCAGGATCGTCCAGTTTGCCGCCGATTCGTCAGAGCGACGCCGCTCCTCCAACAGTTTGCGGTTTTCCTGGTCAACTTCATCCAGAACGTCACTCGAACGCGTAACCCATGAGTTCGGATCCTTTTGCAGATAGAAAATCTGTAGTTCGGCAACCGTGGCATTGCCGCCGTCCACCGCGCGACGCTTGTCCACCAGGGGGTTGGCAAAATCTGAGTTCCATCCCTGTTCCAGTCCCTGCACTTTTTCCAGATTGCTGCGCTGCTGCGTGGAATTGGCCAGTTCCTGGGCATGGTGCAGGGCGTCACTCAACTGGTGCTCGCCTTCAGTCATTTTGTCCACGTCGCGAGTATCCCCGCTGAGCAGATAGTTCTGCAGATGAAGCCGGTTCTGCATCATCTGGAAGCGGACAAGGGAGGTGGCTTCGGTCATGTCGATCGAATTCTGCGCCGCTGCCTTGGTCTCATGCTCGCGATGCACCCCGTACAGGTTGATCGCCAGCAGCATCAGGACCGTTGCCAGAATCACCCCGAAACTCAGGTACAGCTTCTTTCCTATGTTCATAATTCCAACCTTCCTCATCCAACGCCTTGGACAGCGCGCTGTCTCCCCTACTGGGTGGGATCAAAACGGAATTCGACAATCTCGGTTGACTCTTCCTGACGCGACTCGAAATGCCACTTCTTGGCCGCATCCAGAGCGGCGGCTGCCAACACCGGGTGTCCGCCAACCAGCGTTGCATCCTTGACCGTCCCGTTGGCAGCCACCGTTACCCGTACCTTCACCACGCCAGTGATGTTCATCCGCCTTGCCAGTTCCGGATACACCGGAGGCACCCTGATCTTTGCCTTTCGGCCGCTTTCCTGGGCCTTGGCTTCCTGTCCCCACCCCGGGGCAGCGCTGATCGTGGTCAATCCACCCATCAGCAGACCCACCGCAATCGCACGATGCAACGTTTGAAAAGTCACGGTATCTTCCTCGTCAATCAACGTTATTCATCTAATATTCGTGCAAGGACTGCCCTAGGGGATATCAAAAGTTCCTTCGGTTCATTACTTTAGTGATCTTTTTACAAGGCGCTGAAGAATCGGTCCTTAGGAGATCGGGTCATCGGATCATCGGGCCATCGGATGATCTGTAGGCCCATGCTTCTGAGCTTCGATCGCCCGATGACCCGATCGCCTTTGATCACAGATTGAGACGCCAGTATCATTTCTGGGCCGTTTCACAAGTTGGCACTGCCCCCTTATATTCCCTTGACTCAATTTGAGAATTGGGCTTAAGTTGATACGTAATTCAATTGTTTTCAGATATTTAGCATGAAAAATGGTGTACGCTGACGAGACCCACTAGAAACTCGGGGCTGGGGGATGCGTCTCAGTCTGAAAAAGATTTCCAGAAGCTGCTCTTGGAGCTTTCTCGCGCTGCCTTCCAGAGCCGCGAGCCCGGCCAACTCATTCTCTCGTTCTGCGCTCTCACCCGCGTTTTTTTCCATGCCAGCGGCGCCTATTTCTGGAGTTACTCTTCCGACGGCGAACTGGTTGGAGAAGAAGCCGACGGCGACCGTGCCGAATCTTTTCGCGGCCTGCGCCAGGGCGCGGGTGATCCCTCCATCGCCATGGAGGCGGTTCACAAGCGCCACGCGTTCTTCGTCAACCACCTCGACGTCGCTCGTTATCCCTGGCTGGCCGAATGCCACGCGCATGACGCCATGGCCGCGCCCCTGCTGATTTCAGGCGATGTGGCCGGGGCCATTGTGCTGGTGCAAAGCGCGCCCGATGCGGGTTTTGACGAGGAGGCGGCAGCCAAAGTCACGATCCTGGCGGCCCAGCTGAGCACGGCACTCGAGGCCCTGCGCCTGAACCAGCTTGCCCGCGAAGAACAGCGGCGCGCCAACATTCTGGTCGAAGTCGCCTCCGCACTGCAGGGCTTGCCCGACACCGCAGCCGTGATGGAGAATATCGCCGACCGTCTTCGCGTGCTACTGCATTCACCCGCGGTGCTGGTTTTCGTCCAGCAAGAGAAGCTGTCCCAGTTGCAGGCGGTGTCGACCGAAACGCCCAAGCTCGCCCTCTCTATCCGTTCGCGTTTCCAGCAGAACCAGCTCCGCTCGGCGCAGGAGATCGCCACTCGCGCCATCGCCGCCGGCGAACGCATTACGGTCAGCATCGACGGCGCCTCCCATCTGGGAGAAGATTCGCCGCCCGGAGTCCTCATCGCAGCGCCATTCCGCACCACACGCTCGCAAGGTGCAATTCTGGTTTACCCGCGCCTCGCCAAGCCGTTCACCGAGGAAGACAAAACCCTGGTTTCAGCCCTGGCCGGCTTTGGCGCGGTCGCCATCGCCAACGCTGAGTTGTGTGGCATGGCGCGCGCCCATGCCCATGAACTGCACGAGATTCTTGAGATTTCCTTCGAGCTCGGTTCCGCTGGAAAACTCGACGAGTTCATGCAAACCTCGGTCGTCCGCGCCGCCAATTTCCTTGGCTTCCAGCGCTGTTTCATCGGGCTGCTCGAGGAGGCCGCCTTCCGCATTCGATGGGGAGTGGAGAACGGGTCGGCCCGTCCCGTGGATATCCCGCTCTACGATGGCGTCGCCACCCGCGCGATGAAGAACAGGAATGTGTTTTTCACCGAAGACGCTTCCGCGACGCCGGGCGCGAATTTGGAGTTCGTTGCCGCTTTCCATATCCGGCAACTCCTCGCGGTGCCCCTGATTGGTTCCAACGGCGACGTGCTGGGGATGTTTGGAGTGCTTGACCGGGTCGCGCCGGGGCCTATCAACGACGAAGATGTCCGCCGTGCGCGCGCTCTGGCCGCGCAAGTTGCCATCGCACTTGAACTGACCCGTAACCTGCACCAATCCGAGGAGCACCGCCGCCGCGCCGAGGCCCTGGTCGCGCTCGCGCTCGAACTGAACACCATCCTGCATCTGCCCGAATTCATGCGCAGCTTCGCGCAGCGCGCGGCGGGTCTGCTCGGAAGCCGGTCCGCTGCGCTCACGCTTTTTCAGGTATCGGAGGTAGATACCGTCCTGATCCGCGGAGCCTCCGAAGCCGAGGCTTCCGAAATCAAGGATCCACCGCTGCTCCGCCGCTTCAGTCATGCGCTCAGCGCAGCCCTGCCGAAATACTCCTCCGATGTTACGTTTGCGCCCGCCGCTGATCTTCTGGGGGCCCCTCTGGCTTCCACGCTGGGATGGACCGATTGCACCCTGGTCCGGCTAGCTGGCTCCTCGGGAGAAATCGTCGGCGTGCTTTGTCTCGCCGACCGCGGCGCACCGCCGGGCAGCGAGGATCAGCAGTTGCTGCGCGCCATCGCCGGCCACGCCAGCATCGCTCTGGAGAATGCCTGCCTGTTTACCCGCATGGAGCAGGCGAACCGGCACTGGCTGGACGTCTTCGATGCCATCAGCGATTTCATCGTGGTCCATGACGAGCAGCACAACGTGCTTCGGGTCAATCGCTCGCTGGCCGATTTCGTGGGGATCGCGCCCGACGAGTTGATCGGCGTCAACATGCGAGCGCTCGAAGCGCTTTCCACCGGCACATCGCCGCACTCTTGCCCTTTCTGCCGCAGCGGTGAGGGGCTAGACGAATACGTGCACCCCGTCCTCGAACGCACCTACCTGATTTCGACCTCGCGCATTCATTCCGCCAGCAGCTCGCAGTTGCAGATTGTGCACGTGCTCAAGGACATTACCGACCGCCGCGATGCCGAGCGCCGCTACCGCGAGCTGTTCGACAACATTCAGGAAGGAATTTACGTCTCCTCGCCCCAGGGCCGCTTCGTCGAAGTCAACGACGCCCTGGTGCGCATCCTCGGCTACAGCAGCCGCGACGAAGTCCTGCAGCTCGACATTCCCACCCAGGTCTATTTTTCTCCCGAACGGCGGCAGGAACTCGCGGAACGGCTCCAACGCGAGGGGGAAATGCACAATCACGAAGAAGTTCTGCGGCGCAAGGATGGATCGCCCGTCCACGTATTCATGAACTGTTTTGCGCTGCGCGATTCCGCCGGCAACATCCTGCAGCACCGCGGACTGATGCTCGATATCACCGGCCTCCACCAGTCCCAAACCGAGCTGCAGAAAGAGCGTGACTTCTCCAGCAAGATCCTCAGCCACACCCAGAGTTTGATTCTGGTCACCGACACCGAGGGGGTGATCAGTTATGCCAACCGGCGCTGGAGCGGTCTCGGTTTCCAACAGAACCAGGTTCTGGCTCAGCCCTTTCCCGACTTGTGTGCCCCTCCGCGCCGCGCGGCGCTCCGGGACGCGCTGGCAGCCGTGGCGCGGGGGCAACAGGTCGACAACTTCGATCTGCCCCTGGTTCGCAGCGACGGCGCCAGTGGCCAGTTCTCCGTCAATCTGAGCCCGATCCACGGCGAAGACGGCAAAGTGAGCAGCATCGTCGTGATTATGACCGACGTCACCGATTCCGCCATACTGCGCGCCAAGCTGGTGCACGCCGAGAAAATGGCGGCCGTCGGACAGTTGGTTTCGGGCGTCGCCCACGAAGTCAACAATCCACTCACCGCCATCCTCGGATTCACCGACCTCCTGATGGAAAACCCCGAGCTTCCCGAGAGCGCTCGGCGCGATCTGCGCGTAATTCTGCAGGAGGCGCAGCGGACCAAGCAGATCGTGCAAAACCTGCTCAGCTTTGCCCGCCAGATGCCGCCGCAGCGCCAGCCGGTTCAGCTCAACTCCATCCTGCAACGCACCGTGCACCTGCGCTCGTACGATTTCATCAGCCACGGCATTCAGGTGGTCGAGCGCCTCGAGGACTCGCTACCCCAGGTGATCGGAGATTCCCACCAGCTGCAGCAGGTCTTTCTCAACATTTTGAACAACGCCTACGACGCCATCCGCGAAACCACGCGGACCTCCGGCCGCATTGAGGTCATGAGCGCCCGCGCCAACGCCTTCGTGGAGATTTCCTTTCGCGATAACGGCACCGGCATCGCCGATCCCGAACGGATTTTCGATCCTTTCTTCACCACCAAAGACGTGGGCAAGGGGACGGGATTGGGCTTGAGCATTTGCTATGGCATTGTCCGCGAACATGGCGGCGAAATTGTGTGTCACAACAACCCGGACTCTGAAGGGGCAACCTTTATCGTCCGCTTCCCGGTAGCATCCGAGGCGGCATCCTTTGGAGCCGTTGCAGGAGTGGATCCAACATGACGCAGACTGAAACTAAGCCGCTTTCGGGGCCCGTGCTTTTGATTGAAGATGAGCCGGCAGTTATGGCTTTGGTGCGCTCCGTTCTCGAGGGCCAGGGATACTCCGTGGTTCCGACCGAATCCGGTGCCGAAGCCCTGCGACTGCTGGCCAAGGGTAATTTTCACGGAGTCGTTTCCGACATGCGCACCCCGGGCGGCGTCGATGGCGCGCAGGTCTACGCCTGGATTGCAGTCAATCGGCCGGAGCTCGCCTCCCGCCTGGTGTTCATCACCGGCGACATCGCCAACGAGGAAACCGCAGCCACCCTGCGCCGCACCGGCGCGCCCTGCGTGGAAAAGCCATTTCGGGTTCGTGAATTCATTTCCGTGGTCGAGCAGACCATGGGCAGGGTAGCCCCATGACCGACTTCCGCATCCGATTGTTGATTGTCGATGACGAGCAGACCATCCGCCGCCTGTGCATGACCGTCGGCGAATCGCTCGGTTTTACTTGCCTCGAAGCCGAGAGCGGCGATGCCGCCCTCGCCCTGCTCGAAGAACAGCCCGTGCATATGATCCTCACCGATATGGTCATGCCGCGCATGTCCGGGCTTGAATTCCTGGAGCAGGTCAAACGTGACTTTCCCACCATCGAAGTCGCCCTCATGACCGGCCACGGGTCGGTTGAGACCGCGGTGCAGGCAATGAAGCTGGGCGCCTACGATTACATCGCCAAGCCCTTCGCTCCGCTCGACGACCTGCGCCTTTTCCTGCGCCGCATGGCCGATAAAGTCCGCCTGGTGGAGGAAAATCTCTATCTCCGCGAACGTTCCGAAACCGAGACGGCTGTGCACGGCATCATCGGCAGTTCCGCCAGCATTCAGCACGTTCTGCGCCTCATCTCCCGGCTGAAGGACACGCGCACCCCGGTCCTGATTTCCGGCGAAAGCGGAACCGGCAAGGAACTTGTGGCTCGCGCCCTGCATTTTCGCGGCAACCTGGCCAGCCGCCCCTTTGTGGCCGTCGACTGCGGATCGCTAGTCCCCACCCTGATCGAAAGCGAATTGTTCGGCTGCGGAAAAGGCGCCTTCACCGGCGCGCTTCGTTCCAAGCAGGGTCTGCTGCAATCGGCCGACACCGGAACCATTTTTCTCGACGAAGTGGGCGAACTTCCCCTCGAGATGCAAGCGAGGCTGTTGCGCTTTATCCAGGAGAAAGAAGTTCGACCGGTAGGCAGCAATCAAAAAGTCAAAGTGGATGTGCGCATCATGGCCGCCACCAACCGCGATCTTGAGGCCGAATACAAGAAAGGAACCTTCCGCAAGGATCTTTTCTTCCGCCTCAACGTGGTCACGATTTCACTGCCACCCTTGCGCGAGCGCCGTTCCGACATTCCCATCTTGGCGGCGTTTTTCCTGGAGCGCCTCGCTCCTGGACGCGGCCTCCAGCTCTCGGGCAGCGCCATGAAGGCCCTCTTGGCCTACGACTGGCCCGGCAATGTCCGCGAACTCGAAAATTGCCTGGAGCGAGCGGTCGCCCTGGGCGATCAGCGCATCCTCGAAGTCAACGATCTGCCGCCCTCGATCGCACACGTGGATATCCAAGCCGAGCCGTTGGATTCGCTCGAAGACTCCGGCCGCGCCACCGACCTCGGAGATATCGAGCGCGCCACCATCGAGCGCGTTTTTTCCCAGGTCAACGGAGACAAAACTCTGGCCGGCAAGATGCTCGGCATCAGCCGCGCCACCCTCTATCGCAAACTGAAGCGTTACCACATCGGCGCCCGTGAGGAACCTCAATCGACGACCCTGCAATAAACTTGTTTGTGTGGGGACGGGCCTCCCCCGTCGAAGCGCAGCTCGGTTTCATCTTGAAGATCCGGTTCGCCACCTGCGAACTGAGACAGTCATCTCACCCTGAGACGTTTCTCTATTAGTTGCTTGCAAAGAAATGACCTGCTCCAGCGACGGGGTAACGCCGTTAACTGGCCGCCGTTCTTTCAATTGCTCTTAGGTGCATGACCTTCAAGTACTTGGTGGGACCCGTGCACTCATGCATACTGATCAAGCAGAGCGAGTCTTCTCGCAGCTCTTCCTAGCCATGAGTTAGGGGAGGCTCGGCTGCTCAAAGCTCCCCCGGATCGAGGTCTACTGTGCCCCACCAGGCAACTGCGCGTGCGCTCGAATCGGACATTGTGAGCCGCTTGGCCAAGTTCTTTCCCGCGGCTATTCCAGTGCGGATTCCCATCAAGCTCAGCCGCATACAGGGAAATGGCAACGGAAACAGCAATAGGACCGCCCAGGGAAGCGACTGCATTTTTTTTCAGGATACCGTCATCGAATACGGCACGCCAGATGAAGTCTTGTTCGCGCTTGGCCGTCCGCTGGAATTTGCCGATCGTGTCCTGGTCGAAAGCAACGACGGCTCGCTGCATGCCGAGGCGACGGTGGTCGCGGTACAGTATCATCCCGAACGGACGGTGATTGCCGCCCGCTTCCTCAAACCTGTTTCCAATTGGATTGTGAAATCATGACTGCATCCTCCCAACCTTCCTTTGAAGAGCAAGGAGCCGCGCTCTCCGCCCTGCGTCCCATTTATGCTGCGCTGGTCCGCGAATTTGTGATTGAGGTTCCTGCCTGTCCGATCGATGAGGCGTTCTCGCCAACGGCAGAGTCTGTCGGCCAGGCCGAAGCCTGGTTGCAGCAGGTCGACGCGCAGATCCAAGTGCACCAGTTGCGCCAGTTTCTGCAGACCACGCCGCTGGCCAACGAAGCCGTGCTGCGCCAACTTCTGGCGCATCACCTGCAGAAAACCTCGAAGTCTTCCAGTGACCGCGACAAGACTGACTTCCTGCTGGTCCAGTATTTTTCGCTGTGCGCGCCTTCGGGCCTAGAAGACGCCGACGTCGACCTCGATTACGTCGCGCAGGTGCTGGAGCCGGTACTCGGCCCGCAACAGCCGAAGATTCCGGCATGGCTGAGTTCTCTGGAGACCATCCTGCAGTCGGCGGCGCGAAGCCGCCGTCTCAGCGAACTGCTCCACAGCGGTACGCTCGAGCAAGGGCGCAAGCTCAAGACACAGAATGCGGCCCGCTACTTCGAGCCTGCGGCTATGGCGGCGTTTGCGCGTTTCAGCTTCATGTTGCGGCGGATTTTCTTCCGTCTCATGCACGACGATCTCAACGCTATCCAGGACGGCTTGCGCGAACTGGAGCGCCGCGGTATCGCGACCATCGATTGCCGCCGCGCCCAATTCTCCGCTGAAGAACCGATCGCGCGTCTGCGCATGATCTGCCAGTCCTGGAAAGTCATGTTCCACGCGGAATACTCCTCCGGACAGCCGCTGCGCATGTTGGTCGATCTCCGAGCGGCCGTCGACGACGCGCTTCAGAACGGGACAGGCAAGAATCCGCTCAACACGCACGCCGCCGCCGCGCCAGGAAGATCCGGCGCCGGAGCGAAAAAGTAGGTTTTGGTATCCCACCCTTCAAAGAACGAAGGGTGAGGGCACCCGGCTAGGCAAACAGGAATTCCTTGGTCCGCAGCTCCTTGATCGCATCCCGCAACTTGGCGGCCTTTTCGAATTCAAACCGCTTGGCCGCCTCTCGCATGTCGCTCTCTAACTTTCCTATATAAGCGTCCAACTCTTCCTGCGACTTGAAGTCCGGAATTCCGTCGGCTTCGGAGCCCGTCAGATCGGTGTAGTCGGCGCCCACGATCGCGACCAGCGTCATGTCGAGCGGGCGAATGATGGATTCAGGCGTAATCCCGTTCTCCTCGTTATAAGCCTGCTGGATGGCGCGCCGCCGGTTGGTTTCGTCGAGCGCCTTTTTCATGGAGTCGGTCATGCGATCCGCATAGAGAATCGCCCGGCCGTTCAAGTTGCGGGCGCAGCGTCCTACCGTCTGGATCAGCGAACCGGCGGAACGCAGGAAGCCTTCCTTGTCGGCGTCGAGAATCGCCACCAACGATACTTCGGGCAGGTCGAGCCCTTCGCGGAGAAGATTGATGCCAATCAATACATCGAACTCGCCTTTACGCAGGTCGCGCAGAATCTTCACCCGTTCCAGGGTTTCGATTTCGGAGTGCATGTAGCGGCACTTCACGCCGACCTCGCTGTAGTACTCGGCGAGGTCTTCGGACATGCGCTTGGTCAGCGTGGTCACCAGCACGCGCTCGTTGCGCGCGACACGGTCGCGGATCATGTGCAGCAGGTCGTCGATCTGTCCTTTGACCGGACGAATCTCAACCGGCGGGTCAATCAGGCCGGTGGGTCGGATGATCTGTTCCACCACCACGCCAGCGGATTTAGTGAGTTCGTAGGGACCGGGCGTAGCCGAGACATAGATGAGCTGGTTGGTGCGGTGCTCGAACTCCTCGAAGGTTAGCGGACGGTTGTCGAGCGCCGACGGCATGCGGAATCCGTATTCCACCAGCGTCTGCTTGCGCGAGCGGTCGCCGTGATACATGCCGTGGAGTTGCGGCACGGTTTGATGCGACTCGTCAATGAACATGAGAAAGTCGCGTGGAAAATAGTCGAGCAGCGTGGGCGGCGGCTCTCCCGGAAGACGTCCGGTAAAATGGCGCGAATAGTTTTCGATGCCGTGGCAGTAGCCCATGGCCTTGATCATTTCCAGGTCGTACATCACGCGCTGATGGATACGCTGCGATTCCACCAGTCGTCCTTGCTTTTCCAGTTCCGCTTCCCACCATGCGAGCTCGGTTCTTATCGAGGCGACAGCCGAAGCCCGGGTCTCCTCTTTCATCACGTAGTGCGTCTTCGGATAAATCGGCAGCCGCATGTAACGTTGCTTGACCGTCCCGAACAAAGGATCGATCTGCGCCAGCGATTCGACCTCGTCGCCAAACATTTCGACGCGATACGCGTTGTCGTCGTAGGTGGGATATATTTCGATGACGTCGCCGCGCACCCGAAAAGTCCCACGCCGAAAATCGCCTTCCGTGCGCTCGTAAAGAATTTCGACCAGCTTGCGGGTGATGTCCTGGCGCTTGATCTTCTGTCCCTTTTCCAGAAACAGCATCATGCCGTAGTAAGCCTCCGGCGAGCCCAAACCGTAGATGCAACTGACCGAAGCCACTATCAAGCAATCGCGCCGCTCGAACAACGACCGCGTAGCCGAAAGGCGCAGCTTGTCGAGTTCGTCATTGATCGTAGCTTCCTTCTCGATATAAAGATCCGCCGCCGGAACATAGGCCTCCGGCTGGTAATAGTCGTAGTAGGAAACGAAGTACTCCACGGCATTGTTGGGGAAGAAACTCTTGAACTCGTGGTAGAGCTGGGCTGCCAGGGTCTTGTTGTGGGCCATGACGAGCGTGGGGCGGTTGGCGGCTTCGATCACCTTGGCGGCCGTGAAGGTCTTGCCCGATCCGGTGACACCGAGCAGAACCTGGTGCTGCTCGCGATCGAAAACGCCGCGGGTAAGGGCTTCGATGGCTTGCGCCTGGTCGCCCTGGGGCTTGTAGTTGCTTACGAGCTTGAAATCCACAGTTCATTATAGGGTGAGAAGTGAGGGCTGGCCGAGCGTGCACTTCTGTGTAAATGATGCTCTTTGGTGGGGAGGTACCCCGGAAGTTTGTACTAAGTGGTTTACCTTAGGCGTTGAGCAAAACGGCCGCGCGTATGTGCCTGCAATGACTGTAGTAACCGCCATTTTCCAAGGAAAAAAGGGGGTTGCAGAGGTTTTCACACTTAGTTAACAGCCGCAGCGCGATTTTGGCCGCATGAATGCAAAATGAGACACAAAGAACCCGAATTCAGATGTGTCGAGGGGCCTGACCGCGAAGCCACTTGCAGCGGCCGGGTCGCGTCGGCGAGGTGCAGTGTTTATGGAAGAGAAATTCAGCCAGATGGAGCCCCGGGAACGGCAGGTTATTGAGCTGCTTCTCCAGGGATGTGACAACTCGGAAATCGCTAAAGATCTGAACATTGCCGAGAGGACGGTCAAGGCACATTTCAACCGCTTGTTCCTGCGTTTCGGAATCAAGGGGGGCATCAAGCGGGTTAAGCTCGCGACTTTACTTTATAGGAGGCAATTATGGAAAGAGCGACAGCAAACCGGCGCGGGCCGAGCGAACGTGAACAGTTCATCATTCAACGCGTAGCCGAGGGATGTAAGAACCGGGAGATCGCCGATTCTCTGGGAACCACCGAGCACGTGGTAAAGAATTATCTGCGATTGATCTATGACAAACTGGGGCTGTGGAACCGGGTCGAGCTGGCGCTGTGGTATGAAGCGCGGCAGCACGAGCAGCTCTACCACGCCTGAATTGCATCGATAACGCCGCGGCGATCAGGATGCCGCAGTTTCCGGGTGAGGCTCAATGATCGCAGTGTGCCGCCGAAGCACGCGGCGGCGCTGCGATTCCTTCAGTGGTTTGGAGGCAGCAATCGCGCAGAGCACGTAAAACAGCGCGGCGTTGGCTGGGATCTGCAGATTGAAATCGAGAAAGCTGTGCACCAGGATGCCCACGCAACCGAGCAGCGCGGCCACGGTCAACGCCCCGCTGGCGTTCTCGGTCCAATTCTTGAGCTTGCCCGCGGCCTGGCGGAAAACCAGCACCAGAAACCAGACCGCAATGGAGAATCCGGCCAGGCCGGTCTCGACCAGCAGCTGAAGATAATCATTGTGGGCCTGGTTCACGAACATGTTGGTGTAGAAACTGCGAAATTCCGGGTAGACGACCGGAAAGGTGCCCAGGCCCCAACCGAAAATGGGCCGCCGCATCAACATGCGCAAGCAGTCGCGATCAATCGTCAGGCGTACCCCGCCGTTGATCTCTTCACGAGTTTCAGAGTGAATGCTGATCAGGCGGCGGGTGAGTTCGTTGTTACCCATCCAGAGCAGAAAAACAATCACCATTGCCAGAAACGCTCCCAGCATGAGGGGCTGTTTCCAATTTCCCTCACGCTTGCGAGCCAGTAGGACGCTGAGCACCACCATTTGCACGACGAAGGCCGCCATGCCTCCGCGCGAACCGGAAAGAAAAATACTTGCCGCCATCAGCGCGGCGATTCCCGCCACCACAATCTTGCGACTGCCGTCGGTGAAGTGAGTCGCGGCCAGCACCAGCGGGAAGGGTGTGAGCATCTCCATCAGGCCGGCGTAATGATTGTGATTGACGTAGGGGCCGTAAATGAAGCCACCCTGCTCCAGGGTTCGGATCCAGTAAATCTTTCCATTCGGCGCCATACCTTGCAATACCGCAAACAAAGCCACTACCGCCCCGTAACCCGTGAACAACTTTGCCATGAGCTCAAACTGAGAAGAGCGGTGCAGAGTCTGAGTCACGACAAACACCAGCATGCCGTCGGCAGCGTAGAGCAACAAGTGAGAGTAGGTCACGTGACGGTAGGCGGTTGTTCCCAGCACCCACTGCAGCAGCACGAGCGCAAAAAAAGCAGCCATGGGAAGGTAGAGTACGTTGCCGGAGAGGTCGAGTTCCCGATGAATCCACTGGCGGGCGGCCCACACCGTCAACAGCAACATGGCGCACGCCTCTAACGCAAATATGGACCAGGGCTCGACGGCCCCAAAGGCCAGCGGCCCGAATAGCAACAGAGCACAGGCTCCAGTCAGCAGCGCGGTGCTGGTCAGTCTCGGTTGCGAGGCTCTGACGACGGGCGCGGGTTCAGATGGCGCGGCCAGGGCGGAACTCACGGCTTGTCCTTGGATTGAATTGGGGAATTGTCGGGAGGATCCTCGGGAGAAAGTTCGAAACTTTCGAGCCAAAGCTTGCCTTTGATTGGAGAACCAGCCGGGAAACGCTCGATGGCCAGCCTGAGCAGATTGGTGGAGTCCGGTGTGGTCACTTTGGAATGAACTTCCTTCCAGAAGTCGGCGTCCTTGAGCGCGTCGCTGGCATACAGCGGCACGCCGGTGTAGGCGTCTCGCAGAACGATCTGCGGACCGCCCGCGCCCTCGAACTCCTTCGACTTGTAATACGCGGAAAAGTCGTAAGTGGTTGCCCCATGCACCGGAATCAGTTGTTGAATTCCGGCGTCGGTGATTCCAGGGCCTTCAAAAGTGAGGGAAAGAGAGCGATGGCCCTGGTGGAATTCGCTCGGATCAAGCAAGGGCTCGACTCCAGTTCGATTCTCGTAGGTCCAGTCGAAACCTCCGTTGAGGATGTCGAGGCTGAAATCGCCGTTCACCACCAGGTTGTCCTCCGTGGGTAAATAGGCAGAGAGGCCAAGCGTGTCAGCGGTTTGCTCCCAGGCTGACATGGCCGCGTCGGGACGGTGTACTTCGATGAGATAACCCACCTGGTCGTACAGATAGCGGTTCTGGAATTTCTGGTGTAGCTGGGCAAGATGGTCCCAGGTCTTGATGGCGGCCTCAGTCTCCCGTTTGCTCTTCAGCAAGGCGAGAAAGGAAATCAGGGAATCGGTGCGGGCCGGCACCACATCGCGGAGCAGAGCATCGGTGTCAGGACGCACGCGCCAGCAAGCGCGCAGAGCGTCGTCGACCAGCGAATCATCGTTTTCGATAACGACGTGGAATTCGCGCAGGGCGCGGTCGACATCGCCGTCAATCAGAAAGAAGTTCGCCGCTTCCCACGCCACATCGGGAGCAGTAGGCTCGGCGCGCAACGCGCGTTCCAGTGCCGCTCGCTGGCCAGCGAGATCGCCGGTTACCTGATCCGCGCCCGCCAGATCGAACCAATAGTGGGCGTCGTGGGGGTTGAGCGCGACGGCGGATCGAAGGCTGTCAATGGCGGATTGAGGATCGCCGGCAACCAAGGCAAAGTAGCGCCCGAGCCGATGGCGATAGTCAGCATTTCCCGGCGAGAGGCGCACCGCGCGTTCCAGCGATGGCAACTGGGCACCCGAAGCGAAAACGCTGGCGGCAAACTCCGCGCCCGCAAGAAAAAGATAGATGCAGGCGAGAGGAACCAGAACCACAGCCAACTGCCAACGGCGCCGGTTTGAAAGTTGAATGGCCATTGTCAAAGCGATCGGGTGATCTTACCATCGAGCCAGCGAAACCCAACTGCCCAGCCGTTTTTCGAAGACCAGATCACCCGATGGCCCGATGGTCAGATGACCCGATCATTTGCCTCAAACCGCTTTCGGTTCCGCTTCGTCACCCGTGCCCGGAGCCTCTTCCTGATAGTAGGCACCATATTTCCCCTGATACTCGTAATAGTAATAATAATCGGGGGAGGAGAGGTCGACGGCATTGAGGAGCACGCCGGCGACATGAGCATTGACTTGCATCAATATGTCGCGGGAGCGGCGGAGCGCCTGTTTCGTGGTCTGGCCGGAACGAATCACCAGGATGGTGGCATCGGCGCGGGGCGAGAGCACCACTGCGTCGGTGACGGAAAGGGTGGGTGGAGTGTCGATCACGATGTGGTCGAACTGTTCGCGCAGCTCCAGGATCAGGTCCCTCATGTTGGAGGACGCCAGCAATTCCGCCGGATTCGGGGGCGGCGTGCCCGCGGGCATAATAAAAAGATTGGGCAAGATCGGAGAGGTCGTAATTGTCTGCTGCACGGTGGCGCTTCCGGTGAGCACGTTGCTGAGACCGCTGCGCGGGCCCATGCCCAGGGTCTTGTGAATACTGGGGCGGCGCAAGTCGGCATCCACCAGAAGAACGCGGACTCCCTTTTGTGCGAGCACAATGGCAGTGTTAATGCTGGTGGTGGTTTTGCCTTCCTGCGGACGCGCGCTGGTGACCATGATGACTTTCGGGGGCGCTCCGAGGTTGGAGAGCAGAAGTGAAGTGCGCAGCGCGCGATACGATTCGGCCATCTGCGACTGGGGGCGAATCTGGGTAACCGTCTCCACCACTTCCTTGGAGGCAGTCAAAGCCAACCGCTTGCCGGTCCCGCCATAGCTGGCCGACTTGGAGCCGAGCGGGATCATGCCGAGAGAGGGAAGAAGCGACAACGCGGTCGCCTGCTCGGGAGTGCGGACCGTATTGTCCATGTTCTCGAGCAGAAAAGCCAAGCCGACGCCGGAGATGATGCCCAGCACCAGTGCGAAAGCCAGGTTGCGTGGAATGTTGGGTTCGCTGGGCGAGGTGGGAACACGCGCCGCATTAATGATGCGAAAGTTATTGGATCTCAGTCCCGCAGTGACGCCCGCTTCTTTCAGTTTCTCCAGCAGTCCCTCGTAGAGCGTCCGATTGGTATCCAGGTCGCGTTTCAGGATGCTGTACTCGATGGCGCTTTCGTTGAGCTTGTTGGCTTCCTGCTTTTGCTTCTCAAAGGATCCGCGCAACATATTTTCGCGCTGCAAAGCCGCCAGGTACTGCCCCTTGAGGTGGTCGACGGCCTTGTTCATTTCCGATTGCATCTGGTGGTCAATCTCTTTGATCTGGTTGTTGAGCTGAATGACTTTCGGATAGGAGGGGCCGAACTGGGAGCTGAGTTCCGCCACCTGGATCTTGAGGCTGACCTGCTGTTCGCGCAACTTGTCTAGAAGACCGGAGGTTGCGGTGGTTCCATTCCCTGTGGTATCGGCAATAATCGCCGCGGCGATTTCGTCCGGATCGTTGCTCTGCGTCTGGCGATAGACAGCTTCTTTCTGCATGCGGTCAGATTCGGCTGCGGTCATTTCTTTGTTCAGTTCGTCGAGCTTTTCGGTGATGATGTTTGTCTTTTCGTCCGTTCCGAGGATCTCGTGTTCCTTCTGGTAACGTACGAGTTTCTCCTGAGAGGTTTCCACCTTCATCTGCAAGTCTACGAGCTGGCTGGAAAGCCAGTTGGACGCCTGCATGGTGGAGTCGAACTTGGTCTTGAAGTTCTGCTCAACGTAAGTGGCGGCGAGCGTATTCACGGCGCTGGCGGCAAGCTGAGGATCGGTGCTGCTGTAATGAATCTCGATGATCCGGGTGTTGGGAACTAGAGCGACGCGGAGGTGTCCGCGAAAGCCGCCCAGCAGAGCCGAGATGCGGCTGGAATCGCCCTGCAACGGATCGGCGACCAGGTTGGCTTGTTTCTGATCGGAATGGCCCCCGAACTCGGGACGCTTATCCAGATTCAGTGCCCGGATCACTTGCAGCGCCAGCAGATCGCTCTGCAGGATGCGAACCTCGGTGTCGAGATCGCTCTGGTCGTAGTAGTCGACCACCGGCATCGAATCTTTGAAGGTGATGAGGTTGGAATCGGCCTTGTTGACGACGATTTGGCCGCTCGCTTCGTAGATGGGAGTCTGGCGTAGGCTGGCAATCGCGACAACCATGAAAATGCCCACCACCACTGCGGTTACCATCCACTTGCGCTTGATGAGAACGCGCAGATATTCGCGCAGCGTGGATTCCTGTGCCGGCAACACGTTATACAGTGCGGAGCCAATCGGCCTGAGAAATTCAGCCGGTTCGCCCGGCTGGAGTTCGCGCAATCCGTCGCCGTTTCGTGGATCGTTGCCTCGTGGAACCAGGGGTCCCAATGACATCTTTACTCCTTCACCAACTCAAGCTCGAAGCTATATGCGCTGCACCCGACACACAGATCCGGCCACAATCTTGCCCTCGCAGAAAGCCGGGCAGACAAAAGCGGGCTGCTATGAAGAATTTGCCTGATTTTAGCATCATGGAACAGGAAACTGGCCCCAAAATTTGTAGTTTGCCAATGTTGTCTTGGGTTCTGGCCGATACGCACGGATTCTGTTCTAATCTTCCGGAAAAGGTGCCGTTACATGCAGGTGTGATCTAGGTCACGGACCTCCGCCCGCACATAGTTCAAAATTGCAACAGTTTTTAGCCCAAAAAACTCGAATGGAGCTTAAAGATGAAGAAAGTTAACGTCGCAGTGCTGACCCTTGTAACTGTATTGGCGGTTGTGCTCACTCTTTCCCTGTCGGCGAATGCGCAAAGCGCAGGCGAGACACTCTACAAATCAAAATGTGCCATGTGCCATGGCCCCGACGGAAAGAAGGCCGCCGGCCACGATCTCTCGAGTGCCGACTTTCAGAAACAGTCGGATGCGGACATCTCGGGCACCATCACGAACGGTAAGCCCCCCAAGATGCCAGCATACAAGTCTTTGAAGCTGGAAGAGGTTTCTGGGCTAGTGGCTTACATTCGTACGTTGAAGAAATAACCCGGGCCAGGCCCTGCATCAAGATTAGGTTGATTTTGCCAAGCATCGCGGGGATCCGCGGCAACAGTTGAAGTGTGTCTCAGCAACATTGCATAAGAAGATAAGTGGAGTAACGGTTTCACATGACTCTGCAAGAACGCATCCGAGACTGGGCTGAGCCCATCTATTTCCTGGGGCAGAATTTCATCACTCTGACGGGCGCCGTGATCACGACAAGCTCGGCGCTCACCACCATCGCCTTCTGGTTCTACGAAATCTTCCTGCCGGGACCTCCACACCCTTACATTGGCCTTCTGGTGTTCTTGATCCTGCCGGGCATTTTTGTACTCGGCCTATTGCTGATTCCACTAGGTATCTGGATCCGGCGGCGGGAACTGCGCAAGAGTGGCGAATTGCCTACGGTTTTCCCGGCGATTGATTTAGGGCTGCCCGTGGTGCAGCGCACCCTGGAGTACGTGGCCGTGGCGACCGTACTCAATCTTCTGATTATTGGGACAGCGTCCTACCGCGGCGTGCAGTACATGGATACGACAACTTTCTGCGGTAGGACTTGTCACACCGTGATGGACCCCGAATTCACGGCCTATCAGAATTCTCCGCACTCGCGTGTGGAATGTGTCGAGTGCCATATCGGAGCTGGAGCCGGTTGGTTTGTGCGCTCGAAGCTCTCCGGCCTGCGGCAGGTTTTCGCCGTAACCTTCCACACCTATTCGCGGCCGATTCCCTCGCCGGTAAAGTACCTGCGTCCGGCGCGCGAGACCTGTGAGCAATGTCACTGGCCGGAACGCTTCACCGGCGATAAGTTCCTGGTGAACACCAGCTACAAGGACGACGAAACCAACACGCCCCAGACGGACGTGCTGCTGCTGAAAGTAGGCGGACGCACATGGCAGGGCGCGGTCGGCATCCACGGGCGCCACCTCGCCGACATGGCGCGCATCCGCTACATTTCGACCGATCCCGAGCGGCAGACGATCCCGGCCGTGTATTACACCGACGATAAGGGGGAGACCACCGAATTCATTTCCAGCGATGCCAAGCCCACCAAAGAACAATTGGACAAGGGAGAACACCGGGTGATGGATTGCGTGGATTGCCACAACCGGCCCACGCACGCCTTCGACTTGCCTGAAAACGCGGTGGACAAGCAGATGTCCGTCGGGCGCATCAGCCCGGATCTTCCCTATATCAGGAAGAAGGCGGTCGAGGTCCTCAAGCTCGACTATCCCGCCCGCGACGTGGCGGAGCGTCGCATTAAAGAAGAACTCAACAATTTCTATCGGACCAATTACCCGCAGATCTACGCGACGCGGCGTACGGTCGTGGAACAGGCTGGCGATGAGGTGGCGAGGATCTACCTGCGCAACATCTTCCCGGATATGCGAGTGACCTGGGGCATTCATCCGAACAATCTTGGACACAATGATTCGCCGGGATGCTTCCGCTGCCATGACGGCAGTCACACCAGTGCCGATGGCCAGACCATTACCAACGACTGCAGTGCATGCCACAACTTGCTGGCTGTTGGGGAACAGAATCCGAAAGTGCTTGCGGACATTGGCATAAAGTAAGCCCCGGAGGGGCGACCAGGCTTAGCCCAGCGCTTCAGCGCTGGGAAAAGTGGACCAAATGATTCAAGTCCCGGAGGGACGACCGAATCCACGCCGACCCCACGGGATCTGCCTTCTGAGCTGCAAGGCATTCATGAAACCAGCTCAAGAGTTTGACATGGCTGAAACAGGATTGGTGCGAAGGAATTGGTGTGCTGGTCTAACGAGCGTCGCTATGGTCGTCGCAATGCTCGTCGCCACGGTCCTCCTCTTTCCCTTGTTGCAACGCCCCGCCCGCGCCGCCGACCAGCCTGGCGCGGAATGTCTCGCCTGTCACGGCGATAAGACCATGACTACGACGCGAGCCGGCAAGACGGTTTCGCTGTACGTGGACGGCAAGAAATTTGGCACTTCCGTACATGCCAGCTTCGGGTGCACGGGCTGCCACGCCGATCTGGAAGGAAAAGATCTGCCGCACGAAACGCCGCAGCCGGTAAAGTGCGGCACGTGCCACACGACCGAGCAGGAACAACATGCCCGGTCGCTCCACGGCAAAGCGATTGCGCGCGGCGATGCCCTGGCGCCCCGCTGTGTGAATTGTCACGGGAACCACGACATCGTTCCGGTGAAGGACCCGCGGTCGGCGGTGGCGCCACTGAAAGTGCCCTTCGTCTGCGGCCAGTGCCATCGCGAAGGAACCGCGGTTTCGCGCAATCGCCAGATTGGCCAGGATAATATTCTGGAGAACTACTCCGAGAGCATTCACGGGGAGGCCTTGCTGAAGAAGGGACTGTCGGTGGCCCCGAACTGCGCCACCTGCCACACCGCGCACTTGATCTTGCCGCATACCGATCCCGCTTCTTCGATTAATCGCAAGAATATTGCCGCTACCTGCACGAAATGCCACACGCAAATCGAAACCGTCCACCGGAAGACCATTCGCGGAGAGTTGTGGGAAAAACAGGCGAACGTACTGCCCGCCTGCCCGGACTGCCATCAACCGCATAAGATCAGGAACGTCTTCTATGCGCAAGGCATGGCCGATGCGGATTGCATGCGCTGCCACGCCGACGAGAAACTGCGTCGGGCGCGCGACGGGCATTCCATGTATGTCAACCTGAGCGAGGTGAACCATTCGCGGCACAGCGAAGAACCTGGCAGGCTTAGAAACGTCGCCTGCAGCCAATGCCACTCGGAGGTCAACGCCTCCCGGGTGCGGCCTTGCGAGACGATCGTGCACCCGGTGGACTGCACCGCTTGCCACGATGAAATTGGCAAAATGTACGCGGTCAGCATCCACGGACAACTGAACGGCAAGAACGATCCGAATGCCCCGACCTGCAAGGAATGCCATGGCACGCATGGAGTGCTGGGCAAACAGGACCCGCAGTCGTCGACTTTTGCCATGAATGTTCCCGTGCTTTGCGCGCGCTGTCACCGCGAGGGCCAGAAGGCTGCGGTGCGTTACACCGGATTGCAGCACGAAATCATCTCGAACTACACGGAGAGCATACACGGGACGTTATTAAAGAATGGGCTGACGGTGACGGCGACTTGCACCAGTTGCCACACCGCTCACCAGATCCTTCCCCGTACCGATCCGGCATCGAGTGTCAACGCCAATAACGTGCCGACCACGTGCGGCAGGTGCCACCACGGCATCGAGGAGCAGTTCGAGAACAGCATCCATGCCAAGCGCGTGAGCGGGTACAGCAAGCCACTTCCAGTTTGCAACGATTGCCATACCGCTCATGCCATCCACCGCACCGATGAAAACAGCTTCCGGCTAAACGTGATGACTACATGCGGACGCTGCCACGAGAAGATTGCCGAGACCTACTTTGACACCTATCACGGGAAGGTCTCGAAGCTGGGGTACACGAAAGCGGCGAAGTGCTATGACTGCCACGGAGCGCACGACGTGCTGGCGGTGACCGATCCACGCTCGCATCTCAGCCGGGCAAATGTCGCGGCCACCTGCGGAAAGTGCCATGCCGGTGCCACTCGCCGCTTCGCCGGGTATCTGACGCACGCCACGCACCATGACCCGCGAAAGTATCCGTTCCTGTTCTATACCTTCTGGGGCATGACCATGCTGCTGGTGGTGACATTCGTGGTCGGCGGCATTCACACGCTGCTCTGGCTTCCCCGGGCATTCCAGATGCGGCAGGAATTGCGCGCCGCAGAAGAGAAATTTGCCGCAACCCTGGATGCGCCCGCGAGCAAGGACAAGGATAAGGAGGGCGCCGATGCCTAACGAGCGACGCCAGTTTGTCCGCTTCAGCCGGCTGCAGCGGATCCTTCACATCTGCATGATCGTGAGTTTCATGTGCCTGGCGCTGACGGGGTTGACCCTGAAGTTTTCCTACACGAAGTGGGCGGCGGTGATTTCGCATCTGCTCGGGGGATTCGAGAACGCGGGCTATATTCACCGCAGTGCTGCCGTTGTGATGTTCGGAGTTTTCGTTACCCATCTGGTGGACCTCTACAAGTTGAAGAAGAGGGAACATAGTTCGTGGTTCTCGCTGATCCTGGGACCGGGCAGCATGATGCCCAACCGCAGAGACCTGACCGAACTGGTGGGCACGCTGAAGTGGTTTGTGGGCCGCGGCGAGCGCCCTGCCTATGGCCGCTGGACATACTGGGAAAAATTCGACTATTTCGCCGTCTTCTGGGGAATCGCGGTGATCGGTTCCACCGGCCTCACGCTGTGGTTTCCGGTGTTCTTCACGCGCTTTATACCGGGATCGTTCCTCAACGTCGCCACTATCATTCACAGCGACGAAGCGTTGCTGGCCACGGGTTTCATCTTTACCGTGCATTTCTTCAATACCCACTTGCGGCCGGAAAAATTTCCCATGGACATCACCGTATTCACCGGGCGCATGCCGCTGGAAGAGTTGGAAAGGGACAAGCCGAGAGAATATGAAGCGCTGGTCGCCAGTGGGCAGCTGGAAGAAAAAATGGAAGAGGCTTATCAACCCATCGTCATCCGTACGATTCGGGCCTTCGCCTGGGCAGCGCTGACGGTGGGATTTTTCATTGTGTTGTGGATCATCTACGCGATGTTGTTCGCGTACCGCTAGAAGGCTGCGGTGAAAGATTCGTATCAGGGCATCGCTTTAGCGATGCCGTAAATCCGCGTTAGGAACGCGCCTTCAGGCGCTGCGATCGCTCGAATCGCGGAGAAGGATGCAAATGCGCGCAACTAGGGTTGCCTTGACTTACCTGGCTTTGGTGGTGGCTCTGGCTGCGGCTTCATCCGCTGCAGACCAGGAATGCCTGGCGTGCCACGGCGAAGCGGGAATGAAGTCTGCCGCCGGCAAGAGCATTTCAATTGATCCGGCCAAACATGCCGCGAGCGCCCACGCGGTACTCGGTTGCAAGGACTGCCACACCACCATCAAAGAATTCCCGCATCCCGCCAAGATCGCCAAAGTGCAATGCTCCACCTGCCATGCGGACGAGGCTAAGGCCTTCCCCGCCAGCGCTCACTCCATGCTCGGCGAATCCGCGTGCGCTTCGTGTCACGGCAGCGTGCATGAGCTCACCACGGCGGAAAAGCTGATTCCAGGAAAGTGCGCCGAGTGTCACGCCGACGAAGTGAAGGCCCTCGCCTCCAGCATCCACGGCCAAGCCGCGAAAAATGGAGACAAAGACGCTCCCAAATGCGTGTCCTGTCACGGCCCGATCCACGCTGTGAAAGCCTCCAGCGAGGCGGACTCGACCGTCGCTCGCAAGAACCTGCCCGATACTTGCGCGAAATGCCATAGCGATGCAGGGTTCTTGTCGCGCCACAACATTCCCGTGGTGCATCCGGTGGATTCCTACAAGCAAAGCGTTCACGGCCGCGCGGTTGCCCTCGGCAAGGATGCGGCAACATGTTCCAGTTGCCATGGCAGTCATGACATCTATCCCGCCACCGATGAGCGATCCAAGGTCAATCATTGGAAAGTGCCGCAGACCTGCGGGCAATGCCACAAGGAAATCGCCCGCGAGTTCAACGAGAGTGTCCACGGGGAAGCGGTCCAGGCCGGCGTGCGCGATGCACCCGTATGCATCGACTGCCACGGCGAGCACCTGATCATGGACCCGAAGAGCCCGGGTTCACCTTTGAACGCCCAGAACGTCTCCGCGCAGACCTGCGGCCGTTGCCACGGCGATCCTCGTCTTGACCTGCGCTATGATTTGCCGGCCGATCGCCTGCCATCTTACGCCGGCAGCTATCACGGACTGGCTCTGCAAGAAGGGAAAGTGCGAGCGGCGAATTGCGCTTCATGCCATGGAGTGCATTCCATTCTCCGTTCCAGCGATCCGCGCTCGACCGTCAATGCCGCCAACCTGCCGAAAACCTGCGGGGCATGTCACCAGGGCGTGAACGAAGCCAAATTCACCATCGGTCCCGTGCATGTGCAGACCAACGCGGGCCCGAATAACCCGGTAGTGCAGTGGATTCGCTGGACCTACTGGGTGCTGATCCCGGCGACGCTGGGTTTCATGCTGCTGCACAATTTGCTGGACTGGCTGCACAAGCTGATTCACCGCCGTCCGCGCCGGGAATCCGGCGAAATGGTGTTGCGGATGAACTTGTGGTTCCGTATCGCGCACTGGGGCATCATGGCAAGTTTCCCGACGCTGGTGTTCACGGGATTCGCCTTGAAGTTCCCGGAGATCTGGTGGGCCAAGCCGCTGTTGAATTGGGAGTCGCAGTTTGGAGTGCGCGGCGGGTTGCACCGCGCCGCGGCCATTGTCATGCTCATGGCCACCTTCTACCACTTCATCCATCTGGCCCTGAAGAAGCACGATCGCTCGTTCCTCTGGGCCATGATTCCGACCATGAAAGACGCCTGGGACATGATCCACGTCTTTCGCTACAACCTCGGCCTCACAGAAGAAGAGCCGAAGTTCGCAAAATTCAACTATGCGGAGAAGATGGAATACTGGGCCTTCATGTGGGGCACGTTCGTCATGGCCCTTTCCGGATTCCTGCTGTGGTTCAACAATTTCACCTTGCGGTTCTTTCCGAAATGGGTGACCGATGCGGCCACCGCCGTGCATTGGTATGAGGCGCTGCTGGCCACCTTCTCCATCCTCATCTGGCACTTCTATCTGGTGATCTTCGATCCCATGGTCTATCCGATGGATACGGCTTGGCTGGACGGTAAAATTCCAGCCGACCATTACCGCCATTCCCGCCCGGAGTATTTCCGCGCCCTGGAACGCGCCCATCTGGTCGAATTGCCCAGTAATCCCGAAGACTACGAGGATGAGCAGGGAAGAGAAGACGCTTCCCGCTGACGAGCCAGCGAAAAACAAGCCGAGGGTTGTGTGGAGCGGACACCCCTGTCCGCTGCCTCTGACTTTGATTTTGATTCCGACTCTTAACCGCGGGTGCCGCATCCTTGCGCGTTCTTTGCGCAAGGGTGGGATTCCACGTCCGCCGACCGCATGGGATTTTGACGTTGCTTTGAAAGGGCACGGCTTCAACCGTGCCGCGGCCTGGCTCTCTCCCACACTCTGTCATCCTGAGCGGAGTTGTCGGTCGCAAAGCGATCGACGACGTAGTCGAAGGACCCTTACCCTTCATACACCGACAGGCTCGTGAATAGGCGTTCTCGCTACGCTGCCGACTATCTTGGGAGAATTTCCTGAGGCGTCCCCGTGAATTGAAGCGCGTAGGGCTCCTTCGACTCCGCGGATGCTTCGCGTTCGCGAAGCACCCACTCCGCTCAGGATGACACAACATTAAGAAGCCGAAAATTAAGTTGTGGGGGCCACCCGAACGATGGGAAGAGCAGCCATTATCCACTCCCCTTCTGCAACTGCTGCTTCCACCCCAGCACCCGCGCTTTGTTCCCCTCCGCCTCGGCCTCGGGGACCATTCCCTTTTTCTGATACAGGATCGAGAGGCTGGTGTGCGCCAGAATGTCGTCGGGATCGATCTCCGAGATTTGTTGGGCAACAACGATTGCTTCGTCGAGCCGGTTGAGGTCCTGCAACGCCCGGCTCAGCCCATGCAGCGCGTCGGTGAACCTGGGATCAGCCGCTAGCGCCTGCCGGTACTCGGCGACCGCCTGCTCGTGGCGGCCTTCAAGAACCAGATCGAGCGCGGCATAGTAGTAATGCTCGGCCTGCTGCCGGGCGGTTTCTGGGTGGGCGGGATCTTCGGGCACCGTGCTCATAGCTTGGCTGGCGCCAGTCTAGCACGCGGCTTTCGCGGACAAGAGTGTCCGCGCTACACATGACACGCGGCTTTTCGCGGGGGAGGGCGCCCGCGCCACACGGGCCAGTCTTTCTACTTCTGAAGCGTGGTGGACGCGCTGGCCGCAGGGTTGGCGTCTGCTACCGTGCCAATGGCATTGCCGGAGACAACCAGTTCAACCCGGCGGTTTTGCTGCCGGCCTTCCGGAGTATCGTTCGAGGCCACAGGCTCGCTTTTGCCAAAGCCCGCGGCGGAGATTGCTTCGGCTTCAATGCCCTGCTGCACCAGGTAGTCGCGGACAGCGTAGGCGCGCTGCTCCGAGAGCCGGCGGTTATATTCGTCGGTGCCGATGCTGTCGGTGTGACCTTCAACCGCCAGGCGCAGTCCTTGATAGGCCAGCACGATGCCCGATACTTTGGCGAGCCGTTCCCGCGCGCCGGGCAACAATTCGAAGCTGCCGCTTTTGAAAAGCACGTCTGACATGTTGGCGATCAAACCGCGCGCCGTGTCTCGGGTAGACAGAACAGAGTTGAGCTGCTGCAGGAGCCGGGCGCGCAATTCCTGCTTTTCGTTTTCGGCCTGCTGGCGAAGCTTGTCCGATTCGGCTGCGGCCTGGCGAGCTTTTTCGGTTTCGGCGGCCAGCACCTGCTGCTGCGCCAGAGCCTCGGCCTTGGCCTTCTCCGCTTCCTGCCGTTGGCGCGCAGCTTCTTCAGCGGCCTTCAGCGCTTCGGCCTTGGCAGCTTCGGCTTCCGCCCGCGCCCGCGCTTGTGCTTCAGCGTCCGCTTGCGCTTTAGCGGCTCGCTCTTCGGCGGCTTTCTTTTCGGCAGCGGCCTGAGCTTGCGCTTCTTCCTGCGCCTTCTGCTGCACGGCCATCACGCGCGCTTCTTCGGCGGTCTGAGCCGCTTCCCGCGCCGCCGCTTCGATCGCGCTCTTGTTTTGTTTGCGCCCGTAAGCTTCCTCCGCCTGACGCAGTTGCAGTTCGGCCTTCGAGAGGATGGAGGGCGCGTACCGGTCCGCCTGCGCCACATGTGCGATACGGACCGCGTTGCGTGCCTCAAACAGCTCCAGCGGGGTTTTCGGGTCGATGCCGAAAATAGCATCCTGAATATGGGTATTCGAGGAAGAGTAGGTTCCGCTGCGAACCAGTTCGTACTTGGCGCTGATCTCCTCGCCACCGGCGTCGGCTGAGAACACGTTCTCCATCACCACCATGTTGTCCGGCTGGGTGACGGCGGAATACGGCTCAGCGGTCACGATCATGCCAAAGGTCTGCAGGTCAGTGAAGGCCTTGAGGTGTCCTTTGCCGTGATCCAGGACAAGTTCGCCGAGGTTCACGGCGCGTCCCTGCGGAGAAACCGCCCACGCCACGTAGGTCAGATACTCCAGGCCGAACTTGGTGGCGCTATCCATGCCTTCAAACTTGGCGTCCACTTCGATGTTTGTTTTCTTGCCTTCGACTCTGGCTTCGCCCGAGGCGCTCTGCATCAATTCGGTGCCACGAAACTCAATCTTGACGTTGGCACCAGGACGATAGTGAAGGGCTTTGGTGGTGCGGACGACAGGCTCCGTTTTCGGTGAATAGGAAGCTTGGGTTTGTGCCGTCGACAGAGAAGCGGCGAGACAAAACAATAAGGGCAGATATTTGTTCACGGGATCCTCGAGGGGGAGAGTCAGGCTAAAGTCTACGTCCCTTTGGCGGTGGAGCAAAGAACGAGAGGTACGGGGGGTGAATTGGACTTTAGTTAGGTCCCGGACGCGCAATACGCCTAGTGTGCCGCTGCCACCGCGGCAGGTATCTCTTTCAGCCCAAGCCGCGTCAGTCCCGCACTGCGATCCTGGGGCAGCAGAGGCTCAAAGCCGGCTCCTTCGACGACCAATTGGCCGTCCGACGACAATACCCAAGCGCAAAACTCTTTTGTTTCGCGCGGGGCGTTGGGGCTGACCGCCCAATAAACTTCCCGTGTGATGGGGTACTCCCTTGAACGGATGGAGGAAATTGTCGGTTCGACTGCCAGCGACGTAAGCCCGGATTTGATAGAAAGAGCCCTCACGCCCGGGTTCGCATCCAGAGTTCCGTACCCAATTGCATTCGCATCAGCGGCAATTACTTCGAGCAGGGCATGCGTGTTGTTCTTCCCTTCAAAAGGATAAGGCTCTTCCCCGTGCAAAACGGACTCCTGGAAAAATGCCAATGTGCCCGTCGTGCTTTCGCCCGCGAACAAGTTGATCCTGCGGTCGGGGCCTCCCAATTCCTTCCAGTTCGTGATCTGCCCCAGAAAAATGCTGCGCACCTGCGCTAGGGAAAGCTCTCGAATCGAATTCGTCTTGTTGACGTAGATCACGATCCCGTGGATGCCGATCGGAAATGCCACACGCTTCCCTACAGCTCTGGACCCTTCGATCTGGACGATATCGAGTTCATCAGCGTTGGCAGCGGTGCCGCCACCCCGTACGGCGAATTGCGCACTGGGGTGCTTGGCCCGGTATTGCTCAACAAAACGCTGGCCCAGATAAATCAGCGTGTCGGAGCCACCGATGCGCATCGGTTGCGAAAACAGCGGAAAACTGAATGTAAGTACGGAAGCACAAACCAGAATCTGCTTGCGGAGTGTCATTTCTGTCCTTCCGCAAACAGATTATCCCTTAACGGTTATGCGTAGGTTAAAACCCGCATTACGAAGGTGACACTCGAAGGTAACGCTCCGCCAGGCTAAGAGCGCAGGACTCCCGTGAAATGCCTTCGCGCTCTTCTGTTACGGCTTCCAGCGCAGCACTGGCTTGCGCGCGGCCGCGGTTTCATCCAAGCGGGAAATGCGCGTATTGTGCGGGGCGTCGAGCACGAACTGCGGATCTTCTTCCACTTCGTCGGCGATGAATTTCATGGCTTCGATGAAGAGATCCAGCTCTTCTTTCGGCTCGCTCTCGGTCGGCTCGATCATCAGCGCGCCCGCTACGATCAACGGGAACGCCGTCGTGTAGGGATGGAATCCATAGTCGATCAGGCGTTTCGCAATGTCCATCGTCTTAACTCCCCTCTTCGACTGCAGCTTGTCGCTGAAGACGACTTCATGCATCGATGGCGTCGAATAGGGAAGATCGTAAACGCCTTCAAGTCCCTTGCGGATGTAATTTGCGTTGAGCACCGCGTCTTCGGTCGTCTGCCGGAGTCCGTCCGGCCCGTTGGCAAAGATGTAAGCGAGCGCCCGGATAAACATCCCGAAATTTCCATAGAAGGCGCGCACGCGCCCCACCGAATGCGGACGGTTGTACTCGAACCCGAGCGTGCCGTCCGGCTTGGTGATGACGACCGGCTTGGGCAGAAATGGCTCGAGAATTTTCTTCACCGCCACCGGCCCCGACCCCGGACCGCCTCCGCCATGCGGCGTGGAAAACGTTTTGTGCAGGTTGAGGTGCATGACATCAACGCCGAAGTCTCCCGGCCGCGCTTTCGCGACCAGCGCGTTCATGTTGGCGCCGTCCATGTAGAGCAGCCCGCCTTTGTCGTGCATGAGGCCGGCGATCTTGTGAATCTCCTGCTCGAAAACTCCGAGCGTGTTGGGATTCGTTACCATCAGCGCCGCGACGTCTTCGTTCATCTGCGCCGCCAACGCCGCCACGTCCACCATACCGCGGTCGTTCGATTTCAGATTTTCAACCGCGTAGCCCGCCGTGGCAGCGGTCGCGGGGTTCGTTCCATGCGCCGAGTCCGGAATGAGAATCTTCTTGCGCGCGTTACCCTTTGACTGGTGATAGGCGCGCACTAACAGCAATCCGGTCAGCTCGCCGTGCGCGCCCGCGGCCGGTTGCAGCGTGATTGCATCCATGCCGGTGATTTCAAGCAGGCAGTCGCTCAGCGTCTTGATGATGCGCAAGGCGCCCTGCGAGATTTTCTCCGCCTGATACGGATGCCCGTTGGCGAGACCTTCGACGCGCGCCACAAACTCGTTCACGCGCGGGTTGTATTTCATGGTGCAGGAGCCAAGCGGATACATTCCCAGATCAATCGCGTAATTCCAGGTCGAAAGGCGCGTGAAGTGGCGGATAATTTCGATCTCGCTCACCTCCGGCATATTGCCCAGGTCCTTGCGCTCCTGCTTGCCGAGTAACTTCGCCGTGTCGACTTCCGGGACATCGAGCGGCGGCAACTTCCAGGCCGCTTTGCCCGGCGACGACTTCTCGAAAATCAGTCCTTCGTTCTGGCTGATGTGACGCGTCGCTTTGCGGGTGATGTGATTCATCGCGTCACCTCTTCCTCTACTTCTTTCGTACTCCGCACCGAACGCTCGCTTTCGGCGACGAGGCCAACGGCCGTATCGATCATGGATCGTGTGGTCAATTCCGTGCAGCACCAGAGCGCCGCGTGGCCCAGTTCGGGATAGAACTTCTTCAACGGCAGGCCGCCGACGATTTTGTGTCCCAGCAGGCGCGAGTTGATGGCGTAAGGATCTTCGCTCGTCTCAACCACGAACTCGTTGAATCGAGGGGCGCCCGCGAACAGCACTTTCGCATGTTTGCCAAACTGGTCGGCAGCATACGCCGCCTTTGCCATGTTCTGCTTCCCGAGTTCCCTCAATCCGACTTTCCCATACACGGTCATGAAGATATTTACCATGAGCGCGACCAGCGCCTGATTGGTGCAAATGTTCGAGGTCGCCTTCTCGCGCCGAATGTGCTGCTCGCGGGTCGCCAGCGTCAGCACGAAGCCGCGTTTGCCGTTCTTGTCGACGGTCTGACCCACCAAGCGACCGGGCATTTGCCGGACGAATTTATCCTTCGTCGCCAGCACGCCGCAGTACGGACCGCCGAATCCGAGCGGCACTCCGAACGACTGCGCTTCCATGGCCACGATGTCGGCAGTGCGCGGCGGCTCGACAATTCCAAGCGATACCGCTTCGGCGATCGAGACAATCAGCAGCGCTCCACGTTTGTGCGCAATCGCGGCAATCGCTTCGACGTCTTCAATCGTCCCAAAGAAATTCGGCGACTGAATCAGAACGCACGCCGTATCGTCGCCCACGGTCTTCTCCAGTTCCTTCAGATCGATTTGTCCGGCGTCGGTGAACGGGACTGTCTTCAGCGGAATCGCCTGGTGCGTCGCGTAGGTATTGAGCACTTCGCGATATTCCGGATGCAGGTTGCGCGCGATCACCGCCGAATGTTTTCCGGTGATGCGGACTGCCATCATCACGGCCTCAGCCGCTCCTGTCGAGCCGTCGTACATCGAGGCATTTGCCAGGTCCATTCCGGTGAGTTCCGAAATCATGGTCTGGAATTCAAAGATGGCTTGCAGCGTGCCCTGCGCAAACTCCGCCTGGTACGGCGTATAGGAGGTCAGGAATTCGCCGCGTTGCACCAGTGCGTCAATGACGACCGGGCGGTAATGGGAGTACGCTCCGGCTCCGAGAAAACTGGTATAGCCTTCGCCGTTTTCTTTCGCGCGTTGCTTGAACCAGTCCACGATCTCTGACTCCGACATTTGCCGGGGGACAGCGAGATCGCGCGTCAATCGAAACTCGGCCGGAATCGGCGAGAAAAGATCATCCACGGAGCGTATCCCGATCGCCTTCAGCATGGCGGCGCGATCCGCGGGAGATTTAGGCAGATATCTCATAGGAACCTTTGATTGGATGTGAACAGCAGGGGAAACGATTGCAGAGGTCAGAGGTCAGATTGCAGAGGTAAAAGCCTCCGCTCCCATCGATATTGCTAGAGACCGAGGGGTTCACTTCTGCAATCTGACCTCTAAAGTCTGACCTTTTTTTCAGTGTCCCGCCTCTTCGCTCACAAACTTTTCATAGTCCGCGGCCGAGAGCAGTGCATTCATCTCCGCCGGATCCTTCACTTTGATCTTGACCATCCAGGCCCCATGCGCGTCTTTGTTGACTTGCTCCGGACCAATGGCCAGAGCCTCATTAACGGCCGTCACCGTCCCCGAAACGGGGGCGAACAAATCGGACACGGCCTTCACCGACTCCACCGTGCCGAAAGCTTTGCCCATGGTGATCTCGGTCCCCACCTTGGGCAGTTCGACAAACACGATGTCGCCGAGCGACTCCTGGGCATGGTCGGTGATGCCGATTGTCCCATCGGCGGTGATCCACTCATGTTCTTTGGTGTACTTGCGGTCGGTTGGATAGGACATTCTGGCTCCTGGCTTCTAGCTTTTCGCTGCTTTTTTCGGACGCTTATAAAACGGCGTCGGTACGACTTGCGCTTTGACGCCCTGTCCGCGAATTTCAACTCTTACGGTCGTCCCGATCGCAGCCAGCGCGGGCGGGACATACGCCAACGCAATATTCTTCTTCAGGAACGGCGCCGGAGAACCGCTGGTGACGTAGCCGATCTCGCGCCCGCTCTCGTCTTGAACCTTGTATCCGTCGCGCGCAATTCCCCGGTCCACCATCTCCAGTCCGACCAGCGTTTTCTTCACACCCTCAGCTTTTGCCTTCTCGAGTGCCGCGCGTCCAATGAACTCTGCCTTCTCCATCTTGCAGAAACGATCCAGTCCCGCTTCCCAGACATTGATCGTGTCCGAGATTTCGTGTCCGTAGAGCGGCAGCGTGCCTTCGAGCCGCAGCGTGTTGCGCGCACCCAAACCGCAGGGGACAACGCCAAATTCTTTTCCCGCCGCCAGAATCTCGTGCCAGACTCGCGCGCTGGTCTCCTCGTCCGGCGGAATGTAGATCTCGAATCCGTCTTCGGCGGTATACCCCGTGCGGCCCATCAGGATGTTTTTCAGTCCGCAGACCGTCCCGCGCGTCACCCAATAAAATTTCACCGCGCTCAGGTCGACGTCGCTTAGCTTCTGCAGCAGGTCCACGCCTTTCGGGCCCTGAATCGCAATTTGCGTGAAGTCGTCGGAGAGATTTTCGACCTTACAGTCAAACTGGCGCGTGTTGTCGCGCACCCAGTTGAAATCCTTTTCGCGCGTGCCCGCATTGATTACGAGCAGGTACTCGTCCTCGCCCAAACGGTGAACGATCACGTCATCAACGAAAGTGCCTTGCGGATAGAGCAACGCCGAATACTGCGCCTGCCCAACCGCCAGGCGCGCGGCGTCATTCATCGAGATATGCTGCACCGCGGCCAGTGCTTCGCGCCCCGCCAACCGGATATCGCCCATGTGGCTGACATCAAAAATGCCGACGCCCGTACGCACCGCCATGTGTTCGGCAATTATGCCGCCCCCGATCGATGCCGGGTATTCGACCGGCATGTCCCAGCCGTTGAACTCCACCATCTTCGCCCCCATCTGGCGATGGACAGCGTTCAATGCGGTCTTGCGGACAACGGGAGTGGCTTCAACGACGGACAAAAGAACCTCGGTCGGACGGGCTGCTGGAACCTGGAACTGATTAAGTTAACACCGGGGTGGGAAGGGCGCAAATTGGTCAGGTCTTAGGTGTCAAGTCTTAGGAAAACCAAAATCATAAAGACAAGGTCGACGGAAGAACGGGGTTGCTCTTCCTGAGACCTGACACCTAAAACCTGAGACCTGCTTTTCCAGTGACTTCCGTTATGTTCCGGATCTGGTGGTCGCGCACTAAACTCTAGCCATGTCCTCCAGACCAGGCGTAAGCCGTGTTCTCTGCGCCAATTGCGAGCGCCCTGAAGAGGGTTGCTTGTGCGACAAATACTGCGTGTCCTGCCAGTCCCAGCTCGACGTGCGCTTGTGTATCGACGGCTTGATGTACTGCGAAGCGTGCCGCACCGCCTGCGACTACAAACCGGTAAACTCAGCTCAGTGAATGCCGGCGACGAAGCTAACGTTCAGACGAAGCACTAACGTTTAACTGTGCGTTTGCGGCATCGTCTGCAATCTTGTACAGATACGGCGGATGGGAACTAGAATTTTCCTTCTGATCTTTCTGAGGCCGCTGCTCGCGATTATGAACTCTTCCCTTGAGACGGCGCCGGCCAAAAGGCCCAGAATTCTTAACGGGCGTTTGCCCGGTACTCCGCCACGAGGATTCCTTTCTCAGGCCGTAACCGGCTCCGCTTCGACCGCTTGCACTCTAGCCTTTACCTTGATGCTAGGAACGTTCAGCGCACGCGAGATTGGGCATTTGCCCTTGGCGATCATTGCGGCGTGCTGCACTTTCTTCTCGCTTGCCGCCGGCATGCTGACCGTAATGTTCGAATCGATCTCGGTAATGTCCCACTGTCCCTTCTTTTCTTCCAGGGTCAGAGCCGATTCGGTCTTCACAAGTTGAGGCTTCATCCCTTCCCGGCGCATCTCCTGAACCACCATGAGAGACATGCAGGAAGCCACTGCTGCTGCAAGCATTTCGGACGGACTTGTGCACGGCTCATTCCCCGTGCTCGAACCTGCCGCATAAAGAGCATTGCAAACAACGCCACTCGAGGTGGAAACCTGGCCCTCACCAATCAAGGGGCTTCCCCTCCAAACAGCTACTGCACTGCGGATCATTAGGGTACCTCCTCGTCGGAGGAATTTTAGCCGATATGCCGATGGAAAGATGTGACATCTGATCTATCTGAGTGTGATATGGAGGGTCCTCGTTCACCACCTGCTAACGGCGGCTCAGATCACCACCGCTTCCTTGTACTCTCCGTACACCCTCCGCATGGCGTCCGAAATTTCGCCTACCGTGGCGTTTGCCTCGACGGCTGCCAGGATTCGCGGCATCAGATTTTCTCTCGAACGCGCCGCGTCTTCGACCGCGCGGAGCGCGGCTTGCCAGGTTGCGGGATTGCGCCTGGCCCGCAGGGCCCGCAGGCGCTCCACTTGTCTCGGTTCCAGCGCCGGATCAATCCGCTGGATCGGCACCGCATGCTCTTGTTCGATCTGGAACCGGTTTACGCCGACCACGACCGCTTCCTGCCGATCAACTGCCTGCTGATATTCGTAAGCCGAGTTCTGGATTTCCTGCTGCACATATCCACGTTCGATCGCTTTGAGCATGCCGCCCATGGCCTCGATTTTCTCCAGATAGTCATCAGCTTGCTTCTCGATTTCGCTGGTGAGTGATTCGACGTAATACGATCCCGCCAGCGGATCGACCGTCTGTGGCGCTCCCGACTCGAAGGCTATCACCTGCTGCGTGCGCAAAGCGATCCGCGCCGACGCCTCGGTGGGCAGGGCAAGCGCTTCATCATAGGAATTGGTGTGCAGAGACTGCGTTCCGCCAAGCACCGCTGCCATGGCCTGGATGGCTGTCCGCACAATGTTGTTCTCCGGTTGCTGCGCGGTCAGCGTGGAACCGGCTGTCTGGGTGTGGAAGCGCAACATCCACGATTTCGGATTCTTCGCCTGAAAGCGGTCGCGCATGATCTTCGCCCACATGCGGCGCGCAGCGCGAAACTTCGCGACCTCTTCCAGGAAATTACTGTGGGCATTAAAAAAGAAGGAGAGCCGTGGCGCGAATTTGTCGACATCCAGGCCCGCCCTGATCGCCGCTTCCACGTAGGAAATACCGTTGCCGAGCGTGAATGCAACTTCCTGCACCGCGGTCGATCCGGCTTCGCGCATGTGGTAGCCGGAGATCGAGATCGTATTCCATTCCGGCACGTTCTGATTCGACCAGGCAAAAACGTCGGTGATAATGCGCATCGCCTGCTCCGGCGGATAAATGTAGGTTCCGCGCGCGATGTACTCCTTGAGCACGTCGTTCTGCACGGTGCCGGAAAGCTTGCGAATGTCCATTCCTTGCCGCCGCGCCACGGCCACATATAACGCAAGCAGGATCGAGGCCGTCGCATTGATGGTCATCGATGTGGAAATCGCGGTCAGATCAATGCCATCGAACAGGCGCTGCATGTCTTCAATCGAATCGATGGCCACGCCGACTTTACCAACTTCTCCCACGGCCAGCGGATGGTCGGAATCAAGCCCGATTTGCGTGGGCAAATCGAAAGCCACAGACAGGCCCGTCGCGCCGTTGGCGAGCAAATACTTGTAGCGTTTGTTCGACTCCTCGGGATCGCCCATGCCGGCGTACTGGCGCATGGTCCAGAGGCGGCCGCGATACATGGTGGCCTGCACGCCGCGCGTGTACGGGAACTCTCCGGGATACCCCACATCACGGTCATAATCCCAATCAACAAGATCGGCGGGTGTGTAGAGGGCGTGTACCGGAATGCAAGAAGACGTCTCTTCGCTGTTGGTGCGGCCCCCGAGCTGCTTTGCGGAATCGGCCGTCTTAAGATCCGTCATGTGCCCCTGCCCTTCGGTAGCTCTTAGCTCTTCTTCTTACCCGCCAGAACGAACTGATCCCGAACCAGGCGAACGAAACCGTGAAGCACACCGCCAGCACCAGGCGGCCCGGTCCCGCCGCGTGGCCAGACTGGTACCTGCCGTACTCGCGCATCCCAGCCATGGCTCCGATTCCGGCCATCGCCAGAAACATGAATCCCGTCACTTCCAGCCAGAGCTGGTGCAGCACCCGCCCGAAAGATTGGGCGGTCGCGCGCATCCCCGCCAGCACCGCACGGCCAGTCCGGCTGCTCTCCAGCAACTGGGCAACCGCACGGAGAATCTGCTTGATTTTGCTCATCCACTGGCCGTCGATCATTAGCCCGCCACCACCGTCGGTCACTCTCGGTCGATTTTAGCAGCGGGCGAGGGTACAATGACGATGGGCGATATCACAGCCACTGGTGATATCCCTGTCAGCGGCGTCCGATTCCAGGGGGACTCGTGGATCAGCAACTGAAGCAGCTTATGAAAGAACTAGGAGAAGCGATTAACGGGTCGCTGTCCGATTCCGAGCAGATCGCTGAGGTCATTTCCCGCATCAAAGAGGGCGGCTACGATATTTTCCTGGTCCTCGAAGCTACCATCGGCGTCAGCAAGCAAGGCGAAAACGCCCCCGACAAGACTTCGCTGGTCTCCACCCTCAGCACCAATGCGGAACTCAAGATCAGCGATCAGGATCTGAAGTTTCTCAAGTCCCTGCGCATCAAAATTGACGATGCTGAAGACGATGAGTAGGAGCGGATCTGCCCCTCAGCGACCGCTGAGCAAAATCTTCCGGTTCCCCACAAATTTTTCCCTTCCCTATATAGGAAAAAGTTTGCAGATACGGTCTTTCGGTCTGCTAAAATAGGTTACTCCCTATGTAAGTAGCCGTTTAGCAGTGTCTTAACCTTGCAGAGCTGCTGTTGAAAATGGCCTTCGGCGTGCTTTTCAAAGACCGAAGTGTCGTTTTTCGACCGCATCCCGCAGTCTTCAGAGTGCCGGTCCGTCGGATTGGCCACTTCTCTTGGCAAGCGCTAAGCAGGTCGCTACATGAGGTGCCGGATATGGATTCCCAGGCTTCACAATTGACCCTAGGCCTTCTTCCCGAGCCCCGCACTCGTTGGGGCAGGTTCGTTCTCGGCTATGGCATGCAGTCGCTGGTGATCACGTTCTTCGTGATTGCTGCTATCACGCACCCCGAAGTTCTGGTGTTACCGGTGCACGACTACCACTTCATCAGCCTGGTTAGCACTCCACCGCCGGTTCCGCACACCCCACAGCCGATCAGGCATTTTCCGGTTCCTGCTCCCAAGATCGTCGAGCCGGTGACACCGCGACCCGATGCCCTGCGCGTTCCGGCGGAATTGGTCCGGAAAAAACTGCCTGTGCCCGAGGAGCAGGCGCCCAAGGTAGTCTTGGCGGCGAAGACAGAACTGCTCCCGGACAAGACGCCGTTGATTCCACGGCCGCCGGTCAAGACAAATGTGTTTTCCACAGGAAGTTCGGCAACGCCAACCATGGCAGCCGCGCCGCAGAAGGTGCAAACGGGAGGCTTCGGAGATCCCAACGGCGTACCCGCGTCGGACAATCACAGCCGTCCAGTCACGATCGCACAGTTGGGCGCGTATGATATGCCCTCCGGCGCCGGCTATGGCAACGGCACCGGTGGATCGCACGGCGTTCGCGGGGTCGTCGCAAGCACCGGGTTTGGCAGCGGCATCGCTACCGGCAACAGTTCCGGGCCGCTTTCCGGCTCGCGCGGTACCATTCGTCCGAGCGGCTTCGGAGACGCCGATGTCGCACCTACTCCTCAGCCCAAGGTGAAGCCGGCCGATCCTGTGATTAAAACCTTGCCGGCTGAGATTACCTACAAGCCCCGTCCGGTTTACACTGATGAGGGGCGGAAGCTTAAGATTGAGGGCGAGGTTCTGCTGGATGTTGTCTTTTCAGCAGAAGGGCAGATTCGCATTGTGAAAGTGATGCACGGTCTCGGCCATGGGCTGGATGAATCCGCGGTTCGCGCCGCGGAAAAGATTCAGTTCAGACCCGCTCTCCGAGATGGTCACCCCACCGACTCCGAGGCGATATTGCACATCGAGTTTCAACTTGCATCATAGATGAAGATGAAACAAACAAAAATGTTGCGCTCCCTATTCGTACTTCTCACGCTCTCCCTGGTCTGCTGCGCCACATCCGTGTTCTCCCAGGCTCCGCCGGCGCCCCAGCTCCAGACTCGTGCCGCTGCCGCTCAGCAGGCGAGCGCCTCCGCCGCCAGCTTCGATCAGGTTATTGATCGAGCGATTGAGCGTGAACACTTCTTCATGGCCCAGATGAAGCAGCTGCATCCCTTGGTGGAAACCTATATCCAGAATCTGAAGGAGGACAAAGAACTCGGCGCTCCTGTCCCGTCCAGCGACGTGTACTTCCTTGGCCGCTTGGATATGAGCGAGGGTACCGATGACCGCACTTTCACCTCGCCCACCACTGCCGGCCTCGGCAAGCGCATGCTGGGCAAACTGAAGAGTGTTTATTCCATGAGGTTCCTGCCCCTGGGCTTTGCTCAGATGGTGGTCCTCGATCAGGATTTTCAGCGCCGGAATTACGACTTCACATTCGTGCGCCGCGAATTCCTCGGCGAAATCCGCTGTGTCGTCATCGACGTCGCGCCCAAGAAAGACGCTCCCGGGGGCAGCTTCCTCGGCCGTATCTGGATTGAAGACCAGGATTACAACATCGTCCGCTTCAACGGCACTTATACGCAATCGCATCGCAACAGTTATTACCTGCACTTTGACAGTTGGCGGCAGAATCTCCGCCCCGGCGGCGTCTGGCTTCCGTCGTTGATTTATTCCGAGGAGTCCGATCTCAAGAAGGGTCTCGGTCAGACGCTCAACTACAAGGCGCAGACCAGGCTTTGGGGCTACAACCTCAAGGACCTCCGCCGCAACTCCGAGTTCACCGAGATCACCGTCGACCCCCTGCAGGCTGTCCAGGACCAGAGTCAGAAAGCGCAGGACGCCACCCCCATCGAGGCCCAGCGGCAATGGGAGCGCCAGGCCGAAATCAACGTGATTGACCGCCTGCAGCAGATTGGCTTGCTGGCGCCGGAAGGCGAAATCGACAAAGTGCTGCAGACCGTCGTCAACAACATGATGGTCACTAATAACCTCGACATTCAACCCGAGATCAAATGCCGCGTGCTGCTGACCACGCCGCTCGAGTCCTTCACCATTGGCCACACCATCGTTGTGAGCCGCGGCATGATTGACGTGCTGCCCGACGAAGCAGCGCTGGCCATGATTCTGACCCATGAACTGGCGCACATCGTGCTTGGCCATCATCTCAATACCAAGCTTGCCTTCAACGACCGCATGTTCTTTCCCGATGAGCGCACCTTCGAGCGCATGGATTTCGCTCGCGATAAAGGTGAAGAAGAAGCCGCCGACAAGAAAGCCATCGAACTGCTCAACAACTCCCCATACAAGGACAAACTCGGCAACGCCGGCTTGTTCCTCAAAGCGGTCCAGGCGCGCGCGCCAGCGCTCAAGAACCTGATCCGCGGACACCTGGGCGACAGCCTGCTCAATGGCGATGCCACCAGGATGTCGTCGTTGATGACCGCGTCGCCGCAATTCGACCCGAAAAAGGCCGACCAGGTCGCAGCGCTTCCTCTCGGCGGGCGGGTCAAGGTTGACCCGTGGAACAATCAACTGGAATTGATCAAGGCCAAGCCGGTGGCCATCACTAGCGTGGCCGAGAAGATGCCTTTCGAAGTCACGCCCTTCTTCCCATTCCTCACCCGGCTCGGCAACGCCGTCGTGGCTCCTGAAAAAACGGCCCCAGTGCCGGAGAAAGCAGCGGCCGCTCCAGCTCCATCGGGGCAGTGAGAAGGCCTTTGGATTTTGTTGGGATGGCTTCGCCGCAGGCAGCGGTAGCTGGGGACCAAGAGTTAAACCAGGAGTTCCTCAGCCTCGATCACTTCACGCATTGAGGTCAAGCGCCCGGAAGGGCAAGCGGGGAGGGAACTAGCGGGTAAATCGGGAGGTAACCCTATGCCAGTCGGCAGCGGGGCAGTTCATGCAGCTAGTTCCCCAGCGCGCTTCCGACTTGCGAAAACACGTTGTTGGCGTTACCGCCGATCAGACGTACCGTACCAATCACGATCACCAGGATTACCGCGAGCATTACCGCGTACTCTGCAACGTCTTGACCGCTTTCTTCAGTCCAAAGTTGACGGATTGCTTTGATCACTTTCGTCTCCCAATCGACGACAAGCCATGACTTCAATTATTCCTCAGGACACTAGTTCGCCGTCGTATGACTTGTAAATTATTCCCAATTGACGCCATACCCAATAGCACAGCAGTGCCCACAATGGCACTTTAGTGCCATATCCCAGCAATTGTTCCTGGCAGCCCGCCCCCATTCGTAACCGGGCATTGCTTTCAGCAATGCCGTAAATCTTCGAAATCAGCGGCCTCTCTGAGGATTTGGCATCGATTTTTCCGGCATTTGCCGGTCTATACAATCGTTTTCAGCGGGAGCCCCTGGTTGACCGCGAACAACGCCAGTTCCAGCCGGGTGGAGACCCCCAGTTTGTCGAAGATATTGCTGAGGTGATGCTTAACCGTGTCCTCGCTGATCTTGAAGTACTCGGCGATTTCCCGGTTGGCATAACCGGCCACCACCGCCGCCACAATCTCCAGTTCCCGCGGGGTCAGCCCGAAAGTCTTCTGTTTCGATTCTTCGTGCGTGCTCTGCATGAGGTTGCGCAGGTACTGCACCAGGTTCGAAACGCTGTCCCGTCCTACCCAGTACTCCCCGGCCATCACCGCATGGATGCTCTTGAGCAACAGTTGGGTGGCGGAATCCTTCAGCACTACGCCCCGTGCTCCCAACTGCAAAGCTTCCACCACCTGCTTCTTTTCTACCGCTGCCGTAAGCAGGATGATGCGTACTGCCGCCGCTCCGCCCGCGCTGGTGTTAAGGTCGCGCAGGGCATCCAGGCCAGTGTGGTGCGGCATGGCCAGATCGAGTAGAAGGACGTCGGGCTTGATCTCCCGCGCAAGTTTGACAGCCTCGTTGCCGTCACAGGCTTCGCCTACCACCTTCATATCGCCTTCCGACTCCAGCAGGCGCCGCAGCCCGTCGCGGAAGATGGGGTGATCGTCGGCAATCACAATGCGTATGGGATGAATGCGTTTATCCATTGTTGGCCTATCTGTCGTTGGCCGGTCCATGATTGGCCTTTCTGGCTGGCGGAATCCGTACTTCCAGCCGCGCCCCGTGTCCCGGAGTCGATTCTATCGCGAGTTCGCCCGCCAGCAGGCGTACTCTTTCCCGGATCACCGCCGGTCCCTTCCCGGTCGCCTCCAGTTCGGCATCCGACAGCCTGCCGGAAAATGAAAACCCCTTGCCGTCATCCTCCACCGTCAATTGCAGATGCCCTGCCCGCTGCGCCAATCGTACCAGCACATGGTGCGCGCCACTGTGCTTGCGGACGTTCACCAGACTCTCCTGCACAATGCGCGCCAGTTCCCGGCATGCCTTCTGCGCCAGGTCCACCCGCTCCAGTTCGCAGACAAACTCGGCTGCGATTCCTGTCTCCCGCCGGAAGCGTTCCACGGTGTCAGAAACGAAACCCAGCAGCCGGTCGGCATTTACCTCGAACGACTTCATGGTCTGCATCAGTTCGCGTAACTTCAGAACTTCTTCGCGCAGCAACTTCTGGATCCGCCCCAGCTCTGTGTTCACCACCGGCGCCTGCGTTCCCGACTGGCGCCGCAGTACGTCCAACTGCATTTCCACCGCGATCAGCGATTGAATCGCTCCGTCATGAAGTTCGCGGGCGAAGCGCCCACGCTCCAGCGCCCCCGCCCGTTCCCGCAGCCGCCGCACCAGGTACACGTTGTAGATGGCCGGTCCCACCTGCTGTGCGAACTCCTGCAGAAACCGCAATTCCTCTTCGGGATTCCCCATCATCTTGGGATCGAACAAAAATACCCGCCCCGACCATTCTTTTCCGAACAACAGCGCTACCGAAACCATCGTGTCAAACTTTTCCATTCGCGCCAGCGCATCCAGAAACCCTGTGCTGGCGTCGCGCAGCCGTACGCCGTCCGCATCCAGCAGCACCGTCGAAAAACCGTTGGCACTGTGCGATGCGTATATGGCGTCCGCCGGCGAGTCGAACAGATACACCTTTTCGCTTTCCGGCAAAGCCTCGCGCCAGCGCAGTGCCCCGGTGCCCTCGGCCCCACGACTTACCTCGGCCAGAAATAACCGATAACTGTTACTTTCCTGTGAGGCGCTCAGCACCCGGCACGCGCCGTAGATGCTCGTCACCTCCCCAAGAATCTGCTGCATGCTGCCGGTCAGTCCCGCCTCCACCCGCGTCGAACTGAGAACGCGCGTGATCACAGCGCGTTCAGCCCGCATTTTCTTCTGGTTCTCCGCCATGTAGCCCAGCAAGAATCCGAGCACAATCAAGTACACCGAACTCATAAACAGTTGTTGCGGATCCAATTCCCGCACGCTGACACCGAGGCGAGGCAGATGCGCCGAATGCAGCCACCGATCGGCCACGGGCTCCAGTCCCGCGCGCACCGCGAATGCTTGCGCCTCGAGCAGCGCCACTGCGATAGCCGCGGTACCCACCGTCTCCCACAACCCCCAACGATAGGCCGCCGCCGCCATCACAAACACGAAGAAGAGAAAGAATGGCCCGTGCTGCGCCGAGGCAAACAAGGAAATCAGCACTGGCCAGAGAATATCTACCCCGTGCACGACGAGACGAAAAGCGTTTGTGGACTGCGGCCGGAAGCGTACCAGCAACATCACCACCACCGAATGCACGAAGTAGACCGTCAGCAGCCAGTACAGCCAGGGCGAATAGGCAAACCCGCGCACCGGCTCCAACAGGAGAGTAAATACCGCCGCAATCGTCAGCGCTACACGCGCCGTCGCCAGCCAGCGCTCCGTGCGCCGGATTTCACCCGCATTGAGTGGCGCCCGAAAGCGCCATAGATCACGGTATCGAGGGATCATCCAGGGCAAAGGGACTCTCGTCGGCAAGTCTACTTCTAAACGCCTAATTCTAAAGGCAATTTCAGCTAAACTCCATGAGCTTCTTATTCCTTCCGCAATTTCGCGCTTCTGCTATATCTTTCATAGCAGGAGTTACTGAAGTAACGCCTTCGATTCCACATCAACCTCTAAAATGGAATTCGGAGTAGTCTGCCAGTGGCCGCACGCACTAAACTCTGGGTCTTTGTACTGATCGCGCTCGTTCTCGCCCAGATGGCGGCGGCGGTGCTGATGCCAAGAGGCTACGCCCTCGCCGCTGCCAACGACCTCATCCAAGGCGCGCTCCTGCTGGTTGCCGCTGTCGCCTTCCTGCTCAATACCGAGCGCACGCGCTGTCCCACTCTCCACATCCGGCTTTTCTGGATCCTGATGAGCGCGGGCATACTCCTCTGGCTCACTTACCATGGAATATCGTGGATTTACTTTGAAGTGATCAAGCGTCAGGAGGTGCCCGACCCCTTCCTGGGTGATATCGTTCTGTTTCTGCATCTGGTGCCGATGATCGCCGCTCTCGCGGTGCTCCCTCATCTCCGGGAAGAAGAGCGGGATGAACGCGTCCGCATGCTTGACTTTACCCTCCTGCTTATCTGGTGGGTGTTCGTTTATGTGTACACCGTCATCCCTTGGCAAACCGTGCGGGTCGATGAAGCGATTTATGACGCCAACTTAAAGAACGCGTTTATGACCGAAAACGTCGCGTTCGTAGTCGCACTCGCTGTTCTCGCCTACACTGCTCACGGCGGCTGGCGACACGTTTACGGGCAGTTGTTCGGCGCCAGCGCGCTCTACGCCTCCAGTTCCTATGTCGCCAACTGGGCCATCGGTCGTAACATTTATTACAGCGGCGGCATCTACGATATTCCGCTGGTCGTTTCCATGGCATGTATGGCGTCGATCCCCTTGCTCGCCCTTCGCCTCGATCTCTCCGACTCCAAGCCATCGCGGCCTGTGCTCGGTGTCTGGATCACACGCCTCAGCATGTTGGCTCTTTTCAGCCTTATCTGGGCCGCCTTGCACGCTGAACTGAAACCCACGCTTCCGCAGGCGGTCAAGGCGTTCCGCATTAACGTGAGTCTCTTGACTATGGTCGTGATGGGCATCGTGATTTTCTGGCGGCAACGGCTGCTCCGAAACGAGCTTTCGCTGTTTCTGGAAAGATCGCGCCGCTCGTTGAACGACCTCAAGGCCTTGCAGGAAAAACTCATTCAATCCGAGAAGCTGGCCTCGCTCGGCCAGCTAGTAGGTGGAGCCGCCCACGAACTCAACAACCCGCTCACGGCCATGCTGGGATATTCCGACCTGCTGAGCGCGTCCACCCTGGCTCCCCAGGAACAACACCAGGCCGAACTGATCGGCGAGCAGGTCCGCCGCACCACCTCGCTGGTGGCGAGCTTGCTCACTTTTGCCCGTCCATCTCCTGCCAACCTTGCCGCCGTTGACGTCAACTCAGTGCTGCAAACCGCCATGCGCCTGCTCGCTCCCCAACTGGGGGTGGAAGCGGGTTCGGTGCGCCTCGACCTAGCTCCTGCCCTTCCGCTCGTGCTCGCCGACTCCAACCAGATTCTTCACGTCTGCCTGCACCTGGCGGGACAGATCGGCGCCCAACTTAATCGGGAAGCACAATCCACGCTGCTGGTCCGCACCCACAGCCAAGGTAACTTGGTGCTGGTTGATTTCCTGTCTTGCGATCCTTCTGGCAATCCTGCCTTGCAGTCGCTCTCGTTCCAGTCGGCGTCGAATTCCGAAGACGGGGACAAGCCTGCTACCCTTTCGTTGAGCGCCTGCCGCCGCATCGTCGAAGAACATGGCGGCCGTCTTTTGCAGCCTTCTACTCCCGGTCACCCCGCTTTTCGAATGGAATTGCAGGTCTCGGCAAATTCTGTCACCGGCTCCTCGCCCGCAGTGACCAATCGGGCGGCAGCCCGCGGCAGTTCATAAGGTGCAGGTTTCAATGCTTCAAGGTTTCAGAGTTTCAAGGAAAAGGCGCGTGTCGTTGAGGGTTAACGTTGAAACTCTGAAACTTTGAAACCTGGCTGTTTCACTCCTCCACCGTCCTCTTCAACTGCCCGCACGCCGCAAAAATGTCGCGCCCCCTCGGACGCCGCACGAACGCCGGAATTCCCGCATCCACCAATATCTGCCGGAACGCCACCACCCGCTCCTGCGCGGGCGTCCGGTAGGGCAGCTCCGTCCCCGGATTCAGCGCAATCAGATTGATCCTCGCACGCATACCCCGTACCAGCTCCACAAGCTCGCGCGCCTGCTCCGGAGTGTCATTCACGCCCTCGATCAGCACATACTCAAACGTCATCTTCTCCCGCGTCCGCAGCGGGAACTCGCGCGCCGCCTTCATTAGCTCGGCCAAGTTCCACTTCCGGTTCAGCGGCATCACTTCGCTGCGCAACGCGTCGTTCGATCCGTTCAGCGAAATCGCCAGCTTCGGACGCACCGGCTCCTGCCCGAAATCACGGATCCGCGGCACAATCCCTGCCGTTGACACCGTCATCCGCGATTCGGGAATACCCACGCCTTCCACCAGCAGCCGAACCGACTTCATGAAGTTCTCGTAGTTCAAGAAAGGCTCGCCCATGCCCATGAACACGATGTTGACGCGCTGCAGCGGCGGCTCAACTCCCTGATCCCGCAGCACCGCTGCGATCTGCCCTACAATTTCTCCAGCCGCCAGATTGCGCTTGACCCCAAGCAACGCCGTGAAGCAGAACTTGCAATTCACCGCGCATCCCACCTGGCTCGAAACGCAAATCGTGGCCCGACGCCACCCCGGTGTAGCAGTTCCACCTTCAATTTCGTCCCCAGCTTCGCTGCCGTCACCGATCTCGCCGCCATCTCCCTCTGGCATCCAGACCGTCTCGACCGTCTCGCCATCGGAGAGTTCCACCAAATACCGTATCGTGCCGTCGCTCGAGACAAACTTGCGGGCAATCGACGGAAACCCCACTCTCCAGCCTTGTTCCGCCAGACGCGTGCGGTATTCGAGTGGGAGCGTCGAACCCTGATCCAGCCGGTCGATCTTTTGCCGGTACACAGCATCAAACAACTGCTGGCCCCGGTAGGCAGGCTGTCCCGAACCAGCCGCGAGATCCGTGAGTTCCTGCAAGTTGAGTCCCAAGAGCGAATTGGATGGCTGGCTTGGCATTTGACCGCGCACTTGAGTGCCGGTGCGTCCTCACTCCTTTTTGAGTGTAATCCGAAAAATGCATGAATCGAGCTGCAGGGGCTCCGACGCTCCAACTCTCCATCAGGGAAGGTTTGACCAACCGCATCCTTAACCTTCCATGTCCTTCGGAGCGGGAGCGTAGCGCCGCAAGAGCGTAATCGAGAATACCAAGATGAGGATGAGCAATCCCAACAAGCCAAGCTCGGTCATGCTAGCTCGGAATATGCTCGCACCATCGGTCGACCACGTTCCACCTTTTGTGAGGGTGGCTGCTTCCAAGGTAATCACAAGGACGCGCCGAATCGAGGCAATCAACCCCACGACAAGGAACGGTTCGGTAACCAGAAAATGTGAGCGGATAGAGATACGCACGGTATGCAGAATCTCCACCAGCATCAGCACCACCAGCAGTTGGTCCAACACCTGTAGGGTCTGGGTGGCGATCGTCCAGTGGCCCAATCCCTCCCAGAGCATTTTGCCGGCATTGGCAATCGTCAAGAGCGCCGTTATGAAAAGCAACGCGGCAAGGACGGAATAGATCACCACCTCGCCTTTGCTCAGATAGTCGTCAAAGTGGACGCGGAATTTATCATCGGACATTGCGGTTCTCGCTTGGATCGTGCACGGTTCGCAGGCAGAGTATACCGATATGTCAATTATCGAAAAGTGAAAACGCCGGATATGGCTGTCATTACGGGCGAAGGATCGTGTTCCACAGCGCCAGCTGAGGCAGAAGAATGGCCGTAACTTAAACAAAAATAAGGCTAAATCTGGGCCCCGTCGCCTCACCTCAGATTGTGGGACAATAATTCAAGCGGTATCAAACGCCCTCTTGGGGGCCGGGGAACTAAGAAGAAACTGAATGGTAAAAGAATCCCGCAGCATTCGTCGTCAGGTCCTGCCGAACGGCCTGACCGTCATCACCGAGCAGATGCCCCACATCCGTTCCGTCGCGATCGGCATCTGGCTCAAGTCGGGCTCGCGCGACGAAGATTCGGAATTCAATGGCATCTCCCACTTCATCGAGCACATGGTGTTCAAGGGAACGGAGACGCGCTCTGCCGAAGCCATTGCCCGCCAGGTCGATTCCATCGGCGGCAATATGGACGCGTTCACAGCGAAGGAATGTATCTGTTTCAACATCAAAGTTCTCGATGAGCATCTGCCGCTTGCTATGGACGTCCTTACTGACCTTGTCCTTCATCCCGTCTTCGATGCTGGCGATATCGCGAAGGAGCGTGGCGTCATCCTCGAAGAAATAAAAATGGACCAGGACAATCCCGATTACCTCGTCCACGAGATCTTCACCCAAAGTTTCTGGAAGGATCACGCCCTCGGTCTGCCGATCCTGGGCACGCGCGACACGGTCAAGAAATTCGAGCGCCCCGTGGTCTCCCGCTTCTACGGACACCACTTCGCTCCTGGCAATCTCATCGTCAGCGCCGCCGGCAACCTCGACCACAAGCACTTTGTCGAACTCGTCGCAAAACACTTTGAGCACGTGAAGCCGGCGAAAAACGGCTTGCATTCTCCTCCGCCCAAGACTTTTTCCCGCATTAACCTGCGCAACAAGAAATCGCTGGAGCAGGTCCAGATCTGCATCGGCGTCCCCTCGCATCCCATGGCTCATGAAAGCCGCTATGCCTCCTACATCCTGAACACGCTGCTTGGAGGCGGCATGAGCTCGCGCCTGTTCCAGAACATCCGCGAGCGCCAGGGGCTCGCCTACTCCATCTACAGCGACCTGAACCCCTACCGCGACACCGGCTCCATGTGCGTCTACGCGGGCACTTCGCGCGAGTCGGCCGTCAAAGTTGTAGAGTGCGTCGTCGAGGAATTCCGTAACCTGAAAACCACGCCCGTACCCGAAGAAGAACTGCGCCGTTCGAAGGATCAGCTCAAGGGCAGCCTCATGCTCTCGCTCGAATCCTCGACCGCGCGCATGTCGAACCTGGCCCGCCAGGAAATGTATTACGACCGCTTCTATGGTCTCGACGAACTCATCGAACGCATTGAAGCCGTCACCGTAGATGATCTTCAGCAAACCGCCGCAGAATTTTTCCGTACCGAGCAGATCGCCGTGACCATCCTCGGCAACCTGAGCGGCCTGAAGCTGACCCGCGACCAGCTAACCTGCTAACAGGATCACTTAGGGACAGCCGCCGTAGGTTGTGCAAGCCGTCAGCATCCTCAACTCCCTTCGTGTGCCCGCGTGTTATCCTGTTCCGCTCTTATCTCAACGGACTCCCCAATGTCCTTGCGCATTCCCGGTTTTATCCTGGCCGCCGTGCTCCTCGCTGGCTACCGCTTGGTCAAACCGCGTACCCCTGCCTCCGACCAGTCCGAGCGCTGGAATCTTTCCACCCTGTTTCTGGCCAGCGCACTCACGCTGTTCGCGGAGCTCGCGCTCATCCGCTGGGTCGCCACCGAAGTCCGCGTATTTGCCTATGTAAAAAACCTGGCGCTGCTTCTCTGTTTTCTAGGCTTTGGACTGGGCTGCGCTCTGGCCCGGCAACGGCCCCGCTGGCAGACCGCCGTCACCGCTCTGGTGGGATTGGTCGTCGTAGTTCGTCTGCCCTGGCGCGGCCCGCAGATCATGGAGAGTCTCTCGCAATACCTCGGCGCAGCGCAGGACGTTGAGATGTGGGCCACAAACGCCGTGCATGACACCCCTGGCTTTCTCCTGGCCGTGGCGGTCACTGCCATTCTGCTCTTACTCATCACCTACATTTTCATTCCCATCGGACAAACCGTAAGCCGCCAGATCGAAATGGCTCCACGTCCGCTTTATGGTTACTCCTGGAATCTGGCCGGCAGTCTGGTTGGGATTCTCGCGTTTTTTGCCGTGTCGTGGTTAGCGCTTCCTCCGGCCGTCTGGTTCACGATGGTCCTCGCAGGCATGGCGCTGTTGCAATCCACTCTAAGCGATTCCCTCCGGCTTGCTGCCGCCGTCTTGCCCGTCGCGTTGTTGCTCGCCGACCCTGCCACTCCCCGCCACTTCAACCTCTGGACTCCCTACCAGCAGATCGAACTCGAGGATGAAAATTTTCCCGACGGCGAACTTTTCCGCACAATTATTCGCGTCAACCACGCCGGCTACCAGGTAATCGTGAATCTCTCTCCCGACTTTCTCGGTCGTCACCCCAGATTGTTGCACGAGGCGCCAGACGAGAATCCCTACAACCTACCCTTTCGTTTCACGTCCCCGAATCCGAGCGTCCTGATTGTCGGCTCGGGCACCGGCAACGATGTTGCCGCCGCTTTGCGCCATCAGGCTCGCGCCGTGGATGCCGTGGAAATCGACCCGAAAATCCTCGACCTCGGCCGTCGCCGCCACCCCGAGCATCCCTACGATGACCCGCGCGTCTCGGCTCACCTCACGGATGCCCGCGCCTTCATGAAGCGCACCAAAGCCCGTTACGACCTCATCCTTTTCGGATTGCTTGATTCCCACACCCAGCTCTCCGATTACTCCAACATGCGCCTCGACAACTTCGTCTATACCGAGGAGTCCTTCCGTGAAGCGCGCGCGCTGCTCGCGACCGGCGGCGTTCTGTTTCTCAAGTTCGCCGTCAGTCATCGTTTTGTGGGACGGCGCCTGGCCGAAATGCTGACCCGCACTTTCGGGAAAGCCCCCGTGGTTTTCCTCGCGCCTTCCAGTTACTCCACCGACGCTACCTGCTTTGCCATTTCGCCCTCGGAGAAGGTGGAATCCAGCCTGTCTGCCGATCCTCGCTTGCGTCAGTTCGTCGCTGCCAGTCGTCCCGAGTTTCTTGCCTTGCCCGAAGTCGCAGTCACCACCGACGATTGGCCCTATCTCTACCACCAGGGACACTGGATCCCGGGCATCTTCTACCTGCTCAGCGCGCTGGTCATCTTGCTCGCGGCCCTCTTCTATTTCCAGATTCCCGAAGCCCGCAGCCGCGTTCCGTCCCTCTTCTTCTTCAGCATGGGCGCAGGATTCCTCTTGTTGGAAACGCAGGTCATCAGCCGGCTCGCTCTGTATTTTGGGACGACCTGGCAAGTCAACGGCATAGTAATCGCCGCCATTCTTTCCGCGCTTCTCTTTGCCAACTTTGTGATCGAGAAGAAACAACGCACGTGGTCGCGCTCCTGGACTCTGATCGGAATTCTTGGCGGCATCGCTTGCGCCTACTTCGTGCCCTTCCAGCGCGTTCCCGGCTCAGCGGCCATGGTCGGCTCTTTTGCCGCCATCGTCTTCGCCATCCCCGTTTTCTTTGCCGGACTGTTGTTCGCCTCGGAGTTTCGCTCCTCCGACTCTCCTGCCACCGCCCTCGGCGCCAACATGCTCGGGGCCGTCGTCGGTGGCCTGCTGGAGAACCTCTCGCTAATCGTCGGAATGAAAGCGCTCCTGCTGGTCGCCGCTCTTTTGTATTCTCTGGCGGCTGTGGGTTTCCTCGGACTCCCCTCGCCGCGGCCTGACGAACGATGAACGCTGATGGCTGAAGAGACTTGGCGGTATACCCCGTCCCGCCCGCTTGCTATCCTAATAAGCGGGACCGCTGGGTACTGAGCCCTGGGAACTGGGTACTGAGTCTATGCAAATGGTGATCAACGTTTTCGCACAGATTTTCAGCACCCTCTGGGCGCACAAACTGCGTTCGTTCCTTACCATGTTCGGCATCGCCTGGGGTGTCGGATCCCTGCTCCTGCTGGTCGGACTCGGCGAGGGCTTCCGAACCGGCAACCAGCGCAACCTCTCGGAGTACGGGGAAAACATCATCATGATCTTCCCCGGCCGCGCTCCTGCCGTTCAGGGCAGCATGAACTCCGCCCGCGAGTATCGGCTCACTTACCAGGATTACCTGGACATCCGTAAAGAGTCTCCGCACATTAAGGCCATCACACCCGTCCTCGCCAGCAATGACGTACATGCCGTCAGCGAGTTCGCCAGCGCCAGCGGCCAACTCAACGGCGTCGAACCGCAGTACAACGGAATCCGTTTTCTGCCGATGAAAGAGGGACGCTGGCTCAACGACCTCGACGAAGCCCAGAAACGCAACGTTGTCGTCCTGGGCGATGAGATGACGCACCATCTCTTCCCGGGTCGTCCCGCCATCGGCTCGTTCATTTTGCTCGATGGCCATCGCTTCGAAGTCATCGGCACTCTCAAGCGCGTTGGACGGGGCGACGACAACCTCACCAACACCCGCGCCTATATTCCCTTCCAGGTCATGCGCAGCGATTTTCCGCTCAAGGGCGGTGAGGCCTACGACGCAATTTCCATGATCTACTATCAGCCTCGCATCGCCGACGAACACCTGCTCACGCAGAATGAGACTCGCCGCGTCATCGGCCGCAATCACCACTTCGATTATCACGATGAAGACGCCTTCGAAGGCCTGGACTACGTCCAGCAAGCGCAAATGATGGGGATGATCTTCGATGCGATGAACGACTTCCTCGGCACCGTTGGTCTGGTTACGCTCGCCCTCGGGGCCATCGGCGTCATTAACATCATGCTGGTTGCTGTCTCTGAGCGCACGCGCGAAATCGGATTGCGCAAAGCTCTCGGCGCCACCAACCGCAACATCCTGCTGCAATTTTTCGCCGAAGGCATTCTGCTTACGCTGGTCAGCGGACTCATCGGCATGGCCCTGGCGGGCGGTTTTATGGCGCTGCTTAGCAATTACAACGGTCCGAACGGTTTCGATCCTCCGCGCCTGGTTCCAAAAACCGCGATCCTCGCCATTGCCAGCCTCACGCTTGCGGGCGTCGTCGCCGGACTCTACCCTGCGAGCAAGGCGGCTCGCCTGCAACCGGTCGAAGCCTTGAGACAGGAGTGAGGCATGATCCGCGACCTGCTCCAGGAGTCCTACAACGCCATGCGCCACAACCGGCGCCGCACTGCTCTCACCATGCTGGGCATGGCCTGGGGCATCGCCACCGTCGTTATGCTGCTTGCCTACGGCGATGGCTTCGGCCGCGCTTGCGCCAACATCTTTGCCAACTTCGGAACCAAGCTCATGATTGTGGTTCCCGGCCGCTCCACTATGCAGGCTGGCGGCCAGAAAGCCGGCGTGGCCCTCCGCATCACGCTGGACGACATGGATCTTCTGACCACCAACATTCCGCAGATCGCGCGCATCACTCCCAGTTGCGGCAAGGACGCGACCGTACAGTACGACACTCGTTCTTACACGATGCCAATCAACGGCGAATATCCCAACACTTTCGCCATTCGCGCGCTGGGCCTCGCGCAGGGCCGCTTCTACAACGCCGAGGATCAGATGCAGCGTGCGCGCGTCGCCGTCATCGGTTCCGAAACCAAGGAAAAACTTTTCTCCGGACGCAATGCCCTGGGTGAGCGCATTCGCATTGATGGCATCAGCTTTGAGGTCGTCGGTGTTCTCAGCCCCAAGATGCAGGCCGGCGACGACGATATCAATCGCCTCGTCTACGTGCCCTTCACCACCATGAGTGACCTAATGGATACTCATTATTTGGGCTCGATCTGGTTTAATTACGAGACCAACGACTATGAACGGATCGAGCAATCCGTGCGCTACCTCATGGCTGCGCAGCACAAATTCAATCCCGCTGACCGCCGCGCCCTCTACGTATTTAATCTTATGGAGCAAGTTCACCAGCTTGAGGTCGTCACAATCGGCCTCAAGATTTTGCTCGGCTTTATCGGCACGCTTACTTTGGGCATCGGCGGCGTCGGGCTGATGAACATCATGCTCGTCTCCGTCACCCAGCGCACTCGCGAAATCGGCGTCGAAAAAGCGCTCGGCGCGCGCCGCCGCCACATCTTCCTCCAGTTTCTGGCCGAAGCGCTCACCATCACCTTCATAGGCGGACTTCTTGGCATCATCCTGGCTTACGCCGTCGCCCTGACTGTCGGCAGACTCACGCTGTACAGCGCCATGGCCAAACATGCCGAAGCAGGCGATATCCGACTCATGATCAACCCCATCACCCTGATCGTCGCCGTCGTCATCCTTGCTGCCGTCGGCCTGGTCAGTGGTATGGTCCCAGCTATCCGCGCCTCCCGCCTCGACCCCATCGAAGCCCTGCGTTACGAATAGGTGTATAGTGCTTTTGCACTGGCCGACATCTGGAAAACCCACAGATACATTGAAACCCAAGAAGTTTTATTGCTATCGAAGGATGGAGACAACAAGATGAAAAAGCTGATTGGATTGCTCGTGATATGTTTTGCGTTTTCTCTCTCAGCCGTGGCACAACATGGCGGTCATCCAGGCGGTGGTGGACGGCCGGAAGTCGGTGGCGGCCGTCAAAACATCCCGAGTCACGGCCCAGCGAGAGTGACCACTCCGCATCCTGCCGAGGAAAAACCGCAAGTTCAACGACAAGGAAGGACATCCTAACGCTCCCCACGTGCACAACGGAAAAGAGTGGGTGGGCCATGACACCGGCCCCAATGACCCTCATTACCATCTGGATCATCCGTGGGAACATGGCCGCTTCACCGGTGGATTCGGCCGCAGGCACGTGTGGCGCCTCGGAGGCGGTGGCCCTGGCCGCTTCTGGTTCGGCGGTTTCTTCTTTTCCGTAGCCCCTTATGACGTTGGCTTCTGCGACGACTGGCTGTGGGATTCTGACGAAATCGTCATCTACGAGGATCCCGATCACATCGGCTGGTACCTCGCCTATAACGTCAGGCTTGGAACCTACGTCCACGTGATGTATCTGGGAAGGTAAGCAGTGAGGCGTTCTAAGACGTTATCTCATTGAGAATTGTCATCCCGAGCGCAAGAACGGCTCGGGATGACAATTTGGGTTATTACAAGAATGGGCGTTCCGCTATTTCTTTTCTTCGCTCTTATCATCCTTCTTTTCGCCCTTGGTCTTATCGTCTTTCGCCTTATCTTGGATCGAGAGTAATTCGACCTCGAAAATCAAGGTCGCATTGGGCTCAATTCTGCTGCGCGGGTCCGGGTGCTCGCCATAAGCAAGGCTCGAAGGGATGAAAAGTTGCCATTTCGATCCCACGGGCATGAGCTGCAGCGCTTCTGTCCACCCTTTGATAACTTGACTGACTCCAAACGTCGCCGGTTGTCCGCGTTTGTAGGAACTGTCAAATTCCGTACCATTGATGAGAGTGCCCCGGTAATTGCAGACCACCGAGTCGCTCGCCGTGGGCTTCGGTCCGGTGCCGGCGGTCAGGACCTTGTACTGCAAACCGCTGGGCAATGTGATGATGCCTTCTTTATCCTTGTTAGCGGCCAGGAATGCTTCGCCTTCGGTCTTGTTCTTCTCCGAAGCCTCCTTCATTTTCTCCTGTTGCTGTTTCTGGATTTCGTTCTGGACCTCGGTGAGCAGCGCCTTCTCTTCATCTTCCGTTAGACGCGTCTTCGAACCCTCCGCGCTGTCCTTCAATCCCTGAGATACCAAATTCCAGTCCACCTCCACCGACTGCCTCTTCAGGTTTGCCCCAAGTCCTGATCCGATGTTCATTCCCAGAGCGTAGCTGAACTTGTCTTTTCGCGTGGTAAGCGCTGGAGGCTCCGCGCTCTTCGCCGCGGCTGCCGTCTTCTTAACCGGAGCTTTTGCGGTTGTGGCCGGCTTCGGAGTTGTGGCTGCAGGAGCCGCTGGAGTCGTTGCCGCCGGAGTGCTTGTTGCTGGAGTCTGCTGAGCGTAGCCATCTCCGGCCAGCATCATCGCCGCGGCCAATAGTAGCGCTGTAGTGAGAGATCTTCGCATGTACCTATTGTCACATTGCGGCGCATTCTGCGCCACATCGGAAGAATAGGCGATTCGTATCCGGGGTATGCCTTCAGGCCAGCGAAACGCCGGGCGGGGACGCCCGGCGCTCCATTGTTCTACGACCCTATTTTCCAGCCGGCACGTACAGCGCCGGGATGTTTTGCTTGTTCACCATTTCATTCAACGTCGGCAAGTCTTTCGACATCAGCTCATGGCACTGCGCCAGCAGCGGTTGCGCTTCTTTTTCGAGAGCATCGAAGACTTCGTACTGTTGCTTGGTGGGTGCGGCATCTGCCGCTTCGACACTGAACAACAGCGCATGCAGCCGCTCATCAATCAGCACCGGATAGTTGAGGTTCGACTCCGAACTCTTCGAATTCACCTGGAGCAACTGCGATTCCAGGTCGAGGCTCTTCTTGTCGAAGTCTTTGGTGGACGAAACCAATGACGCATAACGCGTATCGTCACCAAAACGCTTTTCGAGCCCACGAGTCTGCGAGCGTACTTCACGGATCGTGCCAACCACTTCGTGAATTTCCGACACTTGCGCCACGATCTTGCGTCCCAACTCAACCTGCTTTTGCACATCTTCATTCGACGCCTTTACCCGCGGATCCAACTTCAACTCCAGTGGCGCCGTATACGATTTTCCTTCCGCCGTCAGCCGCACCTGATACGCGCCCGGCGGCACCATTGGTCCGCGATTGCGGAATTCCGCGCCCGGCTCTCCCGACAGCGGAGTCGGCCCCTGCATGCGCAGATCCCAGGCAAAGCGGTTCACGCCCACATAGGTCGGAATCTTCTCCTCGGGAGGCGTCTGATCCGGCCACTCGGGCGGTGTTTCCGCTTCTTTCTTTTCTTCATTGGAGTAACGCCGCACAACTTTCCCCAACGCATCCAAGAATTCCAGCGCAACTGTGCCCTTCGGCGGGGCAGGGAAGTAGTAATACACAATCGCACCGCTCGGCGGATTCTCGCCTACCGGCTGCCGCCGTTCGAAAAAGTCAGGCCAGCGCAAACGATACGTCGGTCGCGGCTTGTAGAGCACGGCTTCGGCCGCCGTTTGCGTGCTGGCCGCGCGCAGCGGTGTCAGGTCGTCGAGAATCCAGAACGAGCGTCCATGCGTCGCCACCACCAGATCGTCATTTTTCACGATCAGATCGTGGATCGGACTGTTCGGCAAATTCAACTGCAACGATTGCCAGTTCGCGCCACCATCGAGCGAAACGTAAATCCCGGTCTCCGTGCCGGCGTACAACAGGTTCTTCCGCACCGGATCTTCGCGCACGGCGTGCGTGTATGCGCCATCCGGAATGCCGTTCGTGATCTTCGCCCACGTCTTGCCAAAATCCGTGGTCTTGAAAATGTAAGGCTTGAAATCGTCGAGCTTATGCGTATCGACCGCCGCATACGCGGTGCCGGCATCATGAGGTGAAGCCTCAATCAGGCTTACCAGGCTCCACTCCGGAATTCCTCTGGGCGTGACGTTGGCCCAGTTCTTGCCGCCATCGCGCGACTGGTGAATCAAACCATCATCGGTTCCGGCCCACAACAGATCTTTCTGCACCGGCGACTCCGCGATCGTGAACACGGTGTCGTAAAATTCGACCGAAGTGTTGTCCTTGGTCAGCGGGCCGCCGGAAGAAACCTGCTTGCTCTTATCATTGCGCGTCAGATCGGGGCTGATCGCCGTCCAGTTCTTGCCTTCGTCGGTAGTCTTGAAGACGCGCTCTGCAGTCGTGTAGATCACATTGGGATCGTGCGGCGAGATCACAATCGGCTGGGTCCACCCGAGGCGATATTTCAGATCGCCAACGCCGTGGCCCGAAGTATCCTCAGGCCAGACCGTGATGTCCTGTTCCTGGTTGCTGCGGCGATCGAGGCGAGTGACCACGCCTCCGCCCGAACCCGCATAGATGATGTTCGCGTCCCGCGGATCGGGCGCAATATAGCCGCTCTCTCCGCCGCCCGCATCAAACCAGTGCTGGCGCCCGATATAGCCCTCGTCGGTGCGGCTGGCAATGCCCACGGTTGAATTGTCCTGCTGCGCGCCGTATACGTTGTAGAGAAACTCGTTGTCTGCCGCGACGTGGTAGAACTGCGCCGTCGGCTGGTTGTACTCTGTGGACCAGCTCTGGCCGCCATCGACCGAGATCGTCGCGCCGCCGTCGTTTCCGTTGATCATGCGTTTCGGATTCTGCGGATCGATCCAGAAGCCATGATGGTCGCCGTGCGGCGCCGGCAGAAGAGTCAGCGTCTTGCCGCCATCGATCGAGCGGAAAGTGCCGGTATTCAGCATATAGACCGTGTCGGCGCTCTTCGGATCGGCAAAAATATGCGTGAAGTACCACGCGCGCTGCGTGAGCCGCTGGTCGTCATTGACCCGGGACCAGGTTTCGCCGCCGTCGTCGGATCGATACAGCCCGCTCTCTTTTGATTCGATGAGCGCATACACGCGATTCGAGTCAGCGCCCGAAACGCTGATCCCGATGCGCCCCAGAATCCCCTCCGGCAGTCCCTTGCCTTCGAGATGCTTCCAGGAACTTCCACCGTCGATCGAGCGGTACAATCCGCTGCCGGGGCCGCCGCTTTCCATACTCCACGGCGTGCGCCGAATCTGGTAAAGGGCGGCGAACACGACGTTGGAATTGTGCGGATCGACTGCCAGATCGATGCCGCCTGATTTCTCGTCCTTGTAGAGCACTTTGTCCCAGGTCTTGCCGCCGTCGGTGGTGCGATAAATGCCGCGATCCGGATTCGGCCCGTACGCATGACCGAGCGCGGCGACGAGCACATGATCGGAGTTGCGTGGATCGATCCAAACCCGCGCAATGTGTTCTGTATTTTTCAATCCGATGTTCTGCCAGGTCTTGCCGCCATCGGTCGTCTTGTAAACTCCATCGCCATACGAGATATTGCCGCGCAGGCACGACTCGCCGGTTCCTACGTAGATCACGTTTGGATTCGATTCCGACACGGCAATCGCGCCGATCGAAGAAATCACGCTCTTGTCGGAAATCGGCTGCCAACTCATGCCGCCATCAGTGGTGCGCCACACGCCTCCGGCGACGCCGCCGAAGTAGTAGGTAAAGGGATTGCCGGGAATTCCGGTCACGGCGAGCACGCGGCCTCCGCGATACGGCCCGATGTCGCGCCACTTCATTCCCTTGAATTGCGCTTCGTTATAAGGCTGGGCCGCCGCTGAGATTCCGAGCGTTGCGACCAGAACACACGCCACCACCAAACCGCGAAAGTTCATAGACGACTCCCAAAAAGATGATCGTGAAGACCGATAATAATAACCCATCACTAACCCAGAGCTTTTATCGCCGATACGCTTCGTCTCTGACGCTCAGTCACAATCTCTGGCCTGTATCTCTGCCCTCAACATTGGAATCCGGTGCCGACGACGCGCGATCTGAATAAAGAAACTCCAGCGCCTCCGGAAACCGCGCCGCCCAGGCCGCTTCGTCGTGCGCAGCGCCTTCTTGAATGCGACCCTTCAACCGTTGTTCGTCCATCCCAGCCTCGCGCAAAATGCCTTCTAATTCGCGCACGTCGTTGACGATCCTGGCATCTTTCTCTGCATTCCCCGTTTCCCGGGTGCCCATCCCCAGGAACATGCGCATCGGCCAAGCGCGGAATCGGCGGCTCTCCTCCAGAATTTTCCGATTCGCCACAAACAAAGACGGGCTCTCGATCAGCAATCGCCCAAACACTCCCGGCGCCGCCAGTTGTGCGTACAACGTGATCAGGCCTCCGAGAGAGGAACCGCCTAATCCCGTATTCTCCGGACCCTTCAATAGCGAATAACGCTCTTCGATCAGCGGCATCACCTCACGCTGCAGAAAATCCGGATAGCTCTTCCCCATCGGCTTCAGAACTCTGGGATCTTTGGACTTATACGGAATGTACTCACAAGCCCGGTTCTTCGTATTGTCGATGCCGACGATAATGAGCGGTCGAATTTTCTGCTCCACGATCAACCGCGCCGCGGTCTCGCCCACCTGCCAGTCGGCACCCGCAAAAGCCGTTAGCGGATCGAACAGATTCTGTCCGTCATTCAAGTAGAGGACGGGATAGCGTGACGCGCCCCAGCCGTCATAATCGGGAGGCAGCCAAACCCGCAACAATCGCGTGTTCCCGAAGATTCGGCTGTGTAGCTCATGCAGCCATAGGTTGCCGGTCGATACCGGCAGGGCAGCTCTGGCTGCAGGCTTTGTCTTGTTTCCTATTTGTCGCGTGGTGGGCCGGGACATGGAGTGAATCGGTTTCGTATCAGGGTATCGCTTTAGTGATACCGCAATTCTTCAAAATCCGAACCCCTTTTGGGGATGGGTGCCGGCTACTGCCTACTGGGAACTACCTCTCCACCAGATCACCGCCGCCAGAATCGTGGTCGTCGCGATCAACGCCAGCGAACTCAAACACAAAATGCACCAGACGCCCAGCACGTGCGTTTCAATGTAGGTAAGATACAAAGCAAACGCCAGGCCCGCTCCGGCCGCGCTGAAAAGCATTGCCGGAGTTTCGCGCCGCTCGCGATACACGGTGGCCAGTCCGGCTAGCGCGGCGTACCCGAGCATTCCAATCAGCGCGACCGGAATTCCGAAGATCGACGAATATTCGCTCCGGTTGACGATGTCGCAATTGAACGTTTCCCCAATATCGCAGTACACCGTCCTTGACGTGGCGTAATGATGCTGCAACGAAACCGACGACACCACGACCCCGCATACCGCCAGAATGGCGACCAGGCTCATCAGACCCTGCTTCAAATCGGTCATTGCAGCGCACACCCGGTGCGGTCGCTCAACTCTTCCAGAGTGAAAACGCGCTCCACTCGTTCGCCCGTCGGCGGAAACTGCCAGGTGGGAAAATGCTTGATGTTTTCGTCTTTGCAGACCTGCGCCTGTCCGCGCGGGTCGCCTTTGACGCCGCACTCGACGTAAGGAGCGTACTCGAACGACGCGCCGAACTCTTTCTTCTGGTCAATACAATGCGGACACCACCAGGCCCCATACATCTTCACGCCGCGCTCGGTCAGGCAGCGCGCAAAGGCATCATGCTTGTGCTGTATGCGATTGACGATATAGTAGACCAGCCCGAGCGCCGCGACGATCACCACTGCGTAGATCGCCATGCGCCGCCATTTCCGGCTCGCGGTTTCGCCCTCCAGCTTTTCCTTCTGCCGTTCTCTGCGCTCTTGCGACATGGATTTCTTATATCACGACTATTTGAGAGTAGAGACGGGGCTTGCCCCGTCTCATACCACCACCCGCAACGCCGCAGGCAGCACGTCAATCGCGCGGCACTCAAGCGTCAGCACTTCGCCATCCACCATCACATCCACAGGCCCATCAAGTTGAAACTCAACCCTCCGAACCGCATGCCGCTCCGCCAGCGGATGCCGGGTGTGTGTCCCATCATAAAGTGTCGCCAAATTCCGGATCAGCCCTGCCCGCCCAATCGGCCCCCAGCGCACGTACTCAATCAATCCGTCATCGGTAACCGCGTCGGGCGCGATCATCATCGTGCCACCCGTGAACTTGCTATTGTTAAACGTCAGAAACAAGCAGCGCCGCGCGTCAAACTCTGGTTGACCGTCGAAGCACACCGGAAACGGACGCCGATCAAGCCGCGCCAGACAGAGAAAAATCGACAGCAGATATCCAGCTTGCCCCAGGCTCAAGAACCGCCGATGCCGCAGCGCCGCCACATCCGCCGCAAACCCCATACTCAGAAGATTCGTGTAGTAGAGAGCTCCGTCTCTGTGCATCAGCCGCATAACATCGCAAGGGCGCGAACGCCGCGCCTCCAGCGCCTGCATGGCATGTTCCAAGCCAGTCCTGCCGAAAGCCAAATCCTCGAAATCGCGCAGAAACGAATTTCCCGTGCCCAGTGGGAGGAATCCCAGCGTAGGGATCTGCTCTTTCGCGCATGGATTGTCCTGAGAGCTGAGAGCTGAGAGCTGAGAGCTGGCTTCCGGAAACAGCCCGTTGACGATTTCAAAGGAAGTTCCATCCCCACCCACGGCAAGAAACTTGCGATACCCGCGTCGGTATGCCTCGCGAGCAATCTGCGTAGCCTCGCCAGCCGCGCGAGTCTCTGCTGTCTCCAGCGTAATTCCCGCGGCCCGCAGGCGATCAAGCGCAGAACCCACGCGCTGGCCGCACCGCCCGCCGCCCGCCGCCGGATTGACAATCGCTAGAAAGGTCTGATTCACAATTAGCAACTAAATCTCCACGACAGCCGCCCGCACCGCACCCGCGCCAATTTCCGCGGCCAATTCTCCGCGCTTGATTTTCACCGACGCGGTTCGCGGAAAATCCTTCTCCCACACCAGGTACCCACCCACCCGCTTGAAGTCGGCCAGCCGCCGGTTTCGCGCTACGATCTCCTCTCGCAACGTGTCGCTGAACACCTGGTTCTGTTCCAGCCGTACCACCAGCACCAGCATTTCGTCACCAAGCATCTTCTGCGGCCACAAGTAATTCGCTGCAAACACACAGAATTCCTTCACCGGCAGGCCATCAAACACTACCTCGATATCCTCGGGATAAATATTCTTTCCGCCCGCGGTGACGATCAGATTTTTCTTACGCCCGACGAGCTGCAGATGGCCGTGCCCGCCAGCATCAAACCGTCCCAGATCGCCGGTCAGCAGCCAGCCTTCGACGATTGTCTGCGCCGTCTGCTCCGGGTCATCCAGATAATGCGACATGACCGCGCGGCTCCGCACCGCTACTTCGCCGATCCCCTCGCCATCGGGATTCAGCACGCGCACTTCGCTTCCAGGCAGCGGCTTGCCGACCGTATCGGCGCGAAACGGTTTCAGGTCGTTGAGCGTCACAGCCGTGCACGCTTCCGTCAGCCCGTAGCCGCAAGTCACCGGAATTCCCAGGTCGTAGAAAAACTGCAACGTCGAAGGATCCGTAAAGGCTCCTCCAACAATCAGCGCCCGCAACTCTCCGCCAAACGCCTTGTGGACCTGCGGCAGCAGACGCCGGCTGAGATTCACGCGCGGACGTCCTCGCGTTAGCATCTTGTTCAGCCCGATCAACCGGTCCAGCATCCACCGCTGGCCCGGTTTGAGTTCATCAAACTTGGCGCGCAGTCCACGTTCCAGATTCTTCAGCACCATCGGCACCAGGCTTACATAGGTGATGCGATAACGAACAAAAGCGTCGCGCACAAATTCCGGACGCAGCGTTCGTAGATGAACCACGCAAGCTCCGCATACGAACGGCCCGATAAATCCCACCATGAAATCAATCGCGTGATTCGTCGGCAAAATGCTCAAATAGCGCACGCCCGGCCAAAAGGGATACCAGGCCGTCAGCGAGGTGCACTGCTCCAGATAAGCGTCGTGGGTGAGCACGCATCCCTTCGGACGGCCGCCCGTTCCCGACGAATAAACGATGCAGGCTGTGTCCTCCCGCTGCCGAACCACGAACTGCGGCTCCCCTTTGCGCCGGAACTCTTCCCAGCGGTAAGCGCCGCGTAAGTCCACTCCCGCCGGTGCTTCAGTCACCAGCACAATCGCAACCGTAAGTTTCGGGAACTCCGGTGATTGCGTGATCGCCCGCCACAAGTAGTATTCGACAATCAAGAACCGCGCCTTCGAATGCACCAACAGCTGCAAATGTTCGACAGCGGTCAACTTGTAATCGAGTGGAACCAGCGCGCCGCCACAAAAGAAAATTGAGTATGCCGAAATCAACCACTTCGACTGATTCGTCATGATGATGGCGGCACGATCCCCAGCTTTGAAATTCGCGTCCTGAAGCGCTCGGCAAAGTGGACGCGCCATTTCCTTAAAGTCAGAGTAGGTCAGCCGCATTTTTTCGCGGTCACGATCGGCTTCAATCAGGCAGGTTTCGTTCGGCCAACGCTCCAGCGCATCTTTGAGCGCTGCACCCAGGCTGGCATATTGTCGGAGATCAAGCATTTCTTATCTCACCATGGAGACACGGAGACACGGAGACACGGAGAAAAACAAGAGCTTATCAGAACGCAACCTCATTGGAGCGGTGTTGCCGGGAGAGCTAGAGCCAGCAAAAACAAAGCGGGATTGTCTCTGAACGCGCAAAGCGCATTGTCGAAGGCTCGGTCGGAGATCTGCAGGAGAAGAAATTGCGATCCATGCGCGCCTGACTGGCGGCGCTGAAAAAATTCCTGGCCCCGCAAGCGAGAATAGATTCCCGCCATTCCCATTCGAGAGAAATCCATGAGCAGCCACAGGGCCTTCGCTTTTTTCCCTGCCCCTTGCGCCGATGCTGCTAACGCGATGTTGACCTGAACCCCCCATAGGTCAGATAGACGCCCAAAATGAGTGCAATCGCATCGTACATGTAGAAAAGCTGTTCGTAGTGAAGCCGACCGAGGTAAAATCCCACTGCCGCCTCCGGCGACAGGAACAAAAAGAGCAGGCTTTTGATCAGCGTCAACCAACCGATGAGGGTGACGATGACCGGCAATGCGCCGCCGGACCAGATATTGTGGCCCAGAATCATCGCTAGGCCAGCGACCAGCGTGATCAGACCGACGATGAACAGCAGCGGCGAGTTGTGAACTAGCACCGTCACCATCTCTACAGTCGCTCGCTTGTGTGCAACCATGGATAGTGCGACGAGAATGAAGTAGAGCCCGATTAACTTGCCAAGAAACATTGTACGTGGTGACATAGTATCCTCCGAACTAATTAGATAAAAATGCGGATGAATGATAGTACGATAATATCAATAAGTGGTTTTCCTAAGTGCTGTGCCTCCGTGGCAAGAAAAGCTCACAGTCGCGCCTGGATCCGATTTGCCAAGGTCCGAAAATCCGACACGCCCTGCAGTTCATAATCCGGCAATTCGATTGAGAAGTGATGCTCTAGCCTGGTTAGCAAATCGAGCGCCTGCAGGCTGTCGATGCCGAGCGTCTTGAAAAAGTCCTCATCCGGAGAAAGCTTTTCCCGCGGCACTTTGAAATGCGCAGCCGCAAGATTCAGGATTTCGTTGAGTGTGTGATCGGAAGCAGGCACTGACATAAGTGAGAGGTCCTTCAGGTTACAAATTACAAATCACCAATTACAAATTAGGGTAAATACGGCTGCGGCCCTTCATTCTCCACGAACCTGCGCAACCCTTCTTCGACAGTTGGACGCGAATAAAGGTCGCAGAAAATATCAATCTCCCGCTTCAACTCTGCGTACGGGATCGGCTTCATGAACTCTTTCGCTGCCGCTGCCGTCCGCCCGTCAAATTTCCCGACCTGGCTGGCCGTGGCGCGTGCTATCCGCAGCGCCTCACCCTCAGCCGCAATCTGGCTCACCAGTCCAATCTGCTGCGCCTTCATGACATTGAAGCTGCGACCGGTGAGTAGCAGATCGCGCACTACCGCATTGCCCAAATCCCGCTTCAGACGCGGAATCCCGCCGAATCCCGGAATCAGCCCCAGCCGCAATTCCGGGAAGCAGAATCGTGCCATGCGGTCCGCAACAATAATGTCGCAAACCAGCGCAAGTTCGAACCCGCCGCCAAACGTGACGCCGTGCACTGCCGCGATCGTCGTCAGCGGCGCCGCATCAAGGGCGTTCATCACAGAGTGAATTCGCTCCAGAAATTCCCGCACCCCGCGCAGGGCTGCTGCCTTATCCAGCTCTTGCCCGCGCTGAAACAACTCGCGCAAATCTGCTCCTGCCGAAAACCCGGCCTTTAACGTCGAATGGATAATCAGCGCGTGCGCATCATTCGCCAGCAAAGGCAGAGCGGTGGCAAACTTCTCCAATTCCTCCAGGGTGAGCGACCCGATCTCGTTGCAGGGATCGCGGTGCAGCGCCAGCTCAATCGCACCATTCACGATCTGCCACGAAAGCGTCCGCCCTTTGAATTCATTCATGCTGTTTTCGCCGCCTGGTTTTCCGAGGTCTGGTTCTTCGAGGACTCGTACATCGCGTCAATTTCGTTGCGAAACCGCTCGGCAATCAAGTCGCGCTTCAGCTTGCCGTTTGCCGTCAGCAGCCCATTCTCAATGGTGAACGCTTCCTCCACCAGATGAAACGCGCGCACCTGCTTGTAATGCGGCAGGCCCGGATTCACAAGGTCCAGCACCGCCTGTGTTTTCTCGCCGCTCGCCTTGCCCGTGACCAGTGCCGCCAGATATCCGCGCGCGTTACCGACGAGCACCACCTGAATCGCACCCGGCAATTCTTGCAGAAGCTTGTCCTCAATCGGCTCAGGAGCAATGTTATGCCCCGACCCAAGAATAATCAGGTTCTTGATGCGGCCCACAATCTTCCAATTTCCGTTCGCGTCCACTTCGCCCTGATCGCCAGTGTGAAACCAGCCGTGGTGCAGCACCTTCGCCGTTTCTTCCGGACGACTCCAGTATCCTGGAAAAACATTCGGCCCGCGGACCACAATCTCGGCATTCTCCGCGATTTTCATCTCAACGCCCGCAATCGCCGGCCCCACGCCCCCCGGAATGACCGGTCCATCCGGATCGTCCATGGTGCAGATCGCCGTCGTCTCGGTCAGGCCGTAGACCTGCAAAACCGGGATACCGAGCATCATAAAGAACAGTTGCGTTTCCACACTTAACGGGGCAGAGCCGCAAATCAGGGCGCGCAGTTTGCCGCCAATCATCTTTTTGCGAATGGTGGGGAACACGAGCCAATTCGCCAGCCCGAGCCAAAGACCGTCCCCGGCGCGCGCTTTGCTCTCCTGCCGCCGCACCCACGCGCCCTTGGCTTTGGTATACACCTTCAGCGGGAGCCCACCCGTCTTCCAAAGCTGCTCGTCGACCGCTTTGCGCATGCGTTCGAGAAGCGCGGGAACATTCAGGAAATAATCCGGCGCCGCCAGCCGCATCTCAACGGCAATTTTTCCCAGATCCGTATTCAGCGTCAGTTTGCTGCCGCGCAGCAGGCAGGTCAGCATCATGATCCAAGAACCCGCAAAGCAAAGCGGCAGGTAATGGAACACGGAATCCTGCCCCGGCCGCTTCTTCATCAGCTGATCCAGTCGCCCGGAAGTGCAGCCCAGCATGTGCCCGACGTTGCCCGCGTTCAGCATCACACCCTTCGCCTCGCCCGACGTGCCCGAGGTGTAGATGATGGTCACCACATCCTGCTCTGCAACCGCCAGCGCCGGACTCTGCACCGGTTCGCGCCCCGCCGTGAAAACATTTTCGAAGCAGAAATGAGGCGGCGCTTCCGGCCACGCCTTCACAATCGCATCGCCCAGCGACTGCTCGTCGCAAGCGATCACCGATGGCCAGCAATCCTTCATCATCGCGACCAGTTCAGCCGGTGCCTGCCGCGCATACAGCGGCACGACCGTCAACCCCTCGGCCATAATGGCCAGATCCATTGCCACCCACTGCATCGAATTCTGCGCCAGCAGCGCGCAGCGATCGCCCTTCTTCAGCCGCAACCGCCGCACATAGGCCCGCGCCACCTGCGCCTGAGAAAGTAACTGCCGCGCAGTAAGAGGAACGGGTTGCCCGTCACGCATTTCCTGCAGCACAACGGTGTCGCCGCTGCGTTGCAGGCTCGCAAAGATTTGTTCAAGAAATGTCATGTGTGTGAAGAATTGTCATCCTGACCCTGAGCTAGTCGAAGGGGAAACACCTGCTTTTCGTTGTTCCTACCCGTACGCCGCCACCAGTTGTTTCAACCCGTCGCTCATCGGCGGCAGATAATCCTCCCAGCTCCATTCGCCGCGCCGCGTGGGAAACTCCGGATACCGCCGCTGCACTTCTTCCTCGAAATACACGCCCATGCGCGCCATCAATTTCAAATTCCTCACCACGGTCCGGGCAATTCCGTCGGCAATCCGCTCGCCGTCGCGATCCAGAATCTCAAGTGCTGCCAGAGTCCGCGTCTCCAGGTCCGGATCATCCACATTCATCAGCAACTCCTGATGCCCGCGCTCGTTCATCAGATTCCGGATGCGCTCATCCATCGTGATTCCCGCCGATGCCACCAGCGCCGGCATCGAAGTCACAATCCCGTGATAGCGTGAAGACACCATCAAGCGGCAAGCTCGCAGAATACTGACCATTTGGTACATGTTGTAGTCGTCCGAGGTCAGCACTGGAACTTTCCCCAACATTTCCGAGATACGCCGGCAAGGCCGGGCATCCATGCGCTCGGTCGCCGCCATGATGACGAATACACTTTTCTTCTGGCGGAATGCGGCCACCGCATTGGCAATCGAACTCAAGTAATGTTCGTAAGCCCGACCCGCCGCTGGCCCAGCGTTATGAAAATACGGCCCGCGGTAGTGGCTCTCTTTATAAGCACCAGTCAGGCTGTGCAGCGCGGCCTTGGCCACCGACGCCTTCACCGGCCACTCAAACGGATTGATCGGACATACGGCCAGTACGGGCGTCTTTCCATCCCAACCCACATCACGCAGGGCTTTTTGCCCATACTCCGCGCCCAGCGGTTCGAATGTCCACGCTGTGTCCGTGCCCAATTCCGTCGGCACACCCAACTCGCGCAGTATGTTCCGCGACTCGTTATTGCGCGTGATCACCAGCGAATTCCGGCAATAACGCCCACACATCTTTGCCACCAGCGGATCCATCTGTCCCGCCTCGGCGCCATAGCCGACCGACAACTTGTTCTCCGCCGCCGCAATGCCCAGAGACCCGATCATCATGGTTGCCAGCGCATTGGCAAATTTCGATTTGAACATCGAACCTTCACATGCCACCACACCATGATGTTTTGGCACTTCATTGGCCAGGAACGGCGGGAAAATATCCGGCAGCCGCACCTGCGACGTGCCTTCAAAATATCCGCGCGACCGGTCAAAATTAAACGTCATCATGGTCAGGTCAACGTTCTCCGGCCCCAGAATCCGCCGAATCTGCCGCAGCATTTCTTCCACTCGTACGTCCGAGCCAGTATTGCGCGTGCCGTTGTAACCGGCAAACAGCAGCTTCAGTTTCTCGCCCGGCTGCCACGGTTCGCGCTTGCCCATCATCCACTGAATCTTCTTGCTCTCGATGATGGTCGATACCCACGCTTCCAGAACAAAGTCCATCATGCGACAGACGCTCCTGCCTTCGTGCTCTCGGGCCAGGGCTGATATGGATATTCAAAATTATGCTCGCGGCTGAACCGCAGCAGTGGGAAACTGTACTGCGAAAACGGCACAGGCTTGCGTCCCATTTCGGTGGTCACGCGCGTATTGTCGAACACCGTATTCCAGGTCAAATACGGTAGAAAGACTCTCATCAGCGCGGCTCCGTGCCCCACTGATCCTTTGCGATTCGCCAGCGTATTGACGATGGAGCCGAACGACTTTTCCAGGATCGGCAAGAACACGGGTCCGCGCTTGTTCTGCTCGGCCGCAAGCGCCTTCGTCAATTCCTGGAACGACTGGGAATCGTTGCCCGAAGAAAGATGGTAGGTATCGTGCTCGGGTTCCGACTTCATGTGCAGTGTCGAAATCGCATCCGCCACGAAGTCCACATTCACAATGTCAATCCTGTCATGCGGACGAAAAGGCAGCACCGGCAATCCCGCCAGGAACACGAACGACCGCACCATATCGAACTGCGTCGTCTGTGGATAGCGGCTGTCTCCCAACACGATGCTCGGCCTGAAAATTGTCAGCGGCACGTCCGGCAGTAACTCGCGCACCATGTGCTCGCAGAATTTCTTCGTCCGTGCATAGGGGTCGTAATCCGAGCGCTCCCACTCAATCGACCGGTCTTCCAGAACAACTTCGTGGCTGCGCTTTCCGGCCACTGCCACCGTGCTCACATTCGAAAACCGCCGCAGCCCGTGATAGTACTGGGACCGCCGCGCCAGTTGCACCACTTCAAGCGTCCCGCGCAGATTCACGTTCAAACAACTTTTCTCCGACTTCCGATTCAGCGAAGCTGCGCAGTGAATCACCGAATCGGTGGTGTGCACAAGCCGGTCGTAATCATCCGGCGCCAGCCCAAACTGCGCCGACGTAAGATCGCCGCGAAAAATCCGAATCTTTGTCTGCAGGTATTCATAGAATTGTGGAAGTGGCAGGTGCAGCTGCATGGCCTGCCAAAGGCGCAATTCCGCGTCACGCGGATCGCGGCCGCGCACCAGCAGATTCAAGGTCGCGTCGTGCTGCTCGAGCAGATTTGCGGCCACATGCGCGCCGATGTACCCGGTCCCACCGGTCAGGAATATTGCCACGTTGCTCCGTTTGTCCCCGTCTTCACAGCATCGCCATTGTCTGTCGCCGTTGTCGCCGGCGCAGACGGCATCCGCAACACACGCGGCGCGCGCGCCTCCAGTGGGCGACCTTCAATCAGCGGATACGTCCACCGCCGCAATGCCGGAATATGAATGTCGATCCAATACTCCCACCAATCGAGCCCCGCGGTGTCATACCCGAAGACTTCTTTCTCTTCGGGCGCGAGAGCCTGCGACAACTTCTCCACGTTATCCGCGACAAAATCGTGCTCGTTCTGCAGAATAAACGGCTCGAACAAGCCGATCAATTTCTCCACGCGTTCGAGGTTGCGCTCCTGCCTCGCAAGAGGTTTCTTCATCGCAGAGGGCAGTGGAGACATCACCCGTTGAATCGACCTAATAATCATCTTTTGCGCCGGCGCCGACATGCGGTTGTAACGCTGTTTCGAAACCGAGATCGCATCCATGCGCAAACGCAGCCAGTACTCCAGGCCTTCCTGCGCCCGATAGTGACGCCGGTGCCCCAGACTGGTCAGCTCAATCGACCGCCCCATATCGCAGGGATTCGTGACCGACGTTGCCAGTTGATACAGCGGATCGTGCCGCCGTTCCACCAGCGCCGCGGCGATCAGCGTCATCCCGGCGCACACTGCATCCACGGGAATAATATCCAACCGCTTGCGTTCGTTCGAGGGCAGTTGCCGGAACGCTGTGCCCAAAAGATACGACAGCGACGCCGAAGTATTGATGCCCTCATTCCACCCGCGAAACGGCTTCTCGACCGAAGTCTCGACAATGGACGGACGCACGATCGCAATCGGCAGCCCCGCGCCGTGCTTCGCAATCAGCGATTCCGCCAGGCTCTTAGTGAAGGTGTAAGTATTCGGCCAGCCCAACTCCTTGGCGCGCCGGGTGCCTTCTTCCGTAAGATAATTCTTCAGCCAGCGCACCCGGTTCTTGCGGATCTGATTCTCCAGTGCCTGCCCACTCAGCCCTCTCGCCGCATGTTCTTTCTCCAGTGCTTGCTTCTTCAGTTCTTCCGTGACTTCCGGCCCTTCCGCCCGTGCTTCCGCCGACTCCACCAACTCATGCAGACGGTACCATTCCTTTTCCGCATCGAAGTCCATCAAGTGCGACGGTGTGTAATTTGGACGCACCCGCTCACTCACGCGCCCATCGCGCTGTCCCGCCACATAGCAAGTTGAGAGATGGAGCAACGCCGCGTGATCCGACCCGCGAATGAATTCGATCAGGTGATAAGTAGAATCCACGTTCACAGCCAGAGCGTCCCGCAGATCCGGATTAAAATCCGTCAACCCTGAGCTGTTGATGATCAGATCGAGATCCTTGCGCAGACGCGCGGCCGTCTCGGAATCCAGCCCAATGCCGGGCTGCGAAACATCGCCCTCAATCACCTCGATTTTGTCCGCCAGCAAGGCGCCGAGCCGGTCGCCGTATTTCTCAAACAATGGATCGAAAACGGGCGATTCTTCCATCATTTTTTCGAAGCGCTTCTGCGCCTCGCTCGACTTCTGCCGCCGGATCAAAAGATAGAGTTTTCCGACCTCCGGCAAATCCATCAGCGTATTTGCCAACCACACCTTGCCGATGAATCCGGTGACGCCGATCAGCATCACGCGTTTCCCGCCCAAAGACTTGCGTACCGAAAACGGCGCGGGATACCGCTTTTCGTCGAAATACACAATCGGGCGAACTCGCGGCGCTTCCACGCGCACGACCGGCACGATCGCCGAGGCTAGCGCCTTCGGACCACGCAAACCGAGAGCGCGCACCCATCGCGCGGGACTCTGCTGCCCGTCCGGTCCCGCTTCGCGAATGCGCGCAAACAATCCCCGCGGCCGGATCACCGGACTCAGCAGCCGTCCCGTGGCAACTCCATTACGGAAGTCGAGGCGGTTCGCAATCATCCACCGCACTCCGAGATGCCGCGCCAGCGGCCGCATCACATGATCCAACCCCTGGCTTACCAGCACTACGTCCGCGCCTGTGGCCTGCAAGGCTTTCAGGTGCCGCACTCCTTCTTCTTTCAGCAGCGGCTTCAGCTTGTATTCGAATTCCTCCTCGCCCAGCAGATCGAGCCGGTCGCGTGTAATCCCGCGCAGCACGGCGTGAACAATCCGAGTCGCTGCGACGCGGTTCGCCGCATACAAAAATGGCCGCAGCAACGCCATCAAGAGCACCAGACTGCGGCGCGCCGCCCGCGCGATATAGGTCTGGCTGTTCCAGGTAAAAAAAGCGATTGGACGAACCGTGGTCAGCTCCAGCAGGCTTCCTTCCACCCGCCAGTAAACCGGCGACGAAGGACGCGGACGACGAGGCGGTGAAACGCTGGGCGGAGCGGGCAAGTTGGCGTCAAGCGACGCTCGCGCCCGACCTCCTTCGAGATTGTTTACAGGTTCCACAGCTTAACACCCGGCTGCCCGCACACGGTCTTCAGGAGGCTGGCCGCAATCATCCATTTTAACCTCTCCCTCGCAAAGCACGAAGAACAACCGCACGCCCATCCCCGCGCGGTTCTCCCGGCGACCGAACCCCACGTTGCTCATAATAATGACGCTGCAACCCAGGATCCAACACCTGAGAACTCAGACCTGACAGCTAGTGGCTGAAAGCTGCTCCTCACCGCGCTCGCGCCAATTCCCGTATCTGGTTTAAGTACTCCACATACACGGGGATCGGAATATCCGGCGAGTCCCCATCATTCAGAAAATGGGACAATCGAATCTCCATAGGGATCGAGCTGATAATTTCGCGGAACCGTTCCATCTTCAAATATTTCACCCGCCAGATCTCGATCATCAACGAGCGGAACTCTTCGCTGATAAAGCCCATCCGCCGGTCTCCCAGGTAGACGGCGTCGAAATGCCGCGCCGCCAGCGTCTTTCGAATGGGATCGCCAGGCAGAGAGAAGATGTACACCAGGTGGAACACATCCGCCAGATCACCCCACAGCACTTTCTCTTCAAACGCGCTGAAGCGGAACGAGGCCGCTCCGCGCTGCTGAACCACCCGCGCATGATCACTCGCACTCAGCGCGTGACGGTTCAATTCTTCGCGAAACCATTGCAGCCGCGCCTTGGCAAGGTTGTACCGCAGGAATTCCACCGCGTAAGCGTTCGGGAGGTAGAGATTGGGGTCGCCATCCAGTCGCGCCAGCCACGGCCCCCAATCCTTCTGTTCCAGCATCTCAAGTAGCTCCGTCACATCCGCCAGGGTAATGTCGGGGTGATACTTCACCGCTTGCCAGAAGTGTTCCGTCGAATCGTAGGTCGCGCCATAGAGCTGGATGCCTTCTTCAATCGGATACCAGTTTGACAGCACGCGTCCGGGGATCGACGGCGAGGCGCTCCAGCAGTTCAGCGAATGCTTCCATTTTTCCTGCACCGCCAGGAACGCCTCGCCGTACCCCGGCGGAACCGGCTCCTTCACACGCGCAAGCGCCTGCCGCAATTCTTCGCTGGTGTGCGTTACCAGAGTCTCGAGTGGCCGTTCGTCTTCCATCGATATCACCCGGCTTTCGACCCCGCGCCGCAGCATCTCGTTCGCCAGTTGGAGCCGCTGCTCTTCATCCAGGCCGCCGCGAACATTCCAGCGCTGCGTTTGGGACTCGATATACGGAAATAACTCGGCCAGCGACTTGAACTCGATGAAACCATGAAGGGCGAACGTTACCGCCCGGCCATCCTTGACGATCGTGGTGGAAGGCGTGACCAGTGCCTGCAACGAAACCGGTTCCGCGCACAGCGGCAAGCTCACACTCAAGACCGTCAAAGCCGCGCACAACGTTAACCATGAGACCGGCAATATTTTGCTGGAAACTTCTTTCACAGTTCTCCTCCATCACTTACCGCACGACCCATCCCAAGGCCGCCGCCGCCGCAACCACCCACGCCGAGTTCACCCGAAACCGGAGCAGCGCGATCAAGCTCGCCACGAAAATGGCCAGCGTAGTCCAGTCCACAATCGATGCCTTCCCCAACTGCCACGCCACCACCGCCATCAATGCGAGCGAGCCCCCAACTATTCCATCGAGCGCTGCTGCCGCCACTGCCGATCTTCGCAACCGCGGCAGCAGCGGCCCGCTCACCGCCACCAGTACGAAGCCCGGAAGGAAAATTCCGGCTGTCGCCACCGCCGCGCCCGTCCAACCCGCCACCACATATCCGATAAACGTCGCGGTCGTAAACAGCGGACCGGGCGTAAACTGGCCCACCGCGACCGCGTCAATCAATTGCTTTTCTGTCAACCAGTGCAGGTGCTCCACAAACTCGGTCTGCAAGAATGCCAGCAAGACATATCCGCTGCCGAACACCAGCGACCCGATTTTCAGAAATGACAAGAACAACCGCAATAGTCCGACCGGAGAAGCCGTGCCCACGGCCGCCACTGCCATTGCCCCGGCAATAACTCTCGGAAGTCCGACCGCACTCACCAGCCGGTTCTTCATCGTCAAAGCCGCTGCGGAAACCAGCCCCGCAAACACCAGCACCAGCACGGGACTGACTCCGAAAACATTCAACACCACAGCCAGCACCGCAATCACCGCCAGTGGAATGGTCCGCAATCCGGTCCGTCCCAGCTTAAGCAGCGCCTGGATTACGATCGCAACCACGGCCGGCTTGGTCGCGTACAGCACGCCTTCGGCCTTCGGCAGCGAGCCAAAACGCACATAAGCCCACGCTATCACCGACACAATTACAGCCGCGGGAATGATGAAGCAGCAGCCGGCCACGATCAGTCCGCGCCAGCCGCGCTTCAGTTGCCCCACAAATATCGCGACTTCGGTCGAACTCGGCCCGGGGATCAGATTCGCGGCCGCCAGCCGATCGAGAAATTCGGCCTCAGTAATCCACTGCCGCCGCCGCACAAATTCTTCTTCCATCATCGCCAGATGCGCCGCCGGCCCACCAAAAGCTGTCGTGCCCAGCTTCAGAAACACCAGGGCAATCTCTCCCAGCGACGCCTCCCGGATTTCGGTGGATTCAGTCATGCCCCGCGTGGCGCGGGCGCCTCCGCCCGCGACTTGCCGCCGAAGCGGGAAATTTCGAGGGTACCGCAAATTTGGAGATATTTGATGGAGTCATGTTCGCCGAAGGAAAGCTAGACGTTCCGCCCGGCTTGGACTCCGCTCAGGGCAGGCTCGCGAGACACCCGTCCCTTTCCCGCCTGACGAAATCACACCTTCGTGGAACTAGCTGGCGCTCATTCCCCGAACACCGCGCGATATGCTCCGCCCGCCAGCACTCCGCCGACAATCGGAGCCAGCCAGAACAGCCACAATTGCGAAAGTGCCCATCCGCCCACAAAAACTGCGGGTCCTGTACTCCGCGCCGGGTTCACTGAAAGATTGGTCACCGGAATTCCAATCAGGTGAATCAACGTCAGCCCGAGCCCGATCGCGATCGGCGCAAACCCCGCCGGAGCCCGCTTGTCCGTCGACCCCATGATGATCATCAAAAAGAGAAACGTCAGCACTACTTCCGCCACCAGGCACGACAGCAGCGTATAGCCACCCGGAGAATGCGCGCCGTATCCATTCGAAGCAAAGCCGCCGCTCAAGTCGAAGCCCGCCTTGCCGCTCGCAATTACATAGAGCACGCCTGCGCCGGCGATGCCGCCGAGCACCTGCGCCACCACATAGGGCAAGAATTCCGACGCGGGAAATCGCTTCCCCACCACCAGCCCCGCTGAAACCGCTGGATTCAGGTGACACCCCGAAATGTGTCCAATGGCAAACGCCATCGTCAGGACGGTCAGCCCGAACGCCAGCGCCACGCCTAAAAATCCGATGCCCAGCTGCGGAAATGCCGCATCCAGCACCGCCGCCCCGCATCCGCCAAACACCAGCCAGAAGGTCCCAAGAAATTCCGCAATAGCCCGTTTCGATAAGCTCATACCAACCTCCTCACTGAAACTTGTTAGTGAATGTCATCCAGGTACGAATGTTAATTGCGAAAGTGCTCGCGATGACAACCCATTCCCCAGCCCACTTCAGAGTTTATTCAGCCCGTCGAGCGCCGCCACTTTATAAGCTTCCGCCAGCGTCGGATAGTTGAACACCGTATCGCGAAAATATTCGATCGTAGCACCCATGGTCAGCACCGCTTGTCCAATGTGCACGATCTCCGCGGCGCGATCCCCAGTAATATGCACACCCAGCAATTTCAGCGTATCCGGATCAAACAAAATCTTCAGCAGACCCTGATCGTCGCCCAGCATCTGCCCCTTCGCCAGTTCCGAATAGCGCGCCAGCCCGCTCTCGTAAGCAGTCTTGCTACGCGTCAACTCTTCCTCGGTGGCGCCCACCATCGAGATTTCCGGAATGGTGTAAATGCCATACGGAATCAGATTCGGGAGCATCCGGCTGGGCTTGCCGAACATGTGACACCCTGCCAGTCGCCCCTGCTCCATCGAAGTACTCGCGAGCGCGGGAAACCCAATCACATCGCCCGCCGCGTAAATGTGCGGTACCGCTGTCTGAAAGTGCTCGTTTACCGCCAGCTTCCCGCGCGCTTCCGCCGTCAGACCGGCCGCCTCGATTTTCAGCTTGTCGCTGTTGGCTTTTCGTCCAATCGTGTACAGCAACGCCTGCCCGCGAATCTTCTTTCCACTCTCCAGCGTCGCAAAAACTTTATCCCGCTCTTCGTCGAAGCCAACCGAAACCACTTTCTCTCCGACCCGGAAAACCGTTTCCAGTTCCCGCAACTGGAAGCACAGGCTTTCGATAATTTCCCGATCCACAAAATCGAGCAGCGTCGGACGCTGGTCGATCAGTGTCACCTTCACTCCCAGCGCCGCGAACATCGACGCATATTCCAGCCCGATGATTCCCGCGCCCACCACAATCAACTCGCGCGGTATCTCCTCCAGACAGTGCACCTGGTCCGAATCGAAGATACGCTTCCCGTCCACCGGAATTCCATCAATGTGCGCAGGTCGCGTGCCGCAGGCAATCAGGATTTTCTCTCCGCGAATCTGCTGCACTCCGTCGTCCGACACGATCTCAATCGTATGGGGATCGGCAAAGTGCGCGTCGCCTTCGAGCGCGGTCACGTAATTCCACCGCAGTTGCGCTTTGATCACGTCCACTTCCCGCGTCATCACCGCCTGCGCCCGCAGCACCAGGTCCGACATCATGATCCGGTCTTTCACCACGTAACCGCGCCCGTAGAACGACCGCTGCCGCAAGCCGCTCAAGTAGAGCACAGCCTCCCGCATCACCTTGCTCGGGATCGTCCCGGTATGAACGCAAACCCCTCCCATGGCGAGGCGCCGGTCGATGACCGCGACTTTCTTGCGCATCTTCGCTGCGCAAATCGCGCCCTTCTGCCCCGCCGGACCGCTTCCGATCACCACCAGATCGTATTCATTAGCCTGCATATGGCGACTCGCCGCAGCAAGAAATTACCATTTTCCTTCTGCGCGCGGAAGTCATCTATGGGTTCGAACGCAGAATTAAGAGTTCCTTAATAATTTATGACGTGAATCGCCGACACTCTCGTCCGCGAACTCACTTCACGCAGAACGCAACGACCGTCTGTCCGCGTGCACCACCAGGCGTCTTCTCTAGTTTCCGCAAAAGCTTCGCTTCCAGATCGTCGGGATCGACAACCATCTCGCACGCCGCAATCTGTTCGTCAGTCGCGCCGTGAAAACACAACTCGCAGACTCCGAGACCCTCTTCTGATTGGACAGGAGGACCAAACGTACGGCACGTCATCGGCCTGGCATCGTAAAGATCGCACAGTCCCGTCTCCGGATCGAGCACCGGACACGGCTCATCGTTAGCAAATTCAGCAAAGCGCTCCTCCGCCTCTGAGCCTTCGTCAAACACTGCCGCATCGAGCACTCCCGTTTTAGGATCACCGGGAAACTCCGCTGCCAACCGCCGAATCGATGCCCGCGCCCGCTCGCGAATACACCGCGCGCGTTGCGGGTCCGTTTTTCCCAGATCAGCCAACCCGCGCTGCAGCCGCACCGCATCCAGTTGATTGACAGCAAATACACCCATACAGCACTGCGTGCATCCCGGCCGACACGCCAACCACGCGCCGCTACGATGCGTGGCGTCGGCCAGAGCCGCGTCCACAATCTGGATCAGCGTCGAATCTGCAGCCGGCAGTCTCCGCAAAGCCATCCCGGAAGCATACCGTACTGCGCCAGTGGCCTTGCGCTTCGCCTGCAAATAGTTTTTGATAAGCCCATGAACATCTCGTTCCGCCGATGCCTGCCGTGGCTCGTCCTCATCTTGCCGCTAGTTACAGTAACCGCTGCCAAGGCATCCCCAAAGAACAAATACCTCCTCTTCGTGGGCACTTACACCGAAAAGGAAAGCAAAGGCATATACGCCTACCGCTTCGATGCTGCATCCTCCGAACTAACTCCGCTCGGAGTGGCGGCGGAAACCGCCAATCCCTCCTTCCTCGCGATCGACCCGAGCCGCCGCTTCCTGTATGCCGTGAATGAAGTTCAGAACTACAAGGGCGCCAGCAGCGGAGCGGTGAGCGCTTTCGCGATCAATCATCAAAGCGGGAAATTATCGCTTCTGAACCAAGTAGCCTCCCGCGGCTCCGATCCGTGTTACATCGCATTCGACAAGACCGGCAAATACGCTCTGGTCGCCAACTACACCGGCGGAAACGTAGCTGTATTCCCGGTTCCGCTGGACGGTCACATCGGCGAACCCTCCGCTTTCGTTCAACACCAAGGGTCGAGCGTCAACAAAGAACGTCAGGAGGGCCCGCACGCTCATTGGATTGAGACTACCTCCGACAATCGTTTTGCCATCGCCGCCGATCTAGGACTGGATGAGTTACTCGTGTACCGCTTCGACGCAAAAACCGGATCCCTGACCGCGAATGATCCTCCCTATGCCAAGCTTGACCCCGGGGCCGGACCGCGCCACCTCGCCTTTCATCCCGACAACAAGTTCGCTTACGTAGTCAATGAATTGCAATCCAGCATCACCGCATTTACGTACTATGGCAGCCGCGGAGTGCTGCAGAAGCTGAATACGATTACGACAGTTCCAAAAGGTTTCTCCGGGAGCAACGATACAGCCGAAATCAAAGTCCATCCCAGCGGCAAATTTCTCTTCGCCTCCAACCGTGGACACGACAGCATAGCCGTCTTCTCCATCGACAGCCACACGGGTACTCTAGCTCTGGTAGATCACTTTTCCACCCAGGGCAAGACGCCACGTAACTTCGAGATCGACCCCACCGGCAAGCTCCTGTTCGTGGCAAACCAGGACACCAACAACATCGTAGTTTTTCGGATCAACCCCAACGACGGAAAACTGACCCCAACCGGCCAGATCCTCCACGTCCCAGCGCCCGTATGCCTGAAGTTCATGCCCGCTGAATAATCACGGTGCCCGCCGTAAACCGCAGGCAAAATAAAAGGCCGCTCTCGTCGAGCGGCCCAAACCTTGAAACTTTGAAACCCTGCAACTTTGAAACTTTGAAGTGTTAGTCTCCTGCCACCGGTTCGCCCACTTCTTCAGTCTCTTTCGCGGTGCCATTCCCGTTTGCCGGAGCCATCGCTGAAGCAATCGCGCCCAGCGGAATGAATCCCGCTTCATTCGAAGTAGCTGGTTTTTCTTTCAGAACAACTTCCCGATAAAGCTGCGCCATGCGCGCGTCGTAGGCCGCGTCGTTCTTGACTTTATTGCTCTCGGCCTTCTTGTCGCGGGCCCGCAATTTTTCTTCGCGAGCCGTCTTGGCGATGCCCAGCTTGTCGAGATCGTGCTGCACTTCGTTGGTCACGATTTCGTCGCGCAGGTACAGGGCGTGCGTTTCGTCTTGCATCTTGACTTTCTTGCCACCCGCGAAGATCTCGTGACGTCCATGCTCTTCGTACCACTTGGTGAGGGTCGAAGTCATGTGCATCTTCTCGATGATGTTGCGCCAGCCCACGCCCGTGTTGTAAGCGCAGAAGCTGATTTCGCCTTCCTGCGTAGCGTAAGGAATAATGCACTGCTCGGTGCGCCGGAAGTCGTAGTTGAACAGATCCTGGAACCACATCCCGGCGATGAACAGGAAGTTCCACCGGTCCTGCCGCCGCTTCATCACGTCGTCAATCGTCCGGTCGGGACCGACCTTGCCGTAGTTTCTGCCAGTAGCATTGAAGTTTTTGTCGAACTTCTTGAGCAGGTCCATCATCTTGAAGTGCGTTGGCGACTGGAACGGATCGTAGTTCTTCATCAGGCACAGCGCCATTCCGAACGCAGTCCAGAACTTCGAGCGAGCCGCATCGTTGACTTTGGCAATATCCTTAGCCAGCTGATCGCCCTTCAGGAACGCCGTGACCGGCACTGCTTCTTTCGTTTCCTTGTCAATCATCATCGCCATCCCGGTGCCGCAATTCGGATGGCACCCGCAAGACAGCTGGCCCCAATCATTGTTCGCATCCTGGGCGTGCAGCACATCGGCCCAGTCTGAGAACGTGCTCATGAAACTGATGGGGAACCAATCGCGGGTAGGTTCGCCAAAGCCCGTTTGATTCTTCACATCGTGAGCCAGGTGCGCGAGTGTGTAACGCTGCGCCTGGCGACGTTCGTCGGTGATCGCTTCGTCGCGTCCAGTGAAGGAAACTGGTTGGAAGCTCAGGAAGCCAATCTTCTTCGGATTGTCGAGCGCGAACTGAATGATTCTTCCTACCTGCTCATTGTTGATGCCGTTGATGATGGTGATCACGGGCACGATTTCGCAGCCAGCTTTGTGCAGGTTATCGATGGCCTTCAGCTTCACGTCGAACAAATTGCCGACGGCGCGATGGTCGTTGGCAGCATTGCCGATTCCGTCGAACTGCAGGTAGGCGTAACGCATGCCGGCTTCTACGGCTTGCTGGCAGAATTCAAGACTCTTGGCGAATTCAATTCCGTTGGTCGCCGCCTGCACGCTGTTGTATCCAACCTTGCGGGCGTATCGAACCGCGTCGAGGAAATACGGCGAAAGTGTCGGCTCTCCACCGGAGAACTGTACTGACATCTGCCGCTTCGGTTTCACCGTGATCGCGTTGTCGAGCACGGTCTTGATCTCTTCCCAGGTCAGTTCGTGGACGAACCCCACCTGGTTGGCGTCCATGAAACAGGGGTCGCACATCATGTTGCAGCGGTTGGTGAGATCGACCGTCAACACCGCACCGCGTCCGTATTTCACCGTCGAAGTTCCATGATGATGCAGATGCTCGTCCTTGTGAGCGCGAATATCGCGGCCCGGGAAAACTTCTTCGAGGTGCTTGGAGAATTCCGTGTCAATCGACATCAGGTCTTCGAAGTGCCCGTGCTTGGGACAGTCCTTGACCATCCAAAGCTTGCCGGCGCGTTCCACGATCTGGGCCTTGATCTCGCCGACCTTTTCGTTCATCAGAACGTCGACCGGCAAGTGGCCGTCGAGAATCTGCTGCCGAATTTCAGGCACGCACTTGGGACAAAGCGAATCGGTCGAGCGCGGCCAGCCGAGCGGCGGCTTCGACTTTTCCCACGACTTGAGCAGGGGCTTCTCGGACCACTTGGGAATGGGCGCGTCATTCGGAGCAATGCGGTTGAGGCGTTCAAACACTGCCCACGCGCCCGTGGCGACAACCGTCACGGCCTTCTCTACATATTTAATCGGCTTGTGCATTCTGCTCTCGCTTTCCTCAGCTCGGGAGATTAAAACTATCCCCACCGTCCCGCGTGCGGGATCCTGTGTACATAGACTTTTCCACGAGGAAACCTACCTGTGAAACCCAGAAGTTTCGATGCGTGGATTCTGTCACATTGATGCTATGGAAACCGTGATGGTTACGCATCAATAAGGCAATAAAGGGAAGAAAAACGGGGTTAAAAGGGGAAATGTGGGATTCTATGGGGCTAAGTTATTGAAAAGGCAGGGGGAGGAACCTACATTCTGTCATCCTGAGCGGAGTAGATGCTTCGCGAACGCGAAGCATCTACGGAATCGAAGGACCCCTGCACCCTTCGACCGGCTGTGTCTGAGCAGTAAGAGTCCTTCGACTACATTGCCGCCCGCTTGGCAAGCGCCAACTCCGCTCAGGATGACACTGCGTGCTAGATGAGCGCAGGTCGCATGCCGCGCTACAATAGCCACGGAGTTTCTATGCGAGAAGTCGTGGTAGTTTCTTCCGTCCGCACCCCGGTGGGCCGCGCGTTCAAGGGTACGCTGCGGGCTACGCGCCCTGATGAAATGGCTGCCGTCGCGATCAAAGGGGCGCTCGATCGCGTGCCGCAGCTTGATCGCAAGGAAATTGAAGACGTCATCGTGGGCTGCGCCATGCCTGAGGCCGAGCAGGGGATGAACGTGGCCCGCATTGCTTCGCTGCGCGCGGGGCTGCCGGTTGAGGTATCGGCGGTGACGATTAATCGCTTCTGCTCGTCCGGCCTACAGGCGATTGCCATGGCTGCTGAGCGCATCATGAGCGGCGGTGCCGAGGTTATGGTGGCGGGCGGCACCGAATCCATGTCGATGATCCCCATGGGCGGCCACAAGATTTCTCCCAACCCGTGGCTGGTGGATCATTATCCGGATGCGTATCTCTCGATGGGCCTGACGGCAGAGCGCTTGGCAGCGCGCTTCAGCATCACGCGCGAGGAGTGCGATCAATTTTCACTGCGCAGCCACCAGAAGGCGCTGGCGGCGATTGCGGCAGGCAAGTTCGAGGATGAGATTGTCGCCGTGCCGGTGACGTTCACGACGCCGAACGGGTCGAAGCCAAAACGGACGGAAATCTCTTTCAAAGTAGACGAAGGCCCGCGCGCCGATACTTCGATTGAGGCTCTGGGCGCGCTCAAAGCCGCGTTTCACGTCAAAGGCGTGACCACGGCGGGGAATTCTTCACAGATGTCGGATGGCGCAGCGGCGGCCGTGCTGATGTCGGCCGAGCGAGCTAAGGCTCTGGGCATCGGTCCGCTGGCGCGCTATGTCACGTTCTCGACCGCCGGATACAAGCCGGAAGAAATGGGCCTGGGGCCGGTCTTTGCGATCCCGAAAGCGCTGAAGCTGGCGGGGTTGAAACTGTCGGACATTGAAGTGATCGAATTGAACGAGGCGTTTGCAGCGCAGTCGCTGGCGGTGATCAAGGAAGCCGGGCTTGATATGGAACGCGTGAATCCCAACGGAGGAGCGATCGCGCTCGGTCATCCGCTGGGATGTACGGGAGCGAAATTGACTGCCACCGTCATCCGCGAACTGAAGCGGCGCAAGGCACGCTACGGCATGGTCACGATGTGCGTTGGCGGAGGCATGGGGGCGGCGGGGATTTTTGAAAATTTGTCGTGACGTTTTTGCTCGATCTTTACTGAATCTCTATGTTCGTTGACGCTGTTTTGGAGTAACCTTTAGGTGCTCCTTACCGTCCAAGTAAATAGAACGGCAAGGCTTTGCCCGATTGATCTCAATCGGTTGGGAGGTGCTCAGTGCGGCTCTCCAATCTTGTCATCGCAGCTATCCTGTTGGTTTCAGCAACGCTTCTGGCACAGCATTCGTCCGGAGGAGGGTCCAGTTCCGGTGGCTCTTCTCACGGCGGTTACTCGGGCGGCTCTTCGGCAAGTTCGGCGAGCAGCCACACTTCCAGCGCTTCCGCTTCGCATGTTGGCAGCACCGGTGCGTCGGCATCGCACACAGCGTCATTCCCCAAATCATCAACCGCCAAGGCAAGCGCTGCGCCGGAAAAGAAAAGTTCACGCTCGTTCCTCCATCCTTTCCGAAAGCCGGTTCAGAGGACGGAATTTAAGCGTCCGGCGCCGTGTCTCAAGGGGCGGTGTCCGGTCTGCCCGCCGGGAGAATCACGCAACGGAACTGGCACATGCGGGCCTCCGGTGGTCGCGAGCAACCTGTGCCGGGCCGGGCAATCGTGGAACGGCTTTGCTTGCGGCACGCAATATTGGTTCAACGATTGCCGCGCTTTGGCGGATCAGTTGGCGGTGCAGGAGCGACGGATGCGGGTGCATAATGACCCTGGCGACAGCCTCCGCCATCAGTTGCTGCAAAACCAATATGAGCAATGCTTGAAGCGTTTTAGCCTGCAGCCTTTTGGCTACGCGTTCAACGACGCGCGCCTGCTCGACATTCCCTAGGGCCGCGCGACGACTGCTGGCGATTCGGCGCAAGGATCTGCATTTGCGGCGCCTCTCGCGTAAAATGGTTGTCGTCGTTTGTCGTCCACTCAGCGGTCTTCACTTTGCAATCTAATTTCGAGGTCTTAGACAATGGCTACCACAGCGCTACCCAAAACCAGGATTTCCGGCGGCAGCTTCCTGCTCGAAGAGCGGCAGACTGCCGATGTCTTCACCCCAGAAGATTTTTCCGAGCAGCAACGGATGATTGGGCAAACGACGGAAGACTTCACCGTCAACGAAATTCTGCCCCAGGCCGAGAAGATCGAACACAAGGACTACGCGATTTCTCGCGCGCTCCTGAAGAAGGCTGGCGACCTCGGACTCAGCGGGGTGGAGATTCCGGAGGCCTATGGCGGTCTCGATATGGACAAGGTCACCGCCGCCATCATCGCCGACCATATCGCCAAGTACGCTGGGTTCGGCACCACCTGGGGCGCGCATAGCGGCATCGGAATGTTGCCCATCGTTTATTTCGGCACCGAAGAGCAGAAGAAAAAATATCTGCCCAAACTGGCCACGGGAGAAACTGTGGGCGCATATGCCCTGTCGGAAGCGACTTCCGGCTCCGACGCGCTCAATTGCCGCGCCCGCGCCGTGCTTTCGCCGGATGGCAAGCACTACATCCTGAACGGCGAGAAGATGTGGATCACCAACGGCGGCTTTGCCGACCTGTTCACAGTATTCGCCAAAATTGACGGTGAAAAATTTTCCGCGTTCCTGGTCGAACGAACTTTCCCCGGATTTTCCACTGGCGCCGAAGAGCACAAAATGGGCATTCGCGGTTCGTCTACCTGCTCGGTCATTCTGAATGATTGCAAGGTGCCGGTCGAGAATCTACTGGGCGAGGTTGGCAAGGGGCATATCATCGCCTTCAACATTCTGAACATTGGCCGTTTCAAACTCGGCGCGATGTGCGTGGGCGGGGCGCGGGTTTCGATTGAGAGTGCTGTGGCCTACGCCAAGCAGCGCAAGGCGTTCGGCAAGACGATCGGCGAATTCGGGCTGGTGCGGGAAAAGATCGCGAATATGGCCACGCTGATCTTTGTCGGCGAGTCGCTGGTCTATCGCACGGTTGGAATGATGGACGCGCTGCTCTCGGAAATCGATTCCGCGAGTCCGGACGCGGCGAAAGAACAGCGCAAAGCGATCGAGGAATACGCCGTCGAGTGCTCGATCCTTAAAGTCTGGGGCTCGGAGATGATCGATTACGTCGTCGACGAGACGCTGCAGATCTATGCCGGCTACGGCTTTGTGGAAGAGTATCCGGCGGAACGCGCCTACCGGGATGCCCGCATCAACCGCATCTTCGAAGGCACGAATGAAATCAACCGGCTCATCATTACCGGATTCCTGCTGAAGCGCGCGATGAGCGGCCAGTTGCCGCTCATGCCGGCGATCAAGAAGTTGATGGACGAAGTGTTGAGCGGTCCGTCCGTCGGCGAGGAGATCGAAGGTCCACTGGCGGAAGAGCGCAAACTGGTCGCGCAGGCGAAGAAGCTAGGCCTGTTTATCGCTGGATCGGCAACGCAGAAATACATGATGACGATCCAGGACCAGCAGGAAGTGATGGGTGCGATCGCCGATATGACGATCGAGATTTATGCTATGGAATCGGCGGTACTGCGTGCTCAGAAGATGGTCGAGCAAAAAGGCGAAGCATCGGCGGCGCTGCCTATTGCGATGGCGCGAGTCTATGTGACGCAAGCTCTGGATAAAGTCGAGGCAGCGGCCAAGAAAGTCATTGCCGATGTGGCCGAAGGCGACATGCTGCGAACGCAACTGGCGATTGTGCGCCGGTTGTCCAAGCACGAACCGTTCAACACGATTGCCTTGCGGCAGCAGATCGCGCAGAAAACGATTGAGGCAGGGAAGTACACGCTGGCGTAGGAACCTCGCCATTTGTCATCCGGAGCGGAGCGGGAGGCTCACTCGAACCAGCCACTGCGGTAGGCCAGCCACCACGAGAAGTATATGATGGGAATGGTCGCGCCCACGGCCCACCAGAGTGGCAGAACGAAATCGGCAGCGAGGCCGAGCACGGTCATTGAGCCCCAGAATATCTTGCGTTCCATATTATGGATTCTAAGGCCTTCCCGCCACTTGCCGTTTCCGTCTAGCAGGCTTCGAAGTGACTTCGGTTTGGCTGTAGAGACGGGGCTTGCCCCGCCTCAGACGCTAAGACGGGGCAAGCCGCGTCTCTACAATCAAGCCTTGGGCTTGAGTTCTTCCATCACACTCGG